>WNFW01000860.1_pt1 | contig 21849 bp, 17 predicted proteins | sample 5400131 | NCBI WGS metagenome assembly WNFW01 (sample SAMN13153362, study PRJNA577476) | soil metagenome | isolation source: 20 cm soil or saprolite under grassland replicate 1 | place: USA:California | collected 2016-06-15 | reverse complement strand
CACGAGCTTCACGGCGTGGCCGGGACCGTTCAAGAAGTCCGGGTCGCCGAACGTGATGTGCCCGGCGCCGGCCGCGACCAGCCGGCGGATGTCCGTCAGCACGACGTCCCGCGGCACCGTGAAGAACCGTCCACCGTACGCGGCCGGGACGGGACAATGCAGGCAGGTGTGGAGGCAGCCGCGACTCGCCTCCACGTAGCCTGCCGGGACGAGCTTCCCGGCGCGCGCCAGGCTCGCGTACCGCGTCAAGGCAGGCAGCCCTGCCCGGCTCGGCGGCGGGAACGGGAGTCGCTCGAGCGTGGCCCGCGGCGCGATCGCGGGTTCCTCGCCCGCATCCCAGCGCCGCACCAAGGCGACGAGCTCCTGCTCCAGCTCGCCGCCCAGCACCGCGTCGGCGCCGTGGGCGCTCAAGTGCTCGGCATTGAGCAGCGCATACAGGCCGTGGAACACGATGCGGCACGAGCCGTTCAGGCGGCGCACCTGCTCGGCCGCCCGGACTCCCAGCCGGAGCGCGGTGTGCATCGGGACGCTGATCGCCACGAGCCGCGCCCGCCGCGCCTTGTCGGCATCGAACGGCTCGACGGCGAGGTCGAGGGTCTCCGGGGCGTAGCCCGCCTGCTCGAGGAATGCGCGCGGCCAGGCCAATCCCAGTGGCTGATGGCCCAGCTCGTAGCAGGAGACGAGGAGAATGGCGCCGGGCTGGCGCAGGTCGCCGGTCATTTTTTCAGGAACGCCTGCAGCGCGGCGCGGAAGTCCGGAGTCGTGCGGCTGACCGCGTTGACGTCGGCGCCCAGCCGGATGCCGTCTTCGAAGCGCATGCCGTCGAGCTGGTAGAACTGCTGTTTGGTGAAGGCGAGGGCCGAGGCGCTCGACGCCGCCAGCGCCCGCAACACCTCGGCGACCTGCTCCTCGAAGTCCGAATCCTCGTACACCCGCGACACCAGCCCCACTCCCGCGGCTTCGGGCGCCGAGAGCACACGACCGGTCGCCGCGAGATCGAACGCCACCTTCTCCCCCAGCGCTCGTTTGAGCAGTGTCATCACGATCGCGGGCACGAAGCCGCGCTGCACCTCGGGATACCCGAACCTGGCCGACTCGGTCGCGAGCACCAGGTCGCACGCGGTCGCCAGGCCGCAGCCGCCCGCGAGCGCGCGTCCCTGTACCAGCGCGACGACCGGCTTCGGCAGCCCGCGGATGCGCAGGAAGATCTCACCGAAGCGCAGCGCGGCCCGGCGGTTTTCCTCGACCGTCTGGTCCGCCGACGCGAGCAGCTCCTGGAGATCCATGCCGGCGCAGAAGTCGGTGCCGGCGCCGCGCAGCGCGACCACGCGCACGGTTGCGTCGAGATCGGCGCGCTCCAGTGCGGCCAGCAGCGCGTCGATCATCGGCGTGTCGATGGCGCGATCTCCAGGCGCAGCAACGCCGTGGACAGCACCTTCCCCTGGGCGTCGGTCTTGAGCGAAATCGTGCCACCACCGTCCAGCGCGCCGTGCAGCAGGAAATTGAGCGCGTGGAGGTTGGGCAGCTCGTAGCGCTCGACCGGGCCCGTGATCATGCCCTTGAAGTGCCGCGCGACCCGCGCTGCCGTCACTTGCTTCACGAGAATCGGATAGTACTCGGGCTTGAGCGCGATGAGCCCCACGTTAGCGGTATCGCCCTTGTCGCCAGAGCGGGCGTGGGCGAGCTCGAGCAAGCGGACCCGTTTTGCGTGGCCTTTACCGACCGCCCGACCGCCCGACCGCCTGACCGCCGCCTTTTTCATACCTCCACCACCTCCACGCACGGCTCTACCATGCGCTTGTCCACCAGCGCCCGGTCGGACGAACGCACTCCGACCCGCAGCTGCACTTCGGGGAGCTCGTCCAGCGGCGCCCGTTCCAGGGCGAGGCGTCCGTGGGTCGCGTCCGCGCCGACGAACTCCGTGAGAATCGCCTCGAACTCGAGTCCCAGGTCCGCGAGCCGCTGCCGCAGGACGCGGTCCGCGGCCCTGGCTTTCTGGTACGCGTCCGGCCAGGCGTACACGAGCGTGCCCACCGCCTTGAATCCGTACGCATAGGCCACGGACACTTTGAGTTTGTCCGTCGCCGGCCGCCCCCTGACCCCCGACACCCGAACCCTGTCTTTACCCGCCTGCGCCAGTCTGATCGTCGTGAAATCGGCGATGCAGTCCGGCGTGATGTACTCGGCGGGGTCGCCCATCTCGTACACCAGCTGCTCGGTGACGCCCGCGACCGTGATGCGGCCGCCCGTGCCGTCGTGTTTGGTGATGTCGAAGCCGCCGTCGGGCCGCGCCTCGACGATCGGGTAGCCCACGTTCGCGAGATCGGGGATGCGCTTCCAGTCCACGAGACAGTTGCCGCCGGAGCACTGGGCCCCGCACTCGATTGTGTGCCCGGCGACGGTCCCCGCCGCGAGCCGGTCCCAGTCGTCGGCCTTCCAGCCGAACGCGTGAATCAAGGGCGCCAGCGTGAGCCCGGTATCGGTGACGCGGCCGGTGATCACCACGTCGGCGCCGCGTCGCAGCGCTTCCACCACCGGCCACGCGCCCAAGTAGGCGTTGGCCGAGAGCACGCGGTCGCGCACGTCGCGCAGCGGGCGCCCGGTGTCCAAGTTCCGAAGCTCGTGCCCGCGGGCGAGCAGCCCGTCGAGCCGCCCGAGCAGGTCGTCGCCGGTCACGACGCCGAGGCGCAGCTTGCCGGCGAGCCCCAGGCGGCGGGCCGCCTCGGCCACGGCGTCCGCACAGGCGCGGGGGTTCACCCCGCCGGCGTTCGCGGTCACCTTGATGCGGCGCTCGACCAGGCGCGGCAGAATCCGCTCCATCAGCGGGACGAAGTCCTTGGCGTAGCCGAGCGTCGGATCACGCGCCTTCTGCTTTTGCAGGATGGACATGGTGACTTCGGCGAGGTAGTCCATCATGAGGTAGTCGATCGTCCCGCCGGTCACCTGGCGGTACGGGGCTTCGAGCCAGTCGCCCCAAAAACCCTGTCCGGCGGCCACCCGAACGGTGGCGGAGGGCGGGGACCGCCGCGACGTCACGGCTGCGGCACGACGCGGCGGACCGCATCCGCCCCTACGGCCGAATGCGCGCGCAGCTCGACGAGGGGGGCGAAACCGTCCGGCAGCGCGAGCTGGGGAGGCCGGGGCGCAGGCAACGCCGTTCGGCCGCCCGGCACGACAGAGACGTCCGAGCCGTCGCCGAACGAGCGGCCGTCGCGCAGCAGGAAGCGCACCCGCACCGTGGCGCGCCAGGGACGGGCGCCGCCGTCGCGCGCGAAAGCGGGGAACAACTCGACGGTGACCGGCCGGTCCCGCAACGTGGGTGGGATGTCGAAGCCGTGGCGCCCGACCGCGTAGTTCATCGCTCCCTGGCCGACCTGTTGCCCCGCCGAGTCGAACTCCGTCACGCCGAAATCGGTGAACTCGCTCCACTGCTCGCGTGGCATCCGGACCTCGATGACAGCGCGGGACGCCCAGTCGGGCACCCGCACCGTGAGGCTCTCGGGCGGGGCGCCCCGCCCCGTCACCTCGACGCGCCGCTCCGCACCCACCAGCGTCCTCGTCACGCGCGCCCCGGCGGTCGCGCCACCGGCGTTCGACGCCTCGGTGTCGCTGAGCAACAGCGGCGCCACTTCGGCGCGTGCCGTGACGCTGACCCCGGAGAGCGGCGGCGCGATCACGTCGAGCTCGTACACACCGGGCACCAGGTCCTCGGCGCGCACCACGAACCCGCCCGTGCCCGGATCGGTCCGGCCGAGCTGCACCTCCTCGACGTCCCGGAACGGTTGGCCATTCGGCTCGTACAGCCGCACCGTGGCGCGCTGCTCGGCCGAGTCGGGGAGGGTGACGCGCGCGATGAGGGTGCCGCCCGGGTGCGAGGCCCGAAGGAAGTAGCGCTGTACCCGTGCGGGGCCGATGGCGCGCCGCTCATCGTACAGCGGCTTCGCCGCCAGGTCGTAGGGGACGATGACGGTGTTGGGCAGGGTGAACAGCGGCCCGGCGAGCGTGTCGCTCGGGTTCCAGGCCGTCACGGTGCCGGTGTAGACACCCGGAGCGGCGAGCGCGGCGCGGGCGTATGTCACCGGGATCTCGGTCTCCCTCGCTCCCGCCGGGACGGACGCGGGCGCCCCGACCCAGGGGACGCTCGACCGCAGCAGGAACTGCGCGGCCCGCAGTCCGGCCACGTGCCGCACGCGGAACAGCTGCAGCGTGTCGCCCGGGCCGGCGAGCCCGTCGCGGCGAAACCCACCCGATGCTCCGCCCTCGGTCCGGACGACGTACTCTGACCCCTGATGCCCGCTCAGGAGCCAGCGATAGGCAGCCTCGAGGCGCGGCACGCCGGCGCCCTCGTCGACCACGGTCGCGCCCCCGAACGGGACCGCGGACGCGCGTAGCGCCTGCGCCAGCTCGGCGGCACTGACCCTGCGTCCCTCCTGCAGCATCGCGGAGATGAGGCAGGCGGCGAGTCCCGCGGCGTGCGGCGAAGCCATGCTGGTGCCGCCCTTGATCTCGTTCCCGGTGTCCCAGCGCGGCACGGTCGAGAACGCGACGCCGGGCGTCACGAGATCAGGCTTGGCGAGCTCGCCGCCCCGCGAGCTCCACCAGCCCAGCACGTCGAGGGCGGGCGGCGTCCCCGCCTGCGCCGGGCGGGCGAAGGCGCCCGGAAAGATCGCGCCGATCGACAGGGCCAAGTCGGCGGAACCGGGGAACCCGACGGTCGACAGGCCGGGCCCGTCGTTGCCGGCGCTGATGGTGAACACCACGCCGGGGTGCGCCACGAGAAAGGCGTCCACGATCGAGTCGATCACGGCCTGCCCTTCGAGCTCGTTGCCGACGCCAAAGCTGAGGTTCAGCACGAGCGGGAGGTTGCGCTGCGCGGCGTAGCGCGCGGCGTACTCCATGGCGCGCTGCATCGAGCCGTTCACCGAGATGCCGCCGCGCGCGCTGTTGGCGATCTTGAGCCCCAGGAGCTGGGCCCCCGGCGCCACGCCGTCGAATCCCGCCACGTTGAACAGGTTGTGACCGGCCGCTATCCCAGCGACGTGGGTGCCGTGCCCCCCGTTGTCGAACACGAGGTCGAGCTTGGGGACGCCGGCGATCTCGTCGAAGTTCGCGGCCAGGGTGATCGGCTTCGTGCCGAGCGCGATCGTCTCCCGCCCCTGGCGGTAGTCGTGCAGTGGCATTTCGTCTTCGAACGAGCCGTTCAGGTTCGAGTCGAGGAACGCCACCCACCCCTCGGGCGCCTTCACGACGATCACGGGGAAGACATCGGTGTTAGTGCCGTTGCCGTTCAGGTCGGCCGCCGGCGGCTTGCCGAGAGGCAGCTCGGCGAGTTGTCCGGCGTACCAGGTCGTGGCGCTCGTGAGTCGCCCGATGCGCCCCGCCCCGGACAGCTTCCGCCCGCCCACCGATACGGTGCCGTCCCCCGACGGCGTGACCGGCGACAGCGCCACCCGCCCTTCGTCCGAGAAGTCCCGCAGCTCGACGATCTTCGACGCGCCGGTACTGGTGGTGATCAACCCGTCCACACCCGGATCGACACCCGTGTCGAGGATTCCGATCAACACCCCGCGCCCGTCGTAGGTCGGATGCTTCGCGCGGAACTGATCGACCCCGGTACTCTGGAGCGGCATCAAGCCGGCCATGAACGCCACGGGCGGAGGCAGGGCCGGTTGCGCGCGCTCGGGGCCCGCGTCGGCGGGCTGGGCCGGGACGACGGGCGGCGCCGCCGCCGGCGCGGGCGGCGCGACGACGCGGGGTGCGCCAGCGGCGCAGGCGGCGCCGAGCGCGGCGAGGACCAGCGAACGCAGGCGAACGATCACGTATCCCTCGGCAGGGCGAAGGGCCCGAGGTGCGGGCCGGTGAATTCCGTGGCGACTTCCAGCAGAAACGCGACGGTGTCGCGGGTCTCCTCGGGGAGCACGAGCGCGTCGACGAAGCCGCGCGCGCCCGCGAATCTGGCGTCGAGCTGATGGTCGTAGTCGGCGCGCATGGCTTGGACGGCGGCGCTGTTGTCGGCTTTCACCGCGTCACCGCCAAACACGGCCTGCACGGCGGACTCCCCTTCCATCACGCCCATGCGGCCCGTGGGCCACGAGACGATGAAATCGGGGTCGAATCCCTGCCCCGCCATGGCGTAATAGCCGGCGCCCGACGCGTGATTCACCGTGAGCACGAGCTTCGGCACCGTAGCCGTCGCCATGGCTTCCACGAAGCGCGCGCCGGCGCGAATGATTCCGGAGTGCTCCGCCTCGGTCCCGACCATGAACCCGGACACGTCCTGGACGAAGAGCAGCGGCTGGCGCTCACGGTCGGCGTTGTCGATGAAATACGCCACCTTCTCCGCGCTCTCGGTGTAGATGATGCCGCCGATCTTGGGCGACTCGCCCGGCTTGCCCTTGATGACGCCGCGCGAGTTGGCGATGACGGCGACCGCGCGCCCGGCGATCGCGCCGTGCCCGCAGATCATCTCCGGCGCAATCTCGGGTTGGAACTCGTCCAGCGTCCCGCCATCCAGCAGGCACTCGAGCACCGCGCGCACGTCGTAGCTCATGCGATGGTCGGCCGGGAGCAGATCGTACAGCTCCTTGGGATCGCGCTTGGGCTTGCCCGCGGGAGGCCGCGGCCGGGGAGCGTGCGGCAGGCGGGAGACGTACTCGCGGATGCGCCGCAGGCAGTCGGCATCGTCGTTCGCGCGGTAGTGGGCCACCCCGCTGACCGTCGTGTGGGTCTTGGCTCCGCCCAGGCGCTCGGCGTCCACGACCTGGCCGGTCGCGCCCTTCACGAGGTTGGGACCGCCCAGCCCCATGAACGACGTGCCGTCGACCATAAAGATGACGTCCGACAGGGCGGGCAGGTACGCGCCGCCGGCGATGCACGGCCCCATGACGGCGGCGATCTGGGGTACGCGCAGGTAGTGGCGCATGATCGAGTTGTAATAGAAGATCCGTGCCGCGCCGTACTGTCCCGGAAACACGCCTCCCTGGTAGGGGAGGTTCACGCCGGCCGAATCGACCAGGTAGACGATCGGCACGCGCTGGCGCATCGCGATTTCCTGCGCGCGCAGCATCTTCTTGATCGTCTCGGGCCACCACGAGCCTGCCTTCACGGTCGCATCGTTCGCCACGACGACGACGGGGCGCTGGGCGATGCGTCCCAGTCCCGTGACGACGCCGGCGGCGGGCGCCTGGCCGTCATACTGGTCGTAGGCCACCAGCAGGCCGATTTCGACCCACTCCCCGCCCGGATCGAGCAGCGCGGCGACGCGCTCGCGCGCGGTGAGCTTCCCCTGGTCACGCTGGCGGCGGATCTTGTCCGCGCCCCCGCCCTGCTCCAGGCGCGAGCGGAGATCGCGATACTCGGCCGTGAGCGTCTTGAGGCGGCTCAAAGACAAATGCGGAACGCGGAAGGCGGAACGCGGAACACTTCAGGCTGACACACGTGCCGCTGCCCATTCTTCGATGTACCTCACCAGCTCCGACGTGGGCGTCCCGGGCCCGAACAACTTCCCGATCCCCTGTTTCTGGAGGGTGTCCATGTCCTCCGGAGGGATGATGCCGCCGCCGGTCACGAGCACGTCGTCGCGCCCCGCCTCGTTCAGCAGCTTGCGGACCCGCGGGAACAGCGTGAGGTGCGCGCCGGACAGGATGGAGAGGCCGACCACGTCCACGTCTTCCTGGATCGCCGCCTGGGCGATCATCTCGGGGGTCTGGTGCAGGCCGGTGTAGATCACTTCCATCCCGGCGTCGCGCAGGGCCGCGGCCACGACCTTGGCGCCGCGGTCGTGCCCGTCGAGCCCGGGCTTGGCGACCAGTACGCGGATCGGCCGCTTGGCGGGGGCCATCAGCGGCGGAACCGCAGCAGCGCGGCCAGGCCGTCGACCGCGCGGCGCGCCGCGTCGTCGTACAGCACGTCGACCTGGGCACGCTGGTGCAGCGCTTCTTCCACGGCGTCGTCGATGCGGGGGTCGTCGTCGTGCCCATCCGCCAGCAGGGTGCGTACCTGCCCGCGGATGAGCGCCTTCAGGGTGGGGTCGATACCGTTCACCGCCCACCCGCTTCCCAGCCCTTCTTTCACCGCCTCCGCGTGCGCCTGCTCCCAGGCGCGCTCCCGCTGGTCGCGCAACAACAGTGCCGCTTCCCGGACGACCGGCGCGCTCGCCTTCTTGGGGTTCAGCTTGACGACGCCGAGCACGAGGTCGTGCAGGTACGTGTGGAGGTGCGGCACCAGGGCCGCGGCATCCACCCCGATCCCGGCCACGACGAGCCCGGCCAGCGGGCGCTGCGTGTGGATCTGGTAGATGCGATCGGCGACGTGGGCGTAATGGCGGTGCTTTTCTTCGCGGATCCGCATGTGATAGTTGTGCTCGCCGAACCCGCCGGCGAGCACGCCGCCCCGCTTGGCCTGCCGCTGGCCGTGGAACTTGCCGGTGCGACTGGCCGCCGCCCGGAGGCCGGGGAGCTCCGTGACGTCGAACGCCGTCACCTCGAAGAAACGCGCCCCGGTCCGATCGCACGCGGCCACCAGGATCGTGCCGAACTCCTGCTCCAACGCCAGGAGCTCCCGGATGAGGGGCACGGGCTCCACGGCCAGGCGCGAGCGGTACACGTGCGGGAGGGGAATGACGTCGAACAGGCGGAGGGCCTCGCACACGAACAGCGCGATGCCGCGCGCGTGCGGCAGCTCCGCGGGTTGCTCGAAGTAGCGGCGGATTCGTTCCAGGTCCGCCGCGATCCGGTCGCGCACCGCGCGCTCCAGGTCCTGGCGCTCGAGCCCCGCGAGCGCCGCCCGGATCCGGTTTTTCATCTTGATCAGGTACTTGCCGCGCGTCTTGTCGCGCGGCTCGAGCTTCAGGTAGCACGACACGACCCGGTAGGGCCCGGGGCGAACGGCGGCGAGCCGCCGCACGGCGTCACGGACCGCGTTCGCGCCGACGGCGAGTGGCAGGGCCGTCACGCTCAAAAGAACACCGGCTCGCGGTACGCGCCGTAGACGCGCTCCAGCGCGTGCCGGATCTCGTAGAGGGTGCAGTAGGCCCGGGCGCAATCGAGCATGGGCCCGATCAGGTTCTTGTCCTCGAGCGCGGCCTGTCGCAGCGCCTCGAGCCGTGTGGCCACGCGGCCGTTGTCGCGCTCGGCGCGCAGCCGCGCGAGCCGGCGCCGTTGGCCCGACTCCGCGTCGTTCGAGACCTTGAGGATCTCGACCGGGTGATCGTCGTCGCTGGTGAAGTCGTTGACCCCCACGATGACGCGCTCGCTCGCCTCCAGGGCCCGCTGGAACCGCTCCGCCGAGCGGGCGATCTGCTGTTGGAACCAGCCGCCCTCGATGCCGCGGACGACGCCTCCGGCCGACTGGATCTCGGCGAACAGCGCCTCGGCCTCGCGCTCCAGCTGATTGGTGAGCGACTCGAGGTAGTACGAGCCGCCCAGCGGATCGATCAGCTGCGCCACGCCCGTCTCGTGGGCGATGATCTGCTGAGTGCGGAGCGCGAGCCGGACCGCGTCCTCGGTCGGGAGCGCCAGCGTTTCGTCGAGCGAGTTGGTGTGCAGGGACTGGGTCCCGCCCAGCACCGCCGCGAGCGCCTGGTAGGCGACCCGCACCACGTTGTTCATCGGCTGCTGGGCCGTGAGGGTGACGCCCGCGGTCTGGCAATGGAACCGCATCATCCACGAGCGCGGGTTCTTCGCCCGATAGCGCTCGCGCATGTGCCGGGCCCAGATGCGCCGGGCGGCGCGCAGCTTCGCCACCTCCTCGAAGAAGTCGTTGTGCACGTCCCAGAAGAAGGAAAGCCGGGGCGCGAACGCGTCCACGTCGAGCCCGCGGGCCAGACCGCGCTCCACGTAGGTGAAGCCGTTGGCCAGCGTGAACGCGAGCTCCTGGGCGGCAGTCGCCCCCGCCTCGCGGATGTGATAGCCCGAGATGGAAATCGTGTTCCACAGCGGCGCGTGCGTGGCGCACCACTCGAACATGTCGACGATGATCTTCAGCGCCGGCTCGACCGGGTACACCCAGGCGTGCTGCGCCATGTATTCCTTGAGGATGTCGTTCTGCACCGTGCCGCGGAGCTTGTGACTGGGAACGCCCTGCCGCTCGGCCGCCGCCACGTAGAAGCAGAACAACAGCGCCGCCGGGCCGTTGATCGTCATGGACGTCGAGACCTGGTCCAGCGGGATGCCGCGGAACAAGTCTTCCATGTCGGCGAGCGACGAGATCGCGACGCCGCACTTCCCCACCTCGCCCTCGGCGCGCGGATGGTCGGAGTCGTAGCCCATCAGCGTCGGGAAGTCGAAGGCGACCGACAACCCCGTCTGGCCGTGCTCGAGCAGGAACTTGTACCGCTGATTGGTGTCTTCCGCCGTCCCGAAGCCGGCGAACTGCCGCATCGTCCACAGCCGGCCGCCGTACATCGTCGGGTGAATCCCGCGCGTGAATGGGTACTCCCCCGGCGCGCCGAGCTGACGCGCGTAGTCGAACCCTGCGAGATCGGCGGCCGTGTACAGGGGCTTCCGCTCGCTGTCGCTCATCGGGGCGCTCCGGCTTTCATCTGGTCCAAGATCTCGGCCGCGACGTCGTAGGGGCTGCGGCGCCCGTCGGCCACGTCGTCGAGGCGGGCGGCCAGGAGCTGCTCGGCACGCCCGTCCTCCGTGATCCACTGCTGCACCGCCCGCTCCAGCACGGCCCGGGTGCGCTGCGCCAGCCGCTCCCGCCGCCGCGCGGCGAGCTTGCCGCTCTGCTGGAGATAGGCGAAGTGCCGGTCGAGTGCGGCGACCAGCTCCTCCACGCCTTCACCCTTCGACGCGACCGTGCCGAGCACCGGCGGCTCCCAAGAGTCGGACGGTCGGACGGTCGGACGGTCGGACGGTAGGCGCCCTCTGTCCGACGGTCCGACCGTCCGACTGTCCGACCGGGTGTGGTGCGGGGGCAGGTTGCGAAACGCATTCCCGCGCCGGATCCCCAGCATCACCTCGACCTCCTGCCGCAGCTTGTCGGCCCCCGGCCGATCGCTCTTGTTGATCACGTAGATGTCCGCGATCTCCATCACGCCGGCTTTCAACGTCTGGATGCCGTCGCCGGATTCGGGGACGAGCACCAGGACGGTCGACTCGGCCGTGCGCGCGACGTCCAGCTCGGTCTGACCCACGCCCACGGTCTCGATCAGGATCCGTTCGAACCCGAACGCCTCGAGCAGATCGGCGACTTCCTCGGTGGTGGTGGCGAGACCGCCGTGCGCCCCGCGGGTGGCCATGGACCGGATGAACACCCCGGGGTCGAGCCCGGCCGACTCCATGCGGATGCGGTCGCCCAGCAGCGCCCCACCGGTGAACGGACTCGTGGGATCGACCGCCACGACACCCACCCCGAGCTGCCGGGCGCGGAACTGCCGGATCAGCCGCTCGGTGAGCGTGCTCTTGCCCGCACCCGGCGGTCCCGTGACGCCGATGCGCCGCGACGCGCCGCGGCCCAGGCCGGCATGCACGTGGGACAGCAGGCGCTCGAACCCACCGCGCTGGTTCTCGACGAGACTGATCGCGCGGGCCAGTGCCGCAGGCTCCCGTCGCTCCAGCCCCTCGACGATGCGCTCGATGCTCATGCCAGGTTCATGGAAAGCTAACTATAACAGCAGCCACGCTCCCAGGCCCAGCAGCAGCACGAAGCCGCACACGTCCGTGAACGTCGTGACGAAGATGGATGAGGCGATCGCCGGGTCGATGCTGAACCGTTCCAGCACGATCGGAATGCTCGCTCCGGCGAGTCCCGCCACCACCAGGTTGCCCCACATCGCGAGCAGCACCACGAGCCCGAGCACCCAACCCTCTCCCAGCGCCGCCGCCACCAGCGCGACCGCAACGCCGTTGGCGATGCCGTTCACCGCCCCGACGAGGACCTCCTTGCGAATCACGGCGAGCGCGCGATCCCGGGGCAGGAGTCGGAGCGCGAGTCGCCGCACCGTGACGGCCAGCGCCTGCGTCCCCGCGTTGCCGCCCATCCCCGCGATGATCGGCATCCACACCGCCAGCGCCACCACCCGGCTCACGGTGCCCTGGAACACGTAGACGACCGCGCCCGCGAGGAACGCCGTCAGCAGGTTCACGTACAGCCACGGCAGCCGGCTCTTGACGGCGGCGGTCCAGGGGGCGGAGAGGTCCTCCTCGGGGCTCACCGACGCGAACTTGAGGAGGTCCTCGGTCGTTTCCCTCTCGACGACGTCGATCACGTCGTCGAACGTGACGCGGCCGAGCAGGCGATTGCCCTCGTCCACGACCGGCACGGCGGCGACGTTGTAGCGGGCCATGAGCCGCGCGACCTGCTCCTGGTCGATCTCGGGGCGCACCGCAGCGGCGGGCGCCTCCATCACCTCGCGCACGCGGCGCGCCGGGGACGCGACGATCAAGCGCGCGACCGGCACGACGCCCTTGAGGCGGCGCGCCCCATCGACGGCGTACACCTGGTACAACGCGTCGTCTTCGGCACTCTGGCGCCGGATGTCCGCAATCGCCTCGACGAGCGACGCCTCCTCGTCCACGGTGACGACCTCGGTGCTCATCAGCCCGCCGGCCGAATCGGCCGGATACTTGAGGACCTGATCGACCTCGGCGCGGTCGGCGACCTCCGACAGCACCGCTTCGCGCTCCTCGGAGGGCAAATCGCGGATGATCGCCGCCGCGTCGTCGCTCGGGAGCTCGGCCAGGAGCTCGGCGACGTAATCGGGCCCGACCGCGCGCAGCAGCTCGAGGGGATGGCGCAAGCGTCCCTCCAGCTCGGCGAGCGCTTTGGACGCCGTCTCGACCGGGAGCTCCGCCAGCGCGCGGGCGCGCGCCGCGCCGTCGACGGCCGCGAGGACTTCCGCCAGGTCGGAGGGGTGCAGCTGGATGGCGCGACGCAGAAACGGCCGAAGGTCCTCGGCCTGGGCGAGCGCGCGCAGCTGGTCGAGACGGGCCGCGGCGCTCGCGTCGCTCACGCGCCGCTCTCCCGTTGGTCGAGCACGATAGCCCGCACGGGGCCGGGCCGCACCGCCACACGCTCCACGCGGGTCGCGCTCGCGGCCAGGATGTCGAACTCCAGCCCCTGCAACGCCAGCCGCTCGCCCGCACGCGGAATCCGCCCGAGCGCCTGCACCAGCAGCCCGCCGACCGTCTGGACGTTGCGGCTTCCGAACGTCACGTCGAACGCTTCCTCCAGCCGACTCGCGGGCGCGCTCCCCTCCAGCTCCACGACGCGCACCAGCGCCTCGGGAGCCGGCTCGGTCGGCTCGGGTTCGAAGATCTCGGACATGAGATCGCGCAGCAGGTCCTCGAACGTGACCAGGCCCGCGGTGCCGCCGAACTCGTCGAGTACGACGGCGAGGTGGCTGCGGCCGCGCTGCATCTCCAGCATCAGGTCGGCGGCGCGGGTCGCCCCCGGCACGACGAGCGCCGGCCGGACGGGCACCGGGCCGTCGGGCGCGAGCTGCAGCAGGTCGAAGGCGTGCGCCACGCCGGCGATCTCGTCGAGCGAGCCGCGGTACACCGGATAGCGGCTGTAGCGCGACTGCATGCACACGTGCGCCGCTTCGGCGGCGAGCAGGCCTTCGGGAATGGCCACGACGGCGGTGCGGGGCGTCATGAGATCCTTGACGGGCCGTTGCGCGAACGCCAGCACGCCCGAGACGACGGCCATCTCCCCCGCCGAGGCGAGCGCCCCCGTGTCGGCGCCCGAGAGCACGGCGGCGAGGGTGGTGCGCCGCGAGGGGTCACGCGCCGGGATGAACGGCGCGAGCGCGCGTCCCACGCGCTCGAGCCACGGAACCGCGCGCGCCACGATCGCCTCGGCCCAGCGGCGTCCCACCACGCGGGGCACGAGGTACGCGGCGCTCACGAACAGCGGCACGCCGACCGCGATCGTGAAGACGCCGAGGAACGTGGGCGTGGCCTGAGCGAGCAGGGCCGGCAGGGCGCCTGCGGCACCGAGCACGCCGAGCGTGGTGAGCGCGTTGGCCGTGGCGAGCACCCGGCCGGGATTCTCCAGGGCGCGGGCCGCGGCGCGGCCGCCGCGCAACTTGTACGTCACCCACCGCGTCAGCTCGAGCTGACTGACGGCCGCCGCGGCGACGCCGACCGCGGCGGCGGCGCTGGCGCCGAGCAGGCCGAGCACGAGGACGAGGAGCGCGAGCGTCATTTGCGCTGAAAGCAGACGCGGGTCACGCGCCGCCGGTCGACGCGCTCCACGACGACCCGAAACCCGTCGAGCGTCAGCTCTTCCCCCGGTCGCGGCACGCGGCCCAGCGCAGAATAGATGAGCCCGCCCACCGTGGAGACGTCGGGGTGCTCGAACGCCGCTCCCAGCGCCTCGGATAGCTCGCCCAGCGACGCCCGTCCGTCCACGACGTAGCGGTCGCCTTCCTGGCGGATGGCGGGCGGGGTCTCGACGTCGTGCTCGTCCCGGATCTCCCCCACGATCTCCTCCAGGATATCCTCCAGCGTGATCAACCCGGACGTCCCGCCGAACTCGTCGACCACGATCGCGAGGTGCGCCGGGCCCCGTTGGAAGTCGCGCAACTGGCTGTCGAGCGTCTTCGTCTCCGGGACGTACAACGCGGGCCGGACGAGGTCCTGCCAGCGGACCGTGGCGCCCGCGACCCCCAGCACCAGCGGAACCAGGTCTTTCGCGTACACGATGCCGATCAAATTGTCCGGCGTGCCGTCGTACACGGGCAGGCGCGAGTGCTCGCTCTGATGGAACGTTTCCCGCACCTCCTCCCCGGTGGCGGCGACGTCGACGGCGACCATGTCGAGGCGCGGGGTCATCACTTCGTCCACGGTGGTGTCGGCGAGGGTGAAGACACCGAGCAGCATGTCGCGCTGGGCGGCGCGCAGGTCGGGTTCGAGCGGGCGTGGCGCCGCCACGAGGGTGTGCAGGCCCTTGTCCAGGCCGCCGAGCAGCCACAGGAGCGGCCCGAAGGGCGCGAGGGTGCGCCGCGCCAGCGGCAGCGCCTCGGCGGTGAGCTGCGGCGCGATGGCGGCGAGGGCGCGCGGCGCGGCATCGCCGACCACGAACAGGAGCGCCGCGGCGATCGCCAAGTCGGCGAGACCGTCGAGCCAGGGGCGCTCCCACCAGCGCAACAGAAACGCGGCCGCCACGGCGCCGAGCACGAGCAGCGCCAGGCGCGCGAGGTACAGCGCCCGGTGCAGCGGCACGCGCCCGGTCACGCTCGCGGGCGGCGCATCGCCGAGCGTGTGCAGGGCCTCGCCCACCGCGGCCTCTTCGCCCAGGGCCAACAGGCCGGCCCATACGGCGGGAGCGAGCGGCACCACGAGCCGCACCCACACCAGCGCCGCCGGGGTCTCCATCACGCTCCCCCGTTGTGGAGCCGGCGCACGTAGCGCTCCTGGCGGCGCCACATGGCGGAGCGGGTCCGCCCTGGTCCCCCGGGATGGTCGTAGCCGAGGACGTGCAGGGTGCCGTGCACGGCGAGGCGGACGAGCTCGTCGTTAACGTTCCACGTCGCACGTCGCACGTCGCCCGTACGGCCGCTTCGTGGAACGTGAGACGTGGGACGTGCAACGCCGTCGACCCACCGGCGCGCCGCCTCCGGACAGATGTACACGTCACCCAGCAGCCTCCCGTCCGGCTGCGGCAGCGTGAACGCGATCACATCGGTGAGTCCGCGACGGCCGGTGGCGCGGCGGTTGAGGCGTCGCATCGCGGCGCCGTCGAGCAGGGTGAGGTCCACCCGCGCGCCGTCGGCCCGCTCCCAGGCGAGCACGCGTCGCGCGACGCGCGCCAGGCGCGCCGCCAGTGCGGCGTGCTCAGGAGTGCCGGGCCGTCGGCTGCCAGGTCGCCGTGATGCCGCCACTGGATTCCGGGTAGTCGATGCGGTTGTGGTACATCCCGGTGATGATGCGCACGAACTCCTGCTTCACCTGGTCGATTTGCTGCAGGGTCATCGGCGCCTCGTCGAGCTGGCCGGCATTGAGCTTGGTGCGCACGATGTGACTGATCACGTCGTCGATCTTCTGGGGCGTCAGGTCCTCGAGCACGCGCAGCGCGGCCTCGACCGAGTCGGCCAGCATCGTGATGGCCGTTTCCTTGGAATGCGGCTTGGGACCCGGGTAGGCGAAGTCCGACGGATTCGGGGACTTGCCGTCGCCGGTCTTCTTGGCACGGTCGAGAAAGTACGTGATCTCGGTGGTACCGTGATGCTCGGGGATGAACGCGGCGACCGCTTCCGGCAGCCGCGCTTCGCGGGCGAGCAGGATGCCGTCGGTGACGTGCGCGCGGATGATCTCCGCGGACTGGTGCGCCTTGAGCCGATCGTGCGGGTTGTTGCCGCGCGTCTGGTTCTCGACGAAGTACTGCGGGTTCTTCACCTTGCCGATGTCGTGGTAGTAGCACCCGACCCGCCCGAGCAGCCCGTTGGCGCTGATGCGGTTGCACGCCGCCTCGACCAGGTTCGCCATGGCCACGCTGTGCGCGTACGTCCCGGGTGCCTCGAGCGACAGCCGTCGCAACAGCGGCCGGCTCGGGTCGGACAGCTCGAGCAGGGTGAGGTCGGTGGTGATCCCCGTGACCGACTCGGCGAGGGGCAGGAGGAAGAAGCTCAACCCGGCGGCCACGAGGCCGTTGGCGGCGCCCCACACGCCGCGCAGCCCGATTTCGGCGATGCTCCAGTTCCCCGCGAGCCCCAGCGCCAGCGCGGCCCCGAGATAGCCGAGCGCGATGATCAACACCGGCACGTAGAAGTTGCTGCGGCGCCGCAGGCCCCGCACCGAGAGGGCCGCGGCGACGCCGCCGCCCAGGCACAAGAGCAGCGCCGGCACGTCGTGGAACACCGGCTGCAGGCTGATCACCACGGCGACGATCATCACGCCGTTCATCGAGACGCGGCCGTTGAACAGCACGGTCATCATCATGGCGAGGAACGGCAGGGCGATGACCTCGGGGTGCTGCGGGAAGAATCGCGCGACGGCGGCGGCTTGTAGCAGGACGACGCCGAAGAGCCCCCCGATCACCGCCACCTGCCGTTGCTCCCGGTACGTCTCCCGGCGGTAGAACACCAGCAGGACCCAGAAGATGCCCACCACGAGCGAGTCCCGCAGCAGCGGGCCGAGCACGCCGCCCACCGAGCTGCTGGTCGCGGTGCCGTGCCGCACCAGCTCGGCGTGGAGTGCCACGAGCTTCTCGTGCACCTCGTTGGTGACGACTTCGTGGGCCCCGACGATGCGGTCTCCGGCCCGCACGATGTACTTGCTGGGATCCACGCTGCGGCGCTGCTCGTCCCGCCGCCGCTCCGTCTCGAGCGTGTTCGGCACCAGCGTGGGCCGGTAGAAGTGTCCGGCCAGGCGTACGTACACGGCGTCCCCGACGCTCGACCCCTTGTCGGGGTGCGTGAGCCGGGCGCGCGCCAGGTACTGGGCGTACGACAGCACCTGATCGCGCGACACACTCGTTTCGGACGATCGGCGCCGGATGATCAGCTCCGGAGCCTGCTCGACCTGCAGCACGCCGGGCGCCGTTACGCCGAGCGCCAGCGTGCGGTCGAACAGGTCGCTGAGGGCCTTCTCGAGGCCGTGCCGCTTGCCGCCCTTGGCGAGGTACCCCGCCTCGGCGGGGGACAGGACGAGGCCCTGCTCCTTGGCCACCCGCATCACCGCCTGGGCGCCCCCCTGATCGGCGGCGTTTTCGATCCCGGCAAAGAAGGCGTGCAGCGCGATCGACGCGCTGTCCAGCGCCCGCTGCTGGAACTGGTAAATCGGCTTGACCGTGCTCGCGAGCTCCTCCGCCTCCCGCGCCAGCTCCTGGTCCGACTTGTTCACCGGGAAGGTGAAGGGCGCGATCACTTCGTGCTCGGCGACCGCGCCGGGCTCGAGCAGCGGCGCCACGTTGTTGGCACTCGAGGGGAACGCCAGGTAGGTGAGCAGCGCCAGCCCCGGCACCCAGGCCCAGCGCGTGCCGTGATAGCGCAACTGCTCCCTGCTCGGGAGGGTCATCTCAGCCCTGCGCGTCCTCGGCGTAGGCACGGATGATGTCGCGCACCAGCCGGTGGCGCACGACGTCCGTGTCCGTGAGATAACAGAAGCCGATCCCCTCGATCCCGGGCAGGATCCGCTCCACCTGCAACAGGCCGGAATCTTCGCGGTTGACGAGGTCGATCTGGGTCTTGTCGCCCGTGATCACGGCCCGCGAATTCACCCCCAGCCGCGTCAGGAACATCTTCATCTGCATGCCGGTCGCGTTCTGCGCCTCGTCCAGGATCACGAACGCGTCCGACAGCGTGCGGCCCCGCATGTAGGCGAGCGGCGCGATCTCGATCGTGCGCGACTCGATCGCCTTCTGGACGCGATCGCGCGGCATCATGTCCTCGAGCGCGTCGTACAGCGGTCGCAGGTACGGGTCGACCTTTTCCAGCAGGTCGCCCGGCAGGAATCCCAGGCTCTCTCCCGCCTCCACGGCGGGGCGCGCCAGGATGATCCGCCGCACCCGCTTGCGCGCCAGCGCGTCCACGGCCGCCGCCACGGCGAGGTAGGTCTTTCCCGTCCCCGCCGGCCCGATTCCAATCACGATGTCGTGCTGGGCGATCGCGTGGAGGTATTCGCGCTGGCCGTCGGTCTTGGGCGCGATCACGCGGCGCAACCCGGGCAGGATGATCTTGTACTCGCCCTCCACCTCCCGACCGAGCGTGCCGAGCGATTCCTCGCTCAAGACGCGGTCCACGTCGGTGACGTCGAGCGGCTCCCCCACGCGCGCGAGATCCACCAGCGCCTGCGCGACCTGCGTCGCCCGCTCCAGGGCGCTGTGCGGGCCCTGCAGCGTCAGCGTGTCGCCGCGCAGCGAGACGCGCACCCCCAGCCGCTTGGCGAGCTGGACCAGGTTGCCGTCGTTCACGCCGGCGAGCGCGAGCGGGTCTACGCCCTCGGTGGACAGCCGCTGGATGGTCTCGTCGCTCATCGCTCCACCTTGATGTGCAGGGCCTTCAAGTCCGCGGGGCCGGCGGGCGCGGGAGCGCCTTCAAACAGCGCCCGGGCCGCGGTCGTCTTCGGGAAAGCGATCACGTCGCGCATGCTGTCCGCCCCAGCAAGCGCCATCACGACGCGATCGAACCCGATCGCGAAGCCGCCGTGCGGCGGCGCGCCCGCCTGCAGCCCCTGCAGCAGGAACCCGAACCGCGCGTCGACGTCGGCCGGGGCGAGGCCGAGCAGCGCGAACACCTTGCGCTGCACCGCGGGATCGGTGATCCGGATCGATCCCGAGCCGAGCTCGTTGCCGTTGTAGACCGCGTCGTAATGCAGCGCGCGGCAGGCGAACGGGTCGCTCTCGAGCTTCCCGGCGGCGAGATCATCGGGGTGCGGCGCCGTAAATGGGTGATGCGCGAACACCGGCTTTCCCGTCTCGGGATCGGGCTCGAACAGGGGGAAGTCGACCACCCACGCGAAGGCGTGCGCCGCGCTCGGCTTCGCGCCGAGCCGCTGGAGCACCTCCTGGCGGATCCGGTCGAGCACGGGAGAGGTCGCCCGATCCGGGCCGACGGCCATCACCGCCGCATCTCCGTCTCCCACGCCGAGCGCGCCGAGCGCCGCTGGCGTGAAGTGCTTCGCGACCGAGCCCGACAGCTGCTCCCCCTGGCGCTTGACCCACGCCAGGCCGGAGCCGCCGAGCTGTTTGGCGGCGTCGACGAGCTGGTCCACGTCCTTGCGCGACAAAGCCGCACCGCCCTTCACCGCGAGGCCGCGCACGCGCGCGCCGTTCTTCAAGCCTGATTCAAAGAACGGCACGCCGAGGCCGGCGACCTGTGCGGTCCAGTCGGCGATCGCGAGCTCGAAGCGCAAATCCGGCTTATCGGTGCCGTAGCGCTCCATCGCCTCCCGCCACATGATGCGCGGGAACGGCCGCGCGACGGGGTGGCCCGCTTCCTCCCACAAGGCCGCCAGCACGGCTTCGACGAATCCGAGGACGTCCTCCATGCCCACGAACGATGCCTCGATGTCGATCTGCGTGAACTCGGGCTGCCGGTCGTTGCGCAGGTCCTCGTCGCGAAAGCAGCGGGCGATCTGGAAGTAGCGATCGAATCCCGCCACCATGAGGAGCTGCTTGTAGATCTGCGGCGATTGCGGCAGCGCGTAGAACTCTCCCGGATGCACCCGCGACGGCACCAGGTAGTCGCGCGCGCCTTCCGGCGTCGGCTTGGTGAGGATCGGCGTCTCGATCTCCAGGAACTCGAGCTCGGACAGGGCGCCCCGCGCGCGCTGCAGCAGCCGGTGCCGCAGCAGGAGATTGGCCTGCATCTCGGGCCGGCGCAGGTCCAGGTGACGGTACTTGAGCCGCAACTCCTCGGCGGGCAGCTGCTCGCCTTTGGCGCGGGCCACCGGGATGGCGGGCGTCACGGCCGGACCGACGATCACCAACTTCGAGGGGTGGACCTCGACCTCGCCGGTGGCGAGCTCCGGGTTCCGCATGTTCGCCGGGCGCGCGACCACTTCGCCCTCCACTTCGACGACCGTCTCGCCGGTCAGGCCGCCCGCGATACGGCGCACGTCCTCCGGCGCGCTGGGACCCACCGCGACCTGTACGAGACCGGCGCGGTCGCGCAGATCGATGAACACGATCCCGCCCAGGTCGCGGCGCCGGTGCACCCACCCGCCCAAGCGCACGCGCTGTCCCGCGTGCTGGGCCCGCAGCTCGCCGCAGCGAAGCGTGCGCCGCGACGTCCGACTCATGTTGCTTATGCTCCCTCCGCCTCGCACACGGCGCGATAGAACTCTTCGGGCGACCTGGCGCCGAGCAGCCGGCCGCGCACCGGCTCCCGCCGCACGAGGCGCGAGATGCGGCTCAACGCCTTCACGTGCGCTCCCGCCGCGGATTCGGGGCCGACCAAGAGGAAGAACAGGCGCACCGGCTCGCCGTCGATCGTCTCGTACGGGACCGGCGCGGGGGTCGTTCCGGCCACCACCACGAGCGCCGCCAGCGCGGGGGTCTTGCCGTGGGGCACGGCCACGCCGTACCCGATGCCAGTGGGGAACTGCCGCTCCCGCTCGAGGATCGCGCCCAGCACCTCGTCCAAGAGCCCCCCGCCGTTGCCCACCATCTCGACTAGCTCCCGCAGCACCCCCTCCTTATCCGCGGCTTGAAGGGGTACCCGGATGCGAGCGGGAGACAAGAGCTCAGAGAGGCGCACGTGCGTCCAAGTGTCCTAAACGCTTGAAGATAGTTAAGTGGCGGCTCGATTTCACGCCGAGCCCCCTGGACTCATATGCTGTTGGGATTGTTGGCCGTACGTACCCCCACTTTCCTGAGCGGTCCTACCGATTCGGGTGCCGTCGGGCACAATAATGACCGGATTCGTGACCAAAAACAAACGCATCACGGCTTCCTCCCGCGCCTGAGCGGATCGAGCCTCAGGGTCAACTGCTCGACCGGCGTCTTGCTGCGCTCCAGCAACGGCAGGTGGACGATGCGGCAACCCACCTTCTTCTGGAGCCGCTCGGCGATCATCCGGCGATGACACACCCACGGATTTCGTTCCCCGCACAACAGGATCGGGCTCGTCGTCTCGATCAGCTTGACGAGGAGCCCCAGCCCCTTCTTCGCGTCGTACAACTTCGGCTTTCCGCCAGTCTTCAGGTTCACGTTCCCCAGACAGCGCCACCAGTGATACGCCTCCCCGAACCGCGCCTTCAGCTCGGAGAGGCTCCAGCCCTTCTGCTTCGTCCACGGTTTCAGCCGAACGTCGATCACCACGGCGTCGTACTCCGCCACGAGGGCCGCGAGTGTATCGACCTCGCGGCCCCCATAGCCGAACGTGTAGCAGATCAACTCCGGCAGCTCTGCCCGGCAGATCACTCCACCGCCTCGGCCAGCAGCTTCGCCGACCGCTTCAGG
>WNFW01000695.1_pt1 | contig 21854 bp, 18 predicted proteins | sample 5400131 | NCBI WGS metagenome assembly WNFW01 (sample SAMN13153362, study PRJNA577476) | soil metagenome | isolation source: 20 cm soil or saprolite under grassland replicate 1 | place: USA:California | collected 2016-06-15 | reverse complement strand
CCCGAGGCCGGGATCCTGGCCGTGGGAACCGTGGTGGAGAAGCCCGTCGTTCTGGAAGGGCAGGTCGTGCCCCGCAAGCGCCTGCGGCTCACGATGAGCTGCGATCACCGCGTCATCGACGGCGCCACGGGAGCGGCGTTCCTGAAGACGCTGAAACAGATGCTCGAGAATCCCCTCGCCATGGTGCTCTAAGAGGATTTCGTGGCCACTTCCTTCGACGTCATCATCCTCGGCGGCGGCCCCGCGGGCTACGTCGCCGCCATCCGCGCCGCCCAGCTCGGCCTCGCCACCGCCCTCGTCGAGAAGGAGAAGCTCGGCGGCGTGTGCGTGAACATCGGCTGCATCCCGACCAAGGCCTTGCTCCACTCGGCGTACCTCGCCCGCTTGCTCAAGGAGGCGAAGGAGTTCGGCGTCGAGGTCGGCAGCGTCAAGACCGATTACGGCGTCGCGATGAAGCGCTCCCGCCAGGTGAGCGACCAGAACTCCCGCGGCGTCGAATTCCTGATGAAGAAAAACAAGGTCACGGTCGTCAAGGGCGCCGGCGTGCTGCAGCCGGGGAAGAAGGTCAAAGTCGGCGGTGACGTGTACGAGGCCAAGAAGGGCATTATTATCGCCACCGGCTCGCGCGTCAAAGGCATCCCGCAGATCGGCCTCGAGATCAACAAGAGCACCGTGATCTCCTCGGACGAGGCGCTGTTTCTGGAGAAGACCCCGGCCTCGCTCGCGGTGATCGGCGCGGGGGCGGTGGGGATGGAGTTCGCCGACATTTTCAACGCCTTCGGCGCCAAGGTGACGCTGATCGAGGCGCTGCCGCGGATCCTGCCGCTCGAGGACGCGGAAGCATCGGACACCCTCGCCAAGAGCTACAAGAAGCGGGGCATCGAGGTGATCGCGGGCGCCAAGGTCACCAAGGCGAACGTCGGCAAGGACAAGGTGGTGCTGGATGTCGAGGCCGGCGGCGCCAAGCAGACCGTCGAGGCGGCGGTGGTGCTGATGGCGGCCGGGCGGGCGGTGAACACCGAGAACATCGGCCTCAACGAGTGCGGCATCCAGCTCACCGACCGCGGCTTCATCAAGGTGGACCAGCGCCTGCAGACCTCGACGGCCGGCTACTACGCCATCGGCGACGTCGCGGGCCCGCCGATGCTCGCCCACAAGGGCAGCCGCGAGGGGGTCGTGGTCGCGGAGCTGCTCGCGGCCCACAAGCCGCATCCCATCCGCTACGACAACGTCCCCAGCGTCACGTACTGCCACCCCGAAGTGGCGAGCATCGGGCTCACCGAAGAGCAGTGCAAGGAGCGCAAGCTCGACTATGTGGCCGGCAAGTTCCCCTTCTCCGCCAACGGGCGGGCGCGGGGCACCGGCGAGACCGAAGGGCTGGTCAAGATTCTGCGCGACAAGAAGTACGGCGAGATCCTCGGCGCGCACATCGTCGGCGCGCACGCCTCCGAGATGATCCACGAGCTCGCCGTGGCGCGCGAGAACGAGTACACGGTCGAAGAGATCGATCTCGCAATCCACGCCCACCCGACGATGTCGGAGGCCGTGGCGGAGGCTGCGCTCGACTCGCTCGGGCGCGTGATCCACATGTGACCGAGCCGTCCTCGACTCCTCAGAAAGACCCCCTCGCGATCGGGCTGGGCGCCCTCGCCACCGGCGCGGGGCTCGGCGGGGGCGTCGCCACCCTGGCGCAGATCTTCGTCGAGCTGCTGCAGACGCGCCTCGAGCCCGCCGACTACCAACGCGTCGCGGGCGACCCGCTCCTGGCCGGGCTGCTCGCCGGCATCGTCGTCGCGGCGCTGTTCGCCTGGCGGCGCAGCACCCCCCTCGAAAACCTGTGGCAGAGCGGCGTGATCGGCGTGCTCGCGGCGGTGGGCGCGCTCCTCATCGGCTTCCTCGCCGCCGTCGCGGACAGGTTCCTGGGGCTGGCGGGCATGATCGGCTGGGGCCTGTTGAGCGTCGCGTGCGGAGTCTGGGGGAGCCGGTGGGCGGTGCGCGCGGCGACCGAGGGAATCCAGGAACCGGAGAGCGCGCCGTGAGCGACCGCGTGCTCGAGGTGATTCAGGCCGGGCGTGTGCCGTACGGCGAGGCGCTGGACTGGCAGCGCCGGCTCGCGCAGGATCGGATCGCTGGCCGGCTCCCGCACGACGTGCTGCTGCTCCTCGAGCATCCCCCCGTCATCACGCTGGGCCGGAACAGCCAGGCGGAGCACGTGCTGGCCGCGGACGACGGCGTCGAAGTGTTCGAGATCGAGCGCGGCGGCGACGTCACCTACCACGGCCCGGGCCAGCTCGTCGGCTATCCCATCATCGACCTCACGAACCACCGGCAGGACCTCCACTGGTACCTGCGGACGCTGGAGCAGGCCCTGATCGAGGGCCTGGCCCGACTCGGGATCCCCGCCGAGCGCAAGCCCGGCTTTACTGGGGTGTGGACCGCCCAGGGACAGCGCAAGATCGGCAGCATCGGTGTGCACGTGAAGCAATGGGTGACGTGGCACGGCTTTGCCCTCAACGTGACGACGGACCTCGCCGCTTTCGGCCGCATCGTGCCGTGCGGCATCGCGGGTGTGGAGATGACGTCGGTCGAGCGGGAGCGGGGAGCAGTGAGCACGGAGCTGTGGGATGAGACAATCCCGGCGGTGATTCAGGGCTTCGAGGCGGCGTTCGAAACCGAAATAATGGAGACGTCAAACAGAGGCGACTAACGAGAGCCCCCTTGCCAAACCGCATCCCACCCGGCCAAGTCCTCACCACGAAGTGGCCCGTGCTGCACTACGGTAACGTCCCTCGCGTCGACACCGCGACGTGGACGTTCGAGGTTTCGGGCCTCGTCGAGCGTCCGTTCGCGATCACCTACGACGAGCTGCTGGCGCTGCCGCGCCAGACGGTGGCCTGCGACATCCACTGCGTCACGACGTGGAGCCGGCTCGACAACACCTTCGAGGGCGTGCCGGTGCAGCGGCTGCTGGAGCGGGCGGGCGTGAAGCCCGACGGGCGGTTCTGCCTGGTGCTCGCCGAGCAGGGGTTCACGACGAACCTGCCGCTCGCCGACCTCGACCGGCCGGAGAATCTCATCGCCTTCAAGTGGGGCGGCGAGTGGCTCACTCCCGAGCACGGCTGGCCGGCGCGGCTCCTCGTACCGCACCTCTACTTCTGGAAGAGCGCCAAGTGGGTCCGGGGCTTCGAGCTCCTGGCGGAGGACCTGCCGGGCTTCTGGGAGCAAAACGGCTATCACATGCGCGGGGATCCGTGGACTGAAGAGCGGTACGGCGGGCGCGGCTTGACCCAGCATGAGATCAACAAACTGCGAAATGCAAGCAAGAAAAACGTCTAGCCTGCGCTAGACGCCTTTCTGTCCTAGCAGCTCGTAGAATCTTCGGAAGACGCGGATCCCGTCCCACAGCTGCTCGAGCTCCAGCTTCTCGTCGGGCGCGTGGAGCCGGTCGTCCGGGAGGCCGATCCCCGTGAGCAGGATCGGCGCTCCTCCCTTGGCGAGCGCCGGCACGACCGGAATCGACCCGCCCGCGCGCGCCGGGACCGTTCCCCGCCCCACCGTTTCCTTGAACGCCTGATCGAGCAGGCCGAAGACGGGGTGGTCGAGCTTGATCTGCGCCGGGTCCGACCCGTGCAGGAACCGCACGCGGGTGTCCACGTACCGGGGCGCGAGCTTCTTGACCGCCGCCGCCAGCTGTTTCTGCACCGTCGTCAGCTTCTGCGCCGGTACGAGCCGCAGGCTCACCTTGGCCGTGGCCTCGGCGGGGATCACGGTCTTGGCACCGGTGCCCGTGAAGCCGCCGGTGATACCGTGGATCTCGAACGTAGGCAGGGCCCACAGGCGCTCGAGCACCGGGGCGCGCTTGAGCCCCGTCAACGCCCGGGCCTGCACCCGCCGCTTCAGGAAATCGCCTTCCTTGAACGGCAGCTTCCGCCACGCGGCGCGCTCGGCGCGCGTCGGCGGGCGCACCGCCGCGTAGAGCCCCGGCACGTGGATCTTCCCGTCGGCCGTCTTGAGGCGGCCCAGCAGGCGACACAGCTCTTCGTGCGCGTTCGGCGCCGCGCCGCCGTACTCCCCGGAGTGCAGGTCGGACTTGGCGGTGCGCACGGTGATCTCGGCGTAGCAGATGCCGCGCAGCGTCGTGTACACGGCCGGCCAGCCGGGGGCGATGTACGCCATGTCCGCCACGAGCACGGCATCGGCGCGCAGGCGCTGCGGCTCGCGTGCCAGCACGTCGAACAGCACGTTGCTGCCGAATTCTTCTTCGCCCTCGAAGAGGAAACGGAAGTTGACCCGCGGGCGCCCGCCCTCGGCGATCGCCTTGAGGAGGCAGAACACCTGGCCTTTGTCGTCGGCGGCACCGCGCGCATAGATGCGGCCGTCGCGCAGCGCGGGCTCGAACGGCGGCGTTGTCCATTCGTTCAGCGGGTCGGGCGGCTGGACATCATAGTGGCCGTAGAGGAGCAGGGTCGGCGCGCCAGGCACGTCGGGCCCCCGGCCCCACACGACGGGATGCGTGTCGCTGCCCAGGAACTGGATGTCGTGCGCCCCGAGCCCGCGCAGCTCGTCGGCAACCCACTCCGCCGCGCGCCGGCAGTCCGCGTCGTGCGCGGGAAGCGTCGAGACGGACGGAATGCGGAGAAACGCCGAGAGCTCGGCGAGCAGGCGTTCGTGATTCATGGCGCGCACAATCTAGACGCGGCGACCTCGGCTAGCCAGCGATGCGGCCGGGGGTAGATTAGCGCCATGCGGACCACCGCGTCCTACGATCTGTTTCCGGACGCGCCCAGCGAGCGGGCGATGGCGCGCGCGCGCTGGCTCGCGCGCGAGGGCCGCGTCGCCGACGCCGAGGCCGCTTACAAGGACGTCCTCGCCACTCATCCCGATCTGAAACCCTGCTGGGCCGAGTACTTCGATCTGCTGCGCCGCAGTGGTCGTCGCGACGAGGCGCTGCAGCTCTCCGCCCGCGCGCTCGCGCAGTTCGGCGCGACCGGGTTCGCGCTCGCCCTCGAGGGGGCGGCACTCATGGAGCTGGAGCGCGTCCCAGAAGCGCTGGCGTCGCTGGAGCGCGCGGCGGACGCCGATCCCGACCTGGCGCTCGTGTGGCACGAGCTCGGGGTCGCGGCCTGGAAGCTCGGCGACGGTAATCGCGCCCTCCTCGCGCTGGACCGCGCGTTCGCGCTCGAGCCGCACACCGAGACGCTACGCCTACGCGGCCGCATCCTCCGCCACGCGGGTCGCTACCCGGCGGCGGAGGTCGCGTTCGAGGGCGCCGCGCAGGCCGCCGAGCACCCCGAGCAGCGCGAGGAAGCCGAGCGCGAGATCCTCGCCACGCGGCGCTACGCCTTCTATGCGCCCCGGCGCCCCGACCAGCTCACCCCCAGCGAGCAGTGGTTCGCCCAGACCGGCGTCGCCGTGCTCGCCCCGGACCCCGGTCCCGTGGCGCCGAGCGACGACACGCTGGTGGCCACGCTGCTCGAGGTGGCCGGCGACCGCGGCTGGCGGTTCGGGCAAATCGTCGTGGTCGGCCCCAGCCTGCCCGTGTGGAATCGCCTGGCCGAGGCCTGGGACGCGCCGCTCGTGGGCCGGTCAGCGCTCGACCCCGCCACCGTCCCGCTCGTGGTCGCCCCGCGTCCGCTCCCCGCCGACGCGGCCTGGCAGCAGGCCGTGCGGGCCGTGGAGGAGCACCAGAGCGGCCTCGTGTTCGTGCTGGAGCACCCGGCCGAGCTGCCGGCGGTCCCCCAGGCGGATGTCGCCGGCGTGCTGACCGATGCCGGCCAGCGCCGCGAGCGGATGCCGAACCCCGTGCAGGCGATGACCGAAGTCCAGCACCCGGCGGCGCGCTGCGCCGGCCGGCGGCTGCATCCCGTCTGATTCCCGCCCCCGGAGATCGTCTGTGACCGCTTCCGCCCGCGCCCCGATGTCGGGGAAGGCCATCGCCCATAGCCAGTTCGATCGCGCCGCCAACCTGATCAACCTCGAGAGCTACCTCCGGCGCATTCTCCTCGCTCCGTTCCGCGAAGTGCAGGTGGAGGTGCCGGTGCGCATGGACGACGGCCACATCGAGGTGTTCACCGGCTACCGCATTCAGCACAACGGCGCGCGGGGACCATGCAAGGGCGGCATCCGCTACCACCCGGAGGCCGACCACGACGAGGTGTTGGGGCTGGCCACCATCATGACGTGGAAGACGGCGCTGATGGACATTCCCTTCGGCGGGGCCAAAGGTGGCGTCCAGGTAGATCCCAAGCTGCTGTCGCAGCTCGAGCTGGAGCGGTTGACCCGGCGCTTCACGCAGCGCATCGCGATCGTCCTCGGACCCTACCGGGACATCCCGGCGCCGGACGTGAACACCAACGCGCAGGTGATGGCGTGGATCCTGGACGAGTACTCCAACCGCCAGGGCTATACGCCCGCCGTGGTCACCGGGAAGCCGCTGTCACTGGGGGGATCGCTGGGCCGCGAGGAAGCGACGGGCCGCGGCGTGATGTACGTGATGGCCGAGTACGCCAGGGACTTCGGCATCCCGCTCAAGGGGAGCCGCGTCGTGATCCAGGGGTTCGGCAACGTCGGCGGTCATCTGGCTCGGCTGCTCGACGTCGAAGCGGGCGCCAAGGTGATCGCGGTGAGCGACGTGGAGGGCGGCATCGTGAACGAGAAGGGCCTCGACGTGCCCGGCCTGCTGGCGCACGCCGCGCAGAAGAAGCATGTCTCCGAGTGGCCGGGCGGTCGCGCGATCACGAACGACGAGCTGTGGGAGGTCCCGTGCGATTGGCTCGTCCCGGCCGCCCTGGGCGGGGTGATCACCCGGGAGAAGAACGCGCGGGCGATCGACTGCAAAGTGGTGGTCGAGGGCGCCAACGAGCCGACGACGCCGACCGCGGACCTGATCCTCGAAGAGCGGGGCATCCCCGTGATCCCCGACTTTCTCGCGAACGCCGGCGGCGTGACGGTGAGCTACTACGAGTGGGCGCAGAACCTGCAGCAGTACCGTTGGACGCACGAGCAGGTGAATAAGGAGCTCAAAGCCACGATCACCAAGGCCTACACGACGGTGCGCGACCTGGCAAAGCAGAAGGCGGTGACGTTCCGGACGGCGGCCTACGCGATCGCCCTGCAACGAGTGGCGGAGGCGGAGCGGCTCCGAGGGAACTAGTCGTCCGCGGGCAGTCCCGGTCGCGAGTACAGCGCCCGGTAGGGATCGTGGTCCTGCTGGGTGAAGACGCGGATCTGAATGGCGCGGATCGTCTCGGCGAGGTCCGCGTTGTTCTGCAGGTAGATCTCGTCGAACAGGTTCAGATCCATCCGGTACAAGCGCTGCGCGATGACGACCGCGTTGTTGAGCGTGCCCTGCGCAAGCCAGCGCCAGTCGTACGTCTCGAGCGACTGCCCCACCGGCCCCTTCAGCTGGTCGCGCGCCCAGCCGAAGAGCACCGTCCGCGCGCGCCCCAGCTCCGCCGCCCCCAGGGGCTCCGCGTACGCCGAGTCCAGCCGGCGCGCCAGCTCGGCATAGAACTGGTCGAGCGTGCGCTCGTCCCGCCAGCGCGCTACCGCGCGGCGCGCGTCCAGCGTATCCCCGCGGGCGCGGAAGAAGCGCTCGGCGCCCCGGTACCCCACGAAGCTCGCGAAGCTCTCGTTGAACGGCGTCTGGCTCGCGATGTACAGGGTATTGTGCGCCAGCTCGTGCAGCACCGTCGCCACCAGCTCCATCGTATCGCGCTCGACCGCCGTCGAGAACAACGGGTCGCTGAAGTATCCGAGGGTCGAGAACGCCGCCGAGGGCCTGAGGTACGTGTCGTAGCCCTCGTCGCCGAGCGCCGCGGCGTCGCGGCGCGCCCGCGCGAAATCGAAAAACCCCTTGTACGGCACCACTCCGACGATCGGAAACCGCCAGGTGTATTGTCTCAGCTTGTCTTTGCGGCTCGCCGAGAGGACCAGGAGCAGCGTGTCCCGCCCGACGTTCACGTACGTCGTGTAGGTCTGCCCCGCCGCGAGGTGGAGCGAGTCGATGGCGAACGTGCGCGCGGCGAGCACCAGGCGCAGGCGTTGTTTCAACGCGTCGGGCACGGCCGAGTCGGCCAGCAGCTTCGCGATCGGCCGGCGCCGCCACAGGATGCGCGCTTCCTCCACCCCCGCCCGCGCCACGTAGCGCGCGTCGGCGCTGAAGACCAGCGCCAGCACCACCACCACGACCACGCCGAGCACGGCCCCGGCCAGCACGCGCCGGAGGATCCGGCCCCACGCCGGGCGACGCCGCTCGGTCAGGTTGTCCATCGCAACCCGACGCGGTGCGTCGCGCCTCCCAGCAGGTCGAACGCCTGGTACGCGTAGTCGAGGTGCACGTGGCCGAGCTCCAGACCACCCCCCACCGAGAATCGCGAGGCGTCGCTCGTCGGCGAGCGCGTCACGTACCCTACCCGCCCCACCAGCCCGACGCTGCCGGTCACGATGCCCCCCTCCACGCCCTGCACGAGCAGCGCCTTCTCCCCGGCCGGCCACTGGGCCTCGAGGGTGGACAGGAGCCGGAACGTGCCCTGCGGGTCCACGTAATTCATCGTCACGCCGACGCGCGTGCGGCGCGGCATGCGCGCGCCCCCCCCGTCGCCGTAGTCGCCTCCCAGGTTCTGCACGCTGGCGCCCAGGGCGAAGATATCGAATATCGCCACGGCCACGCCGACGTCCCCGGCCCAGGCGTCGACCGCGTAGCCGCCGATCTGCTGGCGCGCGTACTTCGCCGACACTCCGCCGGCGATCAACCCGTGGCGGTACGCGACCGCGGCGACGCCGAGCAGGTCCGCCGCCGTGAAGGTAGCACCGGTCGCGATGCCGCGGCGGCCGCCGCTGGTCGAGTCGGGGACGATGACGGGCTCGCTGCCGTAGTCCAGCGTCTGCGCGCCGACGCCCCACGTGAAGCGGCCGAGGCGCATGCCGAGGGCGGCGGTGGTGACGCTCGTGCCGGCGAGGTACGGCTCGTACGAGCCCTCGACGGCGAGATGGCGGATCGGGGCGAGGCCCGCGGGGTTTGCGAACACGGCGCCCGCGTCGCCGACGAGCGCGACGCCGGCGCCGCCCAATCCCGCCGAGCGCGTCGAGCCGGGAAGGGCGGCGAGCGCGCTGCCTTCGGACTGCGCCGCAAGACTACACGCAAAGACGCTGCCCAGCACGACAACGGTGCTCGACGTCTTTGCTCGACGCCTCATCGTATTCTGATGATCGTCAGACGCGGCACGATATTGGCGGGGAGGTAGTTCCCCGCAGCGTCCCCGAATTGCAGCTGGAAGGCGGCGGTGAGGGGCGCCTGCAGGGCGCGGTGATACACGCCAGACCCGGCGAGCAGGGTACCGGCCACGTTCGTCAGATCGCCGGCGCTCGCCGTCGGCACGAGGGGGAACACCTTCGGGAAATTCGCCGGGTCCGAGCCGTGGAGACTCGCGTACGTCGTCCGGAAGCTCCACGACGTGTACGTAAGCTCGGTATCCGGCGTGAAGCCCGGCAGGTCCGAGACATAGTTGGCCAGGGCCCAGCGCGCGACCAGCGTGTCGAACCCCACGCCGGTCTGGTGCGTCACGTTGTCCGCCCCGGTGCGCGTCGAGTCCTCGAGCTTGCGGGTGAACGCCACCGTGGCGGCGAACGACGTGTCCGCGCGGAACCGATCGGTGATGTACCGCACGAACAGCCACATCGCGCCCCGTTCGGCGAGGGTGCCGATGCCGGCGTCCGCCAACAGATAGTGACTCCCCGTAGCGTCCAGATACTGGTAGGCGTTGTACAAGTCGCCGATGACGAAGCGCGTGAACGTCGCCGAATCAGCGGCGGTGCCGGGCAGGTAGCTCCGCCCCCCCAGCTCCTCGGCGAAGTGGGACATCCCTTCGTTCAGCCACAACACTTCCGCCTGCCCTCCCGCCCCCGCTGCCAGCACGTGCCGGTTGAAGCTGATCATGTGCTGGAACTCGTGCACGAAGGTGACGGGCGCGAGCCGTTTCACCTGCGTGCGCGTGTGGGGGCAGCTCAGCGTCCCCGCCGAATCGGCGACGAGCGAGTAGAAGATCTCCCCGTGGTTCACGCGGTTGTCGCGGGCGAACTGGGGATCGATGTCGGCCGCGAAAAAGAACCCGGCCACGAACCCCGAGCTGCCGCACTGCGAGGCCGAGACGAGCTGGTTCACCGCGTTCGTCATCAGCACGATCACCACGGTGTTGTTGTCGATGTCCGACTCGCGGCCGAACGCCGTCGTGTCCAGCGGATAAAGGCGTGAATTGAAGGTCTGGGCGAGCGTGTCGAAGTCCGCCTGGATCAGGCCATTCGCGGTCGGCGCCAGGTCGTCCACGTACAGGGCGATGTGCCCCTGCACCACCTTCGCCGTCGCGGTGACGGTCTTGAACGAGGAGCAGTCGAGTTTGGCGCACAGACTGAAGGTCCGCGAGGTGCCTACCGTTGGCAGCCCCGCCAGCAGTAGCGCGGAGGGCGCGGCGGCCCCGGCCCCTGTTTGCGGTGCGAACCCGTACCACCGCAACCGCTCCCCCTGCCGCAGAAAGTCGTGGAACTGCTGAGCGGGGGACTGGGCGGCCAGCGAGGCCATCAGCGCCGCGACCGGCGTGTGGACGGTATCGCCCACCAGCAGGAAACTCGACGAGAGGCCGGGCGAGCCGGCCGCGGATTGCGGGATGAGCAGATACTCGGCGGAGTCGATCGCCGATGTGTTGGCGGGGAAGATCACGCACCCGGAGTCCCGGATGGGATCCACGGAAACGAAGGAGTCGACGGCCAACGACACCGCGAAGCCGCGCCCCCCCGTGCACGCGGGCAGGGGCACCGGCTTAGGCGGCGACGTCCCGTCGCTACACGCCACCGCCGCTGCGAGCAGCAGCGACGATCTCCCCACCCACCTCAGGCTTGCTCGCAACATGCAGTCCCTCCGTCACTTCGCCCGCCCGCACCAACGCCCGCCGGAGGCAGATGGGGCCAACCACTTCATGTACCCCAATCATCGCGACAAGCAGCGCTTCCAGCGAGACCCCCCACTCGGGGAAAGCCCGGCGCGCGGCGGCGGCCAGGCTCAGGGCCACGCCTCCCTGAGAGATAAGCCCCAACCACCCCTCGCGGGCTATGGCGGGCGTCACATCCCCTCCTCGCCCTGCTCCCGCCCACCGCAGACCGTAGCGCAGGCCCCACACGCGCAGCCCCACCAGTAGGACGACCCACCACAACCCCACCTCCTGCAGCGCTGCAACCTGCAACCCGGCGCCCGTGAGACCGAACAGAATGACGTACACGGGCAGCGAGTGCTGGCGCAGGGAGCGCACCAGCTCGTCCCCTTCCCTCCGGAACACGTTCGCCACCACGACGCCGGCCGTGACGGCGATGAGCACCGTCTCGAGATCGAGGGCCCGGGCGGTCTCGGCGGCGAGGAATGCCAGGGCGACGAGGAAGATCACCGTCCCACGGCCAACGAGGCGCAGGTACCGTGCCACGCCGAGCCCCAGCAGCGCGCCCGCGCCCACCGACTCGCCCAACCGCAGCACGAGCGTCCCCGCGACGCCGGCGTTCACCGTGCCGGGGGATCCGAGCACGTGTCCAACCGCGAAGACGAGGCTGAGCAGCGCGATCACCACGACGTCCTTGGCGACCGTAACCGCCAGCAGCGTGCGCGCGAGCGGGCCGCGCGCGCCGACCTCCTCCACGACGGCCATCGTGAGCGCGGGCGAGGAAGCCGCGGCGACCGTCCCGAGGACCAGCGCCACGGCGATCGCGTCGCGGAACGGCTGATGCACCGTGATGGGGAACCACGGGCTGACGCTGAGAGTGACGAGCGCGACAAAGAAGAACGGGACGACGACCGTGCCGGCGATCGCCCGGAGCAGCGGCGTCCGGACGGCCGCTGGGCGCAGCGTCTCGAGGCGCAGCTCGGTGCCGACCGCGAACGCGATCAGCGCGACGGCCGCGTCGCCGAGAAACTGCAGGGCCCGCACCTCGTCCGCGCGCACCAGTCCGAGCCACGCGGGCCCCACGCAGAATCCCACCAGCAGGTACGCCGTGACGCGCGGCAGCCGCGCCCGCGCGGCGAGGCCGCCGCCCAGGTACGCGGCGAGCAGGAGGAAGCCCAGCGCCAGCGTCGCGCGCGCCTCGACCGGACCGGCCGCGGTGAGCCGGTGGAACAGAGCCATCATCAGCCCGAGCGCGGCGAAACTCGTGACCCAGCGCATTGGCGGGGCAGGAAATCTCGATGGCCGAAGCGGTTTTGACAACGCGCGGGCGCGCCGGTAATCTTGCTCTGATGGCGTTCGCGCATCTCCACACCCACAGCGAGTTCTCCCTCCTCGACGGCGCCAACCGGATCCCCGACCTGCTCGACCGGGTCCAGTCGTTGGGCATGGACTCGCTCGCCATCACCGACCACGGCAACCTGCATTGTGCCTGGACCTTCTACGAGGAAGCCAAGGCCCGGAAGATCCGCCCGATCCTCGGCTTCGAAGCCTACCTCGCGTTCGGCAGCCGCCACGCCCGGGAGAAGCCCGTCGACGCGCCGGGCGTGTACTCGCACCTCGTTATTCTCGCTACCAACCGCACTGGCTACCAGAACCTGATCAAGCTGTCCTCGATCGGGTTCCTCGAAGGGTTCTACCGGCGCCCGCGCATCGACCGCGAGGTCCTGGAGCGCCACCGCGAGGGCCTCGCCTGTCTCGCCGCCTGCCTCTCGGGCGAGATCGCACTGTACCTGCGGCAGGGGAACTACGAGGCGGCGGCGGCGAGCGCCCGCTGGTTCGCCACGACCTTCCCCGGGGCGTTCTGGCTGGAGGTGCAGGACCACGGCATCGCCGAGGAGCAGGTCGTCCGCGAGGGCATGTTCCGGCTCGCCGCGGACCTGGGGCTCCCCGTGGTGGCGACGAACGACGCCCACTACCTGCTGCGCGAAGACGCCGAAGCCCACGACGTGCTGCTCGCCATCGGCACCGGCAAGGACCTGGACGACCCCAAGCGGTTCCGCTTCTACGGCCAGGAGAGCTACGTCAAGTCGGAGAAGGAGATGCGGGCGCTGTTCAAGGACCACCCCGAGGTCCTGGCGGAGACCGCGCGCGTCGCCGAGCGCTGCGAATTCGACTTCGAAAAGCGCTACTTCCTTCCTCAGTATCCGCGGCCGCCCGAGTTCGCGAGCGACAGCGAGCTGCTCGTCCACCTGGCCCGCCAGGGCTCCCGCGAGCGGTTCGGCGATCCCCTGCCCCCCGAGGTCGCGCAGCGCCTCGACTACGAGCTGGACGTCATCAACCGCACCGGGTACGCCGGCTACTTCCTTATTGTCTACGACCTGGTGAAGGCGGCCCGGGACCGCGGCATCCCCGTGGGGCCGGGACGCGGCTCGGCGGCAGGCTCGCTCGTCGCCTATGCCCTCGGCATCACGAAGATCGACCCGCTGCGCTTCGACCTGCTGTTCGAGCGGTTCCTGAATCCCGAGCGCATCTCGATGCCGGACATCGATCTCGATTTCTGCTTCGAGCGGCGCGGCGAGATCATCGAGTACGCGCGGCAGCGCTACGGCCGGGAATCGGTGGGGCAGATCATCACCTTCGGGACGCTCAAGGCGCGCGCCGCGTTCCGCGACGTCGCCCGCACGCTGCGCGTGGAGATGGGGGAAGTCGACCGGCTGACGAAGCTCATCCCCTCGGGCCCCGCGGTCGCCTGGAGCCTCGCCGAGGCGCGCGAGAAGGTGCCCGAGCTGAAGGCCGCCGCGCGCCAGGACGAGCGGGTCCGCAAGGTGCTCGACCTGGGCGGCCGCATCGAGGGCCTGGCCCGGCACGCCTCGGTGCACGCGGCCGGCGTGGTGATCGCCCCGGGCCCGCTCGCCGACTACATCCCCGTCTGCCTCGACGCCAAGGACCCGAACGCGATCATCACCCAGTACGACATGGTGGCCCTCGAGAAGGTCGGGATGCTGAAGATCGACCTGCTGGGGCTGAAGACGCTCACGGTGCTCCACGACGCGACGCAGATGGTCGAGCAGCGCCACGGCACGCGCGTGGACATCGACCGGCTCGAACTCGAAGACCCCGAGGTGTACGCGCTGCTGCGTTCCGGCCGGACCGCAGGCGTGTTCCAGTTCGAGTCGCCGCTCGCCACCGACTGCCTGCGCAACATGCGCTGCGACCGCTTCGACGATCTGGTGGCGGCCAACGCCCTGCTGCGCCCCGGGCCGCTCGACACGGGGATGCACCTCGTCTTCATCAACCGCAAGCTCGGCCGCGACCGCGTGACCTACCCGCACCCCGCGCTCGAGGAGGTGCTGAAGCCCACCTACGGCGTCATCACCTATCAGGAGCAGGTGATGCGGATCGCGAACCTCTTGGCGGGCTACTCGCTCGCCGAAGCGGACGTGCTCCGCAAGGCCGTCGGCAAGAAGATCAAGGAGCTGATCCAGGAGGAGCTGCAGCGCTTCGTGGAGCGCGCGGTCGCGCGCGGCCACGACCGCCGCACCGTCGAGGACATCGCCGCGCAGATCGAGACGTTCGGGCGCTACGGCTTCAACAAGTCGCACGCCGTCGCCTACTCCGTGCTGTCCTACCAGACGGCGTGGTTCAAGGCGCATTACCCCGCCGAATTCATGGCGGCGCTGCTGTCCTCCGAAATCGGCAACACGGATAAAGTCGTCGAGTACATCAACGAGGCGCGCGAGCTGGGACTCGACGTCCTGCCCCCGGACGTGAACGAGTCGGGATTCAAGTTTACCGTGGTGGCCGACACCCGCATCCGCTTCGGCCTGGGCGGGATCAAGAACGTGGGCGAGGGGGCGATCGCGTCGATCCTGGCCGGGCGCGCGGCGGCGGGCCCGTACCGCTCGCTCGTGGACCTGTGCGACCGCGTGGACCTGCGCCTCTGCAACAAACGCGTGTTCGAGTCGCTGATCGATGCCGGCGCGTGCGACTCGCTCGGCGGCCACCGGGCGCAGCTCGTCGCCGCGCTCGACGCCTCGTTCGGCGAAGCCCAGGCGCGGCAGAGCGAGCGCGACGCCGGCCAGGTGGGATTGTTCGGCGAAGACACCCCCATCCCCCATCCCACCTCCCCCATCCCCGAAGGGGCGCCCTGGACCGAGCACGAGCGGCTGCAGCGCGAGAAAGCGGTGCTCGGCTTCTTCATTTCCGGGCACCCCCTCGCCAAGTACCGCACGGAGGTGGAGCTTTTCGGGACCCGCACGACGGCGACGCTGGGGCGGTGGAGCGATCAGACGGTCACGATCGCCGCCGTCGTCACCGTGGTGAAGCGCCAGATCTCGAAAAAGACGGGATCGGAGTACGCCCGCCTCGTGCTGGAGGACTTTCACGGCACCGCGGAGGCGCTGGTGTTCCCGGAGGCGTGGGCGCGGCTCAACGCCGTGATCCGGGCGGACCAGGCGTTGCTGTTAACGGGCAGCTACAGTGCCCGCGACCGTGGCGAGGAGCAGGCGCCGTTCATCGTCGAGGCGGTGCGGGCGCTCGACGAGCTGCGCCCGAGCGGGGCGATCGCGGTCGAGCTGCGCTGGTCGGCCGCGGACCCCCCCGACCCGGACGCGACTCGCGCCGTCGTCGCCCTGTGCGCCGCCCATCCCGGGCCCGCACCGGTGCAGGTGCGCTGGGCCGACGACGGGGGCAACGGGGGCGGGGGGGGCGGGAGCAGCCACAACGGCGGCACCGTGCGGCTGCGCAGCCGGTCGGTTCACGTGGATCCGTGCGAGGAGCTGCTGGCCGCGCTGCGCGGCGTGCTGGGGGAAGGCCACGTGACGCTGGAACGCGCCGAGAAAGCGAGCTGAGATGCCGACCTACACGCTGGACTTCGAGCGGCCCCTGCTCGAGATCGAGCGCCAGATCGAGGAGCTCAAGAAGCTCGGCGACAATCACGGCGACGAGCTGGCGGCGCTCGAGCGCCAGCTCGCCGCGCTCCGCGCCGAGGTCTACAAGACCCTGACGCCGATGCAGCGGGTCCAGGTGGCGCGGCACCCCAAGCGCCCGTACACCCTCGACTACCTGCGTACGGTGTTCACCGACTTCGTGGAGCTGCACGGCGACCGGTTGTTCCGGGACGATCCCGCCCTCGTCGCGGGCTGGGCGCGGCTCGACGGCCAGACGGTGATGGTGATCGGGCACCAGAAGGGCCGCGATACGAAGGAAAACCTGCGGCGCAACTTCGGAATGGCGCACCCCGAGGGTTACCGCAAGGCGCTGCGCCTGATGCAGCTCGCCGAGAAGTTCCACGCACCGGTGATCACGCTCGTGGACACCCCCGGGGCCTACCCCGGCCTCGGCGCCGAAGAGCGCGGCCAGGCGGAGGCGATCGCCCGCAACCTCATCGCGATGGCCTCGCTGCGCACCCCGATCATCACCGCGGTCATCGGGGAAGGTGGGTCGGGCGGCGCGCTCGCCATCGGCGTGGCGGACCGCGTCGTGATGCTCGAGAACTCCGTGTACTCGGTGATCTCCCCCGAAGGGTGCGCGGCGATTCTGTGGAAGGACGCCAGCCAGAAGGAGCGCGCCGCCGAGGCGCTGAAGCTCACCGCCACCGACCTCCTGGACCTGGGCGTGATCGACGAGATCATTCCCGAGCCCCCGGGCGGGGCCCACTCCGACCCCGACGCCGCCGCCCAGGCCCTGGGCGAGTCCCTGCGCCGCCACCTGCGCCTGCTCTCCCGGGTGCGCATCGAGAAGCTCCTCAAGCGGCGCGAGGAGAAGTACCTTTCGATGGGCGCGTTCATCGAGAAGTGAGTTGACTTCCGTCGTCGAGGTCCGGTTCAAAGGGAACCGGCTGGAGTATTGCACCTGGCAGGCCCCGGAGCCGCTCGCCCTTCACGATCCCGTGATCGTCGAGGTCGAGCGGGGCCAGGACTTAGGTCGCGTGTCCGCTTTGGGCGAGGCGGCCCTCAAGAAGTGCGGGCGCGGCTGCCACGGCTGCACCCTCCAGGAGGCCGCCGACACCAAAGCCACCCGTCGCATCGTCCGTCGCGCCTCGCCGGGCGACGTGGCCGTCGCCGACCAGCTGCGCCAGCAGGAAGAGGACGTCCGCCGCAAAGTTCGCGAGCGGGTGCAGGCGCACGGGCTCCCGATGAAGGTGTCGGACGCCGAGTGGCAATGGGACCGGCACAAACTCACGATCTACTTCACCGCCGAGCAGCGGGTGGACTTCCGCGCGCTGGTGCGCGATCTGGCCGGCCTCTACCGCACGCGGATCGAGCTGCGCCAGATCGGGGCGCGCGATGAGGCGCGACGCCTCTCGGGGGTCGGACGCTGCGGCCGCGAGTACTGCAGCGCCAGCTGGCTCCCGGAGCTGCGCCCCGTGAACCTCTCGGTCGCCAAGGCGCAGCACCTCTCGCTCAATCCGGCGCAGATCTCGGGCCCCTGCGGGCGGCTGCTGTGCTGCCTGCACTACGAGCACGACTTCTACGTCGAGAGCCGCAAGCGCTTCCCCAAGGAGGGGAAGGTGCTGCGGACCGCCCTGGGCGTGGAGAAGGTGCTCGCGGTGGACATCTTCCGTGAGCGCGTGACCCTGCGCAACGAGGAGGGCGCCACCCGGGTGGTGCCGCTCGCCGGGCTCACGGACGAGACAGAACCGCGTGTCTAAGTTCTATCTCACGACGGCCATCGACTACTCGAACGGCGACCCGCACCTGGGCCACGCGCTCGAGAAGATCGGCGCCGACTGCATCGCGCGCTACCGGCGGCTGCGGGGCGACGCCGTGCATTTCCTGATGGGGATGGACGAGCACAGCCAGTCGGTGATCCAGGCGGCGGCGCGGGCGGGGGTCACGCCGCAGGTGTGGGTCGACCGTATGGCCGAGTTGTTCGCGGATTTCTGGCGGCGGTTGCGCTGCAGCCACGACGACTGGATCCGCACGACCGAGCCGCGCCACGTCCGCGCCGTCACCGCCCTGCTCCAGCGCATCCAGGAACGCCGGCCCGACGATCTCTTCGTCGCCGACTACGAGGGGCTGTACTGCACGGGGTGCGAGGAGTTCAAGTCGGGCGCGCAGATCGTGAACGGCCACTGCATCGAGCATCCGACGCTCGACCTCGTGCCGACCAAAGAGCGCAACCACTTCTTCCGGCTCAGCGCGTACCGCGACCGCATGCTGGCGCTCATCAGGAAGGGGGAGCTGGCCGTCGACCCGGCGATCCGCCGCAACGAGGTGCTGCGCCTCCTCGAGGGCGGGCTCCAGGACATCTCGATCTCGCGCGTGCGGCTGCCGTGGGGCATCCCCTTCCCCGACGACGCGCAGCAGACGGTCTACGTCTGGTTCGACGCCCTCATCAACTACCTCTCGGCGACCGGGTTTCCCGAAAAGGGATACGAGCGGCTGTGGCCCGCGGACCTGCACGTCATCGGCAAGGGGATCACGCGCTTCCACTGCGTCATCTGGCCGGCGATGCTGCTCGCCGCCGATCTCGCCCTGCCGCGGCGCATCTGGGCGCACGGGTACGTGCAGCTCGCGGGCGCCAAGATGTCGAAGACGGCCGGGACTTCCGTGAACCTGAGCGAGGCGATCGACCGCTACGGCGCCGACGCGCTGCGTTGGTTCCTGCTCCGCGAAATCGGCTTCGAGAACGACGGCGACTTCAGCTGGGAGCGCTTCGAGGCGCGCTACACCGCGGACCTGGCCGATACGCTCGGCAACCTCATCTCGCGCGCGCTCTCGATGGTGGATCGCTACCGGGCCGGCGTCGTGCCCCGCGACCCCACGGGCTTCGCCACGCCGCTGGAGCGCGACGCGCGCGCCGCGCTCGAGCGGTACGCGCGCGCCATGGACGCGCTCGATCTCGCCGGCGGCGCCGCGGCGATGATGGACCTCGCCACGCGGGCCAACCGCTACGTCGAGGAGACCGCCCCTTGGGCCCTCGCCAAGGCGGGACGCGCCGCCGAGCTCGACACCGCGCTCGCGAACCTCGTCCGCACCGTCGCCCGCCTCGCGGTGCTCGCGCAGCCGTTCCTCCCCGAGAAGGCCGCGGCGGTGTGGGGGCTGCTCGGGACCGGGCGTCCCCTGGAGGCGCTGCGGCTCGGCGACACGGAGACCCTCCCGGTCGAGGGCCTCCGGGTCCACAAGCCCCCGCCCTTGTTTCCCAAGGCTTCCGCGGCGGTTGGCGAGCGGCCCGAGGGCGCGTGACTTAGGTCACGCCGCCGGTTGTTGACAGCGGCGCGCGCCCGGGCCTACTTTTGCACTCCCAATACCTTCCCCACGGCCCGGCGGAGACGGATTTTGCAGAAACAGGCGGAGCGTCGCTGGACGGTCATGCTGGTACCTCACGGCTCGGGTGCATCGCGAGCGGTGGAGGTGTCGCAGACCGTTCTCAAATTCCTGGTCGGGTTCGGCAGCATCTTCGCGCTGCTGATTCTCGTGCTGGGCGGCGCGGCGCTCTCGCGCGGGATCAGCATCACGCGCGGCCGCGCGTTGGAGCGCGAGAACCGCCTGCTCGCCGACGAAATCCAGCGCATGCGTGACCGCATGGTCGGGCTGCAGGACACGCTCGCCAAGATCGGCCAGCGCGAACAGGAGCTGCGCCTCCTCGCCGGGCTGTCGCCGGTGGACGCCGGCGTGCAGCAGGCGGGGATCGGTGGCCCGGCCGGGACCTGGTCGGAGCGCGACAGCCTTTCCGCCTCGGGCGTCAACGGCGTGCAGGCGCTCGCCGCGCGCGTCGACGTCGACGCGCTCTCGCGCCGCGCCAACATCCTGGTCCGCTCGCTGAACGAAGCCTACGATTCACTCGCCAGCCACCAGGCGCGCTTCGCCGCGACGCCGTCGATCATGCCGACGAAGGGCTGGCTCTCCAGCGCGTTCGCGCTCGAGCGCGTGCACCCGATCCTCCATCTCGCCCGGCCGCACGAAGGGATCGACGTGTCGGCCCCGATGGGCGCGGAGATCGAGGCGCCGGCAGCCGGCATCGTGACGGAAGTGCGCTGGGAGGACGGCTACGGCAACATCATCACGCTGGACCACGGCTACGGCATCGTCACCCGCTTCGCCCACTGCTCGAAGATTCTCGTCGCCCGCGGCACGCGGGTGAAGCGCGGCCAGAAGATCGCGCTCGTGGGCTCGACCGGGCTCTCGACCGGCCCGCACCTGCACTACGAGGTGTGGGTGAACGGCAAGCCGGTGGACCCGATGCACTACGTGTTGCCGGATGCGATCGTAGACTAAAGGCGGCAAGGGCGGTATAGACGGCAGAGGGCGGCAATCACTTGCCGCCTTTTTTGTTGCCGCCCTTGTCGCCCTTATCTCGTGAACTTCACTTGCGGCACCGTATCCGCTCCCGGCGTCGTCAGCTCGAAGTACTCCCGCGCCTTCTTGCCGGTCAGTTTCGCCGTGAGCACCTGCGGGAAGCGCCGGATGTAGGCGTTGTAGCGGTTCACCGCCTCGTTGTAGTCCTGGCGCGCCACGGCGATGCGGTTCTCGGTTCCTTCCAGCTGGTCCTGCAACGCCCGGAAGTTCTCGTTCGCCTTGAGCTGCGGATAATTCTCGGCGATCGCCAGCAGGCGGCCGAGGGGGGCAGTGAGCGCCGTGTTGGCGTCGGCCATCTCCCGCAGGTTTCCGCTCTGCACCGCGCCGGCGAGGCGCGCCCGCGCGTTGGCGACCGCGGTGAAGATGCTCTCCTCGTGGCGGGCGTAGCCCTTCACCGTCTCGACGAGGTTGGGGATCAGGTCGGCGCGCCGCTGCAGCTGCACCTTGATCTGCGACCCGGCGGCGTTCACCTGCTCGTCATAGGTCTGAATCGTGTTGTACCCACACCCCGCGAGGCCCAGCAGCAGCAGCGCGGCCACAGTCCGGTTCACCGTACGCACGTGCGCTCCACTCCTTCCGTTACAGGTGGTCTACGAACTCCGCTGTCCGCGCCACGGCGGCCAAGTATGCGACGGCCCGCGGGTCGGCGGCCGTGAGCGTCAGCCGCCCGGTCCCCGCGGCGTGGGCGGCCAGATCCGCGAGCGGCTCGGCGGCGAACCCGATCGCCGCGGCGGCCTGCGCCAGGAGGTCGGCGGGGGCCGTCCCGACCGGCCGACCGGCGAGGCGCAGCGCGGCGCGCAGCATCGTGAAGAACCCCGCGAGGCTCCCGGTGATGACGCGGGTGAGCCCCCGGGCGTCGTCTCGCGTCCCCGCGTACGCCTGCCGCAGCCGCACCAGTTTGCCTTTGAGCTCGTGCTCCAGCTGGCGGCGCACGTCGTCGCGGCGCACGGTGATCCCCGCCCACGGATCCTTGCCGGCGAGGACGTGGTGCGCGGCGCGGATGTCATCATACTCGATCGGGAACGCGTCCGACGACTGGCGCCACTCCGCCTCGGTCAGGATCAGCGGGGGCGGGTTCTGCCAGTCCCGCAGTACCGGCCCCAGCGCCGCGAACAGCGGCTCGTCCACCGCGTCGCAGATCAGCAGCGTATTCACGTCGGAGCGTCCCGGGACGTGGGTCCCGCGGGCCGCCGAGCCGTAGAGCAGCAGCGAGACGATCCGGCCACCGAGGGCGGCCTGCAGTCGCGTCGCGAAAACGTCCGCCGAGATCGCTTTGGCCATCGTCAGAAACTCCCTCCGGCGCCGCCGCCGCTGAAGCCACCTCCGCCACCAAAGCCACCGAATCCGCCGCTGAAACCGCCACCCCCGCCCCCCCTGTCCCAGCCACCGCCACCGCCACTCGTGAAGAGCCAGCCCCATCCCTCGTGCCGTTGCCGCGCCTGAATGGCCCGCAGCACGAAGAGTACCAGGATGACCACGAGCCAGAAGAGCAGCCGCGCCGGTATGCCGACACCGCGAGCCGCCGGTGGCGGGGGAGGAGGCCGCGCCGCCGACGTCGAGATCGTCACCCCGAACTGGTCGGCAAACGCCTGGGCCAACAGGCCCACACCCTCCTCCAGACCACCGGAAT
>WNFW01001955.1_pt1 | contig 21886 bp, 14 predicted proteins | sample 5400131 | NCBI WGS metagenome assembly WNFW01 (sample SAMN13153362, study PRJNA577476) | soil metagenome | isolation source: 20 cm soil or saprolite under grassland replicate 1 | place: USA:California | collected 2016-06-15 | reverse complement strand
CATTGAAGGCAACGGAGAATGTCTTGATCGGCTCTGCGACCATCTGGCTCATGACGGCGGCAATGGCTGATGAGTCGATGCCGCCCGACAGGAACATCCCCAGCGGCACGTCCGACATCAGCCGAAGCTTGACAGACGTTCGAAATAACTCCCGCCACTCGTTAACGTAGTCAGCCACTGCCCGCGGATTGCCTTCCTCTGCATCGCCGGGATTAACATCCCAGTAGCACTTGATCTCAACCTTCCCGTCATTCCACCGTAGCGTGTGACCCGCCGGCAGCCGCCGCACCCCGGCAAATAGCGTCGTGTCGTCGCAGGTGCCTCGATTGGCGAGATAGTCCGGAAGCGCCGCTATGTTGAGCTCCGGTCGGATGGCGTTGGCGGCCAGAAGCGCCTTGATCTCCGAGGCAAAGAAGAGAGATCCATCGTAGGCGTGGACGTAGTAGAGAGGCTTCACGCCGAGACGGTCGCGGGCGATCAACAGCTCCCTTGTTCGCTGGTTCCAGATGGCGAACGCGAACATCCCCCGCAGGTAATCGACGCAGCGGTCCCCGTACTCCTCGTACAGACGCACGATGACTTCCGTATCGGAGTGTGTGGCAAACATATGGCCACGAGCCTCGAGGTTGGAGCGCTGCTCCGCGTGGTTATAGATCTCTCCATTGAAGACGATCTGGACCGAGCCGTCGGCGTTGGACATGGGCTGGTGTCCCGTAGCGAGATCGACGATGCTGAGACGGCGGTGCGCAAGACCGACCCGGCCTTCGATGAAGATGCCTGCATCGTCCGGGCCGCGGTGCCGCAATATATCGCGCATGCGGACGAGCACTGCCTCGCTGACATCGATGCCGCGTCGGGACGAGTGAGCGATACCGCTAATGCCGCACATGCTTGCAACAGTCGGTTTCGTCCCGCGGGACAGCCAGCGCCGGGATCTCATATTCCATAACGTTCAGTTCTTCATTAAAGCTCAGCGCGTGAATCCGGCCGTTGACCAGAATACGTTCGATGCCGGCTGGCGGGCGGATCCTCATTCCCACCGGGGGGAAGACGTCGATTGAGATCGCCCTGTCCTGCACGGAAACCACGACGTATTCTACCGGTCGTACTGCGATCACCTCGAGGTCGTGGATCGAAATGCACCTCCCGTGCAGAAACACTGCCCGTTCGAGAAAACCATCGCTTGGGGAACGACGCACCCACACCCATTCGAAATCAGCGGCGTAAAGACCCTCTTGAAGAACGGCGTTTCCTGACCAGAGTACAAAATCACGGAATCGCGGCGTAGCGAGAACAAGTCCCTTCGCGTGCCCCAGGTCGAGGTTTCGGATTTCCGGTGGCAACTGGCCGGGAGCTCTTGGGAACAGCACCGAGAACAAGGCCAGCGGACCCTTAGTCTCCACCGCATATGTCCCGTGCGGAGCCTGCACCTTGGCTGCGTAACAGGGCGAGAACGGGCCGTCGGCCACGTGCCAGGCGCCCAGCCCCCCGAGACAAACGAGATCCAGGGTTGCCGAGGTCGCATGAGCTTCCAGCCGCCCAGCCTCCTGGCTTAGGATTGCATCGATACCTGGAGCCAAGTGGAAGTGTATTGCGTACTCATGTTCGCCCGTGGCATCCACGCGATCGAGCATCAACCAGTATTCTCGATTGACGAACAGCAGATCGCGCGTGTGCGTTGCCGGGTCCGGCAGTCGTTTGTACCCATCGTGGCTGCCCTCAAAGTAGGTGAATCCCGCGTGATCGTGCCAACAGTGCATGGTACAGTTCGCGACGTGCTTCCATTTGAAAGGTCCCGCCGGGACGGACGATGAGAGACCGTCGATCGTGAGCGTGTTGTGCATGGCTGTAGACCGAAACAGATCCCGCAATTCAGCCGACCCGGTGTACGTGAATGACCCCGGATCAACAAGCGTTGTCGCCCCCAGTGCAGCGACTTCTATTGCAAGAGCATCCGAATGCGCGTGACCGCAATTCATGGCACCATGGGGACCACAATCGATTAGCAGATAGTTGGAATTCTGGCTCCATCCACTGCGCATCACGTAGATACCTCCATCAAGGAAAGCGCGCGAGGTCAGGGCGGGCGGTGTGGCGGAGATGCACTTAAACTTCGCCCTCGCATCCGGCCCAAAGAGCCAATAGGTCTCCTCCGAGAACTCACCAGCAACATGTTTGTAGTCGCCGCGCCAAAACATGACCGCGCCGTTAGAGAGCACATCACGCCAGTCGTTGGGTGCACGGTCTTCCAGTTTTACGAGCTTGCCCCCGTCGTCATCTCCCAAGTAGGGCGAAGTCCCGTCAGGTCTCGTGATCCACATGAGATGATCCAAGAGCGCTGCGAGTCGCTCGCGAACGCGCGAGGGCAACCGGTCACCTGCGCGCTCGGCCAAAACGACGAAATGCATGTAGAAGTCTGCTGTGTAGCGGTGATACCAGGTGGACTGCTCGAAATACACGCCATCAGGTCGAACATGTGGTTCAAGTTGTTGGAGCAAAATTGATCGCCCGAGGCCACGCCAACGCTCAGCGCGCTTAAGTTCGGGCATAAACGTGCCGAGGTAGTAGAGGCCAAGACCCTCACCGGTCAGGTGAGTGTTAGGGCTGGAGTAAGTCGACAGGTATGTCTCGATGTGACATCCTTGGAGGTACAGCGCGCGCGCGATATCAGCCAAAGGCAACGCCGGCCATTTTCTCCACGTCCGAATCAGCGCCAACGACCACAACCAGCCTATGGATCGAAACGCCAGCTCCAGGCTGCTAACCCAGTTAATGCCCTGTGCAAGTGGGTTCTCTCGGATCCACGAGGTAATGTGCTCCCCGATGGCTGCAGCGTAGCGATCATCTCCAGTGGTCAGAAAGGCGCGACCGAACGTAAGTAGATGCTGATGCCGGTTGAGCTCCCACACGACCTTTTTATCGCCGGTCAGCGACGGGTCCAATGAGTCAAGCTGCTTCCAGGGCACCAGAGGGCTTCTGCGGCCGCTCGTCGGCTCAAGGTGCCAGTCGATCGGAGACCCGAATTGCAATCGTTCGATCCCCAAGAGGTCGAAACAACCTTCGAGCGCCAGATCTGCTGAGCGACGAAGCCCTTCCGCTTGACTGGACACCCGACAAGCACCTTCGCCGAAAACGCCCGTAGCCAACCTCGTCCATAGAAAGTCAGACAGTCGAGCGAGTTCGACAGGGCGCTGCGCGGCGTCCGCGAGGAAATTATCCGGGCTCGGCAAGACCCATTTCTTGACATAGGGGTTACCCTCTAATCGTGAGAGCAGCGCCTGTCTACCGCGGTCAAGCAGTTCTCGGAGTGTAATCCTGCGCAATTCAATTCCTTAATAATCCTTTCGATAGATTGAATCGCCTACAATAACTCATGATATAGCTGTAACACGGCGCGAATGTTTGCTTGCCCGTCGGGGTGTTCAATCGGTTGCGGGCCGCCTCGCGTCAGATTACGTTTGATGGCAGCATGAAGTGTCTCAAGATCCGCCGCAGGAATCACATCAACGCCCTCTGGCCGCATGGCATTATCAGTGGCGATGACGGGTAGGCCAAAGTGCAAGGCTTCGCGCACCGAGATCGCATCGCCGTCGTACAGAGTGGTTCTGAGCATTAAGTCACATTCCTCAATCACGCGTAATGTAACGTCATGATTCACATCGCCGAGGAGACGTATGTGTTTGGCGTAATGCTTTTCTGCGATGCGTGTGCGCAGCTCGGCTTCGAGGCTGCCAGACCCAATCAGCACTAGACCGGCCCGCGGAAATTCTTTCCGCACCAACTCCAGCACGTCGATTTGTTGCTCCAGACCATACTCAGGCTCCAGCATACCTACAGAAATCAGTCTTGGCTTATGGTCCTGCAGAAAGACTTTGATCTCTTCAGGGATAACTATCCCGGGCGAAGGCCGCGAAACCGAGAATGGGGAAATAATCCGTAATTTGTTCTTCGGAACTCCAAACCGATAGAACATCTCAATTATCTGCGCGTTGACACCGATGATTCTGTTCAAGCGACGGAAGATAAATCCACGCACGCTCATCGGCCCACCCCTTCGACCTGCGGGCGAAGCCGGATATCCGCCGGAGTGAAACGTCAGGACCGAATTGCGTCCTGGCAACAGCGTGCACAGTAGTATCAGTCCCAACACGCGCAGCGTGAGATTACCGCCAATGTGGAGATGGACTATGTCACTGCGCAAGTCCAAGAGCGTCCGCACGAGTTGGAGTATGGTTCTCGGACGATATACATCCGTATCATTTATCCCAATGCCCGTTGGTCGTGTCAACGCAACGACTGGGCAAGTATCGCCGCGCGCGAGCAATGCCGCACGAAGAGCTGACAGATGTTCCGCTACTCCGCCATGCGGTGGAGGAAACGGGCCAAGTTGTAATACTCTCATTGCCTCGTTGTGTGAAGTCTACCCGCGGATACGGGAAGAGGGACATCAAGGGCGAGGACAAGCGCAGGAGTTGCCACATGGTCCTTGACATCCCACACCTGATTCCATCGATTCAGCGCAGAAGTGGCCCCACTCGTTAAGACAGTCCGAAAGGGTTTCTTAAGTGGAACCGGCCGTATACAAGATTTGACGATAGCTCAATCCTTTTGTGGGGCGAAACGATTTGGCTTGGCGTCTTTCAATTTAAGAAATGGACGCTCGATTACGTGATACGAAATAGAAGCGACGATGACGGTCACAGCAACAGCGGCGATCACCTGCACGAGCACCGGCATATTTGCGCAAATCTTCTTGACAGGATCCAATGTGATCTGTTGGTAAAGATAAAGTGAGTATGAAATGCCTCCCAGGTATCGAACGACGGGCCAGTTGATCCATTTCCAGGCAGAAAAGGATGAGAGACTGATCAATTGAACGAGGAACAATGCAATCAGCGGCGGCTCAACTGCAAATCCGACCACGTCCCTGTACCTGTGGAACCAAACCGTTCCGCAATAGATCGAAACTGCCAGCAGGCCCAAAACCAACAGCGGCATGAACAGGCTGGAACAGAGAGTCTTCCAGAAAGACATCATCACGCCTCTTTTAAGCAAGACGGCGAGTAGGCAGCCCACCATCAAACTGTCCATGCGTGTATCAAAAGCCGCGTAGAAATAAGCCTGATCAACATCGAATACGCCGTAAAGGATGAACCTGTAAAGCCACACTCCGCCGATCACGCAGACAAGGAAGATCGTCATCTTTCTAAGGTCCTGCCTGAATCTGGAAAAGAGCAGAGGCCAAAACAAGTAGAATTGTTCTTCGATGGAAAGTGACCAAGTGTGGCTGAATCCGGTATTAGGATCGCCGAATACCGCATTGTAATAGTCGGTCAAGTAAAAGAAAGAGGCTATCGCGTGCGACCATAGCACTGGTTTCCCGGCAATGATCAGCAAGAACACAAGACCGAACCAATAGGCGTAGAAGGCCGGGAAAATGCGGAGGATACGGCGACGATAGAATGCTTTCAACGAAATCGCGCCATATTTTTCATTTTCCTTTAACAGTAGCCATGTGATGAGAAACCCGCTTAAGACAAAAAACATTGTTACGCCAGTGCCGCCGGGAACCAACAAGAAACCGAAGTGATAGAAGATCACCAGAAAAACCGCGATTGCTCGAAAACCATCCAACGCAGGAATTTTTGAAAGAGCAAGCTTGGCTTGCAAGTCAGAGGAAAACGCTTCGGTGCAGGACCAAAGACCGGAACGTACACCCGGTTGCTGCGCGGAGATTGCAGAGTTGTCGGATCGCTTTAATCCCTGCATCGTGTCCGTCCGATGGTCCTATTGGATAGCCTGAAAATTGATGAAACTTTGGTGGCCACCTTCTTCAGCTTACGTGACAGGAAGTGGTCCCGCAAATCTAGACAGTCCGATAAGTGTAATCTCTGCCCGTAGGGGGCCGAACGCCCGATGCGGCATACTTCGGGCAGCAAACGATGAAAGCGGCAGCATGATCGAGATTAGGTTACCCACCGCGTCGCGCGGCTGTATGCGTGAAAAGCGCCGCACGAGCGCCGTCGTGGATAACCCTCAACCCGTGGAGATTCCACTTAAGAAACCCTTTCGGACTGTCTTAACGAGTGGGGCCACTTCTGTCAACTCATTCTTATCACGCACAAAGGCATCATGCTAAGAGTCATCAACGTGGTCGGTGCGCGTCCCAATTTCATGAAGATGGCGCCTATCATTGAAGCAATGCAAAGGTATCCGGAGCGAATCCAGCAGCTTCTGGTTCATACCGGCCAACACTACGACGAGGCGATGAGTCAGTCGTTTTTCGTTGATCTTGGCATGCCGAAACCCGACATCGATCTTGAAGTGGGTTCGGGCTCCCATGCGGAACAGACTGCCCGCATCATGGTGGAATTCGAGAAAGTCTGTTTACGCCACGCGTCTGACCTGATTGTCGTTGTCGGGGACGTGAATTCGACTATGGCGTGCGCGATCACGGCTAAGAAACTCGGCATAAAAGTCGCTCACGTGGAGGCGGGATTGCGCTCTCGGGACATGTCAATGCCAGAGGAGATCAATCGGCTCTGCACCGATGTCCTGTGCGACTACCTTTTTACAACCGATCACTTTGCCGATGAGAACCTGATTGCAGAGGGGGTGTCACCCGAGAAGATCTTCTTCGTTGGGAATGTGATGATCGACACTCTGTTGAAACATCAGGAGCTTGCACGAGGGCTGGGGCTGATCGAGCAGTGGGGACTGAAGCCTGGTAGCTTTGCGACACTGACACTGCATCGCCCGTCGAACGTGGACGATCCGGCAGTCTTTCGAGGCATCCTGGATGCATTGAAAGAGATTGCCAGGGAAATACCGATCATTTTCCCCATTCATCCGCGAACGAGAAAGATGGTGGAGCAGTTCAGGTTCGGCGGCTACTTTTCAAGTACCGAGAAGCCACGAGGTTTGTGGATGATCAACCCGCTCGGCTATCTCGAGCTTCTTCACCTTAACATTAACGCGCGGATGGTCATCACCGATAGTGGTGGCCTACAGGAAGAAGCGACTGTTCTTGGCGTTCCATGCATTACGCTCCGCCACAATACCGAGCGCCCGATTACCTGTGAGGTTGGCACGAATATCGTCGTTGGGAACAGCCACGATAGCATCCTGCGCCACGCGCTCAACATTCTGAATGGGGATGTACCGCGCGGCAAAGTGCCTGAAAAATGGGATGGAAAGGCGGGGGAACGAATCGTGCAAATCCTGGCGAGCCTGGATAGCTCGCCCTATTGCCTGCCATAGAAGACGGTCACGGACTCGCCAGGCCGTTTGCCTGAGCGGGTTGTCGATTCGAGACGTGCTCACGAACCAGCAATTGGTGGTTCAGATAAGGTAGAGACGGCGGCCGACCGAGGGACCCCAGCTTGAGTGCCGAGAGCCAGCAATCCAGCACAATAAGACGCCATAACTGGGCACTGTGGTCCCGTCGGCCAATCACGTGCTCAAATGCCAGCCGCCGAACGGCGCGAGCGTCCACGTATTGACGGAGCGCGGGCGATGGGTTACGGAGAGCCTCGATGCGATGCCGGAGCGGACCACGAAACCAGCGACCCAGTGGAATCTCGAAACCCCGCTTCGGTCGGGACAGCGCCGACTCCGGAATGATTCCCTTGATAGCGCGCCGGAATAGACGTTTGCTCTCGTTGGCCGTGACCCGCCAGCTTCCCGGGATCTGCAAAGCGAAATCCACCAGATTGAAATCCAATAGCGGTACTCTGGCCTCCAGTGAGACAGCCATACTGGTTCGGTCCACCTTTGTCAGGATGTCGCCCGGTAAATATGTTTCGAGGTCAACTTGCATCATCGCGGCGGCAAAATCGTCGTCCAAGTCTTGCGAAACGTATTCACGCAGTTGGTCGGCAGTATACACGGCCCCGCCGGGCTGATCATTGCGCGCAACCCCGCCCTCGTCCAGACGCACCGGGTTAACGACCGTCGCCGCGTACCGGCCCCACCGGGAACGCCCGAAATCGACAAGCCGATTCCGCCCAGGAAAGATGTGCGGCAACATGAGAGCCAAAGCTGACACCAGGCGGAACAGGCCACCCCAATCCCCTACCTTGTGCCCAAGGACGCTACGGTACCGCGTGTAACCACCGAAGAGTTCATCACCGCCGTCGCCCGAGAGCGCGACGGTTACCGCTTGTCGCGCAAGTTGGGCCACGAGAAACGTGGGAATGGCCGATGAATCTGCAAAGGGCTCGTCGAACATCGCCGCAATCGTCTCAAAAGTGTCCTCAATATTGGGTCGCAGGACGAGTGAAGTATGATCGGTGCCGAGCTCATCGGCGACCCCCCGCGCTGCCGCCGATTCATCGTACTCTTCTTCCGTGAATCCGATCGAAAACGTTCGCACCCGTCCTGACGCATGGCGGCTCATCAATGCAACGACCGTTGACGAATCCAGTCCGCCTGACAGAAATGCGCCGAGCGGCACCTCCGCTTCGAGATGCGAAGCAACCGCCGCATCGAGCTTGACGCGTAATGTCTCCAACAGCTCCGTCTCGTCCCTTGGCGGGCCTTCAGTGCGCGGGGGCGTCCAGTATCTGCGAACCTCTGTACCCTTATGAGCGCTCCAAAGAAGGAGATGACCTGGAGACAGCTTTCTGACGCCGTCGAAGATGCTGGCGGGGTCGGGCACATAGCCAAATGCCAGATATTGCATGACCGCACTCGGCGCAACCCGCAACCGGCTGGAGTCGAGGGCCCACAGCGAGCGCAGCTCGGAACAGAAGACCAAACCTTCAGGCGACGCCACGTAACTCAGCGGCTTCATGCCGGTTCGGTCTCGAGCCATCAACAGGACCCGGTTCCGTGAATCCCAGATCGCAAATGCGAACATGCCTTGCAGTCGGGGGACCATCTCAGTCCCAAGGTCTTCGTAGAGGTGAACCAGCACTTCCGTGTCACTGTTCGTCCGGAAGCGGTGTCCGGAGGACTCCAGTTCCCGGCGCAGACTACGGTGGTTATAAATCTCCCCATTGAACACTACGGTGATTGAATCATCCTCATTACTAATGGGTTGCTGACCTCCACTGACATCGATGATGCTCAGGCGACGCATGCCGAGCGCGACGCCATCGGCTACGTGATAACCGTCAGAGTCAGGGCCCCGATGTTTTATGGCGTCGCACATTACGCGCACACGCCTGGCCGCCTCATCGCGGGGCATCTGCATCCCCACAAATCCGGCTATACCACACATACGCTATGCCATCGTCGTCCGAGCGACGCCTTTAGGGTCCAAGGAAGACGGAGCAAGGAGAGTCGCAGAGCACCACAGTACCGCGAGCATCAGGTAGGGAAAGGTAAGCGCCGCAAAAGAGCCCCATATCGCGGCTACCAGGTACGCCCACAGCGCTCGTTCAATCCAGGCTTGTTGGCTCGACAATTGCCCCGGGGCGGCGAGCCGGCGGCGACGATACGCATAGCGTAGCACTGACCAGACCAACCCACACCAAAGCGCAAGTCCCGGTAATCCAACCTCCGCCGCCACGTTCAAATAGGTATTGTGCGTGTCTTTCTGGCCTAACGCCGGGGCATATCTGGCGTTCTCCAGTCGATAGGCCCCGAGTCCAACGCCGAACACAGGATTATCAACGACAATCTGCAAAGCGACTTTCTGAACCTCAAAGCGCTGCTCAGCGGAACCCTCGGGATCCGCCAGTGCGATGGTCGATGTGCTGCTCAGCTTCGTTATTCCGGATAGACGCTCCCAGACTGCCGCAGGAATTGTGAGACCAATGACCAGCGCCAAAATACCAGCAGAGAATAGCGCGCGACCCGGCCGTTTCACTGCCAGCAAAATCAGGGCCGGACCCATCCCTATCGCTAGCCCGATAAACGCCGCGCGTGACTGCGTTAGCAGGATTACAACCACCAGGAGGACCGCGCTGACTCCTGCGCCGAAGCGCACAAGGGCCCGAGCGGGCCCAGAGAAAGCTATCGCCAGAGCCATTCCAAGCGCGAGGAGAGCAAGGGCCGCCAAGTCGTTAGAGTTCGCGTAAACGTAGTTCCAGATTGCCCGGCCAAAGGGATGATAGCCTCCCACGTAGCTCTGCAGGGCGCCGCGGGCCGGGTATACCATGAAACAAGCTAAGAAGACGAGGAGGTAGAAGCGAAGGTGACGCTCCGTCTGCAAAGCGTTTACGGCAATGATCATGACTACCCACAGCTTGAAGCGCTCCAGGATCTGTTGGTCGGTTACATCCTGATATTGCGAAGCAAGCGACGCCACGAAGGCCCAAAGCACGAATGCGCCATAGAGCCATACGGGTAACGGTAAGCGCACTTTGTCTAAATGCCCGACCAGCCCCACGGCGGCAATTGCAACGCCAACCTCCGCGAGCGGAAAACGAGATGTCACGACTGCGATCGTAAAAATGCACAATCCGAGAAATGTCAGCGACTCACTGAAACGTGGTAAGCCTGGCCAGAAGACCCGCGCCCCAAGTTGTGGCGCTGAAGGCGATGAACCTTGTCGCCTGATCGTTGGCGGCGTCGACGAATTGGTGATTCGACCGGATTCTAGAGTTTGTCTATCACGCACGTTCAGGCGCGCCGGCCGCTCAACGTGGCTCCAGGACCGGAAAGCCAACCTTCAAATACAATCTCCCGCTGCGCCATCGCATCCACGTAGCGTGGAAGCAGAAGTGGATCGTGCTCGGCTCTAGCCAAGGCACTGATGCCGGTCGTCGCGGTCTCCACCTTGAGTTCTCGAAGCCAGGGCAGGAAAGCCGGATCGGTATCTCCGCTGGGGTAGCAGAAGTGCGTTGCACCACGTCCGGTCAATCCCTCAAAAATGCTCCGGTTCTCGAACACCTTACCACAAAAGGCCGCTTTTTCACGTGGTGTCCGGTGACGATGAGTGTGGAGTTGCATGTCGAAACCTCGACGCGCGATCCCGGCGAGTCCTATCGCGCTCATTAGGTGGAAGAGTCTGCTCCGCACAATATTGTCCCAGTCGATCCCGAGTCGCGCAGCGACCTCGCCGAGCCATGCCTGCTGCTGCGTCCCCCCGGCCATCAGAGAGGGCTTGGGCCTCACTTAACAGTCTTGCGGCGAGCCTTTCACGTCGCTCGCGAGCAAGCACTCCAGCGACCACGCTACTATTCGCCAGCACACGATAGGCAAGCAGGGTGCTCCAGCGATTGATCATCGCTAAGTCGGGCCGCGACGCCTGATATCCCCAACGCCGACTGGCGATGATCGAGCACCTGCTGAAAAGACGTACCCAGGGCACGACGAAAATGTTGCAGTAGATGTCATGCGAGTGCACAACATCTACGTACTCTTGTTCCAGCAGTCGGGCAAGCCGTACTCCTTGGGCGGCAGTCCGGAGTGAATAAAGATTCGAATCGGAACACGTATCATTTTGGATGCCCAATCGCTCATAGCGAGAACGAAGAAGCCCGCGGTTCTGAAGGTAAAAAACACATAACTCGAACCGATCCGGGTCCAGTGCCTCGGCAGTTCGTACTGCGTTCAGCTCGGTCCCCCCCGACGCAAACGAAATCGAGAGAATACCCGACCCGGATACGGCCTGGCGATGCTATTTCACCCACAGGGCTAAAAACCACGATTCTCGATCCCGACATTGTCCAATCTATTCCGTTTTGCTTACTCAAGTCGTGAATCAGCGGACCATTATTCGTTTCTCCGCCCCACTTTCGGACCGCATGAACCTTCCCCGAAAGAGATGGATCGATGTGCCACCAGTTATTCAGGAGTTGGAACTTTTGCTACGCTTGCCGTACCCGTTCCAAAATGCTTTCCAATACGGGGTAACGACGATTTCTTCATACCCGCACTCCGCATACCACCGCATCAAATCCTCGCGGCGATAGTGCATCTTGATGGGGCAAGAGAGGCGATCAAACCAATCAACAATCGCAGTTTCCAGATCGTGTTTGGCATACTCGTCTATCCGCGTTGGGACGAGCGGACGAATAATCCCGCCAAACGGCGTTGCCTTCAAGAATTTCCAAGGAGCCGTGAGCAAGCCATACTCAAGGTACCCCGCGAAGACGCTGATTCGTCGCAAATTCTCGTTCGATAGACGGGTTGAGATTTTACGAATTAGCTCCAACATGCCCACTGTCCACGGGCGGCTTGCTTGATAGACGTTTACCAATAAAGTTCCGCCTGGCTTAGGTAGGCTGGACAATGCCCGAAATCCGCCCGGAGGATCGTGCATGTGCTGCAAGACTCCAAGGCAATAGACATAGTCAAATGAACCCAGACGAAACGGAAGCGAAAATGCGTCTGCCTGAATTACATGGCAGTTCTTGCGATCGCGATTCCGTGCAAATGCCGAGTCCACCGCGCGTGAAAGATCCACCGCAAAGTGCATCCGAGCGAATTGCGAGTTGCGGTTGGCATGCCGCCCCGCTCCGCAGCCGACCTCGAGGCCGACTCGGCCGCTGAAAAGCTTCTCTGCGGCGATTCCCTCCGGGAGCCAATCGGCGAAGTTGTTTGCGTCGTAATCGGCAGCCCAGGTCCACTCATAGCCAAAGGCCTCCTGTGTGTGTCGCTGCACATGCCTCCCCTCAGTGTCGTCAGGAGCGCCAAGCCGAGTTCCGTGGCGCGCAAAAAACTCGGGGTAATCAGAACGAAGATGCTTTTGCAAATGCTCAGGGAGCATGCGCGGAACTCCGCTAATAAGCGGATATATTGAGCCCGCCGGGCTGTGCAATAGCCCATCAATGATTTCGGCTCCTTCCGTTTTAAAGGCCTCAAGCCGAAGCGGCTGCCGGCTGTCGGGGCAAACCAAATAATCGAGCGCTTCTTCCTTCATGATCAGAGCTCCGTCAAGCAGTGTGTAACAAGACTCGTGTCGCTCTACTTGGAGGTTCAGTAGTCATCCTTCTTGCGATGTCGTCCCCAACCGAAATTGCCTTCTCAAAAATTCCGTATCCATTCGCTACCGAGTCCCCCCGAACGAGTTGACCGCTGGCTACGCCGGCACCACGAGCGAGCATAGCATTGCCGTCGTCGCGTGTCTGCGCGGCCTCGTGCGTACGACGAGGACAGTTACGCAGTCTAGATGGCCCTCGCGGCATAGCGAATGGCATGGACGTCAATCGCAGTTGACGCATGTTTCCGGGGCGGCACGGGCGAGCGACCCCCTGGTTTCGGCATGACGACGTGATCGAGGCTCTGACCTACGTGTCACTGCCAATGCTCACCTACTCATAGGCAAAGTTCACGTGGTACACTTCCAGCAATGTGTGGAATATGTGTCGTCGTGCGCGATCGGGAACCGCTCGCCCCGACGTTGCTCCAGCGGATGTGCGATCGCATCACGCACCGCGGTCCAGATTCAGCGGGTTATCACGTCGCTGGCCGCGTTGGACTCGGTATGCGGCGCCTCAGGATCATCGACCTGAATACGGGCGATCAACCGATCTTCAACGAAGACCGTTCGCTGGCGATTGTGTTCAACGGCGAGATTTACAACTACCGGGAGTTGCGGACCAAGCTGCTGGCGAAGGGCCACCGGTTTGCGACGGCGTCCGACACGGAGGTGATCGTCCACCTGTACGAGGACATAGGCGCGAGGGCCGTCACCAAGCTCAGCGGCATGTTTAGCCTGGCGATTCACGAACGTGACTCGGACCGGGTATTTCTGGCGCGAGACCGCCTGGGCATCAAGCCCCTATACTATGCGGAAACGCCCGATGGGCTATATGCGGCAAGTGAAATCAAGAGTCTGCTCGCCATTCCGGGCATCGGGCGCACGCTCGACGAGGTCGCACTCGATCAGTACTTTTCCCTGCTTTACGTCCCGGCGCCACGGACGATCTTTCGAGAAATCCGCAAGCTTCCTCCGGGCCACGTCCTGACTAAGGAACTCGGCCGCCCGGCGGTGGTGGAGCGGTACTGGCGGGTGAAGTCGGGGTCTTCCTGTCCGGTGGGATCGATTCGGGCGCGCTCGTCGCCAGCATGGCACGGGCCGGCGCAAGTGTTCAGACGCTGTCACTGGGCTTTCCCCCGGAGTACCGCGACTTCGACGAACGGCGCCACGCGAAGCTGGTCGCGGATCGGTACGATACGGCACACCAGGAGATCATCGTCGAACCGCAGATCCACGAGACCGTGCATACCCTGGCACATGTGTTTGACGAGCCCATGGGCGATTCCGGTGCGGTGCCGAATTACCTGGTGTGCAAGGATGCGCGACGCAGCGTAACCGTCGCACTATCGGGCTTGGGCGGCGATGAGTTGAGCGCCGGGTACCAACGTTACCTCGGCATGCAATTGGCCGAGCGCTATCGAAAGCTGCCCGAGATCGTGCGAGAGGGCGCGGTCCGGCGCCTCGTGGAGGGGATGCCCGAGCCCGCCAAGGGCGCTCGGGCGATCGACCAGGCCAAACGCTTCGTGCGCCACGCCGCGCTGCCCTGGCTCGAGCGGTTCTACGCCTTTTCGAGTCCGCTGGATCGCAACCACCGTGCCGCGCTTTACACTCCGGCGCTCAGAGCCCGCGTCGAACTTGACTCGGCCCTAGCGCTGATGCGACAGCTCGCCGCCGAACAACCGGACGCCGACCCGGTCAACCGAATGCTGTGCATCGATTTGCAATCCTACATGGTTGACGATCTGCTGGCCGTCGCTGATCGGACGAGCATGGCGGCATCGCTCGAGGTGCGGGTGCCTTATCTGGACCACTCGCTCGTGGAGTTCATGGCCGGCGTGCCGGGTTCTCTGAAAATCCGCGGAACCCAAAAGAAGCACTTTCTCAAAATGGCGTTTCAGCACGACTTGCCCAGGGAAATCCTCCACCGCAAGAAGTCCGGCTTCAGCCTGCCCGTGGCCCGCTGGCTGCGGGAGGACCTGCGCGGGCTGCTCGATGATACCTTGTCGGCTTCACGACTGAGCCGAGACGGACTGTTCGATCCCGCCGTCGTCTCCGAGCTGAAGCGCGAGCACTACACCCGCAAACGAGACTGGAACTCTGTGCTCTGGGCGCTGCTGATGTTCCACCTCTGGGCCGATAACTACGCACACTGATGGACATCCTTCTTTGGTGCCTGGCCGTCCTTGTCTCGGCGTGGCGCGCGCCAGCCGGGCACCTCCGCTTAGGCGGATGAGAGGGCGATCTCAAGATCCGCTGGACGAGCCAGCTCACGTCGCTCCCTAGAGTCGACGTATTTGACCGGTCGCCGATCGGCCGGCTGTCCCCGCCGGGCGGTCAGCGCCGAGCGCCGGTTGAGTTCAGAGGCGCCAGCAATGCGTTCTATCAGCTTGGGACGGATCGAGCCGCTGATATCCCCCGCGCGCGCTCATGGTCGATCCGTGACCTCTGTCCTATTGCCGCGCCGGTGATGCTGCCCGGCGGCTCGAAGAGGATGGCAATTCGTGAATTCGACAAGCTAAAATGGCTTGTTGCACATGTGAGCACGGCGCGCCTGCAATAACTGGCGCCGATAATCACTGGTATCGGAGTTGCCGGGATGATGGCTGAAGTATTCTTCTGGACGATGGCAGCGGTAATTTTCTATACGTATATCGGCTATTCACTCACGATATTGTTGCTCGCGCTAATCATCAATCACCCGATACGACGCGCCCCGATCGAACCCCGCCTGACTTACCTGATCACGGCGTATAACGAGGAAAAGAATATCCGCAGCAAGCTTGACCAGGTGCTGTCCCTTGACTACCCGCACGACAAGCTCGAAATCATTGTAGCGTCCGACGGCTCGACGGACGGCACCGACAGCATCGTGAGGCAATTTGCAGGTCGTGGGGTAAGATTGGTACGCGTCGAGGGGCGCGTCGGCAAGACCGAGACCCAGAATCTCGCGGTCCGCGAAGCCACCGGCGAGGTCATCGTTTTTTCGGATGCTACTACCTTCTACGAACCATCGGCGCTCCGCAACATCGTGCGCAATTATGCGGACCCTGCGGTCGGCGCGGTAAGCGGACGTTACCAGTATCGCAACCCGACCGGTGCCCCTATCGGCTTCGGCAGCATCCTGTTCTGGAAGTACGAAAACCTGATCAAAATCCTCCAAACGCGCATCGGCACCATCACCGGGTGCTGCGGTTGCATCTACTCGGTCCGGCGTGAGCTATACCACCCCTTGCCAGCGGACATCATCAGCGACCTCGTCGAGCCCTTGAAAATTCTCGACAGAGGCCATCGCATCGTGTTCGAACCGGAAGCGATCGCGTTTGAGGACACCACCGAGAAAACTGCCGAAGAATTCAGCATGCGCGTGCGCGTGGTAACGCGTGGAATGCGGGGGCTACTGTACATGAGAAAACTGTTCAACCCCCTCCGTCATGGCTTCGTATCGTTTCAATTGCTTTCGCACAAGGTACTGCGCTGGTTCGTTGCGGTCTTTCTGCTCATTCTCTTTTTGTCCAATCTGTGGTTGCTGGGCACGTCGCACTTTTACAGCGTGATGTTTTCTCTGCAATGCACCTTTTATGCGACGGCGATACTGGGCATCGCGGCGGAACGCATGCACGTCGCATCCAAGCTGCTGACAATCCCGCTTTACTTCGTAACTGTAAATGCCGCGGCCGTCGTGGCTATGTACCGGATATGCAGGGGATACAAGGCGGTGACGTGGGAAACGATAAGACGATGACGTCGCCGCTGAATATTGCCTTCATTACCCAGGACGATCCGTTCTATGTACGCATCTTTTTTGAGGAGTTCATCGAATCCCACGAACGTCGCGACGAGATCAAGGTAGTAGTCATCGCACCAGCCATGGGAAAGAAGAGTCTCTACGCCCTGCTGCGGCAGATGTTCGATTTTTACGGCTGGCGGCATTTCGTGTGGGTTGGAGCAAAATACATTTTCTACAAGGTGGCGTCGAAGCTGCCGGCGACAGCGGGGCGTAAGTGTTTTTTTTCAGTCGAACAGGTGTGTCGGCACTACGGAGTCCGCGTCGTGCGAACGCGTGATGTCAATGCCCCGGACTTTCTTGGCCGGTTGGCGCAATGGGACCCGGATCTGGTCATTTCAGTGGCCGCACCCCAGGTGTTTCGGGAGGCGCTGATCAGCCTTCCGCGGCGGGGTTGTGTCAACATACATAGCTCGAAACTGCCGCGGTACCGCGGAATGCTGCCTAATTTTTGGCAGATGTATCATGGCGAGAAGTCCGTCGGGTTGACAATTCACTACATCAACGCCGGTATCGACGATGGAGATATTCTCGTGCAGACGGAGACGCCAATCGGCGCAGGGGAAAGCCTGGATGCGCTAATCCAGCGGACGAAGAAGCTTGCCGCTGGCCTTATGATCGATGTACTGCGACAAATAAGGACTGGCAATGTCCACGTCACTCAAAATCGCACAGAACACGCGACGTATTTCACGTTCCCGACGCGCCGGGACGTAGAAGAGTTTCGCCGGCGGGGATACCGGTTGCTATGAGGAACGCATTGTCGTTCGACGTCGAAGACTGGTTCCAGGTCGAGAACCTGAAACCGGCCATTCCACGGGAACTTTGGGACACGCTTGAGCTTCGGGTCGAGGCAAACACCCGCAGGATACTGGCGCTGTTGCGCGAACGCGACGTGAAGGCGACCTTTTTCGTCCTCGGCTGGGTCGCCGAGCGCTGCCCGGAGCTGATCCGCGAGATTGATCGCGATGGCCACGAGGTAGCGTCGCACGGCTACGGGCATCACCTCGTCTACGAGTTGACTCCTGATGCATTTCGGGAGGATGTCCTCAGATCAAAGCGTATCCTGGAAAATCTTGTTTTGAAACCCGTTGTGGGCTATCGCGCACCGAGCTTTTCAATCACGCCCGAGACCCCGTGGGCGCTTGACGTTCTCAAGGAGGCCGGATTTCTCTACGACTCGAGTATATTTCCCGTTTCGCTTCACGACCGGTACGGCTTCACCGGAGCGAGCTCTCGGCCCTTTACCTGGCCAAATGGTTTGGTGGAGATCCCGCTGGCAGTCTATTCGATCGGCAAGTTCTCCTTTCCGGCGGCCGGAGGCGGATACTTCCGGTTGTTTCCGTATCGATACTTCCGTCATGTGTTCGCACGGCTTAACCGCAATGGCCAGCCAGTTACATTCTATCTACATCCCTGGGAGCTCGATCCCGACCAGCCGCGGGTGCGAGTGCCCTGGTTCTACCGGTTCAGGCACTATGTGAACTTGCGCAAAACCGAAGGAAGGCTGCGTAGATTGCTCGAGGATTTCCGCTTCACGACCATCCCGCATGCCTATGCAGCTGAGATGGCCTGCAACAATCCATCTGGCCGCTTTGCCTCCTGCTCGTGATAGGTCGAATCGGCTCGAATTTGGCCGGACCACCGTCCTCTGACTGTCCACAGCACGCTGGCTGGCCCAGTCACGCCCCTGTTGGCGGCCGGCGTTTGCCGCGCGAGGCAGCCTCGTATACTGGCACGTACTGCGGAATGATGTGTTTCCAATCGCGCTGCTCTGTCACCCACGCCCGGGCCTGACGGCCCAGGGTTCGGCGGAGGTTTGGATCATCGGCCAGCTTTTCGATCTTCGTCGCCAGATCTCCGACATCGCCGGACCGGTGCAGCAGGCCGGTCACGCCGTCCTCGATGATTTCTCGGATCCCGCCGACATCCGATCCGATCACAGCCTTTTCCATGGCCATGGCCTCCAGCGGCTTGAGTGGGGTCACGAGCTCGGTAACGCGAAGACTGCGCCGGGGATAGGCCAGCACGTCAATGACCGAATACAGCCGTTCCACCTCCTCGGCCGCCACGTGTCCCGGATGGAGAATGCGATCGGAGAGACCATGGTGCTGCGCGATCTCCCGGCACGCCTCGTAGCTCGTGCCCGTTCCCACTATCAGCCCCGTCAGATCACTCCGGCCCCGCTTGATCAGGCGCGCAAGCGCCTCGACGAGGTCAATAACGCCTTCGAATCCGAAGAACGGTCCAATGTAGCCCACCACCGTGCGGCCCTGCAGGCCAAACCGCGCCCGGGTAGCGTTGTCGGACGGGCGCGGGACGAACCGTGAGACGTCGACGCCGTTCGGCACAACGTGCAGTCGTTCGGCAGGCAGGCCACGGGCGCTCAGATCGCGTCGGAGCCCCTCGCAAATACACACGACAGCATCGACTCGCCGCGTCAGGAGCGTCTCCGCGCCGTGCGACAGGCGGTAACGTAGGGATTGTTCGCTGATGGTACCCCTCTCGACGGCGCCCTCCTCCCACAAGCTTCGCATCTCATACACACAGCCCAGCCCGAGCTGGCGGGCAACTATCCACGCCGGGATGCCGACGAGGATCGGACTATGGGCGTGAATCAACTCTGCGCGCTCTATCCGCGCGACTTCGAGGATTCGTTGCCGGAAACAGTACATCTCCGTCAACGGCCGCCGCCCCGCCGTCGTCGGCTTGAGTGTGCGGTAGTGCCTGATGCCGTCGATCTCCTCCAATGCGGCGCCATCCATGTTCTTGTGCCGCACCGACGTCAGCACAATGGGATCGAGCCCAATCGCCCTTTGACCATTGACGATTGCTCGGCTGCGCGACGCGTAGCCCGCTATCGTCGGAGCGGAAACATCGAGCAAGTGGAGGATACGCATGGGGAAAACGTGACGATCCTAGCGTACTATTGGGCTCAGATTGGCTTGCAACCACCGCTGGCATCGCCGCGCGGAACCCGCGAACCCGCTGAATTCGCCAACGATGGCACGAGCACCGGCGGACGCCTCATAGCGGGCATGTCCCGCCGCTCTGCGAAGAGCCTCATCCATAGGCACGCCCAAAGCTTGCTGCCCGGCGCAGACCCGAGAGCTTCTCGTAAAGCGCGGAGACCTTCTCGATCACGATATCCTGCCGGAATTTCGCTCGCACCGCTTCGCGGGCCGTCTCCCCGAGGCGTGTGCGCAACTGCGGATCCGACTCAAGCATCCGTAACGCATCCGCCAGCCGTGCCGGGTCATCGACTGGCACTAGCATGCCCGTAATGCCGTGCGTGACCGCGTCGGTGACGCCTCCCACGGGCGTCGCGACAACGGGTCTCGCCGCCGCCATCGCCTCGATCACCGAATTAGGGAAACCCTCGCTCAACGAGCAGAGCACGCTGACGTCAAAACTCTCGTGCAGATTGTGGGCCGAGACCACCTCGCCCGCGAAATGGACACGAGATTCGATCCGCAGGTGTCGCGCCAGGTCGCCGAGTTCGGCGCGGGATGGGCCATCCCCGATAACGACCAAGTGGAATCGCACGTCAAGTTGTGCTACGGCTTCGAAGAGCAAGGTGTGGTTCTTCACTGGCGACAATCGAGCCACGATCCCGATCGCGAATGCCCCCTCGGGAAGGCCCCAGGCCCGTCTTTGCACGACGCGCTCTCGCTCGTCAGCGATCACGAAGGCGCTTTCTGCCAGGAAGTTCGGAATCTCGACGATCTTTTCCGTCGGAACCTTTTCCTCGCGAACGAGGAGTTGGGCCACGCCGCTGCTGTTCGCCAGGATGCGATGGGCGAGTGCTGAGGTCCAGCGATTGACCGTCACCAGCCCCGGATGTGGCGCTTCGTACCACCAGCGGCGGCTGGCGATGATCGAGCATCCGCTGAGCATGCGCGCCCAGGGCACCATGAAGATATTGCAGTAAATGTCGTGTGAGTGCACCAAATCCACGTTCCAGCGCCGCAGTAGTCCGGCAAGACGTATTCCCTGAAGGGCGGTCCTAGGTGAATATAGATTCGGGATCGGGACGTGCGTCATACGCACACCGAGCCGTTCGTAGCGGGAACGGAGCGGGCCGTGAGTCTGAAGATGAAATACCGACAACTCAATCCGATCAGGGTCGAGTGCCTCTGCAGTTCGCACTGCGTTCAGTTCGGTCCCCCCGATCACGAAGGAATCTAGACCGTAGGCCACCCGGACGCGACGTCGTAAAGAGATTTTACTCACAGAACAGGACACGACGTTTCACGATGGTGCCGTTACCAGGATACGCAAAGCCAAGCATCAGGCGCATGAGATTCCTAAAATATCGTCCGACTGGCACGACGATTCTCGTTGCGCGAGTGTAGCATTCGCGACAACGGAAATACCAGGCGCTTTCGACGGCTGATCACGCCGACTACTGACGAGTGTACCGACCCTGCAGATGATTTGAACGGCGCGGGTGGATTTCCTATCCGCATTCGGACGTCCGACAGTAGAATGATCAGTGCTATGCTGTTCTCACAACGAGTTACGCGGTGCCGGTACTGACGGCTTGTTTTGACAATGCAATCAATGAGGAGTCGGGTAATGAATTTACCTCAATTGGACACGTCGCTCGCGTCAAAGCACGCGAGTGAGATCCGCTCCGGCGAACGATTTGGCTTTGGGAAAAACTGGCGTGACTTTCTCCGGACCGTCGATGAGAACCGGATTGCGGTGGCCATCAAGTCGCTCCAGCACATGCTCGGTGTCCAGACTTTAGAAGGAAGGCGATTTGTGGACATCGGCTCCGGGAGCGGGCTGTTCAGCCTGGCGGCACATCGCCTCGGCGCGGACGTCATCTCCTTCGACTATGATCCTGTGTCAGTGGGCTGCACCGGCGAGATGCGCGATCGCTACGCGGCCGACAGCGCGGACTGGCGCGTCTTGCACGGTTCCGTGCTCGACAAGGCTTTCCTGGAAAAACTCGGCACGTTCGATATCGTCTATTCGTGGGGCGTCCTGCACCACACCGGCAACATGTGGCAGGCGATCAATAACGTGTTGCCGATGGTACGATCCGGCGGGACACTCTTCATCGCGCTCTACAATGATCAGGGCGTGTGGTCAAGGCGCTGGAAGAGTGTCAAACGGATTTATTGCTCCAGTATACTGGGCAAGATCGCAGTGTCCTCGGTAATTCTGCCGTACTGGACATTTCGATCCGCGACATCCGACATGATTCGCTTGCTGTCACC
>WNFW01000688.1_pt1 | contig 21895 bp, 14 predicted proteins | sample 5400131 | NCBI WGS metagenome assembly WNFW01 (sample SAMN13153362, study PRJNA577476) | soil metagenome | isolation source: 20 cm soil or saprolite under grassland replicate 1 | place: USA:California | collected 2016-06-15 | reverse complement strand
ACCTTTGATACGTTTCCGACATAACATCCTCCTTTTTCTGGCTCTCACCAAGCCACGGGGGATGTTATGCCCGAACGTAACGGTCAAACCTTTTCTGGTCTCACTGGTCGAACCAGTGGCTTACCTAAAATCTGAGTTACCGGTAAGGCGAACTTCTCGCCCGGAATAACATCCGGTTTGCCTAGTCACTCGGACACAATACGCTCCCAGAGAGGGAGTTGAGCACCCATTCTCACCTTCACAGATGGGAAGTGAGTTTTAGAATTTCAGCGAATATTGCTGCTTACTTAGAGCCGCCAGGAAGAGGACGCTCATTGGTCTCTACTCTGACCAATCTTTCCCCTACTCATTCGAAGCGATTCCCGACGCTCGTGGCACAGCCCTTCACAATCACGTTACCGCTGGTGTCGAAGATTTGAAGCGCAACTGTATCGGTGAACTCGTCCTCGTTGTCACCGATCTCGATGGCCCGCGTGAGCCTGTGTGTCTGCGTCCAGACGCCGGCAGTGCTAAAAACGAAGGCCTCGGACACCGCGCTGTAAGCGTGGCCGTCCGTGTGCCGCCAGACGCCCAGGCCGGTAGTGCTTAGCGCCGGGAGTTGTCCTGCGGTCGTCACGGATAGCGTACCCCCTTTGGCGAAGGTAAACAGGGCCGGGAAGGTTCTCAGAGCCGCGCCTGTCTGACAGTCGCGGACCGTGAGCTGAACGCGCCATGTCCCTTCGAGGCCGTTGTCAGACCTAGTGTCCACCGACTGAGGTTTGGCTGTTAGTCCGGACCCCAGAACCAGAATGCCTGCAAATACCAGTGCTGCTGTCCCACAGGAAGCTGCAAAGTGCTTCAAATTTTTTGATGTCAAAGGGATACTCCTTCTTTTTTTGAATATCGTTGATGTGGTTCCGCCGCAGCGGCGATCACCGGCGGCATACTGACATTGGCCAGCATTGATGACCATAGACAGCGCCTGAAGTTAATCTGGAGTTTTTCTGGAGCGGCGGATAGCATGGTCAGGAAGGGATGGCATCCAGGCCCATGTCGCAGCCAGATTCACACTCAACATTTCGATTTGGCGAGTTCGAGCTCGACATATCGGCCTACGAGCTACGCCGACGGGGGCAGCCGGTACACCTTGAGCGCCAACCTATGGACCTGCTCATCCTTTTAGTAGAACGCCATCGTCAGCTCGTCTGGCGAGCTGACATCGTAAAGCGGTTGTGGGATCCGGGTGTCTTCGTTGACGTAGAAATGGGAGTCAATACAGCGATCCGTAAGCTGCGGCAGGCTTTGCAGGATTCGCGAGAGTCGCCGGAATTCGTTGAAACAATTTCTGGCAAGGGCTACCGTTTCATCGCTCCTGTGACAACTCCCGTGGCGAGTACTGCACTACAAAATTCTGCTCAATCGGAATCCCGTGTAATGCTGGCCGTCTTGCCGTTTGAAAATTTTTCCAAGGACCCCTCCCAGGAGTACTTCAGCGACGGGCTGACCGAGGAGACTATCAGTTACCTGGGGCGCATGAATCCCGAGTGCATGGGCGTGATCGCTCGGACCTCGAGCATGGCGTACAAACGCACCAGCAAGAGCGTCAGCGAGATTGGAGCCGAACTCGGCGTCGATTACATCCTGGAAAGCAGTGTGCGTCGGGAAGACAATCGGGTCCGGATCACCTCACAGCTGATTCGAGTTAAAGGCCAGACGCACGTCTGGACCTCTGATTATGACCGGGATGTTACTAGCGTGTTGGATCTACAGCGCGAACTGAGCACCGCCATCGCACAGCACGTTGGACTGCAACTGTTACCCGAACGTCTTAGCGCGCTCGCAGTCCGGCAGACGAGAAAGGTGGAAGCCTACGACTTCTATCTGCGTGGTCGCTACTTCTGGAACCAGCTCTCCGCGGTGACGACGAAAAGGGCAATGGAGTACTACGCACGCGCGACCGAACACGATCCGGAGTACGCACTGGCATGGTCCGGCATGGCCGACGCTCACTCGGGGAGTCCGATCAACGCTGACCAATCCCCCCTCCAGGTTTGGCCACGCGCCCGCGATGCCATTTCTCATGCGACCGCCTCCGGGCCCAGCTTACCTGAGGTTCAAACTTCGCTGGGATTATTCAAATTCTGGCTCGACTGGGACTGGGTGGCTGCTGAGGCAGCCTTCCGCAAATCCATCGCGCTCGATCCGAGTTATTCCCTGGCACACCGCTTCCTGGGTATCGTCCTCTCGCACATGTCAAGACACGAAGAGGCGTCATTGGCAATTCGCCACGCGCGTGACCTCGATCCGCTTAACGCCACGAATCATGCACTTTCCGCGCAGGTTGCGTTCGTGGCGCGCGACTATTCTGGTGCAGTCCAGTTCGCGCAGCAGGCGATCACTATCGATCCCGAATTCTGGATTGGCTACATACAACTCGCCCAGGTTTACGAGCAGCTGGGCCAGACAGATCTAGCCCTCAGCGCACTTAACAATGCAGGGCGCTTCAGCGGCGGAAACAGCAAGGCGATAGCTCTTCGGGGCTACATATGCGGAAAGCTGGGAAAAACGAAAGAAGCCCACGAGGTGCTGAGCACATTGGCAGCGGTGTCGCGCGAACGATACGTTCCACCGTACGCGACGGCGCTGGTGCACGCCGGGCTGGGTCAACACGATTTGGCCTTGGACTGGCTGGAGCGGGCCTACGACGCACACGACGTGCATTGGGTCTTTCCTCCGGTGGATCCAAAATGGGACCCTTTTCGAGCCGATGTCCATTTCGCTGATCTTCTAAGGCGCTGCAGTTTTACAACACCAGCACTCCCGGCCCACTGAGAAACGCAATGCCGGGCGAAGACCCAGGACTGCCGATAAGGCGCGGCAAATCACGCGAAACCAACTTCCGTGATTCCGATAAAGAGACGGGAACAGAGCGGTTGTTGGCCCGTCTGCGGTGGACCCACAGCTCCCCCCTGCTCAAGGTCATCTGGGCGCTCTCAACATCTAAGTGAATTAGTAGCGAAAAACGCAGCGGAGCCGGCCGAATCGGCCAACTCCCGGATAATCGCAACTCTTCCCTAATCTGATTCCGGGGAAAATACCCCGTGATCCGCCCGACACGGGCGGTGACTGCTCGGATCGACGATTCCATTGTGAGGACGGCGCGGAAGAGGGCCTTGCCCTCCACAACGCGCTGGTATGCCTTTGGAGCATCGGCCAAAGGGTACGTCTCGACGATCGTTTTCACTTTTCCTTGCGCCACGAAATCAAGGGCTTCGTAGAGATATTCGGGGCCGTTTTGCTGGCTGCCAATGACACGAATGCGCGTCGAGATGAGGTCCATCAGAGAAATCGTAAGCGGCTCCGCGTCTGCGCCCATGGTAATAAGCCGGCCGTCCGGTCGCAGTCCCTGAATGCTGTCCACCATGGACTTAGTCGAATTGGAAGTGCTGAGGATCACATCTGCGCCCCCCGCTGCGGCGAGGCTTTTTCCGTCGCGGACAATTTCATCGGCGCCGAGATCGCGGATCAACTTGTCTTTATCGGGGAGTGCGAAACGGCGATGGTCTCGAAGCCTGCAGCCTTCGCGTATTGCACTGCCAGGTGCCCAAGCCCGCCGATGCCGAGCACGGCTCGTGCTCGCGCAACTTGGTAACGAGCTTTGACCCGAACAGTCCACTGCCGCCCATCACTACGATTTTCATGATTGCCACCTCTATTTTCCGTGTACCTCCATGCGTGCCTTCTGTCAAGCGAACGAATACGGTTCCAGGAGTTCCGCTTCTAGCACGGGCCGAGTTCGGCGAGGCGTTGGCCGATCCACGGGGAAATGCCCGAAGCGCACGAGGCCGCCAGCGCAACGGGCAGTTAGTTATCGAGAGTAAATCTCCTTGATGGCAAAGCTGCGGGCAGGTGAACAGTGATGGCGCCGGTGCGTCCGCGCCGCCCATTGGGCGCGGGAAGAGTGGCCACATCGCGAAGCATGACTTCGACGATGTGACGGATAGTATCGGTGGGATCCTTCGGACGGCGGCAACGACCCAGCCGCCGATAGACGAACAGCTGCAGCAGATTCGTGGGTTCGATCCCTGCCGCCCTTTGTTTCATTTCAAAGTGCATCGAACATTCCGGTTACGCGTCTATCAGCAACGAACAGAAATTCGAGCCCTTGCTGACTCAAACAACCAAAGATTGGAACTTCGGTTCATGAAATGGAGTCCAAGTAGAATAGAGCTTGGAGACCAGCTCCCCTCGCATGCCCGCCTCGCGTCGAGTCCTCAGCGCACTGCTTTCAGCATCGCTCACATTGGTAGGAGTGCTCGCATTAGGTTGGCTCTGGTTATACCTTGACTCGTTTCACGAGCGCCAACGAGCAGATCACCTGATTGCAGACCTAAAATCATTTCCTTTCGCGACCGCCGGATTTATTGAAGTTCGCGAGCTTGCAAACCGTTACGGCGGTACTGCCGTTCAGTCGTTCCCAGTTCTTCAGTTTCTACCGCCTGGCCCACCTTTGGTCAAATTTCCAGGTTCGACCGACCCGCAAGAACGGATGCCGCTGGTCCGGACCAGACCTACCTGCACACCTCAAGATTGCATCTTTGATATCTGGATTAGGCCGCGCCTATTCAAGTTGCCGCTCAACTACGAAACGTCCTGGTTCCTCTACTCTGGTCTTGCACGCGTCGGCCTTCGTCCCTGGGTAGTCGGCGGTAGGTTTGAAGTCAGGGACGGCAAACTATGGGAAAGTCGGACTGGGGTGGGCCAGTTTAGGCATACCAAAATTGGCTCATACGAGGGCCTTATCCTCCTGGGATACCAGGTCATCTCCATGTCCCGGGCTAAGGCCTTGGATACCCATCGTCCTGAGTACGCAGTCTGCGTTCCTCTGTCACAGGCACCGTCTCGGATGATTTGTCCACGTGGATTGTTCAAGTCCCCAACGCACCGATCAATCGTGCCTTCGATGTTCGCCTTCAGTGCCTTACGGCTGTCTCACATGCTTGCCGTGGGTTCGCCGACCTTGCGCCTTCGGCTTGGGGCGAGTATCACGCCGAGAAACAACCACGCCTGAAATGAAATTCCGTAAGTGCCGACGGCTCCTGACGCTTGAGTTTACTGTGAACTTGAAAAAATTAGCTCCAATTAGCTCCAATTCATTTGGCTGGCAGTGGGTAGCACCGTGAAAACGCGGGACTTAGTAAAGTTAAATAACAATTCGATCCCCACCGCCCCTACCAACATCTCCTTCATAAATAAACAGGTTGTGGCTTTTCGAGTGGCCACTAGGGGCCATTAACGCTAGGCGACTTGCGCTGGGAGCACCAAGCGAACGACTTTCTGTTCGCTTCTCGCAGAGCGCTAGGAACGGCCTGCGTGTAGATGTTCATGGTCGTTCGAACATCCGCATGTCGCAAGAGTTCCTGCTGCGTTGGTGACGGCGACGTTGCAGAACGCGGGTCCGCCCGCGGCTGATAAGGCGCAGCATGTCCCACGACTTGGAAGGAGAGTAGTCACGATCTGTGAGCCGCCGTTGCGCGGCTGTGTCCCGCCATTGGGAGCGGCAAAGGTTGGACTCGCGGTGCTGTGGAAAGGGCGGAATGGCTAAACCTGACGGGGGCGCGCATGCGCAGATATCCCACATTGCGTAGCTTGTATAGACGTGAATTCAAAGGGTTTGCGGGAAGGGGTGGCAAGAACATGCAAACAAAGGAAGTGAAATGTCGGAGAAGCCCTGAACGCGGACGAGGGTCGGTTGTTGGCCAAGAACAGTGGAGAGAAGTCCTATTGCCGAAAGAAAATCGAGCTTCTAACCTCGAATAAGGAACGTTTCCTTTTGACAGGTCGAAACCGGAAGTTTTCCGTGGTGCTTTTCGGCGGTAGTTGATTCCTGAGTGCGGAGGCATTATGCAGCGTGCACCGGCGCTTGTGCTCTACGCCGTGACCCTGGCAGTTGCCGCGCCCGGTTTCTCAGAGACGCCAGCCAGTATTCAGGCGCCAGCAGAACTGGACCCACCCGCAACGCGGGTCTTGCTGACACCGGACCGTTTCGGGATGGTTGTAAACGAGAAGCGAAGGTTGGCGCTGGTGGATGATTTGGGCAGGGCTGTCCCAGCCTTCAGATGGATGGTGAGTGATCCGAGTGTTGCGCAGATCGAATCCGACGGAGTGGTCACGGCAATTGGTGCGGGTACCGCGACGATCACGGCGGACTACGAAAGGCTCAGCGCGACCGCCGAAGTTACCGTGTATCCCTCGAAGGGTCTCGCACAAGGGGCGGTATGCTGGTCGGTGCGGCCATTGCCCGGAAACACGTTGCTGAAGGTTCACCCTGGGTCCCCGATGGAATCGGAAGACCCTGACGTTTATTTTATTGAGAAATCGGGCGCTGAGATCGTTATCCGCGCGCTGACAAAAGATGGGCGACAGAAATGGACGCACACGGTTGCGCCCATGCTAGCCGCGGCGCGGGTTCCGCCCAACGGCCGAGGCCTGGCTTCGATGAAAAAGGTTCGCGCCGCTGCAAAGGTGCCGGCGAAAATCCCTGGACATCGCTGGGGAAAACAGATCACCGAACTGATGAACCAAGCACGGGAACTGAAGAATGCTGCGCCCGGCCGGCCGGCAGATAAAGGAGCGAAGCCGGCTATCGTAGGAATCTCGAACAGAACCAGCAAATCGGCAGCAAGCGAGATGAGCCATGGAAGGAAACGCGCGGAGAGCACCCTGGCGGAGGCGGGCGTCGCGCAAGGCCTGCTAAGTTATGTGGTGACAGACGCGGGTAATTATTTGCTGAACAGATTTGAAGTCAGCGACTTCGGCGATGAAATGACCGGACGAGACGATCTCATCGCATTGGATGTAAATCGAAAAGAGCTGTGGCGACGGTCGATTACCGACGGAGAAATGGGGTTCGCGTTACATCCGGACGGTATCGTGTACGTTGTGGAGGCCGATTACGAGAATAACGGCGCGGTCACGCTGCGCGCGATCGACGAGCTTACCGGCACGGAAAAATTCGCTATCAATTTGCCGGCTTCTTTCGGCGGCCGGTTACCACCTGCTCCTGGACTACCCTCCGTGCTGACGGACGGCAAACTGTATCTGCCATATGAAACGATTGACAATGTGGGAGCTCCGGATGTGTTGCGGCTCTTGAAGGTGGCGCCGGACGGAACATACTCCTCGACGGTGGTGGCCAATATCGAGCATTGCCGGGGTCCGGCAATCCGTCCCAACGAAGCGCTGCCAGATGGACACGAAGGGGTGATAGTCACCTGGCAATATGCCGGACGAGGTATTTGCGCAGGGGCGATGAGCCCGGTACAAGTGACGTATATGCCGGCGTCAGGCGAAGCGCAACAAAATTCGCTCCCATTAGCCGAATTGGAGAGCTATTTTTCCGATAACGATGGCGATGCTGTGGTTGGTGTGGAGCACTTGTTGATAACGGACGGGCGACATCGCGCGGTGGGATTCAATTTCAAAACCTCGAGCATTGATCTTAATTGGCAGGCGCCAAAAGGTTCATGTATGGGTTCTACGTGTCCGCGGGTTTCGATTATGGGAATCGCGTCAGGAGATCGGCTGCTGGTAAGCGAAACAGGTAAGGCAGATGGAAGCACAACGATATTCGTGCTGACTCCAAGCTCTGGTGAGTGTCCGAAGAATGGCTGCTTTGCGAGTTCGTCGATTGCGGATGCGAATCTCGTGGCGTTTGATTTCAGCGACGCGACTGCGGAGACACCTGAAGAATCCAGCTTTACGAAGCAGTATTTTTTCAAGTACCCAACGATTTCCGCAAGTCCCGGACTAACCACGTATGAGGGCGCAGGCAAGGTGAGCTTGCCTTAGGGTTGCCTCATATGACACCACCTTTAGAGAGCAGCCTTATATCAGATGGTGTTGCATCGACCTATTGAGACCACCCGACTAATCAGAGTTGAGCCGAAGCAAGAGACCTCCCAAATGGAGTCGCACTCGCATCGACTCATTCAGCCACAGGGTTTGTGGCCTGCCGCTACTACGGCAGATTGGGTATAAGACTCGCAACGCGCATTTCCTTTTCGATATTGGCGTCAGTAGTTTCATGATCGAGTCAACGGCGGTGTTTTGACTTGAAAAGATGCAATGCCGACCAGGTTGCAGTCCTTCAGCAATATTCTGTTGAGCCGTTGCTCGCGCCTATCGTACGTAACGGAAAAGATGAGAGCGTTGTCGTTGCCCGGAAATCGAACGAGGTCATCTACTGGGAGGAATCAGGCCGTTAGTGGGCCAGCGGCACTTGTCGGTATCAGGAATGGTGGACGAGAGGGGATTCGAACCCCCGGCCTCCTCGTTGCGAACGATGGGGAAAATAAGCTAAGGCAAGGCGCCACAATCACTTAGCTATTTTCACGAGGCCCTTAATTGGCAAACCTGGCAAACCGGTTTTCTCTCTGTCTTTTCAGTGCGGTTCGACGGTGAGAAGCCGGATAAAATCACGCGCGGTGCCTGTGCCTGTAACGACGACAAAGTCATTTTCGAGAACCCTCTGAATTGGACAACCGGGAGTTTTATTTTCGCGAAGCAGAGGGAGTACGAAAATGGGCCTCCCACTCCGGAGCCCAATGGCGAAGCTATCGTGCGAGGCCGCGACCGAGGAAAACGCAAAGAGGCGGAGCTTTATGCCCCGGACCCAAGTTACCGGTAAGGCGAACTTCTCGTCCGGAATAACATCCGGTTTGCCCGTCATCCACCCAGAATCCGAGACCGGTGAGTCCGGGTTCTGAGCGCTGTTAACAACAGTTAGGTGCCCACGGTGGGATGCAGAAGGAAGTGCCATCCGCGCCTGCGACACAGCGAATTAAGTTTCACATCAGTTGCGGCCTGCCGCTGTCACTTGTTCAGCTTTGCCGTCCAGTTCAGAACGACCGTCATGGGCGGGGTCCCTGCCTGCTTCACTTGCGTGAGGATCAAGAAGCGCTGTCCATCCTTGCTGACATCATAAACGAATTGATCGCGGCTGGAGCTGGGCTGTCGCGGAGCAGTCTGGAACAGTGCGACGGGCTTGCCCGAATCGAAATTGGTTTCGGTGGTTACTGTAGCTGCCATCATCGTGTTATCAGCAGAAAGGAAGAACAGCTCTTTACCGTCTGCCCGCCATCTTGGCTGTTCCCCTCCACTGGACGAAACTTGCCATTTGCCGCGAGCCCCGGGAAAAGAGGTGACGTAGATCTCCCACTTTCCGGTCTCATTAGAGGCGTAAGCCACCCATTTCCCGTTGGGCGAGAACTGAGCACCCGCCACGATGGAAGGAGATTTCAGAAGCAGACTGCTCTTGAGCTCCGGGTACGTGAGGACCCACAGTTCCGAGGCTCGGGTGTACAGGATGTACTTGGCATCCCTGGACCAGTCGTTCGCAAATTGGTCGGAGTCGGTATGAAGGATGAGCTTTTCTTCATGAGCTCCGTCGAAGTCCTTCAAGTAAAGATCGTTCCCGCGTGTTTGATTGGAAAAGTAAATCAGCCGCTTCGCGTCTGGACTCCAAATAGGACAAGCGAGAAACGCGGTGCTGAAGGTGAGCCGTTTAGCCGCATTGCCTTGCAAGTCATAAGTCCAAATGTCCGTCCTCAAGCTCAAGCTGTCACTCTTATTTACGGCAACTTCTTTTCCATTTGGAGCGAGGGAGACGTTGCCATACACAGCGGGCTGGCCCACTGCACCCAGTTGATGTCCTTTGTGGTCGAACCACACCGGTTGCGAAAGGTTGGCAGCACTGCCGGTCTGAGCAACGAGGAGGCTGTCGGAAGCCCCAAAAACAACCCATTTGACCGGCAAAAGGATCTGTACGTCGGTCAGAATAGTGGAGGGTTCTCCCGTAACTGAAAAACGCTCGAGATCAAAGGGCTGTGCAAGCAGAGCCTTGTCCCGAGAAAACACCAAATATCCGGCAGCGTAGGCGGCATTTGCATCGGCCTCAACCACGAAGTGCTTCTCGTTAGAACCCAGGCGTCCGACGAAGATGGCATCTACCCCTTTTTGCCCGGAAAAGCTGGGCGTCATGTAGAGGAAGTGCTTTCCGTCCGGAAGGAACATTGGGTAGCGATGGCTGTCTTCACCTCGACTCTGATCGGGGGAACTGATCAGCACGGGTGTACCGCCGGAAGATGGAACTCGATCTAGACCACCACCCAACCGTGCATCCGGGGTGAAAACGATAACGCCATCTTTGTTCCAAGTGCCCCCGCGGCCTGAGGGGGCGTCGCAAATCGTCTGCACGGGACCACCTGATAACTCCAGCTTTTTTAGTTTTCCGTCAGCAAAGAACGCCACAGTTCGTCCGTCTGGTGACCAAAATGGAAAGGTGGCACCCGCGGTCTCGGCCAGATTCTTTGCAGCCGGGGACCCCACATCGTAGATCCAGATCACATTCTTCCGCGCGGATTCCAGATACCCGACGGCCGCAATCGTACGCCCGTTCGGAGACACTGCGATGTCGCGGACCGGGACCGTCATCGGAGCAGGAAAGTACATCGTCTGTTGTTGGGGCTTAAAGTATTGCCACCAAATCGCAACGGCAATCAAGACAAACACCGAAGTGGCAGCAATGAGCCACGCTATCTTTTCTCTTGCCTTTCCTGCACTCTCGCGGAGCATGGTGCCAGCTGCTTGCCCGGCGCCTTCGCCAACCCACTTCAGGTCGCTCGCAAGGTCACTCGCACTTTGCCAACGCTCGTCGGGGAGTTTTGCAAGGCATTTTCTTATCGCGTGATTCAATATGGGAGGCGTCAGCGGCTTGGTGGAGGTGATCGGTTCAGGTTCCTTCTCGAGGATCGCGCTTGCAACACTCAACTGGCTCTTGCCTTCAAACGCGCGCTGGCCTGTCAGCATTTCGTACAGCACCGCACCTAGGGAAAAGATATCGCTGCGAGCGTCCAGCTCTTTGCCTTCGACTTGTTCGGGTGACATGTATTGAAACGTGCCAACGATGGTGCCTTGTTCGGTGACGGGAGAGTTCTGAGCAGCGGCAGTGAGCGTTACGGAGGTGGCCAGTGGCGTTGTCGGCTTGGCTAGACCAAAGTCGAGCAGCTTCGCGCCCATCGAGGTCAGCATAATGTTGCCGGGCTTCAAGTCCCGGTGGACCACGCCACTGCGGTGCGCTTTGTCGAGCGCATCGGCGATCTGCATCCCGATTTTCGTCACTTGTTCGAGGGGCAGCGGGCCCTTCTCCAGACGCTTGGCGAGCGTCTCTCCCTCAACGCACTCCATCACCAGATAGTCCACGCCGTCCTGTGAGCCCACGTCATGCAGCACACAAATATGCGGATGGTTCAAACTGGAAATGGTCTTGGCTTCCCGTTCGAATCGCTGCTTTCGAATGGGATCAGAAGAAAGCTGCGCCGGAAGAATCTTGATCGCAACGGTCCGCTCCAGCCGCGTGTCCCGCGCGCGATACACCTCGCCCATCCCGCCCGCGCCCAGCGGCATCGTGATTTCATAGGGCCCAAGCTTTGTACCTGGTACGAGAGGCATAACTGCGGGTGATTATAGCCTCGGGTAACCTCTGCCCGATACCTTAAGTCCTGTCTGGACCTCTAGCTGGAAGCTCGTACCAGTGGCAACCCGGATTCGGGCTTCATCGGTGGACGCCGCATATGGCGGTTCTGTACGAGTCGGCCACTCTTACCCAATTCGATTACTTCAAGGGTTCCCGTCCAGGCGCAATCGCCAGGGTGACAAGGCGTCCGGTTAGCCGACGTATTATGAGAGGTCAGCCGGGACTCATCTCTTCTTCAAATCCGCGGGCCAATTCAGGACGAGGGTGATGGGTGCTGGGTTTTCATCGCTGTTCGCATTGACAACGAAGCGAGTACCATCGGCTGCGACATCGTACGAGCCTGCTCTCTCTGTGGCTTCCGGGGCAACATTGATGTGAAACAGCGGATGCACGCTTTTCACGTCGACTTTGCCTTGTTTGGTTTCGACCTCGGCAGCCATGAGGGTATCGTCCTCGGAGATGAAAAAGAGTTCGCGGCCGTCTCGGCGCCAGCGCGGCATTCTTCCTCCTGCACTAGAGACTTGCCATTTGCCGCCAGGCCCTGGGAATGGAGCAACGTAAACTTCGTCTCGCCCGGACTCGCGTGAGCTGTAGGCGACCCATCGGCCATCCGGCGAAAAGTGGCCGGAACGCTGGGGGAACTGCGATTTCGAAAATGGGTAAGGTTTGCGGTCACCGGTCAGGGGAAGAACGTATAACTGGCTCAGGGCGCTGAAGTCGTAGTCCAAGAGCAGGAAATGACCATCAGGAGACCAGTCGGTGGGGGCCTTATTGTCCGCTGTGACATCGAGGGGCTCGTTCTGGCCTTCGCCATTCGATTTCTTATCGAACACTTCTGATCTTTCGCCACTAGATAACGCCGCGAAAGCGATGCGAGTCCCATCGGGCGACCACACGGGCGCAGCGTCACTGCCAGTAAACGTCAGGCGAGTCTTCACGCCCCGGCGAAGGTCGAAGACCCATATTTCACGGTCGGGATCGCCGAAATCTACCGCGAGGCGCGTGCCGTCCGGAGAAAGCCGCGGCGAATAATAGGTCCCGGTGCCGAGCGCATTGAGGTTTCTGCCTTGCCGGTCATACCAGCGAAGTTCATTGCCGGCCAAGTTTCCGGCTGCGTAAGCCAGGACGCCGTTTCGTGAAGCAGTAAAGATCGCCCCCCACGTGCCGGGGGCCGCCGTGACATTTTCCGCGACGGGGACCGCTTCACCAGTGAAATCTAGCTTGTCCGGATCGAATGGTCGTGCCATGAGCGTTGTTTCACGCAGATAAAGTAAGTAACCGGAGGCGTATTCCACTCTCGCGAAGGAATGCAGGAGCAGTCTATTCAATTTGCCGTCGAGCGAAGCAACGTAAATTCCGGTGCTTGCACCGTGCGGGTCTGCGTGATTAGCCGCGAGGTAGAGAAAATGTTTACCGTCGGGAAGAAAGCTTGGCCAGCGGTGCGTAGTGTGCTGGGCGTGGTCGAGCTTTGTGACTGGCACTGGCGTTCCACCTGAGGCCGTGATTCGAAGAATTTCAGAGCGCGCGTTTGGCGCCACGAGAATCGTGCCGTTGGCGTCCCACGTGGCTCCGCGCAGAGCAGGCGCATCGCAGAGTGTAACGGGCGAGCCACCTGTGATGTCGAGCGTCTTTAGTTTGCCGTCGGCGGAGAAACCGATCGAGTGGCTGTCAGGTGACCAGAAGGGGTGCATCGCGTCCTGTGAGCCCTCAAGTCGCCGCGGAGCTATATCGTTCAGGACACGCAGCCAGAGGAATCCGCTCGCAGAAAAGACCAGCTTCGTTCCGTCGGGGGACACCATTACTGGACCCGCAGCGTCGCCCACGAAGTCGAATCGCTTGTTGTCGGGTGCGTTGATAGACGCGTGGACGACCTGCGTTTGGGATGTGGATTTGAGATCGCGCCAATGGAGATAGCCAAGCAAGACTGTGATTACGCTGAGGCTGACAACGGCGATGAGCCAAGCAACCTGGCCGCGGAGTTTTCGTTTCGCTGCAGCCAGGGTCGGGGCGGCAATCCCCGATTGTGAGGATTCGGTGATCCAGCGCAGTTCATCGGCGAGATCGCTGGCGCTTTGCCAGCGCCGTTCAAGCTCTTTCGCCAAAGAGCGTTTGATGCAGCGATCCAGCGCTGGTGGAGTCATGGGCTTGAGGGAAGCGATAGGAGAGGGTTCTTTTTCCAGGATTGCGGAAGCTACGCTCATTTGGCTCTTGCCTTGAAACGCGCGTTGCCCTGTCAGCATTTCGTACAGCAGCGCGCCCAGCGAAAAAATGTCGCTGCGCCCGTCAAGCTCCTTTCCCTCCACCTGCTCCGGCGACATGTATTGAAACGTGCCGACGATGGCCCCTTGTTCGGTCATGGGAGAAGATTGGGTTACCGCCGCAGTTAGGGTGGCAACGCTCGCCAGCGGCACGGATGGCTTGGCCAAGCCGAAATCCAGCAACTTCGCACCCGTTGGCGTGAGCATGATGTTTCCCGGCTTCAAATCTCGGTGCACCACGCCACTACGATGCGCCTTGTCCAGCGCGTCGGCAATCTGCGCGCCGTATTTCAGCACTTGCTCCAGCGGCAGTGCTCCTTTTTCCAGCCGCTTCGCCAGCGTCTCTCCCTCCACGCACTCCATCACCAGATAGTCGATCCCATCCTGACTGCCCACGTCATACAACACACAAATGTGTGGATGATTGAGGCTGGAGATGGTCTTGGCTTCGCGCTCGAACCGTTGCTTGCGAACCGGATCAGCGGAGAGCTGCGCGGGAAGAATCTTGATCGCGACAGTGCGTTCGAGCCGTGTGTCCTGGGCACGATAGACTTCGCCCATGCCGCCAGCGCCTAGCAGAGCATTGATCTCATAGGGGCCGAGTTTGGTGCCAGAGGAGAGAGCCATGCGTGCGGGGCATTATATCCCCCAAAGAATCGCCTTGCAGCGGATTCGACGATTCCCTTACCGGATTATGGAAGGGTTCCCCGTCACAATCCCCGAAAGGCGGCGCTAATCGGCTGCAAAGAAGCCGCTTCTGCGGGTAGGCAACTTCTAAGGACTTGGCCCGCTGTGGCTTGTTACTGGTCACAAGGCGATTCACGGCCGCTTTATAAAGAGGGGTATATAATCCAGCCCACCGATGGCACTAAGCCTAGTAAGAAACTAGGGGCCGCATCGTCTGCACTATGTGCAGTTTTCTGCCTCGTCGTGTCCGTCTGTTTGGCTGGCGGCCAAACACCCGCGCCACCTCCCTCGCAATTCCAGCAATTAGCGCGCGCTATTTTCCAGGAGCTGGAGGAGATCAAGTCAACGGCCGACGTTCTTGTCATTGGGCCGACAGAGCGGAAGAAAAATCTCGTCGCACGGCTACACGGCAACGGCAAGGACAAACCGTTACGGACCGCTTGAGTGAGCGCTGAGTCGCGTTTAGTTGTAGGTCAAAGGTGAGTTCAGCGATTGGGTTTCTTGAAACCGCTACCTCCCATCCGATAATTCCCGGACGGTCAGCAACCCTCACCTAATCGCGTTCTTCAGAGTTGCTCGTGATCCAGGCAGCATCTCGACAGGTGCCGCTAATCGGCTGTGAAGAGATCGCCGTCACGTGCGACGACTACACGTCCATCGGGTCCGGGGGCTATAATGCGGCCCAACAATGGTGTTGACTACAGGCACAAAACTTGGGGCCTACGAGATACTTTCCGTTCTTGGTGCGGGCGGAATGGGCGAAGTCTATCGAGCTCGCGACACCGCGCTTGGACGTGACGTTGCTCTGAAAATTCTGCGTTCCGGTAGCGTCCAGGACGCCGATCGCCTGCGCCGCTTCCGCCAGGAAGCACAAACTGCCGCCGCCCTCAATCACCCCAACATCATGGCGATCCATTTCGTCGGCGAACAAGATGGCACTCCTTACATCGTCTCCGAACTCCTCGAAGGCGAAAGCCTTCGCGGATACCTGCGTGAAGGCGCCCTCCCGGTGCGCAAGTGTATGGACTACGCCTTGCAGATCGCGGAGGGCCTTGCGACTGCCCATGAAAAAGGAATAATTCATCGCGACCTGAAGCCAGAGAACGTTTTCATCACCAAAGCCAGCCGCGTAAAAATTCTCGACTTTGGCCTCGCCAAACTCACCCGCACGGAGGAAATGGGGGCGGATGCCGGCTCGCTCACTGTTACGCAGGGCTCAACGCCGGGCGTGGTTCTCGGCACGGTGGGCTACATGTCACCAGAACAAGTTCGCGGCAAGCCGCTGGACTCGCGCTCGGACATTTTTTCCTTCGGCGTAATCCTCTATGAAATGCTTTCCGGCAAGAATTTCTTTCTTCGTGGGACGACCGCGGATACCCTGAGCGCCATCCTGAAGGAAGATGCCCCCGAACTCGTGCAATCGGTCCAAGGCATTTCCCCGGCATTAGATCGCGTGGTCCGCCGATGTATCGAGAAAGAACCCGCAGATCGCTTTCAATCCGTCCGCGATCTGGGTTTTGCCCTCCAGGCAGTCACGGGAAGTGGTGCATCTTCGTCCACGGAGATCCCGCAAGCGCCGCGCAGAGAGGGCGCGAGTACCGGATTGTCAAAATTGGCCTTGATCGCTTTAGCCTTCTTCGTCCTTGGTGGCGCAGCGACGTGGCTTGCGCTCCGGGTTGGCCAGCACAGTCGCGGTGACGCAACGATTGTCACTCAGGTATCCAGGCTCACTCACGAATCGGGTTTGTCTGAATGGCCCACCTGGTCTCCAGACGGAAGCCTCTTGGCCTTCTCCTCCAATCGTTCTGGCAACTTTGAGATCTACGTCCGAAGAATTGAAGGCGGGCAGGAAGTGAACATCACCAATGATCCCGGCCAGGACATCCAGCCGGCCTTCTCTCCCGACGGCACGTCCATCGCATTCGTCTCGACACGTTCCTCACGCACTGGCCTCATCAAGACCGCACCTCCCAGTGGTTTCGAGTACCGCACCTCCGGGGGCGACATCTGGGTGGCCCCGGCACTGGGGGGACCCGCTCGACGCTTGGCGCAAGATGGGAACTTCCCCGCTTGGTCGCTCGACGGCAAGAAGATCGCTTATGTAAGTGGAGCGGAAGATCATCGTTCCATTCTGGAAGTTGCTGACGAGGGAGGCGCGCCGCATACCGTTCTGTCGGGCGGAGACTCCAAGTGGGAGATCATTAAACTTCAGTATTCCCGCCAAGGAGGATGGTTCATCTTTGAGACCTGGGATCAGCGTCTTCTACTGATGCCGACCTCCGGTGGAACCCCACAAGAAATACTACGGGGCGCTTCCCCTGTGTGGGATCCTTCCGGCAAACACCTCTACTACGCGACACAGGAGAGAATGGGTGGAACCAGAATTCAATCGGTGGTGTTCGATGAATCCAACGGCAGGATTCTGGGTGCTCCCCGGAGTCTCGGCGTGATGACTGGGGTCTTGGGCGATCTTGCGATTAGCCGCAACGGCCGAGAGCTCGTTGTAACAGAACGGCAAGAATCGCTCAATCTAACTCGCTTGCCTTTGGCAACTGGAGGCAGCACACCTGCAGGTTCAGAAGAGCAGTTGAATCCTGGGGAAGTGCGCGATCACTATCCTTCGTTCTCCCCCGACGGGCGTCGCATTGCCTTTGGTGATAATCGCCTGAGGAATGAGGAAGTTTGGATCCTCGACCTTGCCACTCGCCACCGCAACCGTCTCAGACTTCCACAGGCCGACCTGGGAGTGAATATACCTTTTTGGTCGCCCGATGGCCGGCAGCTCAGTGTTACACGCTTCCAGCCCGACGGAAGCGGCTCGCTATGGATCGCCGCTGTGGACGGGAGCACTGCCGAGCAAGTAGTGGCTCCCAAACCAGGTTTGCGCGGCGCTCCTTTTTCGCCCGACGGGCGAGACCTGCTTTACATTTACAACAAGGACGGTTTCTTGCAGCTTTTTAGAATTGACGTCGCAAGCCGGCAGGAACACCAACTTACATTCTCGGCGTCTGACAAGTACGATCCGATCTGGTCGCCCGATGGTCAATGGTGTGTCTATTCTTCCAACCAGGGGGGCTACGTTCAGATTTGGAGGAGAGCCACAGCCGGAGGTGAGGAGCAACGCTTAACAACCGGTAACGACCGGATTCGCCACGTTTCTTTTTCTCCCGATGGACGCTGGATTTATCTTCAGCCCAACCACTTGAATATCTACCGCATGCCGGCTGGCGGCGGTCCCTTCCAGCAAGTCACCAAGTTCCCCGAGGCCGGCCTGTTCCTCGAAGAGCCGAAACTTTCTCCCGATGGCCGCTGGCTTGCCTACTGCCACAACAACGGCGGCTCCTCCCTTTGGCTCCTCGAGCTCGGCACCCGCCAGCAAACGGCTCCGTAGTTACTATCATGCCATTCAAGCAGAGGGGTCTGGTCACATGGCCGTGTAAACAGGCTACCCGTAGAAGTGGCCGCACTTGGCATTTCGATTCGAGCCACGATGCGATAACTCCCGGATGGCTAACCGGCTTCCACGGCGGGATTAGTCCTTCCATGAGAAGGCCGGTGAGTGTCAAGTATGTTTTTCTTTCTTTCTTTCTTTCTTTCTTTCTTTCTTTCTTTCTTTCTTTCTTTTCTTTCTTACTTGTAAGGATGTTTTTGTTCTTCTCTTCCTCCCTGTGAGTTCCTGCCCTTGAGCCAAGCCGCTCCCGCCGCCACCCTTCCATCCGCACTCTTTGGTGAGCGATTGTCGCTCGGTGCAAGTTGGGTGTACTCGACCCAGTAGGTGCTGCTACCATTTTCTGGCAACTGGCGGACGGCAGTGGCGGGCTGGAGCGGTTGACCACCAGCGAGTACACCCATTATCCGATGTCGGCGTCTCCGGATGGACAATTGCTGGCCTTCACTGAACTCAATCCCGCCACGGGATATGACATCTGGACGCTGAGGCTGAGCGACCGCAAGGCGCAGCCTTTCCTCCAAACACCGTTCAACGAAACTACACCACGGTTTTCCCCCGACGGGCGCTGGCTGGCCTATGTCTCGGACGAATCCGGGCGCAATGAGATTTACGTGCAGCCCTATCCGGGCCCCGGCGGGAAGTGGCAAATCTCGACGGAAGGCGGCAAGGAGCCAGTGTGGAACCGCAACGGGCGAGAGCTCTTCTACCGTACCGGCGGCAAGATGATGGCCGTGGACATCGCCACGCAGCCAAGTTTCGCTGCGGGCAAGCCCCGAGTGCTCTTTGAGGGACAGTACGAGCCGACCGTGCTCACGGCCGCTAACTACGACGTGTCTCCCGATGGCCAGCGCTTCCTGATGCTCAAGTCCGGCGAGGCAGGCGAGGCGGCGCCGACGCAAATCAACGTCGTGCTCAACTGGTTCGAAGAGCTGAAACGTCGCGTGCCGCCAGCGAAAAAGTGAAGCACCTCAGTCAAATGGATCACTCTCGATAATCCAGATGGGCATCGTGCGGATCAGTAGCGGCAAGTCGGCAACCCTTACCTAATCGCGTTACGTCAGAGTTGCCCGTGATCCGCTCGCAATCGGCGGCAAGCTCCAAATGGAGCTTCCAGCTTCCTAAAGGCGGCCAGTTTCGCGAGATTCACTTCTATAGAGCATAGGGGCCGGGCACTCGCTCACCGTCTAGTTGAGCTCGCTTTTACCTTGACCCATCTTGATCGGAATCATACAGTTCTTGCACAGTTCAACAGCTCCTGGCATGCAAGACGCTCTTTCTCGCCGACTATTTCTCATCCACAGCGTCAGCTGTGTCTCCGCCAGTTGGGTTGCCACGCACTGGCCTGCCGCACTCGCAGCCGCGCAACACGCGCACAATTCGGCGCATTCTGCCGCTCCGATAAGATTCGAATTCTTCACCCCGGAGATGGCCGCGGAAGTCGACGCCATCGCCGCCCGCATTATTCCCACCAACCAGACGCCCGGCGCTCGCGAGGCCGGAGTCGTTTATTTCATCGATCGCGCACTCGCCACCTTCGCGAGTGCTGACCGAAAGCTCTACACCGAAGGAATGGCTCAACTGCAAGCCAGGGCCCGCGAAATATTTTCCGACGTCGACAAATTCTCAGCTGCAACCGCGGAGCAACAAGACGAAATCCTCCGCGCGCTAGACAAAGACCCTTCTTCCTCCGACCAGCCCTTCCGCCCTCGCCCCTCCGGGCAGAATTTTTTCGAAACCCTCCGCCAGCACACCATCGCCGGCTTTCTGATCGATCCCGATTCCGATCTCCGCGGTAACCGCGGCGGTGTCGGCTGGCAGGTCATTGGCCGCGACCCGGGACACATGTTTCAGCCACCGTTTGGCTACTACGACAAGGACTATCCTGGTTGGCAGCGCGTTGCCGGAGACCCGGAAAAGAAATGACCACCGGCCAGACCAAATACAAGACCTCCGACGAAGTGGACTTCGTCATCATCGGTTCCGGCGCTGCTGGCGGGGTGATGGCCAAGGAGCTTTCCACAAACGGATTCCGCGTCGTGGTCCTCGAGCAAGGCCCCTATCTCAAGGAATCGGCCTTCGTCCACGACGAAATCAAGGTTCTGCGCGAAGATCTTCTCACCAACCATCCCGAGCTTCAGCCAAACACGTTTCGCAAGACTCCCGCGGAAAAAGCCAAACCTCAGCGCGCAATTGCTTACGGCCGCTGTGTCGGTGGCACCAGCGTGCACTTTGCCGCTAACTATTGGCGCTTCCATGAAATTGATTTTCTCGAACGCAGCAAAGTCGGCGCGATTCCCGGAACCGGCTTTGCCGACTGGCCCATCACCTACGCAGACCTCGAGCCTTACTACACCAAGGTGGAATGGGAAGTCGGTGTTTCGGGTCTGGCCGAGGCTAGCCCTTTCGACCCCCCTCGTTCGAAACCCTATCCCATGCCGCCGCTCCACGCAAAATCTGGTGGCGTCATTTTCGAACGCGCCGCCCACAAGCTCGGCTGGCATCCTTATCCAACGCCGCTGGCTATTCTTTCGCAGCCTCGGGCCGGACGCAGCGCTTGCGTCAACTGCGGTTTTTGCTGGGGCTTTGGCTGTGAAGTCGGCGCTAAATCCAGCTCGCTCGCCAGCGTCATCCCCATGGCCGAGCGTACTGGTCGCTGCGAAATTCGCCCAGACTCCTATGTCTATCGCATCGAGCTTAACGCCGCGGGCCGTGCCGTCGGCGTTCTCTATTTTGACGCGCAGCGCAACACCCATCTCCAGAAGGCCAAGTCCGTCGTCGTTTGTGCAAATGGCGCGGAAACCCCTCGCCTCCTTCTACTCTCCTCCAGCAAGCTTTTTCCCAATGGTCTCGCCAACTCTTCCGGCCTTGTCGGCAAATATTTGATGTGCAACAGCCACGCGCGTGCCGAAGGGCTCTTCGAGCATCCCCTCAATGATTACAAGGGATTCGTCGCCAGCCGCGTCCTTCATGATTTCTACGAGCTGGACCCCCAAAAGGTAGGTTTTTACGGGGGCGGGGCTCTCGATGCACGCTTCGACTTTACGCCTTACTTTTTCGCTTTGCGCGGTCTCCCGCCGGATACGCCCCGCTGGGGTGACAGTTTTAAGGCCGCTTTGAGTCACAACTTCTCAAGGACGATGACGGTCACCTCAGCCGGCACTTCCTTGCCTCTGGAATCAAACAGCTTTTCTCTCGACCCGGATCTCAAGGACGCTTGGGGCCTTCCCGCTTTGCGCATGACTTACAGAGATCATCCGGATGATCTCAAGCTGGTGAACTGGCTCAATAAGCGTGCGCTCGAACTCCTGGACGCCGCTGGCGTCCAGGAAAAATGGTCTCAGCCCATAGTCGAACAGCAGTTTGCCTTGAGCCTGCTTGGCACTTGCCGCATGGGCAGCGATCCGAAAACTTCCGTCATCAACCCGGACCATCGCACGCATGACATAAAGAACCTGTTCTTATGCGACGGCAGCAGTCTCGTGACTTCCGGCCGCGGACAGCCCACCATGACTATTCAAGCGTTGGCTTACCGCGCCGCCGATCGCATCACTGCGCTCGCAAAGAGCGGCAATCTTGGTGCCTGAGCTTTTCCCCATACAAGAGCCTGCAGTTTAACCATGTAGGCTAATTTTGTGAGGTTCTGAGCGGATGGTCGGCTAACCGCAAGTAATCTGATGCCGGCTTACCGCGATTAGTAATGGGAGTCGGCTAGTGTTTACCGATGCGGCGGCGCTTAGGCGATGTCGTTCCGGGTGGATGACGAGGTACCGGAAGCTATCCGGTAGCGAACTTAGTCCGAGCGTGCCGCGGTAGGACTGTTTGGCACGCTCGAGGTCGTTTGAAAGATGGTGGACGAGAGGGGATTCGAACCCCCGGCCTCCTCATTGCGAACAGTGGGGAAAATAAGCTAAGGCAAGGCGCCACAATCACTTAGCTATTTTCACGAGGCCCTTAATTGGCAAACCTGGCAAACCGGTTTTCTCT
>WNFW01000896.1_pt1 | contig 21900 bp, 19 predicted proteins | sample 5400131 | NCBI WGS metagenome assembly WNFW01 (sample SAMN13153362, study PRJNA577476) | soil metagenome | isolation source: 20 cm soil or saprolite under grassland replicate 1 | place: USA:California | collected 2016-06-15 | reverse complement strand
CAGCGAAATTGAGAGCTTCGTTGAAATCTCCTTCGGAGGTCGCACCATCACCACATACCCCTACTGAAACAACAGGATCTGCAGCAATCCTGGCAGCCATTGCCAGGCCAACCGCATGTAACATTTGCGTACCAATGACGATCTGAATTGGCAAGCAATGGGTTTCTGTAGGCCAGTTTGGTGGCGTGAACCCACGAAATGAATAGGCTACTGTGGGAATTGGAACGCCTTTGACGAACAGAGAGGCGATTTCTCTGTACGAGGTCGCAAGCCAGTCCTGCGGCTGCAAAGGAGCTGCTAATCCAACAGCCGTCGCTTCCTGGCCAACTAATGAACCAAAAGTGCTGGCTCTCCCCTGGCGCTGCAATGCAATTATCTTGTTAGAGAATACCCTACCCAGTTGCATGAAACGATAGAGTGAAAGCATGTGCTCAGCACTGAGTTTGGGCATTTCTCCAACAAGATTGCCCTCGGGATCAAGTATCTGGTAAGGGGAAGAGCGGGTGTCAATTTGTTGGATGGACATATGAAACTCCTACAAGCATCTACAAAATAGAAAAACTTGATTAGCTTGAGAATAACCAGGGAGCCTCCTGCTTTCTTCTTTCTTCATAGGCCGCAATTTCATCACCATGGCTCAGCGTCCAGCCGATATTATCCAGACCCTGAAGCAAAGCATTTTTCCTGAATTGATCGATCTCAAAGTGAAGCAGCCGTCCAGTTGGATTTACAACTGTTTGCGAAGCAAGGTCAACATGTAGACTATAGCCCTCCGTTGCCTCAACTTCTGAGAAGAGTGCTCGAATTGTGGATTTGCCAAAGGTGATTAGCAGAATGCTGTTGTTAAAGCAGTTATTGTAGAAGATATCCGCAAAACTCGGTGCAATAAGACAGCGAAAACCATAATCGCGTATCGCCCAGGGAGCCATTTCACGCGAAGAGCCACAGCCAAAGTTGTCTTCTGTGAGTAAAATTGTCGCGCCCTGATAGCGAGGCTGGTTGAGCACAAAATCAGGATCTGGAGTTTGACCGTTAGGATCAAGGTAGCGCCAGTTCGCAAAAAGGGCTTTTTCAAAGCCGGTACGCCTGATCGTTTTGAGAAAACGGGCGGGCGTGATTTCATCGGTGTTGACGTTCAAACGATCTAATGGAGCGACCAGCCCCGTAAGAGTTGTAAAAGGTTCCATTCACTACACTCCTTATATCTTATATTCGTCAATGCTCCTGTACAGGAGCATTGACGAATATAAGATATTTTATATCTCCCTAATATCGACAAAATGTCCGGCAATAGCGGCAGCAGCAGCCATGGCGGGACTGACCAGGTGGGTGCGTCCACCTCGACCTTGCCGTCCCTCAAAGTTCCGATTGCTCGTCGAGGCACAGCGCTCCCCCTCTGCCAGTTGATCCCCATTCATCGCAATACACATGCTGCACCCCGCCTCTCTCCACTGGAAACCCGCCTCCCGGAAGATGTCGGCTAATCCCTCCTCCTCGGCCATGCGGCGCACCTGTGTTGAGCCCGGCACCACCATAGCCCGCACCTGCGGCGAAACGTGCTTGCCTTTGACATACTGGGCAGCCATGCGCAGGTCTTCCAGCCGCGAGTTTGTGCAGGAGCCAATGAACACTGTGTCCAGGGGTATCTCAGTGATCTTCTGTCCCGATTTAAGCCCCATATACATGAGAGCGCGTTCATAGGCTTTGCGCTTCTCAGGATCGCGCTGTTGCTCAGGATCTGGCACAACACCAGTGACATCAACCACCATGCCCGGATTGATACCCCAGGTCACCTGGGGTCCCACGCCCTCGATGTTGACCTCGTACTCGGCATCAAAGTGCGCTCCTGCATCGCTGCTCAACTCTCGCCAGGCAGCGACTGCCTGTTCGAACTGCTCCTCCTTGGGGGCGTAAGGCCGTCCTTGCAGGTAGGCAAAGGCAATCTCATCTGGGGCTACCATTCCTGCACGCGCTCCCGCCTCAATCGCCATGTTGCAGAGCGTCATGCGCCCCTCCATCGACAGGTTGCGGATGGCCGACCCACTGAACTCGATGACATGTCCTGTGCCAACGCCTGTCCCCAGTTTGCCGATGATCGCCAGTGCCAGATCCTTAGCCGTCACGCCAGGAGCCAGCGTGCCCTCGACGTGGATGCGCATCGTTTTGGGCCGTTTTTGCAGCAGACACTGCGTCGAGCGTCAATCCTTGCTCTGGTCCGATGATATGTACAATCCCCTGGCGCGCATCGGTCATATCATAGAGTGTGAGGCCAAATTCCTGAGCATTCCGCTCCATAGTGGTAAGGCACTCGAGACTCTCTTTATCCACTACATCCAGAATATGCCGTCCAGGTGTTGTTGGTATGTTATGATCAAGTACGGCGATAGTGGCATCTGGACGGTGTACTGGGCGACCAGCAAGTCGCAAACCAGCGAAAGCCTGGGGAGAAGTCATCTCGTGTACCAGATGCCTATCGATATATAGAATGGTAGATTCTCCAGGGACATCACGTACAATGTGGGCATCCCAGATCTTTTCAAACATGGTCTTTGCCACAGCTTGATTTTTTTCCATTTGGTATCCTTCCATGGGAATGTGAAACTCTTCATTGAGATCCTTTATTTTCATTATCTCACATTTTTGGAATGTTCTAAGAGTCAAGCTGACCGAGTTCTGGCAGATATGATTGCAAACGCGTATGAAATTCGCGGTAGAGGGCAAAATTCCCGCGATAGTGTAGAACAACTAAAAGGTATTGTTTCTGAGTAAAGATGGATGATTTCAAATAGACACTCGGATGGGGTAATGTTATAATATAGCCCTCTTCAAAAGAGAGATGAGTTCTATTTAGGCTAGTATCTGGAAAAAATTACGGATAGTTATGCTTCCAGTAAAGGAGAACTTCCATGGCTTGGGATCCAACTCAAGGCCAGGAGCAACCTGGCAACGGAGAACAAGGGCAACCAGCGAATGGTGGGGCAGTACCTGATCCAGGTAATAGTGCTCCACAAAACCCTTATGAAGGACAGGGACAACCGCCAAGTGGAGCAGATCCATATTCAGGATATGGCACTCCACAGAATCCCTACGGTGCTCCTCCTCAGAACCCTTCTGCCTCACCACCTCCGCAAGACCCTTCTGCCACTCCTCCTCAACAATATGGTACTCCACCTTATCAGCAGGGTGGGTACGGGTATGGATATGCACCTCCACAGCAAGCACCTCGTTCAATAGGACAAGCTATTCAGGAACTACCAAATCAATATATTAGAGTACTCACGAAACCATCAGTGCAGACATTTGCAGAAGAGATGGGTAAAGCAGACTGGGCGATGGTATGGATACAACTCCTCATATGGGCTCTTTTCGGGACTATAATCGGCTTAATTGCAAGCGCATTAAGACTGGCAAGTAGTTCCCTGATAGGAACAGGGGGAGCTAATTTCAATTCATTTTTAGCACTTACCGCAAGTGGAAATACCTTTGCTTTTATCTCAGTACCCATAACATTCTTCATTCTAGTAGGCATACAATACCTGCTTGCGAAGGCTTTCAAAGGGGAAGGAAATTTTCTTACCCAGGGTTATACTACTCTTCTATTCGAAGTCCCAATTTACATAATAAGCTACCTCCTTGGCTTAATACCTATCCTTGGTGGTATTGCGGGTTTCGCATTGCTTATCTATGGTTGGGTACTTAATGTCTTCGCGATTATGGCAGTACACCGTCTAAGCGGAGGGAAGGCAGCGGCAGTGGTCTTTATTCCTATAGCGGTGTTACTCTTGCTTGTTTTCCTTTGCGTTATTGTCCTGGCCGCGGTTTTTTATGCCGCTTATAAATCTGCAAACCCGTAAGTTTGTCAGTCCAGGAGAATGCTATTCGCCCGTCGTGTCTTTCTCGTTACTGGTAGATATTAACCGAGAATGAAAGATATACTTACACGGCGGGCGGCACAAGCGTCTTCACTCACTCCCTATTAAGTGTGCATCAGGTGCGGTTGATCAGAACATCATTGATTGGCAGGTGTGAGGCTAGTACTTCTTGCCTGTTTTATTGAGTCATTTAAAGCAGACCGACTATAATACAAGCTGTAAAGCAGAAACACTTTAGGAAATCAGGTCGCTCGTCTAAACGAGCGATTGTATTTCATCACATATCAGATCGCTTTATATACATAAAGTGGATTCCGGAACATGTGAGCAAATTAGAAGTGAAAGAGGTTTAACGGAAGAATGGATGTTTCAGGTAGTCAGAAGGTGAAAGCTCCCCGACCATACGTTTTTAATGCATTGTTGGATCCCGAAATTCTCAAGAAGAGCGTTCCCGGTTGTGATAACGCTGAATTTGTAGATTTTCCTACAGGTAGGCAGCTTAAGTTGATCGTTTCGACGAGTATTCCTGGATTAAAGGGTCCCTACAATGTTTACTTGCAACCAGTCGAGATCGCTGCACCTTCACGCGTTGTGCTAAAGGCAGAGCCACACAACTCAATGGGTTCAATTAAAGCCACCTGCACAATAGATTTGATCGAAGATGGTACAGAGACCAATCTCAATTTCAATGCCAATGCTATCATGAATGGGAAAATTGCAGCTACTCCCAATATGATTGTTAAAGGTGCCGTGAAAGTCGCTCTCGATCAGTTCTTCAAGAATTTTGAGAAGCAGGTAAGCCAGGTTACGGCGTAAGATAACTTTTTACAATAGTGACGCATGCCCCAAAAAGGCATGCGTCTTTTATTTGGAGAAAATTGAATCATTCGGAACCTTTTGCCCTCAATTCGATGTACTATTGCTATAGAAGGAGGAAATGAGTGGCTACCTGCGAGGCTGAACTCATCGAGAGCGCGGCTCACGGAGACCAGGAGGCGTTTCGGCAGCTCTGGGAGACCCATCATGCTGCTGCGATGGCAGCGGCGTTGCGCTTGTGCCACCAGCGGGTGCTGGCAGAAGAGATCACGCAGGGAGCGTTTCTCCTGGCATGGCGTGGACTTCCACGTTTCCAGAAAGGTAGTCCGTTTCGACCCTGGCTGATGCGTATCCTCTACCGTCACGCACTCGATATGATGGAGAAGCAACGGACGTACCTGCAACCTCTTTCCCTGGACAATGCTATTGAGCTCGATATTCAATTTGGCCTGGATAGTCATTTGGAACAGGCTGGTTTTCAGGAACAAGTAGCACAACGAGAAGAGGTGCGACAAGCTTTAACACAACTGAGTGCCGAGCAGAGAAGAGTCATTGCCCTACGCTACGGAGCAGATCTAACTGAGGCCGACATTGCACAGGTATTGGGCTGGCCAATTGGCACCGTAAAATCTAGACTGAATCGTGCACGTGAGCGCCTGCGTGAGCTGTTGAAAGATGAAGAAAGTTGAGTTGCGATGAAAGAACAGAACCAAGGTAATAGTAAGCAACCAGAACCATTTGATCTCGAGAAGCGTCTTACAGCATATTATGGACCTCAGTTACACGAACAACCCTTATCACAAACATCGTGGCAGGAGTTGCGCCATCGACTAGGTACACAAGAAGGCACTAAACGAAGGCACCGCTTTCATTCACGTTTTCCACGAAAAAGATCACGGGCATACGTTCCCACTTCGATTGAGGATACTTTTACTCGTATTGCTTATGAGGCTCGTATTCCTTCCGCATCAGTGGAGATAAACACCTCCCTGAAGCCACAAATCAGTGAGCCAAGAGTGCACAACTCCTGGTTCGGTAGGCATAAAATTCGGCTCATATTACCATTAAATGCGGTAGCTACAATGGATCAGGCTGAACTAGACGTATTGCTAGCAACAGGGTTAGCTCGATCCATTTGTGCTCACAAACCAATAAATGTTCTTGGTCGCCTCCTTCTCGTTAGTGCAGTGCTAATAGCATGTTTAGGATTGATCTTGTCCTGGTTCTACCATGTACCTCTCGTAGGATTGCCTATCGCCATAGCCCTCTGTGTAAGCGTCGTGTGGTTAATGCATATGCAAGCACGTTCAATAGCCTTCCATGCAGATGCGTTGATGGTCCTCTGGTTGGGCCGTGGGCATGTCTGTAACGGTCTCCATGCACTAGCGGATCATAGTCGGACACCCAGGCGCAGACGATGGCGTGAGCCATCCCTTGCGGAACGCATTAAGCGTGTTTGTGGAACACGAGTAGAGATGAAGGATAATCAGTTGACGCTTGTCGGGTAATTTGGATAAAGCATCCATTCAGAAAGGATCAAAAGATGACTCTCTATAGATTAATTCGCTATGTTTGCAGATTGCTGGGTTGTATATGTGCAAGAACTGGTTATTACAGAAAGAGGAAGAACGCAAGAATGCACGATAGAGATAGATTTGACAAGTTCACAGAGCGAGCCAGGAAAGTCTTGCGACTTGCTCAGGAAGAGGCTCAGCGATTACAACACAATTATATCGGGACAGAACATCTACTGCTCGGCCTTGTTCGTGAGGGTGAAGGCGTAGCCGGGAAAGTTCTCACTAGCCTTGATGTCGATTTAGAGAAGGTTCGTAAGGCAGTCGAAGACATCATTGGTCGTGGAGATCGCATCGTTCTTGGAGAAATAGGCTTGACTCCTCGTGCCAAGAAGGTGATCGAGCTTGCTGTTGATGAAGCTCGACGCCTCAATCATGACTATATTGGGACTGAACATCTACTGTTAGGGTTGATACGTGAAGGAAACGGGATAGGTGCAGATGTGCTGGAAAGCTTTGGTCTCAGTTTGCAGGAGGTACGAGCGAAAACCATCCAGGTGCTTAATGAGCAATCGAAATAGAGGTGTAGGAGATACCTTCTGTTTCCTGGCATCTTCTATGTGCAAGCCACTGAGTGACAAACGGGAGAAACGAACAGCATTATGAGAAAAAGTAGGAGACAAACCTATATTTGTTCCTTTTGCGGCAAACAGCAAGACCAGGTCCAGCGTCTCATTGCCGGACCTGGCAGCGTCTATGTTTGCGATGAATGTATAGATGCATTTAGCATAGAGCCCGAAGAACCACAGGAGGAGAGAGGGCTTCGCTGCTCGTTCTGTGGTAAAAAACAGAGGCAAGTGCTTCACCTGACCGTTGGCCCTAATGGAGTGAATATTTGCAGTGAGTGTATTTCTCTGTGCCAGGAGATAATAGCTGAAGAGCAATCTCACTAGCGCCAGGTGAAAGGCAATTGAGGTTTATGCACCCATTTTTGAGGAAGCGCAGCTACGATAAAGCCGCTATATCGTAGCTATACTTTTCCTTTTTTATTCTTTGGGAGAAACACAGGATACTATGTTTGCTGTATACCCATTGTGATATGATGAGCGAAAAATCCTGGGGTACAAGGAGAAGTCAAGAATGCCAGAGGATATTGATCGTCCCAGTTCCTCATCTGCCGAGGTACGTATTCTTTTCAACGGGTATGCGAAAGATGGCGACACGCCAACAGACAGTTATGTTGCATCGACAGTTGGTTTTATACGCGATGGAGATGCTAGAGTTATTATTGATCCTGGAATGGTTCCTAGCCCGAATGTAATCCTCGAGCCACTTGCAGCTCTTGGTGAATTACCTATAACCATAACAGACGTCGTGTTTTCCCACCACCACCCCGATCATACCCTGAATGCAGCATTGTTCCCTAATGCGCGTTTCCATGATCACTGGGCCATTTATAAAGGTGACACCTGGGAAAGCCGTAAGGCCGAAGGATTTCATCTCTCTCCATCCATTCTGTTGATAGCAACGCCTGGTCATACACCTCAAGATATCACGACGCTTGTTGGAACCAACGAAGGAGTCATTGCTTTCACACATCTATGGTGGTCTGCTGAAGGGCCTGCAGATGACCCATTAGCAGATGATCTTGCTGTGTTGCATGCTAACCGACTTCGAGTCTTGCAGGTTGCTAGATTGATTGTTCCTGGACACGGTGCACCTTTTATCCCAGATGAAACGACACCACGTTAGGTGCAATAGTTCCTTGTCTGTTTGCGATGGTTCACAGTCCAGTTGGTCATCATGCTATTTGCCTTCGCATGGGGAGGGCACTCAGTACGATCATCAACAACATGAAGATGAGTAGCGCAGCCAATTCCCAGCTTATGTCTGCGAGATCAGCACCTTAGTAAAGAATATCAGATTAATGACCGTGCGCTCCAATTTGAGGCGGAGGAGTTGTTGGCTGATTAGAGCTTACACTAAGATAATACGCTTTTCCAGGGTTGTCGTCGGGGAAAATTCTAACGATCTCCTGAGAGAAAGGATCAAGCACATCACCAAGGTTAGCTTGGTTTACATTTGGCATTTCACTTTTCATGAGTCTATAATGATTAAAAGCAAGCGTTCGAAAAGACTGAGCAAGATTCCATAGATCCTTTTCACCGATACCATCATATTGATCACCTGCAATCCAGAATAGTACGCCATTCTGTTGGTAAATCAATTCACTACGTTCACCATAGATCCATTTATGTGAATACTTGTTAATCGTCTGCCACTGCCCATTGATAAAGATAGCAGCAGGTTGCCCATCCTGATCGACCTGTATAAGGTGCACAGCTTTATCCTGGACTACTTGCAGTACATCCTCATTCGGAATAAATTCACGTATTACAATTTGACCTGTTCCTCTTGCTTTAACTCCATTAAGGCTATATACCAACTCAACAATGGGACCATCTGACCAGGATTCTTCTGCTCCATGATAGAGATAAATAGAGTTCAAAGCATAGTTACGGGGTAACGAAAGCGGCCAGTATATCTTAAAATGCAGTTGTTGTTGTGCTGCTAAAAGTGTGATCTGCCTGGTCTGATTTTCTGCATTACTTTGAGAGAATCTATACTTATGTGAGAAAATATGTATACTCTTTGGATAGGTACTAACTTGATACACACCGCTATGGGCACCCTGAAGCAGGATTGCCATTCCTGAAGCAAATGAAGGCGCCGTAAAAGCAACTGTTACTCCCATAATGAGCATAAAAACAACAGCCGTGACTAGTAAAGAACCGCGAGCATAGATATTATTCAGGCCAGTAATGAAAGCATCAAAAGACGAGCGTGGCGTATGAAATAGCCTATGGTGTAATTTGAGACGTCGAAAGACTCGCGCACGTGTCTTATGTTCAAATCCCGGTTCAACAGGACGGAATAACTGGTCTTCTGATGCTAGTAGAGTTTGCACAAAATATGGAGGTAATTCCTCTCGTTCTGGTGAGAAGATCGAATTCAATTCATGAGCAAAGATGAGATCATCCTCACCAAAATCGGTAGGAACCTCCTGCTCTGTTACAGCAAATGAGAGAATATCATTGTTCTCATTATTCTGTTCTTGGTCAAATTCGTTCATACTCATGTGCATGCTCCTTGAGCGCCTCACGTAAGCTTTTACGCGCTCGCCAGAGCCGTGTATCGACAGCGTGACGAGTTAATCCTGTCCTCGTTGCCAATTCTTCGGTACTGGCAAACTTAAAGTATCGCTGGTAAATTAAATAGCGATCAAGCTCAGGCAACGTCGCCAAGGCCAGACGCAACTCTTCGCGCCTTTCACTCTGTTCCAATAAGGTTTCCATGCTAGATTCAGGGTGTGGAGGCAGGGTAACACGATTTTCATAATCATGGCCTCCCCATCCAGAAGTTCTTCCATTGCTACTTCCATCCGAGGTAGTCCATTGGCGAATTTCATCCGCCGATTGCAAGTTATGAGTTTGACGTCGGCATAATTGGCGTCTGCGGTCGAGTGCAATATACTTCGCCCGCATCGTAAGCCAAGTGCGTAGCGTTCCTCGCAAAGGATCAAAGGTATCGATCTCTTGCCATACAGCAATAAAGAGATCATTCACACACTCTTCAGCATCCTGAGAAACTCCAATCCCATCCAGAACCAAGCGAATAAAGTAATATACTTCTCGTGAATACCGTGAGATGAGCGTTTCCAAAGCCTCCGGATCACGCTGCTGCAACCTTTGTGCCAGATCTTCATCTGACCAGTACTGTCGCACCATGATTGCTCCTTCAGACCTGGGTATGTCTCTCTACTGAATTTCATCGCTGGCCACCCTCCAGCGCACAGCATCAAAAAATGCTGTATTGACATGTAGAACCACAGTATAGAGATATACCGGACCGGTGGTGCTCTTGCCTTCGTCCTGAAAGATATACGCTTGTTAGGGCTGTAACCTCTCAAATGATAATACCATAAATAAGTGAAAATGAAATTCGAACGAAGGATGCCTACAATTTTGCTTGAAAGAAGGTTAAATGTCAAGTTCTTTAGGGTACATTTGGGAGTCCCTACAAAAACATTACAAAGTTCTTACAATTCATTCAGTTGATCCAAGAAGTGAGGAAGAAGGAGAATAAAGGAGTCTCTACGCTTGTGCCGATAGTAACGTGTTATAATGGCTTTACATGGTAATCTCAATTGGGAGGCAATAGTATGACTTTCTCTATTGTGGCTCGTGATCTCCAAAAGGGTGAGTTAGGCATTGCAGTTCAATCCAAATTTCTAGGAGTTGGAGCAGTCGTTCCCTGGGCAAAAGCAGGGGTAGGAGCAATTGCTACGCAATCCTGGGCTAATACTTCGTATGGCCCTCATGGTTTAGAACTTCTGGAAAAAGGCTTATCGGCCAGAGAAGTAATAGCTGAACTAACACATAATGATGAAGCTAGAGCTAAGCGCCAGGTAGGTGTTGTCGGTGTTGCTGGCGAACCCGCCACTTATACTGGGGAAGAGTGTTTCCCCTGGGCTGGAGGCTACATTGGAGAACATTTTGCATGTCAGGGTAATATCCTGGTAGGAGAGAATACCGTGCTGGCAATGGCACGCACATTCGTAGAGGCTGCTGGACTTCTTTGCGATCGCTTGATTGCATCTCTGGCTGCAGGTCAGGAAGCAGGAGGAGATAGCCGAGGACAACAATCTGCTGCTTTGCTTGTCGTGCGGGAAAAAGGTGGATATGAAGGATTTAATGATCGTTTTATTGATCTACGAGTAGATGATCATACACAACCTATTGATGAATTGCAGCGTATTCTGCAATTGCATAAACTTTACTTATTTCCGGCAGAACCCGGTGACATACTCGTTATTGACAAGCACTTAGCTGTAGAATTACAAGAACTATTGACTATAAGTGGCGATTATCAGGGAAAAATCACCGGTTCGTATGACGAGAGTACTCGTGATGCATTTCGGAAATTTAGTGGACGTGAAAACCTGGAAGAACGCTGGTTTGAAGATGCGCGTATTGATCGCGTTGTGTTAGAGTTTATGCGCCAACATTTAAGAAAATGATACATCGGATGCTTAAATTATACGTTGAGCATAGGAATCTTCGAAACAGTCCAGCGGTCGTTGGGACTCGCCACCTCAAATTGCACCATAGAGATAGCATCAGTAGGACAACGAACTATACACAAACCACAACGAATACATTTCTCCTCGTCAATGATCATATCGGCACCACCTCGCCAGAATTCTGTTCCCTGATGCATGGGGTCACCTTTGACAACTCGTGAGAGACCTTCCATACTGATACAGTCATAAGGACAGATATCTACACAACCAGAGCAAAGAATACAGATTGAGGGATCAATTATAATATTCAACTGACATTGTAGACAGCGTCGTGCCTGCTCTACAGCCTGTTCGGGAGTATATCCCGTCTCAGTCTCACGGGTATTGCTATAACGTTCTTTGAGCGGAAGGGCGGGAATAAACTCAAATGGTATAGATTCGTAATCATCAACCATGCCGCGTCGATAGTCTGGTAGTTCTATCTCCTCAGCTGACTCAGCCGGTGTGTCTTCACCGCCAAGATAACGATTAATTGCAATCGCCGCGTCGCGTCCATCTCCAATGGCTGAGATCAGATTTCGCGAACCATCAGTATAGTCTCCACCAGCAAAAAGCCCGGGATAACTCGTCATCCAGGTTTCGCGGTCTCTTAGAGGAATACCTGTACGCTTGTTGACTTCGAGCTTCAACTGGTCAATCTCTAACCAGGAGGGATCACTATATTGACCGAAAGCAGGAATAATGGTGTCAGCTTCGATCACAAACTCAGTACCAGGAATCGGTATAGGACGGCGCCGACCACTCGCATCGGGATCACCAAGCTTGTTGCGAATGAGTTTGAGTCCGCTAGCGTGTATTCCATCTGTGCTCAAAACCTCAAGCTGAGTCACAAGATACTGAAATTCAACATGCTCCATCATCGCCTCATCGACTTCGTACTCATCGGATCCCATCTCTTCTTTAGAACGGCGATAAAGAACATAGACTTTTTCTGCACCAAAACGTATAGAAGTTCGACAACAGTCCATAGCGGTGAAACCACCGCCCAACACAATAACCCGTTTGCCAATAAATGCAGGTTCACCAAAATTCGTCTTCGATAACAATTTTATGCCATCCTCAACGCCTTTAACGGTTGCGCCTGGGATGATCTTGTTATCGGGTCCTGTCATGGGGTTCGAAATATAGCAACCTCCCGCAACGAAGACAGCATCATAGCTCTTGAGCAGATCGGTGAGCATCACATCACGACCAACACGGGTATTGTAGTGTACTTCAACCCCAAGATCATTCATATATTCTGTAGTCTCTTCATAGGTGACAGTGCGCGGCAGCCGCCAAACTGGAATACCATTGACCATAACTCCACCAGCAACAGGATCGGCTTCGTAAATTGTAACGGGATAACCCATATCACGTAGATCACGCGCACATGCTAAACCTGCCGAACCGGCACCAACGATAGCCACTTTTTTCTCTTTAGTGATAGGCGGTCGCTCTGCTCGATGGCGAAATTCACGATGATCGGCTGCAGCGCGTTTCAACCAGCAAATAGCGATAGGTTTGCCATCAATTTTATTCCGACGGCAGACCGGTTCGCACGGACGAGCGCACGTACGACCAAGTACGCCGGGCACAATATTGCATTTTCGGTTTAATAGATATGCTTCGTCGAAGCGTGCTTGAGAGATTAAACCAATATAGGTAGCAACATCGGTATGGGCAGGACACCCTACCTGGCAGGGAATATTCGTTTGATACCAGTCAGGAGTAGTTATAATTGATTGGTATCGCGGTTCCAACTCACTATCGGGATCAATCATAAAGCAATCCTTTCCTGAGCATCCACTTCCTTGTCCAATAAGACAGTTTTCAAATTGTGGAGCAGGGAATTTTTATGGTAGTCAGATTATTGCTATTTCCCTTGCATAAAGGTATATGCTTAGGGGGAGATTCATTTCTGTTGATTTATCGATATATGCACCTGTAGATACATTCTCTTGTCAGATTATAGCATAGTCAGTGTTCACCAACAAGGCAATTTGTTATATCCTGTTATCATCCCTTTGCCTAATCTACTCATTGAGGTTATCAATCAGGAGAGAAATTACCTTGTGGGTCTCCTAGAGTGGTTATCAACCCTGCCAGTAAAGCTACACGGGGGGCTACGCTGCTCAGCACAAGGTATTCATCAGGGCTATGATCACGTCCACCAATAGGCCCCAGCCCATCAAGCGCAGGAACGCCAAATCTGGTAGCATAACTAGCATCTGAAGCGCCACCTGTCAATACATGATTTATTGAAAAGCCGAGCAAGTTAGCAATTTGCTGTGCTTGATGGGCTAATTTCTGACTTTCGGGAGTCAGCACCATTGGCGCTTTCATATCTGGCGCGCGTTCTAAAGTCAACTCTACGCTGGCTATACGTTTCTGCTCTAATAACTCATGAAAGCGTTGCTCTGTGGCAATCCTGTCTTCATCATGTAAGTAGCGAAGATCAAATTGAGCTTGAGCGAAATCAGGCACAACGTTTGGTAAAGTGCCACCTGAGATGACCCCAGCATTGATGGTAATACCTTCTCGCCAACCATTCAGATTCTGAAATTGCAGTATCTGGTGAGCCATTTCAATAACTGCATTGCGCCCTTTCTCTGGTTCAACACCTGCATGAGCTGACCGTCCATTAGCAGTAAGCTTATACCAGGTATGACCCTTACGAGCGCTCACAATATCTCCGTTTGAACGTGCTGCCTCCAAAACTAGTGCCCCATTAGCATCCTCACAAGCTATTTGCATGACATCCTGACTATGACGCGTATTGATCTCTTCATCAGAGACACAAAGAAAGCGAATCTCGCCAAATGCATGATAGTTCATCGCCAGCAACGATTCAATTGCATAAATGGCAGAGAGAATACAACCTTTCATATCACTAACGCCTGGACCATAGATGATATCCTCTTCAACCTGTACTGGGCGAGCTGCTGCAATGCCAACAGGATAAACTGTATCCATATGACCCAGAAGTAAGACATTGCCACCTCCTTTACCGGGTAACGTACCGAGTAGGTCATTACCCCAAGATTCACGTTCAAAGATCTTCGCATGCATTCCTAAACCACGCATTCGTGCTGCAAGGAACAGCACTATCTCGTCTAATCCAGACTTATGATAACTATACGAGTCGATCGAGCAGAGTTCATGTAGCTCTTCGATATATTGCGAAAGGCGTTCCTGAGTATATGCCTCTACCGCTGTGAGCAGAGTTTGTAAATTCATACTATTACCTCCATTGGTATGTGCTATGTATGAGAGGATAGGGGAGAAAGTTACATTCGTCAAGGGATGATTATGATTTGATTTCTTTTCTATCCTACAATGAGATATACTCAAACAAAAGCAGGTTCATTTAAAGTTTCAAGTTAAAAGGAGCAATGATCTTATGTCCTACTTCGATCAGGAATTACCGGGTACAACGGCGGAACCCGGTCCGCGAATAGTACGTGCGCCACGAGGAAATACGCTTGCTTGTAAGAGTTGGCAACAAGAAGCAGCAATGAGAATGATTATGAACAATCTAGATCCAGATGTAGCCGAGCGTCCAAATGACCTTGTAGTTTACGGAGGATCAGGCCGTGCAGCACGTTCCTGGGCTGCATTTGATTCCATCGTCCACTCACTACAAAGGCTTGAAAACGATGAAACATTGCTTGTTCAATCGGGTAAACCTGTTGGAATTTTTCGGACCCACACTTACGCGCCAAGAGTATTGATTGCCAACTCAAACCTGGTGCCTCATTGGGCTAATTGGGATGAATTCCGGCGTCTTGAGGCTCTGGGATTAACCATGTATGGTCAGATGACCGCGGGTTCGTGGATTTACATTGGCTCACAAGGTATTGTACAAGGCACGTATGAGACCTTCGCAGAGGCAGCACGGAAGCATTTTGGAGGATCGCTCAAAAGCAAGTTCATCCTTACTGCAGGGTTAGGCGGAATGGGTGGCGCTCAACCATTAGCAATTACTATGAACGAGGGAGTTTGCCTGGCTGTTGAGGTTGATCCACTTCATATACAGCGTCGATTAGAAACAGGATATTGTGATGAAATGGCCAGTACGCTTGATGAGGCGCTACACCAGGTACGAGAGGCTGTCAATCAAGGGCAACCATTGTCCATCGGTCTCATAGGCAATGCTGCGGAAGTATACCCCGAACTGGTAAGGAGAGGCATAATCCCCGATATGGTCACTGATCAAACCTCGGCCCATGATACTCTCAACGGCTATATACCAGCCGGCATCTCATTGGAAGAAGCCAATGAATTGCGCAAAGCCGATCCTCAGACTTATATTCAGCGATCGATGGAATCGATGGTGACGCACGTTCGAGCTATGCTGGATTTGCAAAAGATGGGAGCAGTAGTCTTCGATTATGGCAACAACCTGCGTGGTCAGGCTCTTGCAGCTGGCGAGACACACGCGCTAGATTTTCCCGGCTTCGTGCCGGCCTACATTCGCCCGTTGTTCTGTCGTGGTAAGGGGCCATTTCGCTGGGTGGCGTTATCGGGCGACCCGCAGGATATTTACCGCACCGACGAGGCCATCCTGGAACTCTTCCCCGAAGACGCTGGGCTGCGGCGCTGGATTACCATGGCACGGCTAAAAATTCATTTCCAGGGGCTGCCCGCGCGTATCTGCTGGTTGGGCTATGGCGAGCGCGACAAAGCGGGGCTGGCCTTCAACGAGTTGGTGCGCCAGGGCATCGTGAAAGCCCCCATTGTGATCGGGCGCGACCATCTCGACAGCGGCTCCGTGGCCTCGCCCTACCGCGAGACTGAGGCGATGAAGGACGGCAGCGATGCCATTGCCGATTGGCCTATCCTTAATGCTCTACTTAATACGGCTTCAGGTGCTACGTGGGTCTCAGTCCATCACGGTGGAGGAGTTGGCATCGGCTATTCTTTGCACGCTGGTCAGGTTATTCTAGCCGATGGCTCACCTGACTCAGCCGAACGCCTATCAAGAGTGCTAACAAATGATCCTGGCACAGGTGTAATGAGGCATGTTGACGCCGGTTACGATGAAGCTATCGAGTGTGCTAAAGATTTAGGGGTTAAAATACCAATGCTTCAATGAGCCTTATCAAAATTGTATACTATTGATTTATTGTATACTATTGATTTTCCAGTTGTTGTTGCTATCTCCATCCTGGATAAGTGCTACTTTAGCACTGATTGTCTGACCAGAACTACTTTTAAACATCATCGTTGCTGATGTCGTGCTTCCTGATGAAGAGATATTGCTGTAAGAACACGTTAAACCTGCAAAGTCTGTTTCAAACTGCGCTTCAGCGTGCAGTCTTTTGATACCGCTGGTTAACTGAGCATAGGCCGTAGGATAATCTTTGTTTTGTAAAGCATTACAAAACGCTGTTAGTGTCATTCTGGGAGTAGTTGGAAACAAACTCAATTTCCAGATATTGCCATTATCGGCTGTCAAAATAATGTGACTACTTGATGCTTGTCCGGAGTTGGTTACAATCGTCATGTTTGCAGTTGCCTTATTATTTGTAGTATTTGCGGAGCTATGCGTGCAAGTATTTACTTTGCCATTCGCGCGCAAAGTGTTGGCAAAGTCAAGTTCTGTTTCACTAATTTGTAGTGAGTTGGACAGCTGGTTATAGGCGGTTTGATAATCCTGTCCTTGCATAGCACTACAAAAAGTATCTAGCGTTTTTTCTGGTGTGGAGCGGTTAAAATAGAAAAAGCTACCAACAGCCAGAGCAATCACAACTAGTAGACCTAACCCCATCAAAATGAACCGACGGTCCCTGCGTCGTACCTCTTGAATAGGTATATAACCAGGTATTGGTCCATCGAAATCAGGAGGAATAAAGAGTGTAGAGTCCAGTTGCTGTGCATTTGAGGGCACATACTGTTGCGGTAATGTATCGTGTGTATCAGCTCTTATGAGTGGTTGATCTTGAGGAGACTCACTTATGATTCCCTCATGAGCAGTTGGAAAGGTTGCCAGATTCTCTTCAGAAAGGACCTCATGTCCTTCCTCTTGTTCATGTGATATTGGAATGCTCTCTTCAATTTGCGAAGTTTCTTCCACATCATATCTGAATACTGAGTCACCTATCGTAATCGAGTCATCCGAATTGAGCAATCGAGGTGAATTGAAGTCTAGTCGTTCCCCATTTACATATGTACCATGTATACTCCCTAAATCAGTGATACTGAAGCCATTCTCTTCTGAACGGATCTCTGCATGATGTGCTGAGACTTTGATGTTATCAATCACGAGTGAATTGTCTGGACTGCTACCAAACGTAAAGAGAGTAGTTTCCAGAATTGTGCTTCCCCGTGGACCATGCAGTACCGCTTGCATATTTTTCTCCTAATGTTATCATCCAAACCGATAACCGTAACAAAGCTTAGAACCGCGATCCTTACCAGGATTCTAGCATACAATATCTGGACTGTCGAGGAATGAATATGCTTGCCTTCGCCTTTAAAGCATGCCATAATTGGTAAATGCTCAACACAAACTAAATATCTCAGGCATAATTTAAGTTTATTGATAGGTAGGCGTATGGTGCAAGAAAACATCGAGCCTTCATTTCATTCAAATATCATCATTAGTACAAGTAGACTCACCAAAGCTTTTGGTCGGCTAGTTGCCGTAAACGACCTGCATCTTCAGGTCATGCGAGGGGATGTCTTTGGATTTCTCGGTCCAAATGGTTCGGGTAAAACGACCACAATTCGCATGTTACTTGGTCTTATTCGTCCTACGGCCGGTAGAGCAATCATATTTGGTATGGATACAGCACAGCAAATGCCATTGATACTTCATCGTATTGGGGCAATTGTAGAAACGCCCGTGTTCTACCCTTATCTTTCAGCTGTAGACAATTTGCGCGTTATTGGCGCTGCATCTGGGATGGTTTCGGGTAAAGTGAACCAACGCCGTATCGACGAGGTATTAGAACTTGTTGAGCTTCGCGCACAGGCAAAAATAGTCTATCGAAAATACTCACTAGGTATGAAGCAACGCCTGGGTATTGCAGCAGCGCTTCTTACAGATCCTGAGCTAGTGCTCCTGGACGAGCCTACGAATGGGTTGGACCCGGCAGGCATGTTTGAGATTCGTCAACTAATTCATCGATTAGCTGTCCTGGGTAAAACCATCTTTTTATCTAGCCACCTACTCAATGAAGTACAGCAGGTTTGTAACAGGGTGGCGATCCTACAAAAAGGCAACCTGATTAAGCAGGGCTATGTCCATGAACTATTGCGTGGTAGTGAGCAAGTTCTAGTACGATTGAACACCCTGGAGGAAACACAACAAGCAAAGACTATCCTCGAAGCAGCAAAGCAGCAAGGGGCTGATTGGATTAGCGAAGTACATGTTCAAATGAATAGACAAGGTCAATCCACGTTGCTAGTAGATACACCTAAATCCTATTCCACTGAAATTAATGCTATACTTGCAAGGAATCATTTATTCGCGGCTGAACTACACCCATACGAGGGGAGCCTGGAAGAGGTCTTCCTCCAACTCACAACTCCATCTGTACCATCTGGGGCAAACCAGGGGATGGCAGCTCTAGCTGGCGGAAGCGTAGCAAGGCAATCTGGCTCAATAACAAGTCCAGAGGTGTCTGGGAATGGAAAGGAAAGCATTGAATGAGTGTGACATCTCAAACAAATGCTAGGGAAGTACAGACTAAATCTGTGATATTGGGAAAGCAAAGTTACCCATCTATACTATTACGACTCATTCGGATGGAAATTTACAAAATTCGCCGCAGGATCATGTCAAAAGTGTTGCTCAGTATAGCTATCGTTATTGCTATACTTATTTTCCTCTTATTTTCAATAAATACCTTCTTCGTTCTTAATGCTCCTCCTGAGAGTTTTAGCCCACCCTGTCCTCCGACAAATGCTCCCTCACAAGGTCAGGCACAGCCAAACTGTGCACCACCCTCAACTGCACAGGTCACACAATCTAGGGAAATTGCCCTACGCAACGCTTCAGAACCATTACGCCTACCCACGTCATTGAGTCTAGCCGTACAGGTAGCGCTTAGCGCAGGAACGATATTGATTATCATTCTGATAGGATCCTCCGCTGGCGGAGAATTTAGTATTGGCACGGTTCGCCTGATGTATACTCGAGGGCCAACACGTTTGCAATTTCTACTATCTAAAGTTGGAGTAGCCGCCCTGTGTGCTATGATTGGAATTCTGACAATAACTCTTACTGGAATCCTGATTGGACAAACACTGAATGCTTTAAGTAGTATCCCCCAGGCTCTCGATTTCCTCAGTGCAAACTGGATAGCACATACACTGCTTTACTTATTGGTTGCGATGTTCGACTGGTTTATCTATGCAACTATTGCCATCTTTTTTGGAACATTAGGACGTTCTACTGTGGCTGGCATTGTTGGAGCGCTAACATGGCTTTTTCTTGAACCAATACTTGGAAGCATTCTTAGACTCGCCGGAACTTTTAGCCAGGGAACATTCGGAAATTTTTTGAAAACCATTCCAGATTACTTTATTAGCAATAATACAGGAGCATTATTGCAAAATCAAGGGCAGTACATCTTCGGTGGAAGCAGTTCTTCGCTTTCTGATCTCCATGCACTCGCTGTATTGCTGGTATACCTTGCTGTATTTATTGGACTATCATGGTGGATAAATGAACGCAGAGACGTAACGAACTAAGCTTATGTTAAACACTACCACCATCAAAGAATATGCGTATTCACTTGGCTTTGACATAGCACGCATTACAAGTGCAGATGAATTTCCAGAAGACGAAAGAATCATCAAAGAGCGTATCTCACAAGGATTAATGGATGGTCTACCCTGGTTTACAGCCGAACGAGCTGAGGTATCGTGTAACCCACATTCACTTTTGCCTGGCGCCCAATCGATCATTGCTCTTGCCATGTTTTACCTGACTCAGCAACCTGATGAAACGGTGAGCGGCGTACCAAAGGGGCGTATTTCACGTTACGCTTGGGGAGATGATTATCATGAGATCATCAAATCCAGACTGCAACAGTTTGCGACGTGGCTGCGCGATTATGCACGAGATGAGGTAGAAAATGTGGAGACACGGCTGTTTGTCGATACTGGTCGTATGGTAGATCGCGCAGTCGCACAAAGAGCCGGGTTGGGCTGGTATGGCAAAAATACCACTATCATAACAAAGGGTTGGGGATCCTGGGTCTTTCTAGCAGAAATTGTAACCAATCTTCCCCTGACTGATGGTGCAACGAACCTGTATGATACACCTTTAAAAGCAAACTGCGGCAACTGCGAAATTTGTCTGCACGCCTGCCCTACATCTGCTCTGCCTGCTCCATATGTGCTGGACAATACGCGCTGCATTTCCTATTTAACTATCGAGTTACGCGGTAGCATACCACTAGAGTTGCGACCTTTAATGGGTAATCTTATTTTTGGTTGTGATATCTGCCAGCAAGTATGTCCTGTAAACAAGGTCGTTGAGAGACGTCTGGGGTTAAGAAAAGCTGATGGTGCTGTTTCTTCGAAGTTCGAGTCATTTGACTTTCAGCCCCATCAAGAATTTAGACCTCGCAATGGCATTGGAAGTACTCCCGAACTCATTCCTTTACTATCTCTAACAGAAGAACAGTTTCGTGAACGCTTTCGGCTGAGTCCAATACGCCGTACCAAGCGACGAGGGTTATTGAGAAATGTCTGTGTGGCGCTTGGCAATAGTGGAGATCCACAGGCTGTGCCCGCACTGATTAAAGCGCTTCATGATGAGGAGCCATTGATTAGAGGGCATGCTGCCTGGGCTTTGGGACGGATTAGAGGTGAAGAGTCAAAAAGGGCATTACAAGAGGCAATGGCGAGTGAGGAAGATGAAGAAACATTGCAAGAGATACGATGTGCCCTTGATGATTTTTCGTGATATTACAATAAAAAGGCACAATTTCTTGTGCCTTCTCATATACTCACTTACTCAATAAGAACAATTACCTCAATATTGCCAAGACCAAGCCGAGAGAGCGGCGAGCAGCAGGCTGTGCGAAGCTGGGCGTGTCCCTCCTTGGGTGGGGAGACAAGCCGTACGGTCATTAGGGCCGCTTAGCTGCGCCTGTTGCCAGGCGTGCACCTGCGGTCTATCTACCAGGTCTTCTCCCTGGGATCTTGACTCGTTGCCACCAACGAGTGGGAAGCGTCTTCTTGGCGTCGGCTTCGCGCTTAGATGCTTTCAGCGCTTATCCGCTCTGAGCATAGCTATCCAGCTGTGCCCCGGGCAGGGCAACTGGCTCACCAGCGGCTCAGCCATCTCGGTCCTCTCGTACTGAAGATGACTCGCCTCCCGCTTCCTGCGCCCACGACGGATAGAGACCGAACTGTCTCACGACGTTCTGAACCCAGCTCGCGTGCCGCTTTAATGGGCGGACAGCCCAACCCTTGGGACCTACTCCAGCCCCAGGATGCGACGAGCCGACATCGAGGTGCCAAACCTTGCCGTCGATACGAACTCTTGGGCAAGATAAGCCTGTTATCCCCGGGGTAGCTTTTATCCGTTGAGCCACGGCCCTTCCACGCGGTA
>WNFW01000686.1_pt1 | contig 21924 bp, 19 predicted proteins | sample 5400131 | NCBI WGS metagenome assembly WNFW01 (sample SAMN13153362, study PRJNA577476) | soil metagenome | isolation source: 20 cm soil or saprolite under grassland replicate 1 | place: USA:California | collected 2016-06-15 | reverse complement strand
GCGCGATACATTTATTGTCTACACGTCGAACGTCTGCGCGATTCTCGGCCTGCGTTCGCTTTACTTTCTGCTCGCGAAGCTGATCGACCGTTTCATCTACTTGAAAAACGGGCTGGCCATAGTCCTCGCTTTCGTTGGAGCGAAGATGATTCTGCGCGATGTCTTTTATATCCCAACTCCTGTTTCGCTCGCGTTCATCGTGATCACGCTCACCATCACCATCATGGTTTCGGTGATCGTGACCCGGAAACGCAACACGGCTGCGGCCGAGTGAGCGTGCAACCGGCTGCCGTCGATTCGAGTTTGCCGGAAGCGGATTTGGCCCGGCGCCTCGGCTTGTTCGACATCACGATGATCGTGATGGGCGGCATCATCGGCTCAGGGATTTTCATTAATCCTTACGTGGTCGCGCAACAGGTGCCGTCGACAATCTTAATCCTCGCTGCCTGGGCTTTCGGCGGACTGATCGCTCTCGCCGGTGCTTTCATTTACGCGGAACTCTCGTCACAAACCTCAACCAGCGGCGGCCAATATGTTTATCTGCGCGACGCATTTCATCCGGCCCTGGCGTTTGTTTACGGCTGGGCATTGCTGCTAGTCACGCAAAGCGGCGGGATGGCCGCAGTCGCAGTGACTTTTGCAAAGTATGTGTGCGCGCTTGGGCAAATGGAGGCCAATGACACTGTCGCAGCGTTGCTGGCGACGATCGTCCTCATAGCCCTGACGATCATCAATTGTCTTGGCGTCCGCGCGGGAAGCACGACGCAAAATCTGTTTATGATCCTGAAATTGATCGCGATTGCGGCACTAGTCGGGTTCGGACTGACCATCACAGGCGCGCCTGCGTCCGCCATCGCAACTCCGACAGTCGTCGCGAGCGGAGGATCGACATCGTCGTTACCGGGAATCTGGAATTCATTGACTGCTTTCGGCGCGGCCCTCATTCCGGTTCAATTTGCTTATGGCGGATGGCAAACGTCGTGTTTCGTGGCCGGAGAGGTGCGCGAACCGCGAAAAAATCTTCCGCGCGGTTTATTGCTGGGCGTGTTGGGGGTGATTGCCGTTTACCTTTCGGTAAACTTCGTCTGTGTTCACGCGCTTGGCGCGCAAGGCCTCGGAGAAACAAGAACGCCCGCATCAGCGGTCATGCGGCTGGCGCTCGGGGAAAACGGCGCGCGCATTATTGCGGTCGGGATCGCTCTGTCGACCGCCGGTTTTCTCAGCCAGAGCATGCTGACCGCGCCCCGAGTTTATTTCGCGATGGCCGAAGACGGATTATTTTTTGCAAGGCTGGCAAGACTTAATCGCGCGCGGGTTCCCGCTTTCGCGATCGGGTTGCAAGGCACGCTCGCGGTCGTGATCACGTTGTCAGGTCGCTACGAGCAGATCCTGAACTACGTCATATCGGTCGACGTAATTTTCTTTGCCTTAACGGCTGCGACTGTCTTCATATTTCGAAGCCGCGGCAAGACCGATGCGCCTCCGGTAAACGCCAGTCCAATGCCGGTGCGGCTCGCACCTCGGACCTTCCGAGTCCCGGGTCATCCGTTCACAACCTTGTTTTTTATCGTCGCCTGCGCCGGTGTTGCGTTCAGCACGCTTTATCGTTACCCACACAACAGCTTGATCGGTCTCGGCATCATGCTGACCGGTTTGCCGGCGTATTTATTTTGGAGATCGCAGAAGACGCCGAACGTCGAACATCCAACGCCCAATATTGAATGAAAAGACAATCAGAGTTCATGCATTGGGCGAAGACACGCCCGAGAGTGAAATACGATCTCGCGTTGAGCGGCATTCTCAATCTGCCTTTCCCGGAATTGGACGTGAAGCTGAACGAGTTAGAATTACACGGCGACAACGCTTACGGATATCGCCCGCTGGTCGAAGCACTCGCGGCGCATTGCCATGTCGCTCCCGAAAATGTCGTCACAATTTCCGGTGGCACGTCGATGGCAAACCACCTTGCGATGGCAGCGTTGCTCGAGCACGGCAACGAAGTCCTGATCGAGCAACCAACTTACGAGCCCCTGCTCGCGATCGCCGAATACCTCGGCGCGAAGATCAAACGTTTTCCGAGAAGATTCGAAGACGACTTCGAGATCGACATTGTTGAGCTCGAAAAACAAATCACCCCGCGGACACGCGTGATCGTGCTGACGAATTTGCACAATCCGAGCAGCGAGTTGGTTGAAGAGGCGACACTCCGCAAAATCGGCGAGCTCGCGCGCGATGTTGGAGGGCGAGTGCTAGTGGACGAGGTTTATCTGGAAGCAATGTTTGAGAATTCGCCGCCAACGGCCGTTTTGCTTGGTCCAGAGTTTGTGGCGACGAGTAGCCTGACCAAAGGCTACGGATTGAGCGGGCTTCGTTGCGGCTGGATTCTCGCCGAAGCCGAAGTCGCGAAGAAAATTCGGCGACTGGACGACATCTTTGCCGCGAGCGCGCCGAACGTAATGGAGCGACTCAGTGTGGTGGCGCTAAATCAACTTCCAAAGATCGCCGGACGCGCGAAAGCGATGCTGGAGACCAATCGAGAAACGTTGAACAGCTTTCTTAGAGAGCGCGATGACATCGAAGGTGTGCCGACAAGATTCGGCACAACTTCCTTTCCGCGTGTGCGCGACGGCAATGTGGACAAATTTTGCGACTCATTGCTCGAAAAATACGAGACGGCCGTGGTGCCCGGCCGCTTTTTCGAATCGCCGCACCACATTCGTATAGGAATGTGCTGCGAACCCGCGTCATTCGCTAACGGAGTCGAACGTCTCGGTCAAGCGCTCGACAGTTTGCAAAGATAAAAAGAACCGCGGGCTGGAGGTCAGCCCGCGGCTCAATTTAATTCCTGACAGTTTACTTTACGATAAGCCCAGCCTTGAGAGCGTCGGCTCGTCAACTGTCGATGTAATGGCAAGGCCGTGGTCAGCCTGGAAGGCTGCGATGGCCTGACGCGTCATCGGTCCGAGCTGTCCGTCGATCGGGCCGGCATAGTAACCGTCCCGCTGCAATTGCGTTTGCACTTCGGCCACGATCTGGTCCGGCGTCAGATTGCCATAACCATAAATCGGACCGTCGTACGGATAGTAAGCGTATCGATCGTAACCCCACGCCGGATACCAGTACCCGCCATCCCAGAAATACCAGCCTCCGCCGACAAAGATGATGCGGTTGTAGTGGCTGCTCCACCAACCCCGATCATGCCATTGCCTGTGGTAATTTCGAAACGCAGCATACTGCTGCCCGCTGAATCGGCTGCCGCGCCAATTGTTCGTGACCGTCACATTTCTGTTTCGGTTGACACCGACGTTCGTGGTGGTGTTGCCGGAGAAAGTCCCGTTACGAAAGCTTCGATCACGATTGACCGTGACGTTACTTCGGACCCGGGCCTGATCGCTGAACCGCACATTGCGATCTCGAACCCGCGCATTCGCTGTGGTATCAGAACGAACGGTGGTGTTTGCCTGTCGCTCGCGGAGCCGCGTATTCGCCGTGGTGCCGGAACGAACGGTCGCGTTGCCATTGAACTGCTGCGCGGTGCGGTAGGTATGTGTCCTCATCGGCGCCGTCGAGACGCTGCGTTGCGTCCGGATGGGCGACGTTCTGGTCGCCTGCTGTGTTCTTACCGGCGCAACCTGCGCTTGCGAGTTCCCGCGAGAGCCCCGATGGACCGTTGTCGTGGAAGTGTTGTTATCGTCTTGTTTCGCCTGGGCCAGGGCCGTTGATGCGAGCGCTACACCGGTGAATATTGATATGATTAGATGTTTCATTTGTCCTTATTACCCCTTTCAAGGTTGGACAGATCCCAGGATGGATTATTCAACGTCGTTAAGTATTGCTTTGGCTGAGTAGCGTGTAGATATCCGCCGCACTTTTCGTGTGACAAATCGCCCGGTCAGAACGGCGCGGCCAGCACCTAACTTAAGCGCTTCCGGCCGTGCGGCTTTGTCAGATCAATAATCGGCCCGAGCGGCACGATTCGGGTGGGATTAATTTCCTCGTGGGTCATGTAGTAATGACGCTTGATGTGATCGATGCTGACCGTCTCGGCGATTCCCGGGTGCTGATAGAGATCAAGCAGATAACCTTGGAGATTCGGATAATCGATGATGCGCCGAAGATTGCATTTGAAATGCCCGTGATAAACCGCATCGAAGCGAATGAGCGTGCAAAAGAGACGCCAATCGGCTTCGACCAGCCGGTTGCCAAATAGATATCGGCTCTTCGACAAACGCTTTTCCATTTCATCGAGCGCGTCGAAAAGTTTTTTACAAGAAGTTTCGTAAGTCCGCTGGCGCGTGGCGAAACCGGCCCGGTAAACTCCGTTGTTGATGTTGTCATAAAGAAACTCGGAGAGCTTGATGTGTTCGGCTTCGACGTCCTTCGGAAAAAAATCGATGTCTTTGTTTTTGGCGAACTCGTTGAAGACGCTGTTGAAGATGGGACAGATGTCATCTTCGCAATTGTTCACGATCTTTCTAGTTTTCTTGTCCCAAAGCACCGGAACAGTCACCCGTTCTTTAAAATTCGGATCGGTCGCCGTGTAAGCTTGACTCAAGTAATGGAAGCCGCTCACCGGATCGGTCGATTCGAATTCGTCGAGTTTGTTCAGCGCCGAGCCGGGTCGGCTGCGTTCCGGGTCGCGGAATGCCCAGCCTTTCTCGTCGCGAAAAGGATCGACGATCGTCATGCCGATCGTGTCTTCGAGGCCTTTTAGCTTTCGGAAAATGATGGTGCGACTCGCCCACGGACAAGCGAGCGACACGTAAAGATGATAGCGATCGGCCTCCGCCGGATACGGGGTCGATCCATCATTCGATATCCATTCGCGAAAGGCGTCTTCCTGGCGTTGAAATTCGCCGGAATCGGTTTGTTCGGCAGGCGCGTGCGCTGGCACCACCCAATATAAGCAGAAATCAGGTAACGAGCACAGCGGTGCCGTCGAGTTTACCAGCGCGGAACTTTTCCAGTGCGGTGTTGGCTTCTTCCAAAGGAAAAGTTTTTACTTTTGTTTTCACTGGAATGCGCGTGGCGATCTTCAGAAATTCTTCACCGTCGCGGCGCGTCAGATTCGCGACCGAAGAGATGACGCGCTCGTTCCAAAGATCGACATAAGGAAATGAAGGGATGTCGCTCATATGAATCCCGCCGCAAACGACAATTCCGCCTTTGGCGAGCGCGCGCAGCGCGGCCGGCACGAGCGCGCCGACCGGGGCAAAAATAATTGCAGCGTCGAGTTTTTCGGGCGGCATTTCATCCGAACCCCCGGCCCAAACCGCACCTAACGAGCGCGCGGCATCCTGTCCGGCTTTATCTCCCGGTCGCGTGAAAGCGAAGATTTCCTTTCGCTGATACAAGGCGACTTGCGCAATCAAATGGGCCGCGTTGCCGAATCCGTAAATGCCAAGCCGGCGTGCTTCGCCAGTTTTCCAATACGATCGATAGCCAAGCATTCCGGCACAAAGCAACGGCGCGACAGCCGCCTCCGCCAAGGCCGCTTCGGCGGCCAGGTCGACATCGAAAAGTTCGTCTGGGAGATGAAAGCAATATCGCGCGTCGGCTACGGTGAACTCGGCGTAGCCTCCGTCGATAGTATAACCGGTAAATTTTGCGCGGTCGCAGAGATTTTCGCGATTAGATCGACAATACGCACAATCGCCATCGGTCCAGCCGAGCCATGGAATGCCAATGCGGTCACCAACGTGAAATTGGGACGCTTCAATACTGCCAGTCCGGCTCGGACCGATTTGCTCGACGCGGCCGACAATTTGGTGACCAAGAATGAGCGGAAGCTTCGGATTGGGCAGTTCGCCGTCGACAATGTGAAGATCGGTGCGGCAAACCGCGCAGACGCTAACGCGAACGAGTAGTTGTCCGTGGCCCGGTTTGGGTTTGGGCAGGTCGCGAAGCGCGAGTTGTTGTCCGATTTTTTCGAGCACCATCGCGCGCATGGCGATGTAACATTAACGCGCGCCGGCGGGAGCTGGCTCGAATTCGCCTTCCTTGCCGGGGACCGGCTCGCCTTCGTGATGAGTATGTGCGCTGCGCAGGAATGGAACTCTATCGAGGACGTGCTCCTGGAACCATTCGAGCCAGAGATAAATCACTGGCGTAACAAACAACGTGATCAGTTGCGAAAAAATCAGGCCGCCAACAATCACCAGTCCGAGCGGCCGGCGTGAGGAAGCATCCTGACCAAAACCAAGGGCGAGCGGCACCGCGCCCATTAACGCGGCAAGTGTTGTCATCATGATCGGGCGAAAACGTTCGACGCTGGCTTCGTGAATTGCCGAGCGCAGGTCCCATCCTTCGTCAATTCGCTGCAGCGCAAAGTCGACGACCATGATTCCGTTCTTCTTCACGATGCCGAGCAAGAGGAAGAGGCCGATCACGCTGTAAAGCGACAAGGTCGATCCAAAAATCCAAAGTGTGAACAGCCCGCCGACGACCGCGGGCACAATCGCCGGAAACAGAACCGTGATCGGATGGACATAGCTTTCGTAAAGAATTCCAAGGATCACGTACATAACAAAAATTGCGGCGATCAGAAGCAGCGGCAAAGCGCGGAAAAGTTGTCGGAAGACAAGTGCCTCGCCCTGAAACGTTGCTTGAACGCCAGGAAACTGCTGATGCACTTGGGCGAATGAATCTTCGATGAACTTAGTCGCGTCGCCGATGGCAACGCCCGGCAGCAAATTGAAATTAATCGTGACGCTGGTGAATTGATCGAAGTGGTTCACGGCTTGCGGACCAACGACCTGACTTGTCGATGTTACGGCACGCAATGGAACGAGATCTGCGCTCGATCCGGTCGTAGTGGCGATGCTGTTGCCCGGCGCGCCGCCTTGGCTAATCGTGCTGCCGCTATTGCTCCGCACATATAAATTGTCAAGATCTCTCGGTTGCGCGCGCTCATTGTCCTTCACTTCGAGGATGACCTGATATTGGTCGTCCGGCTGTTTGATTAAATAGACGTAGTTCTGCGAATAAGCGTTTTTCAACAAGCTCTGGATGGCGGAAGTGGAAACGCCGTAAGTGGCGGCGCGTTCGCGATCGATGTCAATCTTCAGGTTCGGCGTGCTGTTGTAATAATCGGAGCGCACCGAAGCGAAACCTTTGAAACCGCGCAGGTTCGTCATCATTTGATTCGCCGCGCCATAAACGTCTTGGGGAACGATCCCGCTGATCGTGTAAGCGTACTGGCCCTGGGTCTGGTTGGTAGCGCCGACATTGATTTGCAGCACCGGACTCGGCGTTATGACCGCAGTCAGGCCAGGAATTGTATTGATCGACTTTTGTATTCGCAAAAGACATTGCTCAATCGGATCGCGCTGCTCGCGCGGTTTAAAAACGCAAAAGATGATCGCTTGCGACGAGGAGCTTCGCGATAGGGAACCGGCGACCGTGAAAAACTGCCCGACACTCGGGTCGGCCTCGATTTTCTCATTCACCAGCTTTTGAAAAGCCCGCATTTGCTCGGGCGACGAACCTTCCTGGGCAATGAAAACGCCTCGGGCAAAGCCGCTGTCTCCGGGCGGAAGGAGCGTGAACGGCAAATGAGTAAAGAAAAACCAGAGACCGAGAATGCAAGTGAGCAGGATCGGAATGGTCAACCAGGCGCGGTCGAGAAATTTATCAAGAGCACGGCTGTAGACGTCGATCACGCGTTTGATGAAATTGCCCGTCCATTTTTCCATCCGCGCGCGTTTATGGCCGGCCCGGCGTTCGCCGAGGATGCGCGCGCACATCAGTGGCGTCAGCGTCAGAGAAACAAGACCTGACGCGAGAATCGCCACGATGATGGTGATGGAAAATTCCTGGAAGATGCGGCCGAGTAACCCTGGCAAGAGGACTAACGGAATGAAAACAGCGGCCAGCGAAAGCGTCATCGATAAGATGGTGAACGAAATTTCGCCGGCGGTGTTATAAGAGGCCTGCAGAATCGATTCGCCGTGCTCGGCCCGACGGATCACGTTTTCCAAAAAGACAATTGCATCATCGACCAGGAACCCGATGGCGAGGGTCAGCGCCATCAACGTCAAATTATTAATCGAAAATCCGAGTATGCTCATCACCGCGAACGTGAGCAGCAACGAAAGGGGTAGCGCGACCGCCGGAATGAGTGTGTCGGTGGCCCGACCGAGAAAGACATAGATCACCATCACCACCAGCACGAAAGCGATCAGGAGCGTCATTCGGACGTCGTGGACGGAATTCACAATCGTCTGTGAGCGATCGAACACCGGCGTGAACGTGATCGATCCCGGCAAACTCGCGCGCAGCTCGGGGAAAAGCGCCTTGACCGAGTTCGCCACTTCAACCGCGTTCGCGCCCGCCTGCCGCGAAACCGCCAAAACAACGATTGAACCTGGCGGATTAAACCCTCGCACCCAAAAGAAGCGCGACGTGCGCTCGTCCTGCACACTCTGCTTAACCTCGGCGATGTCGCGCAAATAAACCGGCGAGCGGTCTTTGTTCCGCGCGACAATGAGATTGCGATAACCTTCGGCCTGATCGATTTGACCATTCGGTTGCAGAACAAAACTGCGATGCTGCCCGTCGAATTGTCCCGCGCCGGAGTAAACCGTGCCCGCTTTGATCGCGTTCGCGACATCGTCCATGGTCAATCCGCGCGAAGCCAGCGCCGCCGGATCTGCTTTGATCCGGATTGCGCCCTGGACGCCGTAAATATTCACTTGCGAAACACCGGGAAGAATGGAGATGCGCTGCGCCACCGCCGTGGAGGCGTACTTATATAGATCGCCATCCGTGAGCGTGTCCGACATCAAGCCGAGCAGGTAAACCGCCTGATCGTTTGGGTTCGTTTTGCTAAAGGTCGGTGGACTCGGCAGGTCGATCGGCAATTTGCCGGTTGCGCGCTGGATCGCGGCCTGCACGTCGGTCGCCGCGTCAGTGATGCTCTTGCTCAGAACAAATTGAAGAGTCAGTGACGTGTTGCCCTGAGAGCTTTGGCTCGTGATGATGTCGAGTCCGGGAATTTGGAGAAATTGTTTTTCGAGCGGCGTGGCGATGTTATTCGCCATCGTCACCGGATCCGCCCCCGGGTAGGCGCACGTCACCTGAATGATCGGATAATCGACCGCCGGCAGATCATTAACGGCCAGTTGGTTGTAGGTCGTGATTCCCGCGACGATCACCGACAATGTCAGCAGGACCGTCATCACCGGCCGCCGGATGAACGGGCCGGAGAGTCCGGTGCCTTTGACCGGAACTAATTTAGCTTCTTTCGGTGCTGCCGATGTCGATCTTACACGATGTTGATCTTGTCCCGCGCCTGCGGGATGTTCGCCATCTGCTGCGCCGTCATGTTCATCTGAGCGCTCCATACAGAATCGGAATTAGAACGAGCTCTTTGCTGCGGCGCTTTGGCCACCCGGAGGATTTGCAGTGCCGTACGGTTTAGGATCGACTTTGGATCCGGGAGCCAATGCGAGTTGTCCGGTTACGACCACTGTTTCGTCGGGCTGAATACCGCTTTCGACGACAATGAGATCTCCATCCTGCCGTTGTCCGGGTTTTACCGATCGAAGATCGACCGTGTTGTCTGGCTTCAACACAAATATGAACGGCCCACTTTGGCTAATCTGGACAGCTTGTGATGGAACCAGCCGCGCTTCCTTGATTGTGTCGAGGATGAAACGGACACGCACAAATTCCAACGGCCAAAACGCGTGGTCCGGATTTGGCGTTACCCCGCGCGCTTTCACGGTTCCCGAACCGGGCTGGACGGCGGTGTCGATGAAATACAAATCGCCCAGACGCGGCGGAATTTTATCGTCCGGCGAATACGTTTGCACCTTCACGTTCGGGCCGCCGAGATATTTCCTCACTAATGCCAAATCGGTTTCGGCAACGGTGAAGTCCGTGTAAATCGGATCGAGTCCCTGAATTGTAAGCAACACGGCACCGCTGCCCGTGTTGCCCGAGACTATGTTACCTACATCGACAAGTCGGAGTCCAGCCCGACCGTTGATCGGCGATTTGATGTAGCAAAAATCGATATTCACCTGAGCCGCCGCCGCTGCTGCTTCGGACTTGTGCGCGTTGGCCTGCGCCGTGTCGAGGTCTTGCGGCGAGATAACATTGCGAGCGCGCAGTTCCTGCTGTCGCTTCATTGTAATCTGATCCAACGTTGCCTGCGCTTGCGCCTGCTCGAGGGCCGCTTGATACGGTCGCGGATCAATTGTGAAAAGCAGATCCCCTTTCTTTACATCAGCCCCGTCCTGAAAGTGGCGTGCAATGATTTGCCCGCTGACTTGCGCCTGGACCTGAACTGTTTCGTAAGCGGCGCAGGTGCCGATTTCGTCGAGATAAAGCGGCACATCTTTGCTGATCACCTTCGCCACCAACACCGGTCGAATTGGCGGCTGCGTCGTTTTCGCAGTCTCAACTCCGCGCTGCAATGTTCGCGCGACCGCGAACGCCGCGAGGATGACGAAAAGGAAAATACCCCAACGCGGAATTCGCTGTTTTTTGTCGCCGGTCGTTTTCACCCTTCTCCTCTCATGGATTTCCGTGGCGGCTCCATTCCCTGATTCTAATCGGGCACCCATCTTAGTTTTGGCCGTTCTTTCCAACTCGCGCTCTTCGCGCGCCGTTGTGTTTTGCGCTCCCATTCCCCTTCTCCGCCTTTTGCCGGATCCGATCCAGCACCCGGATGCAAGTGCGCAGTTCGGACGCAGGAATATCGTCAAGCAATTCGTGTCGAAGTTGGAACGCCTCCGTCTTGATTTGTTCAATCACACGTTGAGCGCGGGGCGCCAAATGCACCGTTTTGCAACGACGATCCTGCGACGAATTTTTTCGCGCTACCCAACGATCGCCTTCCAGCCGATGCAACAGTGTTACAAGCGTTGGTTCTTCAATGCCCAGATGCGCGGCAATTTCGGCCTGAGTTAACGGTCCCGGCGCGATCGACAAATGCATGAGGGTCCGCCACTTGGCCTGACTCAAACCCATCGGCTTGAGTCGCTCGTCCAATTTCAGCCGCCAAGCGCGGGCGGTGCCGTGCAAGAGCGGACCGAATACATCGACATCCTTGTTCAAAGCGAATTAGTTAGCATGCTAACTAAATTCGAACTCAGAGCAGTGTCAATGCCACCGCTTATTCAATCTTGAGCAATAAGATCGATTCTTTGCGGTAATCGGTACTCCGCATGATGCGGTGCGGCTGGCGCGGCGCCCAGCGATTGCTCTCCATCACTTCTTGTTCCCGTTCCGGGCGGACCAGCAGATAGCGCGCGCCCGTCGGCACTTCATCAATTTCGCTCGCGTAAACGAGCTTTGAGCGCAGGTAAAAAAAGATCGGCTGATAATTTGGATCGAGCGCGTAAACCGTCTCCGATTGTGGGATCGCCGCTTCAATCTGGGCAGCGAGGCGTTTGATCCGCTGCCGCCGGTCCATTTTCGGAACAACCGCAATCGCGTACGTCCACATGGCAAGGCAAGCCAGAACGACGATGCCGATAATCGTCCGACGGCGCGCGTTAAAAGAAAACGATTTGCCCGCAAGCCAGCGCGGCCAGCGTAGATTTTCCTCACAGAAAGTCAAAGCGAGCAGCCAGCACGCGGGCACTAGCGCGGGCATCGCATAGCGAGGGATCGATCCAGGAACAAGATTGACGATCACAAAAGGAACGAGCGCGCCCCAGGTCAGCGCTCGAGCAAGTTGTCGATCTTTCTCCGCGGCGAAGTTTTCGGATCGCACCAGTGGCAAGAAAATTACCCACGGCAGAAGATAAAGAACGCCGTGCGGAATATTGAAAATCCAGCGGCCAAATTGAAAGTCGGTGCCGCGGAGACGGCCAGTGAACTGTTGCGACCATTTCGTTGTCGCGGTTGCATGTCCGGCGGCTTGCAAAAAGGGAACCGCCCAGGACGCAAAAATTCCAAGCATCAGCGCGATACCGACGAAATGGGCCGGATGAAAGAGCGCTCGCCATCTGCGCTCTTTCCAAACGACCGCGATCACGACGCCATAAAAGAACAAAAGATGAACGGGACCTTTGGCCAACCAGCCCAGCCCAAGAAAAACAAACGGCACGGTCCAAATCAGCCAGGCCGATTTTTTTTGCTCCCAAAAACTCAGCCAGAAAATGATCGCAAGCGCACAAAGCGACACATAAAGCCCTTCAATTTCGATGAGTCGCCCTTTCTCAATGATACCCGCGTTAATCAGCCAGATGACAGCGGCGATTGTCGATCCACGCGGCCCCAAACTGGGACGCGCCACCGTGGCAAAAGCAAGCGCAACCAAAAGGACGGCAATCACTGACGGCATCCGTGCGGTCCACTCGTTCGGTTGCCCGAAAATCTTGAACGAGGCGGCCACGAGCCAGTTAATCAGCGGCGGTTTCCGAAAGTAGGTTTCGCCACCGACCTGCGGCACCAGATAGTTGCCGGTTTCGAGCATCGTGATTCCAGGCAAAATCCGACGGCCCTCTTCGCCTTTAATCGCGAGGGACCCGAGCCCCGGAAGATAAAGCGCGGCCCAAAGGAGAATCACGATCAACAAATTGGCGGCGCGCGAGGTCATTGAGGTGAGATGTTGGACGTTCCGCGAGTGTCGTTCAACCCCACAGCTTGACGCTCTCTCTCGACAAGGGTAAGTTCAACGTCTAGTCCGCGCTGATTGGAGTGGGAAATGATGTCCCACTCCTTTTGGTCCGCGGACTGATGTTTTATGAACGCTGAATTCATTGCCATGCTGGATTACCTGGAGCGGGAGCGCGGGATCAAACGCGAAATCCTGCTCGAAGCGGTTTCCACGGCCCTGCTTTCCGCATCGAAGAAAAGCGTCGGCGCTGCCCGCGATCTGAGGATCGACATCGACCCGCGGACCGGCGACATCCGAGCGCTGGCCAATCTCGTCGTGGTCGATGACGTCAACAATCCGCAAGACGAGATCGCGCTCACGAAAGCGCGCCGGATCAAACCGGACGCAAAGGTTGGCGATACGGTCGAGATGGAAGTGACGCCGCGAAATTTTGGACGCATCGCCGCACAAACCGCCAAGCAAGCGATGATGCAGCGCATTCGGCAGGTCGAGAAGGAAATGATTTACGAGGAATTCAAAGACCGCGCCGGCGAAATCGTTAGCGGTACCGTGCGCCGGTTCGATCGCTCGGATGTGATTCTCGATCTTGGAAAATTCGAGGCCGTCATGCCGCAGCGCGAACGCGTGGTCGTGGAAGATTACAATGTCGGCGACCGTCTCCGCGCTTACGTCGTCGCCGTCGAAAACGGATTACGTGGTCCCGAGATCATTGTCTCGCGCAGCCATCCGAATTTTGTGCGCCGCCTTTTTGAATTGGAAGTAAGCGAGATTGCCGATGGCACCGTTGAAATCCGCGGCATCGCGCGCGAGGCCGGTTATCGAACAAAGATCGCGGTCTGGAGTGCAAACGATAAAGTGGACCCGGTCGGCGCTTGCGTCGGCATGCGCGGGTCGCGCGTCAAAAACATTGTCCGCGAGCTAAACAACGAAAAGGTGGACATCATCCGCTGGAGCTCCGATCCGAAGGAATTCGTTCTCGAAGCCCTCAAGCCGGCGAAGGTGAAGCACCTAACCTTCGATCCTGAGAAAAAGAGTGCGCAGATTTCAGTGGACGAAGATCAGCTTTCGCTCGCGATCGGAAAAAAGGGACAGAACGCGCGTCTGACTTCACGGCTTACCGGTTGGGAAATCAACATCGACAAAGACACGTCTGCGACGACGGCGGTAGAGCAAAAGGTTGCCCAAGCGGCGCAGACGCTGGCCGGCGGATTGCCGATCACCGAAGAACAAGCAGTGACGCTGGTGAAATCCGGGTTTACGAATCTGGAAGGCTTGCATGCGGCCGATGTTCAAGATTTGGTAGACATCCTTGGCGTGGACGAAGCAAAGGCGCGTGAGATCCACGACGCCGTCCATAAACAAGATGTAGCGCAAGAAGCGGGCTCGGCTCAAAGGGCTTGAGCCATGAGTGAATTTCTAAAATGGCAACAAAGACAAAAGCAAAAACGGCGGCAAAAAAACCTGTCGCCCACAAACCAGTTGCCACGCATAAGCCTGCCCCGGCCAAGGCAAAGATTCCGAAAAAGAAAATAGAAGCGCTCAAGAGCGCGCCTCCGGTAGCACCTGCTCATCACGTCGCGGAAGAAAAGGCTCAACCCAAGCCAAGCGCCAGTCATCGTCCCGCCGTCGAAAGCGTCTCGTTAATCGACAAAAAGCATCCGCAGAAAAGAGCTGCTGATGGCGAGATAAAAAAGAAAACTACGGTTCTGCCGCCGATCTCGCGAATTCGGGCCTCGTTGGAAGCACCGGCTGCGCCGCCACCCAAAAAGGACGCGCCCGCTCAACCTCCGCCTCCGCTAACTGACGAAGCAGTCGCTGAGCCTGAAGTGGCTGCGGACGCCACCTCGCAAAAGGTCATCCATATCAAGCCGCCGATCATCGTGAAGCAGCTTGCGGTTGAGCTTGGTTTGAAGCCGCACCAGTTGATCGCCGAGCTGATGACATTCAATATTTTCGCGAACATCAATCAGACGATCGAACCCGATATCGCGTCGAAGATCGCTGAGAGTCACGGATTTGTTCTCGAAAAAGAGCGCCGGGAAAAAGGAGGCGGGGTGCACAAGGTTGAGCAAGTCGTCGTTGCGCCGCCGCCGCCGGTCATTGAAAAAGCGGAGGAGCTTAAACCGCGGGCGCCGATCATCACATTCATGGGTCACGTCGACCACGGCAAAACGTCATTGATGGATGCGATTCGCAAAACCCGAGTCGCCGCTGGCGAAGCCGGCGGCATTACTCAACACATCGGCGCCTACACCGTTGATCACAAAGGACACCGAATCACATTCATCGACACGCCTGGTCACGCGGCTTTCACTGCGATGCGTGCGCGAGGCGCGAACGTCACCGACATCGTCGTGCTCGTCGTCGCCGCAGATGACGGAGTGATGCCGCAAACGATTGAGGCCATCAATCATGCCAAAGCCGCGCCACATGTCGAGATCATGGTGGCGATCAACAAGGTCGATTTGCCGTCGGCGAACATTGACAAGGTGAAGAAACAGCTTCAGGAACGCGACCTGACTCCGGAAGATTGGGGCGGCAAAACGATCGTCTGCGAAGTTTCAGCGACGCGCGGCACCGGGATCGATCACCTCCTTGAGATGATGCTCTTGCAGGCGGAGGTAATGGATTTGAAAGCATCGCCAACCGCGAGAGCACGCGGCACAGTGATTGAAGCACAGGTGGAACCGGGACGCGGGCCAACTGCAACCGTGATTGTGCAGATGGGGACACTTAAAGTCGGCGAACCGTTCATCTGCGGAGATTACTCGGGCAAAGTGAAATCGTTGATCGACGACCGAGGCAAGTCTTTGAAAGAAGCCGGTCCATCCACGCCCGTAAAAGTACTTGGATTTACCGGATTACCGAACGCGGGCGATGAACTTTTGGTCATGGAATCCGAGCGCGCGGCGAAAACATTGAGCGACGAACGCTTGCAGGCGAAACGCGCGGAAAAACTTACCGTTCCTCAACGTGCGACGCTGGAAACTCTTTTAGAATCAGTCGCCGGCAAGAAAGTCCTCCGTCTTGTTTTGAAATGCGATGCGCAAGGATCGGTTGAAGCGCTCACCACCGCGCTAAAACAAATCGAAAGCAAAAAAGTCGATCTCGAAATGATTCACGCCGGCGTCGGCCCGATTTCGGAGTCAGACATCTTGCTCGCGAGCGCGTCGAGCGCGGTTGTCATCGGCTTCAATACCAAAGTTGAAAACATGGCCGTTTCGGCGGCAAAAAGCGAAGGCGTTCAGATCAAGCTCTACAGTATCATTTACGAACTGCTCGATCAGATCAAAGACGCGATGGCTGGATTGCTCGAGCCCGAATTCCGCGAAACGGTTCTTGGTCACGCGGAAGTGAAACAAGTTTTCGAGCTGAGTAAAGGCATCGTGGCGGGCTGTTTAGTCACCGACGGCCGCATTGCGCGGACTGGACGCGCGCGGGTAATTCGAAAACGTCAACCGGTTTACGACGGCGGGCTTTCAACCCTTCGCCGTTTCCAGGATGACGTGAAGGAAGTCCGCTCCGGATTGGAATGCGGTATTAAGCTGGGCGACTTTAGTGAATACCAAGTGGGCGATATCATCGAATGCTATCAGCTCGAAGCTATGGCCCAAAAACTCTGATGGGAATGAAAGGGTCACATGAAACATCGCATGCTGCGCGTCAACGAAGTCGTAAAACGGGAACTGAGCGGAATCCTTGCGCGCGAAATCAGTTTTGAAGGCGCGCTGGTCACCATCAATCACGTCGACGTCAACTCCGATCTGAAGAGCGCGCATGTTTTTGTCAGCGTGCTTGGGTCTGAAAAAGCCGAAAGCATAATGACGAAGCTCGAAGAGCACCGCCCTGCCTTTCAGGCTGAGCTCGCGCGTCGAGTAATCATGAAATTCACGCCCCATTTGCTTTTTCATCTCGATGAGTCGATCGCGCGCGGCTCGCGTGTCGTCGAAATTTTGCAGCAAATCGACGCCGACCGCGAAAAACCCGAGTGAGCGCAGCCAAGTTCGAGCAGATCGGCCAGGCGTTGCGTGAAGGTGTGCGGTTTGCGGTTCTTGGTCACGTTCGTCCGGATGGCGATGCGCTCGGGAGTCAGCTCGCGCTCGGTCTTTCCCTCAAACAACTCGGCAAAGACGTGCGCATCTGGAACGAAGAAGGCATGCTCGAGAAGTACAGCTTTCTCCCGAATGCGAACCTTCTCACCAAACCACCGGCTGAACCGGAAGATGTCGATGTTGCGATCGCGCTCGATACTGCAATTCAAAATCGGCTCGGCAACAGCCTGCCGGCGGTTCGCTCGGCCAAGGTTTGGATCAACATCGATCATCACCCGAGCAATCCGGGCTACGGCGACCTCGTTTATATTGATCCAAAGTCTCCGGCGACCGGGCAGATTCTTTTCGAGCTAATCAAAAGCGAAAAATTACCAATCGATCCTGCGATCGCGGAAAATCTTTACGTGGCTATTTCGACCGACACCGGTTCCTTCCAATATCCAAACACAACCGCGCGCACTCTTGAGATTGCAGCCGAGCTCGTTCGCGCCGGTGTCGATGTCGGTCGCGTCAGTCAATTAACATACGAAAACTACCCGCGGCGCCGCGTCGAACTGTTGCGCGATCTTCTCGGCACGATGCGATTTGATGCGAACGACCGGGTCGCCAGTTTTAGTTTGAGCCTGGAGACTGCGAAAAAACTTGGAGTGCTCCCGGAAGACAATGAAGGACTGATCGATCATTTGCGCGCGATCCGCGGCGTCATCGTTGCCGTGTTCTTTGAAGAGCTGGCCGACGGCAAAGTGCGCGTGAGCATGCGTTCAAAAAACGAAAAGGTGAACGTGTGCGCCATCTGCGAAAAATTTGGCGGCGGCGGACACGTTCTAGCCGCGGGAGCGCGTGTCCGCGGCTCGCTCGCGGAAGTCGAACGGAAAATTCTGGAGGAAGTTCGTGATGTTGTCGGCCGCGATTCCTGACGGCATCCTCCTGGTGGACAAAGCCGAAGGTATGACTTCGCATGACGTGGTCGCACTCGCTCGGCGACAGCTCGGAATTAAAAAAATCGGCCATTGCGGAACGCTCGATCCGATCGCGACCGGCCTGCTTCTCCTCACAATCGGTCGCGGAACAAAAGTACAGGATTTACTGATGAGCGAAGACAAGGAATACGTCGGGACTCTTACGCTTGGGACAGCGACGAGCACGCAAGATCGAGAAGGTCAAGTCGTCGAGACGCGGCCGGTGCCCCAGTTAAGCGACGCCGAAATCCGCGCGGCGTTCGAAAAATTCCGCGGCGATTTTTATCAAATGCCGCCAATGGTCTCGGCCAAAAAACATGGCGGCGTGCCGCTCTACAAATTGGCGCGCCAGGGAAAAGTAGTGGAGCGCGAGCCGCGCTTCGTTCACGTTTACCGCCACACGATCGATCGGATTGCATTGCCGGAGATTGATTTCAGCGTGTTGTGCAGCAAAGGCTTCTATGTTCGCACCTACGCGCACGACATTGGCCAACTACTTGGCTGCGGCGCGCATTTGAAATCTCTGCGACGGACCCAGTCCGGTCGATTCGACGTCGGCAACGCAATCAGCGTCGAACAAATCAAAGAACTGCCTCGCGAGAAAATCGCGCAGCGAATTCTTTCGTTGCCACAAGTCTCACGTATGCGCGGCGCGTGACGGAAAGATCGACAATGGAAATTTTACGGTCGATTCCAGAGCTCGAGCGATTACGCGGACCGCTTTTTTTGGCGATCGGCGTTTTTGACGGCGTCCACCGCGGCCACCAGGCAGTGATTTCGACGTCGGCTGATCATGCGGCCGGTTCGAATGGAACGCCAGTCGTCGTGACGTTCGATCCGCACCCTGAAAAAGTTCTGCGACCGCAGGCAGCGCCGCACCTGCTCAGCGCGACCGAGCACAAAATCGCACTGATCCGCGCCTTGGGGGTGGAGCACTTGCTCATCATCACTTTCGACAAACAGTTCGCCGCGACCGAGCCGGAAGATTTCGTGCAGAAACTAGTCATTCATTCTAAACCGCTCCAAGAAATCTGTGTTGGTCACGAATGGTCGTTCGGAAAAAACCGGCGCGGAAATCTCGATCTTCTCAAAAAACTTGGCGCGAAGTTTAATTTCGATGTCGTGGGAATTCCACCGGTCAAGATTAACGGCGCGGTCGTGAGCAGCACGGCGATCCGGCAGGCAATCGAAAAAGGCGATTTGGCAAAGGCTGCTGAAATGCTCGGCCGCGAATACACGATTCTCGGGACGGTGACGCGCGGTGACAATCTTGGTAAAAAGATTGGGTTTCCGACGGCCAACCTAAGCGCGCATAGCGAGCAATTTCCACCGAACGGCGTTTATGTCGCGGAAGCGCGGATCGACGGCGAGTTATATCGAGGCGTAATCAACCTTGGCATTCGCCCGACCGTGAGCAGCGGCAAATCCGAGCGCGTGCTCGAAATCCACTTGTTCGATTTCAATCGCGACATTTATGGCCACGATGTCGAAGTTCGCTTCTTGAAATTTCTTCGTTCGGAAAAGAAATTTCAGGACCTGGACACGCTGGTTCAACAAATCCGGCAGGACGTGGAACAAGCCCGGCAACTTCGATAAATTAGCTAAGTCGATATTTCGCGACGCCGATCTTTCTGATTCCGCGCACGCTCCTGCCCGTGCCGTTGAACCAGACGTAAAGATTCGCACTCGGCACCTTCAGTTTTTTTGAAAGTTCGCCGACGGTCGTCCCTTTTTTACCAGCCGCTTGCAACGCCCGGACGATCTTCTCTTTTAACGCGCCGCGTTTGCTTCGCCGGCGAACGGGCCCACCAGGTGCGCGTGAGACCGTGACCGGCGTGCGCTGCTCGCCTTCACGCGCCGGAATTCCGAACTTGTTTTGGACACGGATCATTTCGCGGTCGATTTCCTGGATCTGCGCCATGAGCGCTTCTTTACGCTCGGTCAGACGAACGAGCTGCTTAAGGGCCGAACTTGGAATGTCTCTTAGCATCCCCTACTCTACGCCTAAAATCGACAATGCAAATCTAAGTCACACCTAAGATTGAATATAACTCGACTTAGACATTGCGGCGAAGATGCCGCCGGCCATAACTAACATTCCGCTGGCCAATGCAAACGCGACTACCCACAACGTTGGAATCGTCGTCAATCTGAACATCTCAACCAAGATAAAACGGCCACCATCGGACAAGACGTATGTGAGCGCACTGGCCAGCGCGCTCATTCCGACCAGAATAAACGGACGCAGAAACTGACCTGCCTGCCGCGGGGCGGGCAGCTGTTGCAGAACGCGCGCGGTAAAGCCGTCATCCTCGATATAAGGCGCAGCTTCTTGCAGCTTTCGATCCAACCAATCTTGTTCAATCTGTTCGTTCATTTATTGCGCCCAGACAGCCAAAGTCTTCTTCAATTTCTCCCGCCCTCGCAACACATTTGTTTTGACCGTGCCAAGCGGAATGTCGAGCGCCCGCGCAGCTTCGTCGTGTGATAATCCATTCTGGCAGCAAAGCAAAACTGCCGAGCGCTCGTGCAATGGCAGTAAACTAAGGGCATGCATAAGGTCATGTCTTAGACCCGGATCGACCGTCTGGGGGTCCTGTTCCGCCTGCCATTGCTCCTCATTGATGCCGACCAGCTCTTTCCGGCGTCGTGCATCCTCGCGAAAGCAATTGTAGGCGATCCGGTAAAGCCAGGTGGAAAATTTCGCCTCGCCGCGGAAGCCACGGATGTTTTTATAAGCGCGAACGAAAGCTTCCTGGGCCAAATCGTCCGCCAGCGCGATGTCGCCCCGCGTGAGTTGTCGCAGCAAACCGCGAACGCTCGATTGATGACGACGAACCAGCTCGCCAAAAGCGTGCTGGTCGTCATCAACAAGAACTCGAGCGACAAGGCCGGCATCACTTAGCTCCACATCAGCAGATTACGAGGTCGGCGGCGCAGGCGGAATCTCGTTCTTCTTCCCACCTTCCAGTTTCCAGACCAACAGGTAACCCAAACCGATTACAAACGGGATCACCCCAATCGCCCATGAGCCGCCCTCCCAATCGTTCCAGGCGCCGAAGCAAACCATTAACCCGACGCCCACCATCGCCAGGACAATGCCGCGGCGCATGTCCGAGCGTTGCCGAACTGCCGGAGTCGGCGGCGCGAGCAACGCGGCCGGGATCGGCTGGCCTTTCTCAGCCATCATCCGAATCGTCCGATGCATCGCGCGGTTTTTCGAGAAACCAAAATACATGATCAGCGCAACGATCAGGACCGGCGCGCCGAAGATGGTCAGCATGGTAATGGCGACGATCGGAATGACGAATTCGGGAAGATCGTCTGACTTGATTTCGCCACGATCGCCGTCTCCATCGATCACGATTCCGTGATGTCCTTTCAGCTTTTTCTCGATCCGTTGATGGATTCTATCCGCCAGATCGTGAGCGGGCGAGGCGCTGGCCGTCATCGACGCCGAAGCCGCCGGGGATGGCGGAGGAGGCGGCGGGGGTGCAGGTTGCGCCATGGCCGTGACAGCCAGCACAACTGAGCAAACGCAGAGAGGCAATGTTTTCATATTGATCCTTTTGTAGTGAGATGCAGCCGACGTGGGTTTGGATTCAAGAAAATAGCCACGACCCACCCCCAGCGTCGAAAGAAAATGGAGCGGGTGACGAGACTTGAACTCGCGACGTCCTCCTTGGCAAGGAGGTGCTCTACCACTGAGCTACACCCGCGTCTGAAAGGGGTAGAAATAATGGCGCAGCCGGCTCATTCCGCAACCGTAAATTCGGTCGACTGGCGGAGCGCCAGACTAATGCCAGATTCTCTCCCATTACTTCATCAGTCCATCATTCTGTTTCGCCTTCACGCGACGAATTCCGCGAACTCGCCAAGGGCGGCAATCTCATTCCGCTGATTGTCGATCTCGTCGCGGATGCCGAGACGCCAGTCTCCGCTTTTGCCAAGGTCGACAACGGGAATCCGTGCTTTCTTTTTGAATCGGCGGAGCGGAACGAAGAGTCGGGACGCTTCTCATTCATCGGCTTCGATCCGCTCGTACTTTTTAACAGCGCCGATTGCGAAGGCGATCCGTTGACGAAGCTCCAACAAATTCTGTCGCGTTTTCAGTTTGTCGCGCGTCCCGACGTTCCCCATTTCGTTGGCGGCGCGGTTGGTTACATCGGCTACGACGTCGTTCGATTTTTCGAGCCTACCGTGCCAATCCATCCGCGGGACGATCTGAAGAATCCGGAAATGATGTTCATGATTCCGCGGATCTTGATCGTTTTTGATCATCGATTTCGGAAACTTCGGCTCATTTGTAACGCGCATATCGAAAACAATACTTCTGCGG
>WNFW01001512.1_pt1 | contig 21936 bp, 18 predicted proteins | sample 5400131 | NCBI WGS metagenome assembly WNFW01 (sample SAMN13153362, study PRJNA577476) | soil metagenome | isolation source: 20 cm soil or saprolite under grassland replicate 1 | place: USA:California | collected 2016-06-15 | reverse complement strand
GCCGCGCAGGGCGAGGCGAAACTCCTTGAGCCAGCGATTGTCGCGGCTCGTGAGGAGCGCCGAATCGTTGGCAGGTCGCGTGTTGCGGGCGGCTTTGCCGGGCGTGGCCATAGCTTGGAGGTTAGCAAATTTCTACTGAAAGGCGCTAACACCGCAAGCCACCAGGAAACGTGCTGTTCAGATTCGATACGAAGGAGAACGAATGCCTTTGTCGCGGAGATAAATTTCGGCTTGGCCGGGATGATGGGCGACGTGGACGTACATGGCGAGAAGAACTTCGCGGCCGGAAAGGCGGCCGTCGGGAGAGTTGTGCACAGCGCCGAGCTGCGCGTCCGTGAGATTCGAGATGACCGCGGAACAATAATCGAAGGAATCGCTGATAAACTTTACGACGGCGTCCTTCTCCGTGGGCGATGGCAAGGCGGGCGGATCGGAATCCTTGAGGCCGGCACAGAATTGGCAGTTGGTGGTGGCGATGTGGGACACCAACTGGCCGAAGTCCATGGATTCGGAGTGGGGACGGCATCAGATCCGAAGTGGCGTTACCTGGGGCTGTTAGACTCGCAAGAATTCGTTTCGGTAGCCTCGTGGAAAAGCAACTGTTGCTATGGCTTGGCCAAGGCGCTCTTAAGGAGTGGGATCAAGTCCGTGAGCCCATTCCTGGTGGCGAGCGCCAGTGGGGTAATGCCGTGTTTGTCTCTGACGTGGGGATTCGCACCGTGCCGCAGCAGGAGTTTTAGGATTGCCACGCGTTCGTAACCACCTTTAGAGGCGGTGAGAAGCAGGGAGGTGTCGCCATTATTGTTCTTAGCCTCCACGTTAGCACCGCGTGCGAGGAGCAGTTTCACCGAGTCTGCCGTGGCGAGAGCGCTTGCAGCTGAGGCGACGAGCAGGGCGGTGTTGCCTTCCTTGTCTCGGGCCTCAACCTCGGCGGCGTTGTCGAGCAGCAATTGCACTATTTCGGTGCGGCCCCAACTGGCGGCACCCATGAGGGCTGTGGCACCCTCATTAGCTCGAGCATTGACGTTGGCCTTCTTCGCTAGAAGTAGCTTGACGGAGTCTAGCGTGTCGGGCATGTCGACGATGGCGCAACTACAGGCGGCGGCAATTAGCGGCGTAATGCCCACCTGGTCTTTGGCTTCCACGTTAGCTCCTCTCTCAAGCAGTAGCTTCACCGTGGCAGTTTGGCCGAAGCTAGCGGCACGGATGAGTGGAGTTGCACCGTCTTCCTCTCGTGTCTCCAGACTAAGACCGCTATCGAGAAGAAGGCCAACTGTTCGCGCATAGTCGAATCCTGGATAGTCCGCTGCAGTAGGCCCGGATTGTTTCTGTTGTTTCTCTAGTTGAGCAACCATCTCCGGAGTCGCTTCCTCTTTGAGCAGCAAAGGTTCGGATTCGGCGGCGACGAATAAGGCTTTCTGTCTAGTGTCGAGACTTGTTCCCATATCGAGCAGTATTTGCATTTTCTTGAAATTCCCGCTTGGTGCTGTTTCAACCAGGACATCCCCACCGCTCGGTTGTCCTGCGACGCCGTCGGCACCCTTAGCGAGGAGGAGCTTCACCGTATCGGCATGGCCAAAGTCCGCAGCCAGACCCAAAGGGGTCAAGCCGCCGTCGTCTTTGGCTTCAATGTGGGCGCCTTTTTTGATCAATTTGAGTACGGCGGTGTTATCTCCCTTCCGCGCGGCGAGCAACAACTGTTGATTCAAGGTTGCGGAGTCACTCGAATGACGTGCGCAACCGACTGGACCAGCCATAAGTAGGAAGCTAACGAATACAGATCGCACGAGAGACGTTGCGGACATGACGCGTTGGCGAATGAGAAGCTCCTCGTTGAGTATATGCTGGCCGCACGCTGCTTCTTACCCTTCAGCGAAGAAGTGATATTGCACCAGTTACGAGTGGTGTGGTAGCGTCGCCCAAATACGGGCGGCGCGAAGGGAGCGCTGCAAGGTGGCGGTACGTCTTCGCCAAAGGCCAAAAAATTGCCAGCTGAGCTGCTGCGCGTCAATCCAATCAACCCGGAAGCGGAAGTGCTGCGGTATGTGGCGGACTTTCTTTCGCGCGGCAGTGTGATCGCGATTCCCACAGACACGTTTTATGGACTGGCGGCGGACCCGTTCAATTTGGCGGCAGTGGACGAAATTTACCGCGTGAAAGGGAGGCCGGAAGCACGGGCGCTGCCGATCCTGGTGAATTCGATTGACCAGGCGCTGGCGTTATCGCGCGGAACGCCGGGAAGTTTCATGCGGCTGGCCCTGGTGTTCTGGCCCGGAGCGCTGACGCTGGTGGTGAACGCGGCACACAAGATTCCGCTGAAGCTGACGGCAGGCACAGGGCGGGTGGCGTTGCGCTGGCCACGGAGCGAAGTGATCAAACGATTGATCGACGAATTCGAGGGGCCGGTGACGGGGACGAGCGCGAACATTTCTGGTTTTTCGTCCTGCGCAAGCGCGGCGCAAGTGATGAAGCAACTCGGTTCGCGGGTTCCGCTGGTTTTAGATGCCGGAGAAACCGGAGCGACGCTGCCGTCGACGATCGTTGAGCTGAACGGGGACGCGTGGAGAATCGGAAGAGAGGGCGCCATTCCGGTGGAGCAGATTGAGAAAACCATGAAAGAGAAGTGAACCTTCGAAGCTCGGTCCAAGCCCCTCCCTCGTGAAGCAACGCGAGTGAATTCTTGCTCTTTGCATTGCTCAGTGCTGGCGCATTCGTTGAGATCCTTCAGCCATCCTGATCGGATGGCTTCAGGATGACAGCGAGTCGGTTTTACTTGGCGATAGGTCGCAACGTGGTGAGGAAGCTGTAGTCGCCGCGCGAAAAAGGATCGAACGGGCCGAGAGCATGACCATGGACGGAGACGACGTCGTTGAAGCATAGCGGAAGGTAGGGAAGGTCGTCCGCGAGAATTCTCTGCACTTCGCGGCACAGGGCTTTGCGTTTTTCCTGATTCATTTCCACACGAATCTGATCGGTGAGCGCGTCGATGCGTGGGTTGCGCTTGGTGGGATTGGATTCAATAAGAAACGTGAGAGATGACGGATCAGAATGAGAGGGCTATGAGCAAGAGACGAGGCAAAACGCGCAAAAAACAAAAAAGAAAGAAAAAGATTTGACACAGAGATCACAGAGGCGCAGAGGAAACCGAGAACACTGAGAAGAAAAAGAAAGAGGGATTCCCCGGCGGCAAAATACAAGGCCTCGGAATGATGGAATCTTGGGTGCTTTAGCGTGGCGGGGCATAGGAAATTTTACCGAGGATGGCGGGGCCGCTCGCGCCGGTGGCGGAAGGGAGATTGGCCGGGCGCTTGTGGAACGCTTCGTAAGCGAGAAGCGCGAAAGCGAAGGCTTCCTTGCCGTCCTCGGAGATGCCGAAACGGGAAGAGGGCAAGACTTCGATGCGGGGAAACGCCGCAGCGAGTTGGGCGAGGATGAGCGGACTGTGCGCACCGCCGCCGGAGACGATGAGCTGGTGAATTTTGTGCTTGCGAAGGACAAAGCGGTTTAGCGCATCGACGACAGAGAGAGCCGTGAAGATTGTGGCGGCGCGGATGAGGTCGGCGGGTTTGGCGCGATGGCGGCGGCCCAGGGCGAGGAGTTTTTTCAAGTAGGCTTGGCCATAGTATTCTCGGCCGGTGCTTTTGGGCGGCGCGAGTTTCAGATACGGATCTTTCATTAATTCATTGAGAAGCGCGGGGATGGAACGGCCGGATTGGGCGAGGCGAGCATCTTTGTCGAAGCGCTGGCGGCCGTGGGTGAAGTGTTGGACGAGGGCATCGATAAGCATGTTGCCGGGGCCAGTGTCAAAACCGAAGACCTGATCCGTGCGCGCGCCAGCGGGGATGACGGTAACGTTGGCGATACCTCCGATGTTCAACGAGAGAAGCGGTCGGCGAGCCGAAGTAAGAAATCGGCGGGCCTTGATGAAAGATGGTTTGACCGTGATTGCCGATGAGATCGACGCGTCGCGGAGGAATACGGAACTTTTTGCACGCGGCGAGAATAGCGTCGGCATAGATGTGTCCGAGGCGGAAGTGCAGTTGGCTCAATTCACCAGCGGAAATGGGTTGTTGTTCGGCGACGCGAAGAATCTCTTTGCGCAGCGCGGGAGGAAACTGAAATGAAGTGTGGCCGAGCAACTTGGCGTTGAGATTCGGCGCCGCGCCGGAAATGCGAGCAAGGGCAACGTCGATGCCGTCGGCGGAAGTGCCGGACATGAGGCCGAGGACGAGCATGGGCTTGGCGGCCATAAATGGTGAAAGGGATTTTTAACACAGAGGACGCAGAGAACACAGAGAAGAAGGAGAGAGGGAGGGGAAAAGATAACGGGAAGGAAAGAACGCAGCTTGATTTTGGCCCTTTGACGGCGAATCGAATCAGCCAAAAAGCCACAAACCCACAAAACGCGATGAAACCTAGGGCGGGAATAAGTTCCCAAGCCTCGTCGGCGCTGACGGCGAATAGCACGGGCAGAACTGTGCCCGCCAGGATGGCTGCCAGACCGGCGACGCCACTTAGCCCTCGAAGAAATATTGTGCCTACTTGAGTGGCTCGGCGCTTGCTGTCTGATTCGGGAAGTTCGGTCATGAGATTTGCTTTTTGAGTTCGGCGAGGAGGTTCAGGGCGTCGAGCGGCTTTAGTTGGTCGAGGTCGGCGTCGCGAAGCTTGTCGAGAACGGCGCGGTCGAGCGGCGTGAAAAGGACTTGCTGATTGCCGTTACTGCCGGGACCATCGCCGGAAGCGCCGGGAGTAAGCGTTTCGCTCAGCTCGTGCTCGCTCTGTTCGTGACGCTTCAGGACTTCGCGGGCGCGCTCGATGACGCTGCGTGGAAGTCCAGCGAGGCGGGCGACTTCGATGCCGTAACTTTTGTCAGCGATGCCGGGCTCGACGCGGCGGAGAAAAATAATTTCACTGGGCGTTTCTTTCACGGAGACGTGCACGTTCTTCACGCAGGGAAGAAGATCGGCGAGTTCCGTGAGTTCGTGATAGTGCGTTGCGAAGAGTGTGCGCGCGCGGGTGTGTTTCTGGAGATGCTCGACGACGGCCCAGGCAATCGAGAGGCCGTCGAACGTGGCCGTGCCGCGGCCGACCTCATCAAGAAGGACAAGGCTGGAAGGAGTCGCGTAATTGAGGATGGCGGCGACTTCGCTCATCTCGACGAGGAAAGTGGAGCGGCCCCGCGCGAGATTGTCGCTTGCGCCGATGCGCGTGAAGATGCGGTCGGTGATGGGCAGCTTGGCCTGGCGCGCGGGAACGAAGGAGCCCATCTGGGCCATGAGAATAACAAGCGCGGCCTGGCGAAGATAAGTGGACTTGCCTCCCATGTTGGGGCCGGTAATCAAGAGCAGCTGTTGGCGGCCCGGTTCGAAGCAGAGATCGTTGGGGACAAAACGCTCGCCGCGTTGGCGGAGAAGCTCTTCGATGACCGGATGGCGGCCACCGATGATGAGCAATTCGCCGGTGGAATTAAATTCGGGGCAGATATAGCCGCGGTCGGCGGCGAGCTTGGCAAAAGAGGTCAGCACATCGAGCTGGGCGACAGCGGAAGCGGTACGGCGCAAACGCGCGGCTTTGGCGGCGACGGAAGAACGGACATCGATGAAAAGCTGACGTTCGATTTCGAGAATGCGCTCGTCGGCGGCGAGGATTTTGCGTTCGTACTCCTTGAGTTCGGGTGAAGTGAAGCGTTCGGCGTTGACGAGCGTTTGCCTGCGCTCGTAGTCGCCGGGCGCAAGATGCAAGTTGGGCTTGGAGATTTCAATGTAGTAGCCAAAAACCTGGTTGAAGCGAATTTTCAGCGAGCCAATGCCGGTGCGCTTGCGCTCGCGCTCTTCCATGGCCGCGATGATTTGCTTGCTGTGCTGGCTGAGGTTGCGTAGCTCGTCGAGTTCGGCATGATAACCGCTGCGAATGATGCCGGGATCAGTGGTGAGGGCGGGAGGCTCGTCGGCGATGGCGCGCTCGAGGCGTTCGCGGACGTCGGCGAGTTCGTCGATTTCTTCGTGGAGCCGGCGAAGAAGCTCGCTGCCACCGACAGGAGGCGGCGTGACGAAGTTTTTGAGCACGGGAAGCTGTCCGAGAGATTTACGCAGAGCAACCAGTTCGCGCGGAGTGGCCAGGCCCAGAGTGATGCGGCTGGTGAGGCGTTCGAGGTCCAGAATTCCGCGGAGCTCCTTGCGGATTTCGCCGCGGACGACGGTTTGCTGGACGAGGTGAGTGACGGCAGCGAGCCGCGCTTCGATGGCATCGCGATCGATGAGGGGGCGGAGAAGCCACGAGCGGAGGAGGCGCGCGCCCATCCCTGTGACGGTGACGTCCAGCGCGGCGATGAGCGTGGCAGGCCCGGAAGAGCGGCCGGTTTCCTCAGAAAAGATGGGCGTGAGTAACTCGAGATTGCGGACGGAAACGGGATCGAGGGCGAGCGTGTCGTGATGTTCGTAGTAGCGCACGCGGTCTAGGTGACCGAGGGCTTCAACGCTGGGTGCGTCGATTTTCTCGCGAGCTTCACCGGAGCGATCGCCGCGAGCGGCGTTTTCACGCAAGTAATGGATGATGGCGCCAGCGGCAGAGAGAGCCTGCGGATGATCGTCCAGGCCGAAGCCGGTGAGTTCGGCGACACCAAATTGTTCGCGAAGGATGCGCTCGCCGTAGTCGCGCTGGAAAGTCCAGTCTTCGAGGCGCGACTCGATGCCTCCGGTGCCTTCGAGAAGCGAAGTTTTCGAGGTTTCGAAAAGCTGTTGAGGGCGGGGAAGCAAAGTTTCGCGGGGTCGGAGGAGCTGGAGTTCATCGCGAAGAGCTTCGTCGGCGCGCGCGCCAGAAAATTCGGTGGCCTGGAATTCGCCGGTGGAGAGATCGACAAAGGCAAGGCCAATGGGCGAGCCCGAAGGATGGCGGGCAACCGCGGCAAGAAAATTGTTCTCGCGAATGTCGAGCACGGCGAGATCTGTGGCGGTGCCGGGCGTGATGACGCGTACGACTTCGCGGCGAACGAGTTTCTTGCCGGGACCGGGCTGTTCCATCTGGTCGCAGATGGCGATTTTGAAGCCGGCGCGAATTAATCTTGCCAGGTAGCCTTCGGCAGCGTGGTAGGGCACGCCGCACATGGGAATCGGCTGGCCTTTTTCGCGATTGCGGGAGGTGAGCGTGATTTGCAGCTCGCGCGAGGCGATCATGGCGTCTTCGTAGAAAAGCTCGTAAAAATCACCCAGGCGAAAGAGCAGCAGCGCATGCGGGTAGCGCGCTTTGATGGTGTGATACTGCTGCATCAGGGGTGTGGCGGGTTCGGTCATTCGCAGGTCTTTAGTTCTAAGTTGTAAGTATTAAGTTCCAAAAACGCAAATCGAAAATTTGTTTCTTGCCGTGGTATTTGTCACGCAGAAACTTGGACTGGAGACTGAGTGTTGGTGACGGTGCATTTTGCCTTCTTGGATGAAGGAGCGCAACAGGGTGTGAGCCATTGTGACTGGGTCATGCGCGGATGCCGAAATGAGTCAGCAAAAAAGCGTAATCCAGCGCAATTTCGCGAAGATAGTCGTAGCGGCCGGACGCGCCGCCGTGACCTGCGCCCATGTTGATTTTCAGCAGCAGGAGATTCGAATCGGTCTTCAGCGTGCGCAGCTTGGCTATGTATTTGGCGGGCTCCCAGTACATTACTTGGCTGTCATTCAAAGCCGTCTTCAAAAGCATCGTGGGGTAAGCCTTCCTCTCAAGATTTGTGTAGGGGCAATATTTTTTCATGGTGAAGTAGTCGTCCGCAATTTGCGGATTGCCCCATTCTTCGTATTCACCGACAGTGAGAGGGAGGGAAGCGTCCAGCATGGTGTTCAAGACATCGACAAAAGGAACCTGGCTGAGGACCGCATGGAAAAGATCGGGCCGCTGGTTGGTGACGACGCCCATCAACAAGCCGCCGGCGCTGCCGCCTTGAATGGCAAGTTTTTCCGGGGATGTGTAGCGCCGTGCAACCAGTTGTTCGGCAGATACGATGAAGTCGCTAAAGGTGTTTTGCTTTTGCTTCATGCGGCCGGCATCGTGCCAAGGCTTCCCAAGTTCGCCGCCACCGCGAATGTGGGCAATGGCGAAGATCACGCCGCGATCCAGGAGGCTCAGACGATTTGAATTGAAATTCACCGGCATGGAGATTCCATAGCTGCCATAACCATAAAGGAGAAGGGGAGCAGAACCGTCGCGGACTATGTTGCGGCGATAAACGATTGAGATCGGGACGCGGGTGTCATCAGCGGGCTTGGCATGAAGGCGCTCGCTCACATACTGCGAAGGATCGTAGCCGCCAAGGACAGGTTGCTGCTTGCGCAGGATGCGCTCGCGCGTGTGGACGTCGTAGTCAAAAACGGACCGCGGTGTGACAAAGGATTCGTATTGAAAGCGCACGTGGGAAACGTGGAACTCCGGATTGTCGCCAAGGGAAGCGTTGTAGGCAGGCTCCGCGAATTCGATGCGGTGTGAGGCGTCCAAAAAGTTGGCTGTGTTTGCATTCAAATTCACGATGCGGAGATACGGCAGGCCGTCTTGGCGTTCGAATAAGACCAGATGGTTTTTGAAAGCAGCAACGCTTGCGAGCATGACCTCGGGCCGAATGGGAATCATTTCGTGCCAGGATTCGCGGCCTGGATTCCGGACGGGGGCGGTGACCAGGTGGAACGTGCGGCCTCCGGAATTCGTTCGAATGAAGAAACTCTCTTCGTTGAGGCCAGACAGCGGACCGGGGTGATGGTCCGCGTAGTATTCGTGATTGTCCTGGCGTGGAGCGATTAGCCGGAATGGCCCGAGCGGATCATCGGCGCGCAGGAAGCGGACTTCGCTGGCAGTGTGGCTTGCCGAGGTCAGCAGAAGGTATCCACCGCTTCGCGTACGCCCAATCTCAACGTGAAAGCGCTCGTCGGTTTCCTCGTAGAACAATATATCCGCATCGGTTGATCCGAGGATGTGCCGATAGAGCCGATACGAGCGCTTGGTTGTTTCGTCTTCGATGGTATAGAACAGCGTTTTGTTATCGGTGGCCCAGGCGACGCTGGTGACTCGTTCGATGCGTTCAGGAAGCGTCTCACCAGTGCGCAGGTCTTTTACGCGAAGAGTGTACTGGCGGAATCCCGTGCTGTCCGTGGAATAGGCGAGAAATTGATTGTCGTCGCTGACGTCGAAAGAATCTAACCCGAGGAAGGAGTGGCCCTCGGCGAGTTGGTTCAGGTCCAGTAGCAACTCTTCCGGCGACCCTTCTTTCTCGATCTTGCGGTAATGATAGGGATACTGCTTGCCCTCGGCGGTCCTGGTGAAATACATGTAGCCCCGCAGCCGGTAAGGGACCGTAAAGTCGGTTTGCTGGATGCGTCCGAGCATCTCCTGATAGAGCTTCTCCTGAAACGTGTGCGTGGGTCTCAGAACGGCGTCGGTGTAGGCGTTCTCCGCTTCAAGGTAGGCAATGACCTCCGCAGATTCTTTGTGGCGAAGCCAGTCGTAATGGTCGACGCGGCGGTCGCCGTGGAGGGCATGCTCTACGGGTTCGCGCCGGGCAACGGGCGGGGCGGGAGGTGAGTCCGCTGCATTCTCCTCTGAAAGCGCCGGCGATACCTTCTGGGAGTCTGGATTCACAAGTCTCTTTTCTACGCGGGGACCCCCGGAGCGGTCCCGGAATATTGCACGGGGCGGGGGGGCCCACTGCCGAACGGATTCGAATCCGTTCGTTATACTAACGGAAGTCCACGGTGGGCGAAAGTAACCGCGAAAGCATGGGAAATGGCGTGGCGCGCGAAACCGAAATCAAGCTGAAGATCGATGATGTGAGGGCCTTTCGCCGCCATTTGAAGAAGCTCGGGGCGAAGCCCGTTCGCGCCGGAGATGGCAGGGTGCATGAAGAAAACGTCATCTTCGACTCGCCTCAAGGCGGATTGGCGAAGCATGGGCAACTGCTGCGCATTCGAACCGAAACACCTGATGGCGGTGGAAACTCAAAAAAGGCGAAAGCGAATCCGCGAGTTGTTCTGACGTTCAAAAGGCCAATTGCTAGGCCAACGGCCTCGGACGCAGAGCCTGCACCCGACGGCTCCCATAAGGTCCGCGAAGAAATCGAGATGGAAATCAGCGATGCTGCGACGCTGACGAAGATTTTTGAAGGGCTGGGGATGAGTGGGTGGTTCCGCTATGAGAAGTACCGCACCACGTTTCAGCTTCCGGCGTCGAAGCCCTGGGCGCGGGGCCTGCTCATTGAGCTGGATGAGACGCCCATCGGAACATTTGTGGAGGTGGAAGGGCCGGCTGCAGCGATCGACCGGGCCGCGGCAGAGCTTGGCTATTCGAAGCGCGACTATGTCTTGAAGAACTACCTCACCCTGTACGTGGAAGAGTGCCGCCGCAGAGGCGAGCAGCCGGTGCACATGGTTTTTGCCAAAGCGGCCTCAGCTTCACCGTAGCTCCGCTGAAAAAACTGAAAAAAAGTGCATAGAACATGATTCTGCCCTTGACTTTGCAATTCATGCAGCTTATCAATGCGTTGTGGACCACAAAACGGCCACAAATGTGCACGGATCTTCTCGATGAGCACGAGCAACGAACTCGAGCCTGGCCCTAGAAGCTGCGGGCAGAAGTGTGCCCCAGAGCTTGTTCGTGGGTTGAGCATCACGATGAAGTCGCTCAAGGTGCAGGCAAAGGGGCGACGTGCAGAGTGGGGAGGGTTCACAGGCGGCTGAAGGTAAGTCCATTTGTGTCAGGCACTTGCCCGCCGCCGAGGTTCTTCGGCGCGCGGGTTTTTTATTGCTGGATTGCGTCCGCAGTGCGGCCAGGTTTGCGGATGCCAGGAACGAAGGCAGGAGGTGAGCATCCATGGAGCTTTACGCCACAGAGTTGTTTGGGGTGAAAACCTACGACGCGCAAGGGAACTACGTCGGGCGCGTCCGCGAATTTTTCATCGAGCCTGCGGAAGCGCCGAATCGCATCTCGCACTTTTTGCTTTCACGCGGCCATTTTCAGCCGTTGGTGGCCAAGCACAACCAGATTGCCTCGATATCTGACAAGAAAGTTCAGCTCAACGTTGGAGAAAAGGCCCTGGAGATTTACCAGCCCAACGAGTCTTGGCTGGCGGTGCAAAAGGACTTGCTGGACCAGCAAATCATCGATACGCGCGGGCGAAAAGTGGTGCGTGTGAATGACCTGGACCTGGCCGAGCAACGCACGAATGGCAATGTTGAGTTGCGCCTGACCCAGGTGGACGTGGGGCTGCCGGGGGCGGTGCGGCGGCTGCTGCAAGGAGTGGTTCCTCCCAAAGTGGTTCGCAAACTGCAAAGACCACTGCCGCAAAGCTCGATTCGGTGGGAGTTCGTCAACTTGATTGAGCCCGACCCGCTGCGGCGCGTGAAGCTGCGGATTACGCACGAAAAACTGGAAGACCTGCACCCGGCGGATTTGGCGGACATCATGGAAGAGCTCTCTGCTTCAGAACGGCAGAGCATCATTGCGTCTTTAGACGAGGAGACGGCAGCGGCCGTTCTCGCGGAATTGGACGCAAGACTGACGACTCAGATCGTGGAAGACCTCGATCCGGAAAAGGCCGCGGACATCCTGGAGGAAATGGCCCCGGACGCGGCCGCCGACGTGCTCGCGGATTTGCCCAAGGAAACCTCGGAGGAATTGTTGGACGAGATGCCCAACCGGGAAGCGAAGGATGTCCGCAACCTGCTGGAGTTTGACCCCGGGACGGCCGGCGGGATGATGAACACGGAATTTGTGTTCGTCAGCGAGGCCGCGACGCGGGAGGAAGTACTCGAATGGCTGCGCAAGCAGGATCAGAGTTTTGACCAGTTGGATACGATCATCTTGCTGGATGACAAAGCACAGTATTCGGGCGCGGTTCCCGTGGTGCGGATGCTGCTGGCTGCGCCCGATGAACGCCTGGCGGCATTGCGGATGGAACCTCTGGTCAGCCTGCCTCCGGAAGCCGATGGAAAGGAAGTGTTTGAGCTCTTTGATAAGTACAACTTGCGGATGTTGACCGTGGTGGATAAAGAGAACCGGCCAATCGGGGCGATCACCGTCGACGATGTGGTCTCTCACTTGCTGAAGTAAGAGAGAAGCGGCAAACAAACGGAATGTGGAGTCGAGCAAACATCGCCGATCATTGGGCGACCTGGACCGGGCGACTGGACCGCGTGCGGTTGGCCACACGCCCGGTGCGGCGACGCGTGGCGCTGTTTTTCGCCATTGTGGGACCCGGCTTAATCGTGTCGAACGTGGACAACGATGCAGGCGGGATTTATACCTACGCACAAGCTGGGGCGCAGTTTGGCAATACCGTGTTGTGGTCACTGATTCCGATGACCATCGCGCTTTACGTTTCACTCGAAATGTGCTCGCGGCTGGGCGCGTTTACGGGCAAAGGATTGTCAGATCTTATACGCGAGGAGTTTGGTTTTCGGGTCACGTTCTTTCTTATGGCCGCCGTGCTTCTTGTGAATCTAGGGAACGTCATGGCGGAGTTCACGGGCGTATTTTGGGCGACCGATGTATTGGGAATCAACAAGTTTGTCTCCGTGCCGCTTTCCGCGTTACTGGTCTGGATATTGGTGGTTCACGGATCGGCGAAGTGGGTGGAGCGGATTTTTCTTACCATCTGCCTGGTGTACTTCTCCTATGTAGTTTCCGCAGTGCTCGCGAAGCCGGACTGGCTCATCGCGCTGCTCCATCTTCTGCCACCACACGTGGTTCGCTATGTGCCAACGATCAAGCCATTCGTGCAAGTCCCGGCATTCAATGCGGAGTACGCGGTGATCCTGGCTGGCCTGGTAGGCACGACGATTGCTCCCTGGCAGCATTTTTACCTGCAAGCGGCGGTGGTGGAGAAGCGCGTGGGGCCACGGCAATACTCGCATACGCGGAATGACGTGTTGGTAGGAAGCATCAGTTGCATGGTGATCGTATTCTTTATCATCGTATGTACGGCGGGCACGCTGTACGTCAACGGCATTCATCATGTGGACAATGCGGGGACTGCGGCGCTCGCTCTCAAACCTTTGGCGGGCCGCTGGGCCAGCGGTCTTTTCGCTATCGGTCTGCTCAATGCTTCCATATTTGCGGCGTCCATCCTGCCGCTCTCCACAGCCTACGTGATTTGCGAGGCACTGGGTTTCGAGTCCGGGATCGATCACAAATTTGGCGAGGCCAAGATTTTCTACGGCTTGTACACGACGCTGATCGTGCTCGGTGCAGGGCTCGTGCTGTTCCTCGGCAGCCACGCGAAAACCATCCTTTTGTGGTCGCAAGTGTTGAATGGGTTTCTGCTGCCGGTCGTGCTGATCTTCCTGCTGATTCTGGTCAACCGGCGCGACCTGATGGGGGACAAAGTTAACTCGAAGGGATTCAATTGGGTGGCTTGGATTTCCACAGTGGCGATGATTGTTCTTACGGTAGTGGTGGTTTATTCCTCGATCCATGAGATGCATCAGTAGCCCGGAGTCCGAAAGAGATACACTTTGGTCACGGAGCGGATATTTCGTTGCATAGTCTTTGCGGCGTATGTTAACTTTGCGCCGTAAAGGGATTTTTGGAAAAAACCACCTGCTGACAAGTTTGTGTCGCAAACCATAACTCATAAAACGACGCACGGCCCCGCCCCAGAGTCGCTGGGTCCGGTCACTTCGGAAGAGGCGAAGCTTCTCGAAAAGCTGGATTTGACACGCCTGCCCAGGCACGTTGCCGTCATTATGGACGGGAACGGGCGCTGGGCGCAGAAGAGGCACCTGCCGAGAATCGCGGGGCACCGGTCGGGAACACAGTCGGCGCGCACGACCATCGAAACGTGCGCGCGATTGAAAATCGAGGCACTGACTCTGTACGCGTTTTCCGTGGAAAACTGGCGGCGGCCGAAGACGGAAATCGATTTCCTGATGCAGCTCTTGCGCGAATACCTGAAGAAAGAAATGCCGCTTCTTCAGAAAAATGAAATTCGCATGCGCTTTCTCGGGCGGATCGATGAGTTGCCCGCCGGAGTGCAAAAGGACGTGCGCGAGGCCACGGAGAAGACAGCAGGGAACAAGGGCATGGTGCTCTGCGTGGCGCTGAATTATGGCGGGCGCGCGGAGATTGTGGATGCCATGAACGCCATTCTTGCCGACCGTAACGGGCACGGGGCTCCGGACAAAGTGACGGAGGAGCAGCTAGCCCAGCATTTGTACACGGAAGGACTGCCGGACCCGGACCTGCTCATTCGCACGAGCGGGGAGATGCGCGTCAGCAATTTTCTGCTTTGGCAAATTGCTTACGCTGAGATCTTTGTAACCGAAACGCTGTGGCCGGACTTCAACCGCGCGCGGCTGCTGGAGGCACTGGTGGAATTCCAAAAGCGCGAGCGCCGGTACGGCGGGATTCGAGAAGGCGAGTCCTCCTCCGACGAGAATCCGGCGCGGGCCGCGGGCCATTAGCGCCTGGATTAAGTCCTCTCCAAGAACAGTGGCGGACCACTCTGCTTTTGTTACTGGTTGTAGCAGCGGACTTCGGATGGGTGAACAAGCTACTCGTGCCGCAATGCCACCATGGGGTCCACGCGCATCGCGCGCCGCGCTGGAATGTAACAGGCCGCCAGCGTCACGAGCATTAACAGCACAGCGATAAGGGCCATCGTCAAGGCGTCGGTGCTGCTGGTGCCGAAGAGCTGTGCGGACACGAAACGTGCTACACCTGAAGCAACGAAAATGCCCGCCACAATTCCCGCGAGTGCCAGTCCAACTCCGTATCCGAAAACTAAACGCATCATGTCGCGCGGCTTTGCCCCGAGCGCCATTCGAATCCCGATCTCCCTGGTTCGCTGCCCCATCCATTGCGCGACCACAGCGTAGAGTCCCACAGCCGCGAGCACCAGAGCAAGAGAGCTGAAGCTCCCTAATATCCCTGCGGCCATCCGCGGTTGCCAAAGAGAATCGCCAACATGCTCGGACATCGTTTTGAGGCCGAAGATCGGCAAATGCGGGTCTAATGATGCGACGGCGCTGCGTACAGCGGGAAGTATTCCCGCCGAGTTTGCCAAAGCCCGAATGACGAGCGTCGGTGTTCCGTTGTAGTTCTGAGATTCCGGCAAGTAGAGCAGCAGCGGGGGATCGGCTATGAGAGAGCGGTACCTGGCGTCTGCGGAGACGCCGATGATCTCTAGGGGTGGTCGAGACGCACCCTCCCAGGAGGGCCACTCGATGCGCTTGCCCAGGGCATTTTGATCCGGCCAAAGCCGCTGCGCCAACCGCTGGCTCACGATTGCAGTCAGCGGCGCTCCGGGCCCGTCGCGTTCACTAAAATCTCGGCCCTGCAAAATCGGAATCCCCATAGTCTGGAAATATTTCGGAGCTACATTGTTCATATCAACTCGTATGCCCACCTCGAATTCGTGGCCGCGGTAGTAGTCCAAGGGCGGAACTTGGCCTTCGTAAAAGATTGAAACCCTGCTGCTCCAGTCTTCCGGTGGGACAGTGGCTGCGAGACTCGCGGATTGAATTCCGGGAATCCGCTCAACCCGCGCCAGGAGTTCCTCATAAAGGCGCTGCGCTTGCAGTTCGGAGTATCCTTGGATGCCCGGGGAGATAGACATCATCATTAAATGGCCGCTAGTAAATCCGGGGTCTTGATTCACAATCTTTTGCATTCTCCGGACAGTCGCACCTGCCACCACAAGCAGAATTAGAGAGAGTGCTACTTGCGATGAGACCAGCAAATTTCTCAGCCGCGAACGCCTTCCCAATCCCGGCGCGTTGTCTTTTAGCGTACCGACCAGGTCGGGCTTGGATCCCTGCAAGGCGGGCGCAAGAGAGAACAACAGTCCCGCCAGCAAAGACGAAATCAGAGTGAACGCCAGCACGCGGGCATCCGGGTTCGTGTCCACGTTGCGGAGTGCGTAGAGCGGCTGGCGGAAAGCAAGAATCAGTCTGCCGGACCAAGGCGCCAGAAGCAGGCCGAGTCCTCCTGCCAGGAAAGAGAGCAACAAGCCTTCCGTCAAAAGCTGCCGAACCAGTTGTCCGCGGCTCGCTCCAAGAGCCAGCCGCATGGCAATCTCTCTTCGCCGGGAGTCGGCTCTGGAGAGCAACAGATTCGCAACGTTGCTACATGTGATCAGTAAGAGAAGTCCTACGGAAGCGATAAGCAGCCCAAAGAATTTTTGAAGAGTGGCGCGGTCGTCAGGGTCCATCCCAAAACTAGGGATTAAATCCACGCTGCGATGCTCATTGGATTCCGGGTAGGCAACCGCCAGCTGCCCCGCGATAGCCTGCATTTCGCTGCGAGCAGCGACGAGGCTGACCTGGGGCTTCAACCGACCGAAGATTTCAACCCACCCGGAATTCCTGTTGTGAAGCACTCCATGCGACATTCGCGGGATCGCTTCCGGTTGCATGGTCAGCGGCAGCCAAACATCAGTAGGGGAACCCACGGTCGTTCCTTCAAATTGCGCACTGGCGACCCCCACTACGGTAAAACTATGGCCGTTGAGCAAAATACTTTTCCCGGCGATTTGTGAATCCGAGCCAAAAACTCTTTTCCAAATTTCGTAACTCAACACCGCGACAGGGGCCTCACCATCCGCTTGCACATCCTCCGGAACGATTAAGCGGCCACTTACGGGGTTCACGCCGAGCACTGAGAAGTAGTTGCCGGACACCAATTCGCCGGTGATACGCTCGGTTGCGCCATGACTCAGCGTCAGCGGAGTGCGGCAGCGTGCGCCCAGTCCCGTAAAGGATTGACTGTGGTCCCGGTAATCAAGGTAGTCGGGATAGCCAAAGGAGTAGTCACGATTGTTTTTCTGTAAACGCTCAAAAATAACGAGCTCCGCCGGATTCGCGATGCCGGGAACTGGCCGAATCAACACCGCATTGATCACCGTGAAAATCGCTGTGTTTGTGCCGATGCCCAGCGCCAAAGTCACGATGCACACGATTGCAAATCCCGGATTCTTCCGCAGCCCCCGCATTGCGAAACGAACGTTCTGCAAGAATCTTTGGATCATTGGCAATCCTCGAAGCTCGCGCTGCGTCTTTCAACGCACGTCGCGCTGGATTGTAAGACGCTAAGAACATGATCAGCGTTAACAGCCCCGTAGTCGCGACGTAACTTGCCTCTGGGATCTAGCCTGCGTGACGTAGGTAAATGTCGCAAAAAGCAGGTCCATTCCGACAAAGTCGGAGCCTTCGGTTGCTGGCTCGGAAAGGCAGAATAGAGACGGTTCAGAGTATCGATCAAACTTCGCGGCGTGATTTTTTGTATTTAATGTGATGAGATGGGGGCGGCGCATTCTCAGGGGATTCCTTTTTCATGACCTGGAAACGTGTGGCGACAGCCGTGGTGCTGGTTCCGTTCGCTGTGGGCCTGCTGTTGTGGGGCTCGACGGCGATCGTTTCGATTGCTGTTGCGCTGGTGACGCTGCTCGCGCTCTTTGAGTACTTCGCGCTGGGAGAAGCGATTGGTCACCGTGGGTACCGCTTCTGGACGGGAACGTGCGCTCTCGTTCTTGTCTACGCACAGTGGCGTGGCGTGTCTGACCCTGGATACAGCCTGGCGGGGGGCCTGGTCGCACACGAAAGAGGCAGGTGGCTCGCCGGGGGGGCGCCACCGCTGGATGCGGTCTTTTTTTTGTTTGTTCTGGGAATTGCCGCGCTGACTTTGCTCACCAAGCGCCCTTTGGTGGAGGTTCTGCCTTCGGCGGGAATCAGCGCGAGTGGCTTCACCCTCGTTGCATTTCCACTGTCGTTTGCCATTTCCCTCCACGGTGCAGGAGGGCAAGGGCCTGCGCTGCTGTTGTTCGCCTTGGTCATTGTTTGGGTGAGCGATACGGCGGCGTATTTCGTGGGGGGGGCCATCGGGAAGCATCCGCTGGCGCCGCACCTGAGTCCCAAGAAAACCTGGGAAGGGACGGTGGCGGGATTTCTGGGTTCCATGCTGGTCGCGCTGGCTTTTATGCCCTGGGTGAATGTGCCTTTGGTTCACCTGCTGGGGATGGCGGCGCTGGGCAACGTTGCCGGGCAGGTGGGTGACCTGCTGGAATCGGGGTACAAGCGCAGCGCCGGGATCAAGGATTCGGGGAGCCTGCTTCCGGGGCATGGCGGGGTGCTTGACCGGATCGACGCGCTTATCCTGGCGATTCCGGTTGTCTGGTATTATTGGGTATTGATCTACTCACCAAAACCGTAGGTCAGAAGACTTTCCATCGGCACGCGTGGATGACGGAAAAGCGGGAGCAAGCTCCCGCACTCCCAAAGGATCTTGTGAAACAGTTAGCGATTTTGGGCGCGACGGGCTCGATTGGCCGGCAATGCCTTTCGGTGGTGGAGTCGATGCCGGGCAGGTTCAGTGTGGTGGCGCTGGCTGCCGGGGCAAACCTCGAAGAATTGATCGGGCAGATTGAACGGCATCAGCCGGAAATTGTGTCTGTGGCAGACGCTCGGCGAGCCGATGAGCTTTCACGGCTGCTCAATGAGAAGGGCATCGCGCGCAAGCCCGAGATTCATCACGGCCGTGATGGGATGTTGGCTGTCGGGACGCATTCGAAAGCGGAGATCGTGGTATCCGCGGCGGTGGGAGTTGTGGGGCTCGAAGCGACTTACGAAGCGGTGAAGCTAGGGAAAAGCGTCGCGCTTTCGAACAAGGAAGCTCTTGTGGCGGCGGGCGAGTTGGTGATGGCCGCGGCCAAGAAGGCCGGGCACGAGCTGCTTCCTGTGGACAGCGAGCATAACGCGCTGCACCAATGTTTGCGGGGGGGAACGAACGGAGAAGTGAGGCGGCTGGTGCTGACGGCGTCCGGCGGGCCGTTTCGAAAGACTCCGCTTGCGGCGCTCGCCAACGTCACGCCGGAGCAAGCCCTGGCGCATCCCAACTGGCGCATGGGTAACCGCATCACCATCGATTCGGCGACCATGATGAACAAAGGGTTTGAGGTGATCGAGGCGCGCTGGCTGTTTGACGTGAGGCCGGATCAGATTGAAGTGGTCATCCATCCTCAGTCCACGATTCATTCCATGGTGGAATTTGTGGACGGTTCTGTTTTGGCGCAGCTTGGCCCAACGGACATGCGCATGCCTATTCAATATGCGCTAACCTACCCAGAGAGAACCGCATCCAATCAAGTGGCCCTCGACTGGACCAGGTTAAAGCGGCTGGATTTCGAGAAAGCTTCGACGCGGCGGTTTCCCTGCCTGCGGCTGGCGCGGGAAGCGATGAAAAAAGGCGGACCGTATCCATGCGCCTTGAACGCCGCGGATGAGATTGCCGTCGCCGCATTCCTCGAACGCAGGCTTCCGTTTCAGGGAATCCCGGAAGTGATCGAGCGGGTACTGGCGCGTACCCCGCGCGTACGGCTTGAGAAGATGGACGATGTGCTTACGGCGGACGCCGAAGCACGTCGAATGGCCCAGGAAGAGGTTTCGTCTTGGTTCTTGGCGTCTTAAACTTGGTGCATGAATGGGGGCATTTCGTCGTGGCGCGCCTATTTGGCGTGCGCGTGGACGTATTTTCCATTGGGTTTGGGCCGCGGCTTTTTGGCTGGAAGCGAGGCGCCACGGACTATCGGGTGAGCGCGATTCCGCTCGGCGGCTATGTGCGGATGGCGGGGCAGGACCTCAGCGAGATCGATTCGGGGGAGCAAAAACCCACAGGCGCTCCCGACGAGCTGATGAGCAAGAAGCGCTGGCAACGCGCGCTGATCTCCCTGGCGGGACCCGTGGTCAACCTCATTTTTCCTGTAGTCCTGCTGAGCGGCTACTTTGTGTTGAAGGGCGACCCCTATCCGAAGTACATGGATGAGCCGCTGGTTGTTCTTGACCTGCCAAAGGATTCGCCCCTCCCTCAGGTGGGTGTTGACGCGGGAGACCGAATCGTTTCGCTGAATGGCGTGTCTTCTCCCACGTGGGCGACCGTGGAATCGGTGTTCGACAAGAGGCCAGCCGAGAAGAAGTTTCAAGTTACCTTTGAACACAAGGGGGAGTTGCGCACCGCTGAGGTGACTACGGCAGGCATGCAGGTTCCCCAGTTGCTATTTGGAGATCCCCCCAATCGCCCCATTGTTGGGTTCGCCGAGAAGGACAAACCGGCATATCGGGCAGGGATCCGCCGCGACGATATCGTTGTGTCCATAAACAGCAAGCCTCTCAATAATTGGCAAGAGATGGTGACCGCGATTCAGAATGCCAGCGGCAAACCCATGCAGGTGGGCGTCGTTCGGGGGAAGGAGGCGCTTGCCTTCACGGTGAACCCGGTGTTCGACAAGAATGGCAGGGGAGAAAGCGCGTGGGTCATCGGCATACGCCCGGGGCAGGAGTACTCTTTCCGTAAAGTGGGCGTTACGCAGGCTGTGGCATCTGCGTCTGACTTATCTGTGAGAGGAGCATGGCAAGTCTTCGATATTGTGGGGAAGTTGGTCACCGGCAAAGTCGCCTTCAAGGAACTGCAGAGCGTCGTCGGAATTGCCTCCGAAGCGGGACATGCCGTCCAGGAAGGAACATTTGGGGTGGTCTCGTTTATGACCACTCTCAGCTTGAACCTCGGCGTTCTTAACCTGCTTCCCATTCCGATTCTTGACGGAGGAAACATTTTGCTGCTCGCGCTGGAGGGGATCCGCCGCCGCGATTTCAGCTTGAGCTTCAAGGAACGCTTCGTGCAAGTGGGCTTGGTGTTTCTTTTGGTGCTGTTCGCCTACGTTATGTACAATGACGTGATGCGGTTGCTTCCGTTCCATTCTTAGCCTGAAGCCTCCGCGTCAGTGGGGGATGAAGCATGCCAGCATCGCCCGCGCACCGGGTTTCCACCGGAGAGCGCCTCAATACCGCGGAAACCACGGGGAAATTACAGCAAGCGGTGGCTGCGCGCGGGATTCGAATGACGCGCCAGCGGCGAGTGATTCTGCAGGTGATGGACGACGCCGAGCAGCATCTGGACGTGGATCAGATTCTCGAGCGGGCGCAAAAGATTGACGCGGGAGTACACCTCGTTACGGTCTACCGCACGATTGACCTGTTGAAAAAAGAGGGCCTCATCGATGAGCTGGATTTGCTTCATCTGCGCGGCGACCGCCACTATTACGAGACGCATGGGCCGCGGGACCACATCCACGTTGCCTGCCTGCATTGCGGCAAGGTCCGCGAATTCGAAAGCCGCCTGTACGAACAACTGAAGAATCAAATAGCTCGGGACTTCAATATGAAGGTCACAGTTTCGCGCACGGAAGTGGGCGGCTACTGCGCGGAGTGCCTGAAAAAGATGAACGAATAGCCGAGCCCCTCTTATCTCCTTGTCTCCCTATCTCATGGCCGCTAAGCCTTTACCTCCGTCTGCCCTATTCCTGACTTCTTTATGGACGACTGCATAACCAGTCTAGGAGAATATTGCTTGTAGAAAAGTGCGCCCCGACTTTGGTCGGGCTTTTTCTTTTTGGAGTGCCTTCAGCCTGGCTGCCGCTTTTCTGACGTCTTCCGCTTATCCGTTCACCCAAACTTCCGTCATAGAAGGGAATTACAAACGAAGGAAAAGCGGCGTCAGGCCGCCACACACCCCACGGCCCCGCTCTTCTCTGTGACCCCTCTGTACTACCAATCCCCAAATTCGTTGTACGTCGCGCAAGAATGTTATCGTCCGTCGCAATACCTTCCGATGTATGGGTCACCGTCTGGGACCGGGCCGTGTACTCCTATCTCCTGCGCTATTCCCTTGTCGTAGGCAAGCTCCGTCTGCACTTTGCGGTTATGTCCGTCGCTCGCGATCTCGGTTTGTCCAACGGACCGGTGCGCCAGCTCGATGAAATGAGGGCTTTGCGCGTGCTGGAACGTAGCAAAACCGGCCATCTCGTCGAGATGCGCCTGCCCGAGAAGATCCGCGCGAACCGCCCGGGCAAAAACGGCGCGGCATTGGCCGCGGGATCCGTGGGGGCCGCCGGGGAGTCTCCTGCCGCGAGCCTCGAAACCACGG
>WNFW01002571.1_pt1 | contig 21944 bp, 20 predicted proteins | sample 5400131 | NCBI WGS metagenome assembly WNFW01 (sample SAMN13153362, study PRJNA577476) | soil metagenome | isolation source: 20 cm soil or saprolite under grassland replicate 1 | place: USA:California | collected 2016-06-15 | reverse complement strand
CCCGACGAGGCTGCCAGTGCCGAGGGGTACCTGTTTCCGACGACGTATCTGCTGCCGCAGCGCATCGGCGCGCACGAGCTCGTGCGGGTGATGATTCATCAGTTTCTCGAACAGTGGAGCCCAGAGTGGCAGGGCCGGCTCGACTCGCTGCATTTCACGCGGCATCAGCTGGTCACCCTGGCGTCGATCATCGAATCGGAAGTCCGCTACGACCCCGACCGGCCGTTCATCTCCGCGGTGTACCAGAACCGGCTCAAGCGGGGGATGCGGCTCGAGGCCGATCCGACAGTGAGCTACGCCTATGGCCGACGCTTGAAGCGCGTGTGGGAGAAGAACCTCGCGGTGCGCTCCGCCTACAACACGTATCTCCACGCCGGGCTGCCGCCCGGCCCGATCTCGCAGCCGGGGCGCGCCAGCCTGGCCGCGGCGCTCTACCCCGCCGATGTGCCGTTCCTGTACTTCGTCGCGCAGACAGACGGGAAGCACATCTTCTCCGCCACGTACGCGGAGCACCTGGCCGCGATCCGGCGCGTCAAGGAAATGCGGCGCGCAGCGCGCGCGCCGCGGCGGCCGGGTCGCTAGCGCCCCACACGGCGCCGATCACCGCGATGCCGGCAGCGCCGGCGCGGGCGACCGCCGCGGCGTTGACAGCGCTGATGCCGCCGATCGCGATTACCGGCGTGCCCGCTGGGGCGAGGCGCGCGAGCCGGGCGAAGCCCTCGGCACCGAGCGGGGCGCCGGCATCGGGCTTGTTTCCCGTGGCGAAGCACGGGCCGACGCTCCAGTAGTCGGCCCCCCCCTCCCCCCAGGTACGCACCCGCTCCGCCTCGGCGGGCGTGCCGACGGAGATGCCGAGCAGAAAGCCGGGAGGAGGCGGGACGTGGGGCCGCACCCGGTCGAGCGGCAGGTCCTCCTGGCCGAGGTGGGCGCCGGCCGCGCCGGCGGCGAGCGCCACGTCGACCCGGTCGTTGACGATCACCGGGATGGCGAGGGCGCCGACCAGGGTGCGCGTGAGGGCCGCGACGTCGCGCGGCGGCGCGCCCTTGAGGCGCACCTGGACCATGGTCGCCCCGCCGCGCGCGGCCTGGCGGCACTCCGCTACGGGGTCGCGCCCCTTGAGGAGCGCGGCATCCGTGAGCACCATCAAGCGCAACCGATCGGCGAGGGCCATGACCAAGACTCTGCGTGGACTGCGCGGCGCCACCACGGCGGCGGCGAACACGCGCGCAGCGATCCTCGACGCGACGGCCGAGCTGTTGCGCGCGCTCCAGGACGCCAACGGCTTCCGGCCGGAAGACGTCGAAAGCGCGATCTTCACCTCGTCTCCCGACCTGACCGCCGAATACCCGGCACGCGCCGCGCGGCTGCTCGGCTGGACCGACGTGCCGCTGCTGGGAGCCGCTGAAGTCGCCGTCCCGGACGGCTTGTCGCGCTGCGTCCGCGTGCTGCTCCACTTCTACACGGCCAAACCGCAGCGTGAGCTGAAACATATGTACCTGCGCGACGCGGCCAAGCTGCGCCCGGATCGACAGACATGACAGGCGGTGAAGGGCGGTGGAAGGCGGTGGAGGGCGGTGCCGCCCTCCGGCAACCGACGGTCATCGTCTCCGCCAAGGGCGCCGCCCGCTGGCAGGCGGGCCACCCCTGGATCTACCGTACCGATGTGTACGACGAGCCGGGCGACGCACCGGGCATCGTCGCCGTCACGGACCGCCGCGGGCGCCACCTCGGCCAGGCGCTCTACTCCCCCAAATCGGAGATCCGGCTGCGCCTGCTCACGCGGGGTCGCGAGCCGGTTGATGCAACCTGGTGGCAGCGGAGCATCGCAAGCGCTGCCGCACGCCGCGCGGGGCTCGCCGCCACGGCGTACCGCGTGGTCCACGCCGAGGGGGACGGGCTCCCCTCCCTGGTGGTGGACCGCTATGGCCCGTATGTCGTCGCCCAGCTGCTCTCCGCCGGACTCGAGCAGGTCCGCGACGACGTGCTGGCGGGGATCGGCGCGGCACTCGCGCCCGAGGGGATCCTGCTGCGCAACGACTCCGCGATCCGGCGTCACGAGGGTCTGCCGCTCGAGGTGACGCTCGCCTACGGCGAGGTGCCGAAGGTTGTGGAGGTGGTGGAGGGGGATGTGCGTTATGCCGCCGCGCCCTGGACCGGCCAGAAGACCGGCGCGTTCCTCGACCAGCGGGAGAACCGCCAGCTGGTGGGCGAGCACGCCGGCCGGGCGGGGGGCCGGGCGCTCGACCTGTTCACCTACCATGGATCGTTTGCGCTGCACCTCGCGCGCCGGGCGGCGGCGGTGGTGGCCGTCGACACGAGCGCCGAGGCGCTGGCGCGCGGGCGGGAGAACGCGACGCTCAACGGACTCACCAACATCGTGTGGCGCGAGGCGAACGCGTTCGATGAGCTGCGCGAGCTCGAGCGTCGCGACGAGCGCTTCGACACGGTGGTACTCGATCCGCCCGCGTTCGCCAAGTCGAAGCAGAGCCTGGTCCGCGCCCTGGCGGGCTACAAGGAGATCAACCTGCGCGCCATGCGCCTGCTCGAGCCGGGCGGCGTGCTGTTCACGTGCTCCTGCTCCTACCACGTGAACCGGTCGGTCTTTCTCGAGATGGTCGCCGACGCAGCCCGGGACTCAGGGACCCGCCTCCAGCTCCTCGCCGTCACGGGCGCGGGGCGCGACCACCCGGAGATCGTCAACGTGCCGGAGACCGGGTACCTGAAGGGCGCCCTGCTGCGCGCCGCGGACTGAGCTCCCCGTTGACTAAACCGCTGTCCGTTACAACCTTGCATTCCTGTCCATGCCGGCGTCCGCGCTCGTCCGCCGAGTGTTCATCGGCCTCCTGGTCGCCAACCTGGCGGTCGTGGGGGTGAAGCTGTGGGTGGGATTCGCATCCGGGTCGCTGGCCATCCTGGGTGGCGCGGTGGACTCCTGCGTGGACGCGCTGAACAACGTGGTCGCCCTGATCGTGATTCACGTGGCAGCCAAGGAGCCCGATGAGGACCATCCCTATGGGCACGGCAAGTTCGAAACGCTCGGCGCGCTCGCCATCGTGGGATTCCTGTCGATCACCTGCTTCGAGCTGGTGCGGGGGGCGGTCAACCACCTCGTGAGCGGCACGCATCGCGTGGACGTCAGCAACTGGCAGCTCGGGTGGCTCGCGCTCACGCTCGGCGCGAACGTCTTGATCACCTGGTACGAGCACCGCCGCGGCACCGAGCTCGGCAGCGAGCTGCTCGTGGCCGACGCGGCGCACACGCGCGCCGACGTCTTCGTCACGGTCGGAATCCTGGTGAGCGTTTTGCTGATGCGCCGGGGGTGGTGGTGGGCGGATTCGGCGGTCGCGATCATGGTGGCGCTCGTGATCGTGTTCGTGGCATACCGCATCCTGGTGCGCACCGTGCCGGTGCTGGTGGACGAGCGCGCCCTTCCCCCGCGCGACATCCAGGACGCCGCCCAGGCGGTTCCGGGCGTGAAGAGCGCCTACAGCATCCGGTCCCGTGGGCCGTCCGACCTGCGCTACGCCGAGGTGACGGTGTGCGTCGATCGCCACGCGGACGTCGAATCCGCCCATGCGATCGCCGACCAGGTGGAAGAGCGGCTCAAACGCGACCTGCGGCTGCACGAGGTCACCGTGCACGTGGAGCCATGCTGAGCCTGTCCCGGGAGGACCAGTCCCGTACGGCGCGCCGGCCGCCGCGCTCGCTCAAGCAGGAGTACCACGAGTTCCTGCTGCAGCGCATCGAGGAATACAAGAACACCCTGATGCGCGAGGAGCTGCTCGAAATCGGCGACGAGGCCGTCCGGGAGCTGGAAGAGAGCGCGGCGGGGCAGTATCTGCTCACCGAGGTGCTGCTGCTCGAGCACGTGGACCGCATCATCGCGCGCCGGCTGCGGCTGCCGACGTTCCCGCGCTGGCGCCAGAAACACCGCGCCCTGCGTGCCGCGCAGCGGGCGCCCACGCACTGGGGCCTCGAGCCGGACGGACCGCTCGTGAGCTCGGTGCGCCGCCTCGAGCCCGGCGACGTCGCCGTCGTGCTCGGCGCGGCGGCGCTGCCCGCCGCCCTGTTCATCGCCGCGCACGACGCGGAGGTGTTCCTGCTCGATCAGGACCTGGCGGCGATCGAGGGCGCCGAGAGCCGGGCCGTCACCGAGCAGCTGGCCGGGCGCTTTCAGGCGCTCGTCGTCACGTTCGGCAGCTGGTTCCCCGACGTGTCGCCCAGCGTCGTGGTGATCGATCCCGCCGCGCTCGCGCCGGCGCGCACGCGCGACCGCAACGGTCTTCTGGCGGAGCTCCAGGCGCGCACCCGCCCGGGCGGCGTCCACGTGGTCCTGCCCAGCCCCACGGCGAGCGAGGTCATCCCGCTCGCCCCGGAAGCGCTACAGGCGCAATACGGCGGCTGGGAGATCGTGCGGCGCCGGCGTACCAAGGCGGGCGCGGGCTTCACGGCGACCAAGCCTGAGCGTCAGCTGGACACGGCGCTGAACGTGTCGGAGTGACCACTGCCCCGCCCGACCCCACCCGTTACACGTTACACGACAACACGTTGCACGAAAGCGCGTATGGCAAGCGCTTTGCCTCGTGCAACGTGTAACCTGCAACGTGGAACGGTCATGACCAGTCTGCCCCTAGTTCTGGACGACGAGCCCATCGGCATCATCCTGCAGGCGGGGCGCCGGATCCTACGCCCGGCGAAGATATGGGCTTATTGCTGGTTCACCGACGAGGGCGAAGCGGGCGACCACACGCACCGTCACCTCCCGGAGCATCTCGACTGAGCACGCGGGCCGGCCCTCCAGCCGGCCCGTGCCGTTTCACGCATCGACGGCTGGTCGCCCGCCGCGGCGGCGGCTAATCTTACGCTTCATGCCCACGCTCACGGTCAACGGCCGCCGGGTCACGGCCGACGCCGAGCACACGATCCTCGACGCGGCCCGCGCCGCGGGGATCGTCGACATCCCCACGCTGTGCTGGTATCCCAAGCTGCCCATCGTCGGCAACTGCCGGATCTGCCTCGTGTCGGTCGAGGGCCAGGCGAAGCTGCTGCCGGCCTGCGCGACCAAGGTGGCGGACGGCATGGTCGTGCAAACCGAATCCCATGCCGCCGTCGAGAACCGCAAGGGAGTGCTGCGGCTGCTGCTGGAGCGCTATCCCGGAGACCACCTGCGGAACGGCGGCCGGGCCGCGCCCCGCAACGAGTTCGAGGGCTACGTGGTGCGCTACGGCGTCGCGCCCAGCGCGCTCGGGGGGCGCGACCTGACGCTGCGTCACGGCGACGAGCGCCCGGGCGACCCGATGATCCGGCACGATATGAGCACCTGTATCCTCTGCACGCGCTGCGTCCGCGCGTGCGAGGACATCCAGGTGGTCGGCGTGCTGGACGTGGCGCAGCGGGGCGAGCACGCCGAAATCATCGTGGGCGCGGATGGCGATCCCGACAAGGCGGGCTGCACCTGGTGTGGTGAGTGCGTCCGTGTGTGCCCCACCGGCGCCATTTTCGAGGTGATGCCGCGGCAGCGGTTCGCGCCGGAGCAGGTCCGCCGGCCGGAGCGCACGGTCCGGTCGGTGTGCCCCTACTGCGGCGTCGGGTGTCAGGTGGACCTGCACGTCGCGGGCGACAAGATCGTACGCGTCACCTCGCCCGACATCGAGCTCGACACCCCCAACCAGGGCTCGACGTGCGTGAAGGGTCGCTTCGGCTACGATTTCCCCGAACATCACGACCGTTTGACAAAGCCCCTCATCCGTCGGGGTTGGCTCAAAGAGGCCGGCCGCTGGGTATGGCGCGGACCGACGGGCGCGGAGCGCCGCGGCGGTCCGTGGCAGACCATCGAGGGAGAGGGTCAGAACGCGAAGCCGGCGGGGCCGCCGCGCGCGATCGGCAAAGCCGTGCGCGATCTGCCGCTGCTCGAGCGGCTGGACCTGGACCTGCGCGACCGGGTGGCCACGCCGGCGGCCTGGTACGAGCCGTTCCGCGAGGCTACCTGGGACGAGGCGATGGAGCTCACGGCGCAGGAGCTGATGCGCATCAAGCGCGAGCGCGGCGGCGACGCGCTCGCGTGCTTCTCCTCGGCCAAGTGCTCGAACGAGGAGAACTACCTCATCATGCGGATGTTCCGCGCCGCGCTCGGCACCAACAACATCGACCACTGCACGCGCCTGTGCCACTCGACCTCGGTGGCGGCGATGCAGCGGGCGCTGAACACGTCCGCGGCGTCGGGCTCGATGCGCGAGGTCGAGCACGCGGCGGACGTCATCTTCATCGCGGGGGCGAACACGACGGAGTCCCACCCCGTCTTCGGGGCGGCGATCAAGCGCGCCCACGAGCGGGGCGCGACCCTCATCGTGGCCGACCCGCGCCAGACCGAGCTGGCCGCGCGGGCCGACATCCACCTCCAGATGCAACCCGGCACCGACGTGGCGCTGTTCAACGCGATGCTCAACCACGTGATCGCCAGCGGGCTCGAGGCCAAGCAGTTCCTCACGCAGCGGACCCACGCGTTCGACAAGGTGCGCGCGTCGGTGCAGGCGATGACGCCCCAGGTGGCGGCGAAGATCACGGGCGTACCGCCCGACCGCATCCGCGAGGCGGCCGAGATCTACGCGCGGGGGCCGAACACCAGTACCCTGTGGGCGATGGGCCTCACCCAGCACGCCAACGGCACCGACCTGGTCACCTCGCTCCTGAACCTGATGCTCGCCTGCGGGATGATCGGTCGCTGGGGTGCGGCCATGATGCCGGTGCGCGGGCAGAACAACGTGCAGGGCGCCTCGGACGTGGGGGCGATCCCCTTCGTGTACACCGACTACCGCACCGTGAAGGACCCGAAGAACCGCGCCGAATACGCCCGGGCGTGGGGCGTGCCGGAGGAGTCTCTCTCGCTCAAGGAGGGGCTCATGGTGACGGAGATCGTGAAGGAGGAGAGCGGGGTGCGTGGCATGTACATCATGGGCGAGAACCCCATCATCTCCGATCCCGACATCGCGCACGCCGAGCAATGGTTCCGGCAGCTCGAGTTCCTGGTGGTGCACGACCTGTTCCTCACCGAGACCGCGCGCTACGCCGACGTCGTGCTGCCCGGCTCGAGCTTCGCGGAGAAGACCGGCACGTTCGTGAACACGGAGCGGCGGGTTCAGCTGGCGCGCCAGGCGGTGGCGCCACCGGGCGAGGCCCGCCCCGATCTCGAGATCCTGATCGAGCTGTCCAACCGCCTCGGCCTGTCGACCACGTTCTCGACGGCGGAGGCCGTGATGGGCGAGATCACCACGGTGACGCCCTCCTGGAGAGGAGTGACGTACCGGCAGCTCGAGGGGGCGGGGCTGCAGTATCCCGTGCCGGCAGCCGGTCACCCGGGCACCGCGTTCCTGTTCGACGAGCGGTTCCCGACCGCCGACGGGAAGGGCACGTTCGTGCCCGTCGAGTACGCTCCGCCCGTCGAGCTTCCCGACGAGCAGTACCCGTTCGTCATGAATACCGGCCGGCAGTTGTATCACTGGCACACCGGCACCATGACCCGGCGTGCCTCAGGGCTCGATCAGCGGGAGCCCACGCCCGTCGTCGAGATTCACCCGGACGACGCCGCGCAGCTGGGCCTGGAGGACGGTGATCTCGTGCGGCTCACGTCGCGCCGCAACGCGATGGTGAGCTCGTGCCGCATCTCGAAGCGCGTCGCGCGGGGGCAGGTGTTCGTTCCCTTCCACTTCCGCGAGGCGGCGGCGAACCTGCTCACCAACCCCGTGCTCGATCCCTACGCCAAGATGGCCGAGCTCAAGTGCTGCGCCGTGCGGCTCGAGGCGGCTCACGTCGCGGTGGCGGACTGACCGACGTGTAGGGGCGCAGCATGCTGCGCCCCTACTTCTAACCGGGGTAGCCCCTTTCCCGTAAATTCGGCCCATGGATTTGGGCCTCGCGGGCCGTGTGGCGTTGGTGTGCGGCAGCACCCAGGGTCTGGGTCGCGCCGTCGCGCAGATCCTGGCGCGCGAGGGGGCCCTCGTAGCGGTCAACGGCCGCCACGACGACGCGGCGACGCGCGCCGCCGACCAGCTCACGGCGGAGACCGGCCAGCGCGTCGCACCGTTCGCGGCGGACGTGGGCGTCCCGGCGCAGGCCGCAGGCCTGGTGGAGCGGGTGCACCATGAGCTGGGCCGGCTCGACGTGTTGTTCTGCAATGCGGGCGGCCCGCCCGCCGCGCCGTTCAGTAACCAGAGCGCCGAGACGTTTCAGCAGGCCGTAGAGCTCAACCTGCTCTCCGTGGTCCATCTGTGCCGCGCCGCGGTGCCGCTCATGCGCAAGCTCCAGTGGGGGCGGATCGTGTGCCTCGCCTCGGTCGCCGCCAAGCAGCCGCTGCCCGGCCTGATCCTCTCGACCACAGCCCGTGCCGGTGTGCTCGGCTTCGCGAAGGCGTTGGCGGACGAGGTGGCCACGGACGGTATCACGGTCAATGTCGTGTGCCCCGGTTTCATCGCGACGGAGCGGATCGCGGAGCTGACGGAAACGCGGGCCAAACGCGAGCAGCGGGCGTCCCAGGACGTGATGCGAGAGCTGGTCGCCAGCATTCCCATGGCGCGCATGGGCCGCACCGAAGAGCTGGCGGCGGCGGTCGCGTTCCTCGTATCCGAACGCGCCAGCTATATTACGGGCGCCGTGTTGCAGGTCGACGGCGGCTTCACGCGGTCTATCTTCTAACGCATCCCGCATCTCGCATCTGGCATCTCGAGTCTCAATGCAAGCGATCGTCAAAGAGAAGCGCGCCCCCGGCCTCAAGGTCACGACGGTGCCCAAACCGTCTCCCGGCCCGGGCGAGGTGCTCATCGCCGTGCGGCACGCCGGCGTCTGCGGCACCGACCTGCACATCGCCGACTGGAATGCGTGGGCGGAAGGCCGCCTCCGGCCACCCCTGGTGGTCGGACACGAGTTCGCCGGGGAGATCGTGGCGGTGGGCGGCGGCGTGGCGGAGCTCGAGACCGGGCAGCTCGTCACCGCCGAGGGGCATATAGTGTGCGGACACTGTCTCCAGTGCCGCACCGGCAACAGCCACATCTGCAAGAACACACGCATCATCGGCGTGGACCGGGACGGCGCGTTCGCCGAGTACATCGCCATGCCCGCCACCAACGTGCTGCCGCTCGACGGCATTCCCACCACCGTGGGCGCCGTGATGGACCCGATGGGCAACGCGTTTCACACGGTGCTGACCGCGGACATTCCCGGCAGCACCGTGTTCGTCGTGGGGTGCGGTCCCATCGGCTGCTTCGCCGTCGGGATCGCCCGGGCCGCGGGCGCGGCCAAAGTGATCGCCTCGGATGTGAACGCCAAGCGCCTGGCGCTGGCCAAGCAGATGGGCGCCCACGTGACGATCGACGCTACGCGCGACGACGTGGTGCGCGCGGTGCTGGCCGAGACCGGCGGCGAGGGCGCGGACGTGGTGTGCGAGATGTCGGGCGTCCCGTCGGCCCTGCACCAGGCGTTTGCCGCCGTGCGCCTGGGCGGACGGGTCCAGCTGCTGGGCATTCCCAAGCGGGACTGGTCGACCCCCGGCCCGTGATCACGCACCAGTTTCCACTCGCCAAAATCGACGAAGCCCTCGCCGCCATCCGCTCGGGCGATGCGGGCAAGATCATCCTGGAGATCGCATGAGCTTCGCCGCCCGGCTCGAAGCCGAGCTCGAGCAGTTCAAGCAGCAAGGCGTCTACAAGCGCCTCAACCACCTCGAAGGGCCGCAAGCCGCACGCACCAGGATGGAAGGGCGCGGCGAGGTCGTGATTCTCTCGTCCAACAACTATCTGGGACTCTGCAACGAGCCGGAGGTGGTCGCCGGCGGCAAGCGCGCCCTGGACCAGTTCGGGGCCGGAACCGGCTCCGTGCGCTTCATCTGCGGCACCTTCGCCATTCACCGCGAGCTCGAACAGGCGCTCGCACGGTTCGTGGGGTGCGAGTCGGCCCTCAGCTACGTGAGCTGCTGGAACGCGAACGAAGGCCTCGTCGCCACGCTGCTCGGCGAGCAGGACATCGTCATCTCCGACCAGCTGAATCACGCGTCCATCATCGACGCGATCCGCCTGGCCAAGTCCATCACGAAGTGTCAGACGGCGGTGTACCGGCATTCCGACATGGCGGACCTGGAGGACAAGCTGCGGGCGGCCAAAGACTCGCGCCTGAAGCTCATCTTCACCGACGGCGTGTTCTCGATGGAAGGCGACATCGCCAAGCTGCCCGACATCGTCACCCTGGCGCGACGCTACGGCGCCGTGGTGGCCATGGACGACTCGCATGGCACCGGCGTGCTGGGCCGCTCGGGCCGAGGCACCGCCGAGCACTATCGCATGCTCGGCCAGGTGGACATCATCACGTCGACGCTGGGCAAGGCGCTGGGGGGAGCCGCGGGCGGCTTCACCGCCGGCCCAAGCCCCCTCGCCGACTATCTCACCCAGCGCTCGCGGCCCCAACTGTTTTCCAACGCGCTCCCGCCGACCGTCGCCGGGAGCGCGCTCGCCGCGGTGCGCCACGTGGAGCACCACCCGGAGCTGGTCACCCGGCTGCACGAGAACGCCCGCTATTTCCGGGAGCGGCTCCGCGCCCTGGGCTTCAAGCCCCTCGAGGGCGAGACGCCCATCGTGCCGGTGATTCTGGGCGAGACCGCCAAGGCGATCGAGATGAGCGAGCTGCTGCTCGCCGAGGGGGTGTTCGTAACGGGGTTCGGGTACCCCGTCGTCCCCCAGGGCCACGCCCGAATTCGGTGTCAGCTCTCGGCTGCCCACACCCGGGAGGATCTGGACTTCGCGCTGGCGGCATTCAAACGGGTGGGCGCCAAGCTGGGGCTGCTGTGACGTGGTTCATTTTGTAACGCCGCCTGACCTGGCGCGGCGTGCGCCAGGCCTCACCGATTCTGGTTGCAGTGCAGCCATATCGCGCATTCGAGGAAAACTCCTATTTTGGGGCGCGCCCGCGACCCAACCATCCCCATAGGAGTCCTTCCATGCGGGCGCTCACTGTCATTGCGGTGCTGCTGGCCAGCGGCGCTCCGTGCCTCTCGGCACAGCACGGCGGCCAGATCGAAATCGGCGGGTTCGGAACCTACACGCGGTACGACAGCCGTTTCCAGCTCGACCCTCAAATCGGCGTGGGGGGCTGGCTGGGCTTCTTTCTGGGCGACCACTTCAGCCTCGAGGTGGACGGCAACGTCGCCCAGCCGCGCTCGACGTTCAGCGGCGTGGGGAAGACGACGGCCGCGTTCGCGAGCGCGAGCCTGGTCCTGAGCTCGGGCGGCCTGTACGTCCTGGGCGGGTATTCGCGCCTCCACATGGGACCGGGCGCACCCTACAACTCTGATCTGAACGCCGTCCACGCCGGGCTCGGCCAGCGGCTGTTCTTCGCCGGTAACCATGCGGCCGTCCGCTTAGAAGCCCGAGCCTACTACCGCGGCCCCGGCGCCGGTTTCGGCCAACAGGACGAGGTAATCCACGTCGTTGGGAGCGTGGGGATGTCGTTCTTCGTCGGTCACTAGGCTCATCGATTTTCGGGATATCTTCGGTAGGCAGCGGCTGCAGCCTCGCCTCACCTTCAAGTACTTTCAAGGCTCAGAGGCTTAAGCCGAAGGGGTATCGCGTTTTCCGGCTGAACTCCCTATTTTGGGGGTCGCTTTTCCGGTACGAACGCCGCCTCACGAGGAGTCGTCTCATGCGGGTAGCCACCGTGATTGGGGTTCTGCTGCTCGGCGGGGCCGCGAGCTTGAGCGCCCAGCACGCCCACCAGTTCGAGATCGGCGGGTTCGCCTCATACACCCGGTTCGACCGGGCTTTCCTGCTGGACAACCAGATCGGCGGCGGCGGCCGGCTCGGCTTCTGGATCACCGACTGGCTGGGGATCGAGGGCGACGGGCTCTACATGCGGCCCAAGCCTACCGGCGGGAGCGGGACCAACGGCCCGGTGTGGTTCGCATCGGGGAGCCTGGTGCTGAACTTCGGCTCCGAGAAAAGCTTCTATCTGTTGGGCGGCTACTCCGCCATGGATTTCAACAGCGGCGCCGCGGGCGGGTTCCGGGACGCCGGGGCGCACGCGGCCTTGGGCGACCGGATCTACATCAGCGATCGGGCCGCGCTGCGCCTCGAAGGGCGCGCCTACTACACCCCGAGCACGCAGTTCCCGGGCAGCAAATGGGCCGGCCAGATGGTCGGGTCGGCGGGACTGTCGCTTTTCCTCGGATCCAGCCGGCGTGAGAAGATCTATCCCGAGATTCCCAAGCAACGCCGCGACTCGATCGTCGCGGCCGGCGGCAAGGTCCCGGAGGCGAGACCGCGCGGCGGCCCCACTTATGAGCGGCGCAGCAGCGATTGGCAACACAAGTGGTACTGGGGTGGCCAGGGTGGGCTGATGATCTTCCGGACCAACTTCGACAGCTACTCGTTCGAGCCGACGTTCGGCGGGCACTGGCTGATCACGGGCAAGCGCACCGCCTTGTACGCGTCCTACGAGCAGTCGTTCTTCATCTCACCCCGGCACGTGACCTTCATCGAGCCGACCGGCGCTGTGGAACCGGGGAACGTGCAGTTCAACAACCTGCGGCGCCTCATGGTCGGGGTGCTCGCCTTCCCGGCGCAGCTCCGCGTGGAACCGTTTGCGGGAGGCGGGTTCGCCATCATGGAGGCCTTGAACGTCGAGGCGACGAGCTGCACGGGCTGCAGCGGCGCGCAGTTCGCCGCGCTGCAGGACGCGGCGGACAATGCGGCCACGAAGGCGTTCTTCTGGTGGATGGGCGGGATCGACATCAAGCAGGGCCGCCTCGCGCTGTACGGTCACTACATTCTGACCTCATCGGCGGCGACCTTCCTGATCCAGGGGACCACGCACACCTTCCAGGGTGGGGTCCGCTACTCCTTCGGAAGCGCCAAAGAGGGGATCACGGACCGGCAGTAAGCACGCGCAGGAAGTTCTCGCCCAGGATCTTGCGGAGCGCCTCGTCCCTGTAGCCGCGCGCCTCGAGGGCGCGCACCAGCTCGGGCAACGATGTCGCGTCCTTCAGGGGCCGCGGCAGCACGCTGATCCCGTCGAAGTCGCTCCCCAAGCCCACGTGGTCGATCCCCATGACCTGCACCGCGTGCTCGATATGGTCCACCAGTCGATCGATGGTGGGTACGTCGAGACTCTCGGCCTGCTCGCCCACGAACTTGTCCACTTCGAACGCCGACTCGCCCGGGCGGCCGCGGTAGCGGGCCCGGATCGCGTCCGTCTCCGGCTTGAGCCGCCGGCGGAGCTCCTCGTACTGGTGGCGGAAATGCTCGTCCAGGAACACGGGGTAGAAGTTGATCCCCACGACGCCTCCGTTCTTGGCCACGGCCCGCAGCTCGTCGTCCGAGAGATTGCGCGGATGATGCGCGAGGGCGCGGCAGGAGGAGTGGGAGGCGATCACCGGCCGCGTGCTGGCGGCGATGACGTCCCAGAACGTCTGATCGGACACGTGCGACACGTCCACCAGCATCCCCAATTCGTTCATGCGTCGCACCACCTGGCGCCCGAACGGCGTCAACCCGCCGTGCCGCTTGAGATCAGTGGACGAGCCCGCCCAATCGTTCCCGTTATTCCAGGTGAGGGTCATGTAGCGCACACCCAGGCGGTAGAGCGAGTCGAGCTTCTCCAGAGAGCTCTCGATCGCGTGCCCGCCCTCGACCCCCATCAGCGCGGCGACGTGCCCGCGGCCCGCCGCCGCCCGTACATCGTCTGCGGACGTCGCGAGCTCCACCTCGGGGTTCGTGTCCGCGAGCGCCCGAACGGCGCCGATCAGCGCCAGGGCCCGGGGGAACGCCGTGCCCGGACCGTAGCGGGCGTCCACCCAGATCGAGAAGAACGCCGCCGTGAGCCCGCCCTCTTTCATGCGCGGCACGTCGACGTGGCCATCGGAGAGCCGCGCCGTGATGTCGGTCTTCATGTCGAGCATGCGCTGCGGCGTGTCGATGTGGCCGTCCACCACGATGGGTTGCTGGAGCACGAGCAGCAGTCCTAGCGGGAGACCCACGGCGAGCCTTCGATCAGGAACCGCAGCGGCCAGTCGACGGCCTTGGTAAGGCCGATGCGCGGTGTCACGATGATGGCGGCTCGCTGTCGGCTGCGCTCACGAACGATCCGCAGCCGACCGCGCGTGAGATGCACACCGTCTTCCCGGCCGGTGACACCCAGCGCCTGGCACAGTTTGGCCGGGCCGGAGCATAGCTCCCGGTCCGACGCGTTACGGCGCCTGCGGCGCATGGTCGGGAGACCTTCCAGGGGCTCGAGCGCCCGAATCAGCACGGCGGCGGGAACGCCTGCGCGCTCGGTCACCGCGTTGAGGCACCAGTGCATGCCGTAGGTGAAGTACACGTACGCCGTTCCGGGCCGCTCGAACATGCTGGCATTGCGGCGGGTGCGCCGGGCCTGGTAGCCGTGGCTCGCGGGGTCGTCCGGGCCGAGGTACGCCTCGGTCTCGACGATCCGGCCGGCGGTGCGGCGGCCACCGACCTCGCTGACGAGCACATGTCCCAAAAGCCTACGCGCGACCACAGGAGTAGGTCGCGCGTAGAACGACGCCGGCAGGGCTCTGCCGTTCACGGACCGCCGGTGAGCCCGCGCTTCACCTTGGACCAGAACGACTCTCCCCCGGCCTCGTCCGGCTCGGGCGCCGGGAGCTTGGGAGAGGGTGGCGGGGGAGCCGGCGGTGCCGCGGGCTCGGGCACCGAGGCTCGCGGCTGCTCGAAGTCGCGCGGCTGTCCGCGCTCGCTGCCGTTCGCGGCCCCCGCTCCCCCCGCTCCGCGCCCCCGACCGCCTCGTCCCCGGCCTCCCCGGCGGCCGCGACCGCCGCGCTCCCCGCGCTCCGGCCGCTCACCCGACTCGGCGCGGTCGCCCCCGCGGGCGTTGGCGTCGCCTCCACGGCCCCCGCCACCCCCACCACCCCGCCCACCGCGCCCGCCCCGACCCCCGCGCTCCCGGTGCTCGTCTCCCCCGGAAGGGAATCCAGCCGAGGTCGCGTCGGGGGTGCGGGGCTCGATATCGGCCTGCTTGGGCGGCAGCAGCTCGATCCGGGGCTTGAAGTTGGGGTCCACCTCGACCACCCCGATCTTGGGAATGTCGGGGGGACTGACGCGCGGGCCGCGCGAGCCCCGGCGGAACCGCGCGCTGCGCGCCGGAATGCCCCCGCTGGGGGAGGCGCCGGGCCGCATCGATGGCGGTGCCGACGAGTCCGGCATGGGCGGATCGAGCGCTTCGTCGGCTTCGGGGACCGTGTCGCGGACCTTGACCGTGTAGGCGCCGTCATCGTCCTTGGCGAGGTCGATCAACTCACGGTCGTGCGCCTGGCGCAGCAGCTTCTGCACCTGGGCCGGCTCGACGGGCTCGGCATCGCCCTTGATCTCGGCCATGGCTTCGCCGAGCTCTTCGGCGCTCACCGGGCGGGCATCGCCGCCCAGGCGGCCGATCGCCTGCTTGATCACGCCGAAGGCACCGTCCAACGAGAACGCACTGCGGCGCTGCTCGGGAGCGACTTCCGGTGCGGGCTCGTCCGCCGGCACGGGCTCTGGGCGAGTGGGCTGCTCGTCGCGGCCCCCCCCTCCGCCACCGCCGCGTCGGCCCCGGCCCCGGCCGCGGCCTTCGCCGCGCTCGCGGCCCCGATCCGATCGATCAGACGTGGCGGGCGTGGCGGGCGCGGCCACACCTGCCGGCTGCGCCGCGGCGCCGGGCACGTCCCGGCCGAGGGCGATCTCGTACTGGCCGTTGTCGAGCTTGGTGAGGTTGATCAAGCCCTTGTGGGCGGCCTCGACCACGAACTTCGAGAAGCGCGAGAATCCGACGTCTTTCTCGTTGAACGTGGGATCGATCTCTTGCATCACCTGTTTCAAGCGGTCGGACCGCATCACGTCGTTGTGCGCGGTCATCTGCTTCACGGCTTCGACCACGAGCTCCCAGGGGTCGTGGCGCTCGTGCGTGATGTCGGACTCTTTGGTGAACCCGGCCAGCTCGTTGTACGAGTAGTACTCGTCGCAATTCTGGATCAGCAGGTCGCTGGACGACTCGCGGATTCCCACGCCGATCACGTACTTGCCGTACTCCTTGAGCTTGAGCACCAGCGAGGAGAAATCGGAGTCACCCGACAGCAGGATGAACGTCCCGATCTCGGGCCGCGTGAACACCAGCTCGAGCGCGTCGATCGCGAGCCGGATGTCGGTCGCGTTTTTCTTGTTGGAGCCGTAGGCCGGCGCGAAGATCAGGTCGATGGACGATTCCGAGAGCGGCACGATGTACTGCGGATAGCGGCGCCAGTCGGCGTAGGCGCGCTGCACGGCCACCTTCCCGCGGATGATCTCCGATTGCAGCAGCCGCTTCAGCTCCGACTGGAGATCCGAGCGGATCCCCATCGTGACGTTGTCGAAGTCGATCAGCAGCGCGGCATTGGGCGCGTGGGCGGGCGGTTCTTTGTGCGGTCGTGCGAGATGGGCATGCGGCTGTGTCATCATGTGGTTGTGTGTTGCTCCAGGAGCCCTCGCCGTGCGCGCCCCCCGCGCCTGGCCGTCAAACGGCCGGATGCGCGAGGCGGGCGGTGGGGGCAATGAGAGGTCGGGCGCCCGAGTCGGGGCGCCTCAGGTGAGGCGACAGGTTTGCGGTGCAGAGTCGTGTTATGGGTCGCCGGTCAAGGTCGTGCGCGGCGGGAGTTTCAAGGGAGGTCGCCCGTTTCATCGCGGCGCGCCTGCTGCGAGCTCCGGCGGATCCGCCGGGCTGGCCAGGCGCTGCCGGATTGACCGACGCCGTCCCCGCCCTGCCGCACCATCAGTGTCTTGAAAATAAACAACTTGCGCCGAAAGGGACAGGGCGGCCGCATCCGCTGCTTGACAATCCCCCGCGGTTGTATCACTGTATCGCTACAATGATACAGATGCCATAGCGGTGTTCGAGCATCTCAACCCCCGCAGCCCAATCCCCCTGTACGAGCAGATCGCCAACCGCGTGCGGTTGGCCATTGCGTCGGGTGAGCTGCGCCCAGCCACCGCCCTGCCCTCCGTGCGCCAGCTGGCCACTCAGCTGCGCGTGAACCCCGCGACGGTCGTGCAGGCGTATCGCGACCTCGAGACCGAGGGGTTCGTGGAGATGCGACAGGGCGCCGGGACGTTTGTGCGAGAGGTCGCGCCCCAGGCGCGCGCGCGCGAGCGGGCGCGGCAGGCGGTTGCACTGGTCCGCGAGATGCTCGCTCAGGCGGGACGCCTCGGCGTGTCCCGACAGGACCTGCAGGCCGCTGTCGCAGAGGAGATCGGAGTCGGAGTGCCATGACCAATGCCATCGAGATCCAGCAACTGTGCTATCGTGCCGGCAGGTCGTTCAAGATCGAGGCTCTGGACCTGCACGTCCCGCACGGCGCCATTTACGGCTTCCTCGGCCCCAATGGTTCCGGTAAGACGACGACGATGAGGCTCATGCTGGGCCTGCTCCGCCCGCTCGCCGGGCGCATCACGGTCTTGGGCGACGAGGTGCCGCGCGATGCGGCCCGTGTCCTGGCACGCGTGGGATTCGTTCCCGAGCAGCCCCACCTCGATCCGCTCCTGAGCGTTCGCGAGACGCTCGCGTTTCATGCGGCGTTCTACCGGACGTGGGATTGGCCATGGGCGGAGCGACTGCTGGTTCAGTTCGGGCTGGAGGACCGTCAACCGTTCGGGCGGCTTTCCAAGGGGCAGAAAGGCAAGGTCATGATGCTCCTGGCCTTAGCGCAGCGGCCGGAGCTGCTCGTCCTCGACGAGCCGACCGACGGCCTCGATCCCGTAGTGCGACGGGACGTGCTGTCGGCCTTGCTCGACTACGTCGCGCAACGACACGCGACGGTCATCATCTCCAGTCACCTGGTACACGAGCTGGAACGCTTTTGCGATTGGATCGGCGTCATGGACGACGGCCGGTTGATCACGGAGGTGCCGATGCAGCGCTTCAAGAACGGCATCAAGCGGCTCCGCATCGGTGGCACACCGACGACACGAGACGACACTCCATTTGTGCTGCTCGGGCGGGAACCGAGCGATGGTGCCGGCGAGACCTGGCTGGTGCGGGACTGGGAGCCGCAGATGGCGTCGTACTTCGAGGGCGCCGGCGTGTCGTTGCATGCCGTGATCGACCTGGATCTCGAAGAGGGATTCGTGGAACTGCTTCGCACGTTCCGCGGGACGCGCGCTTAGGAGGCCGCCATGTTCCGGGTAATTCTGTACACCCAGTGGAAGTGGTCCCGGCTGATCGTGGTACTCGGTAGCGTGGCCGGCTTCGCGCTGCCGATTATCTCGCTGCAAGGCGCCGCCCGCCCCGATGCGAGCCCGCTCACCCCGGGCGACCTGCTGCACACCGTGCAGTCATGGGGGGTGCTGTACCCCGTCCTCGCCGCGACGCTCGGATTGCTGGTCGCGTTGGCGACCTGGGCTCCCGACCACCGTGGGCGGCACGTACATGCGCTCGTGCTCCCGCTGCCACGGTGGCGCTACGTCCTCTTACGGTTCGGAGCCGGTATGGTACTCCTGGCGGCGCCGATCGTCGCGGTCCTGGCCGGGGCGCTGCTCGCCACGTGGACCGCAACGATTCCCGTGGGCCTCCAGGGATACCCTGGGGCGCTCGCGGTCCGGTTTGCGCTCGCTGCTCTCGTCGCATTCGCGGTCTTCTTCGCGGTCTCCGCGGGCACGGCACGCACCGCGGGGATCATCCTCGCCCTGATCGGCGGCGTGCTCCTCGTCCAGGTGCTCGCGCAGGCCGCCAGGGTCGACCTCGACCTCGTGGGAACGCTTCAGCTCGTGGTGCTGAACTGGCCGGGGCCCCTGGCCATCTTCACCGGGCGCTGGATGCTGATCGATGTCTAGGACTTGCTGGCTGTTCGCGCTGCTCGCCTGCACGCGGGCGCTGCAGGGCCAGGATCTGCCGAGGCTGCAAGCTCGCGCCGATAGCCTGGCGCGGGAGTGGCGTCACGCGACGGCCGTGGCGGACGCGATCGACAGCCTGGAGCGTACCCGAGCGCCGTCCGGACGAGACACGATCCGAGTAGGCGCGCTCACGATCGTAACGAATCCCTCGCCCCTCCCGCTGCGTGAAGCCGCAGCGCGCGCGTGGCTCTTGATCGACAGCGTGTACGGCAATGACGCGCGGCAGCTCGAGGAACGCCCCTACGTCATCGTCCCCGTCGACCCCGATACGACTGTCGAGCCGCCCCCGACGCATCGTGGAATGGCAATCCCATGGGATCAAGACGTGGCGTACCTCACACGGCTGCTCCTCTCCAACGTGCCGGTCGCGCCGGCCGATACCGCTTTGCAAAGCTGGCTGGGCGGACCGCTGCAGCCACTGGTCGAAGGAGATCTCGAGCGGCCAGGCGTCTATGTGGAGCTGGTGACGACACCCTCCCAAGCATCGCGCCGTTGCCTGATCGGTGACATCGGGGGCTGTCGTAACGCGCTCGACCTCGCGGAGGACGGCGATCCGCTGCAGCGCTGGTATCCGAGCGCCCCGGAACGGCGCTCCGTCGTACTCAAGTCCAACGCCTATTTCAATCGCGGACCGCAGCTCGCGATGCTCCAAGCGTGCGCCAACGGCAGCGACTCCGCTTGCACCCAGCTGCTTCGATCGGTTCCCCCCGGCGCCCTTCCACGTCCGTTGACGTACCATGCCCGCGCGACGCTGATCAACGTCGCGTTGCAGGTCGGCGGCCGGGCGGCGTACCACCGCCTGGTGGCGAGCGCGGGCCGGTCCATGGCCGATCGACTCGCGCTGGCCGGAGGAGTAGGAGTCGACTCACTGCTCGCTCGCTGGCGAGCTGGGATTCTCGCGGCACGTCCCACACCGGTTTCGCTGCCTCGACTGGGCGTCTGGATCGCGCTGGGCTGGACGGCCCTGTTCGCCGCGTGCGGCCTGGGGAGCTCGAGATGGCGCGTGAGCTGAAGTGGTGGCTCGCTGCTGTCCTCGCCGCGTGCGGCGTGATCACCGTGAGCTACGTCCCCCCTCGGGGGACGGCGCCCGTCGCCGTGCCCCGCCACCGTCAACCGCAACCGAGCGCGGTACGCCTGCGCGCCCAGGCGCTCGCGGACGAGTGGCGGGCCGCCGACCTGGTGCTGCGGCTGGCGCGGTATCGACGGCAACTCGAGCCGGAGCTCGCACGGCGGCGCGAGAGCGATCAGCCGGGGCCGGCATTGATCGTCGAAGCGCCCGATTCTGTCGGGGCGCGCGCTCGCGAGGTCGTGCGATCGGCGATCGACACCGTCTGGCGGGAGCTGGGGCTGGGCGTGAGCAAGGTGGGGGTCGGCGTCGTCGTCGATTTCTGGCGGACGCGATCGACTAACACCGACGACACCCCAAAAGCGAGGATCGGATCCGGGGGTCACCTGCTCCCTGATTCGACCGATCGCACCACATGCGTGGTCCTCATTCCGGCCTGGCACTGGACGGGCTCGTTGCAAACTTCCAGCGGGCCCGGGCGGAACCAGCAGGTCGAAGACTTGGTGCGGGCGGGCCTCGGACCGTGTGCCTTCCTCGCGGCGTGGGGGGCACCGGGCTCGAGTGTGCAGCGCTGGTTGGCCAGGCGGAACTACGACCTCGCCGCCTATCCGAGCTGGGATCGAGATCGAGAATGGTCGACGCAATCTCAATGGATGTCCGTGCGGTTTGCCTCGGTGTGGTTCGCCACGGAGGCACAGGCGGCGCCGACCTGGTGGTGGCCTGGCGTTTACGGACATCCGATCGCGGCGATCGGGTGCCTCGCCGGTCGGCTCACGAGCTGCCGCACCGCCGTTCTCAGTGACTCCGTGCCGCGCCTCTTGGCCGACGACCGGGGGTGGTGGGTGCGAAACGAACGCCCCGTACTTGGCTACCGGTATCTCGGAGACGTTGCTCGCGAGGTCGGTCACGAGCGGTTCCTCCGTTTCTGGAATTCGCCGGAGCCGGTCGATACCGCCCTCGCCACCGCCTTGAAGATGCCGGTGGGAGAATGGACCGAGCGCTGGGAACGGCGTTTCGTGCCGCGGCTTCCCCTCGGTGCGGCCCCGCCCGCGGCCGCCGCCGCGCTCGGCCTCCTGCTCGGCGCAGCCGTCGTTGGCCTGGTCGCCTGCGGCGCGACGCGCCGACAGGTCAGATGAAGCTGCGCGAGGCCGTCGCGCTTGCGTTCGCGTCTACGGCGCTCGTGACAACCGAGGTTCGCGCCCAGGGAGATCGGTGGGAACGGGACGTCCGCACTCAGCTGGGTGGGGCGGCGGCGTCACTCGATCCACGGGCCGGCAACAAGCCCGTCACGACCCGGTTCGGCACGCTGAACGCCGGGGAGTCGGACTCGCTCACCCTGCCGCTTCACGCTGGGACCGCGTACGTCGTTGTGGCCGCCTGCGACGAGGATTGTTCGCGACTGACCCTCAGGCTGTCCGATCTGAAGAGTCACGAGCTCGCCGCCGACCGCGCGAGTGACCACGCTCCCGTGGTTCGCCTGGCACCGGCCGAGACGGGGTCTTACCGCGTGAGGATCGTGATGGAGTCGTGCCAGATGAATCCGTGCCGCTACGGCGTCGCGGTCATCACTCCCCCAGCACCTTGATGATCACGCGCTTCTTGCGCTGTCCATCCCACTCGCCGTAGAACACCCGCTGCCACGGGCCTAGGTCCAGCTTGCCGGCCGTGATCGGCACGATCACCTCGTGCCCGATCGTGAGGCTGCGCAGGTGGGCCGCGGCGTTGTCCTCCCCCGTCTCGTTGTGGCGGTAGCGCTTGGGGTCCCACGGCGCGATGGTGGTCTCGAGCCACTTCAGGATGTCCGCCCACAGCCCGGACTCGTGGTCGTTCACGAACACCGAGGCGCTGATGTGCATGGCGCTCACCAGCACGAACCCTTCCGTTACGCCGCTCTGCGTCACCTGCTGCGCGACCTGCTCGGTGACGTCGATGATTTCCTGGCGGGATTTGGTGTTGAACCAGAGGTAGTGGGT
>WNFW01001342.1_pt1 | contig 21967 bp, 23 predicted proteins | sample 5400131 | NCBI WGS metagenome assembly WNFW01 (sample SAMN13153362, study PRJNA577476) | soil metagenome | isolation source: 20 cm soil or saprolite under grassland replicate 1 | place: USA:California | collected 2016-06-15 | reverse complement strand
CGGCAATCAGAAGTGCAATGAGGGTCAGAGGATAGAGTCGGTTGGTCATGCCATAAACCTAAAAGGCCTCGGGTCGACCCGAGGCCTCAACTCCAACTTGCTACCAGCCAGCGTCTTACGAAGGAACCTTCGCACTCGCGTCGGCGACCATCGCGCGCAACTCCTTGCTGGGCTTGAAGACAGGCACAGGACGCGCCGCGACTTCGACTGGATCACCAGTTCTCGGGTTACGCGCCATGCGCGTTTTCCGCTGACGGATTTTGAACGTGCCAAATCCGCGTACCTCAATGTTATGCTGCTCAGCAAGCGCCGCTTTGACGGCGTCGAGAAAAGAGTCCACCACGCGCGCACAGTCCTTCTTTGAAATGAGGGGACCGGCAGTGCGAGCGATTTGCGCGGTGACTTTTTCGACCAGGTCAGCCTTCGTCATTGGGGCCCCCGCCGTAACTACTGGTGCGTCGCCGAGTTGCAAAAGTCGGGGGCTATGATAGGGGCTTAGTTATTTGGCGTCAAGGGCTTGTAGGAATTGTTGAAAATGTCCCTGCGCGTCGTGGGGGCCCGGCGAGGCCTCAGGATGGTACTGGACGGCAAAAATCGGGTACTCGCGGTGCTTGATCCCCTCGACCGTGCCGTCATTGAGGTTCAGATGGGTGACGGCGAGTGACCTCGCGCCGGGGACGGCGCTGGTCTCGCCCCGGACCGCGAAGCCGTGATTCTGTGAGGTGATAAGTACTTGTCCCGTCGCGAGATCGCGCACAGGATGGTTCCCGCCGCGGTGGCCGTACGGCAGCTTGATTGTCTCGCCGCCCATCGCCAGACCGAGCAGCTGATGACCGAGGCAGATCCCGAAGATCGGAAGCGTGCCGTCCGAAAGCTCGCGAATCGTCGTGATCGCGTATCCCACCGCGGCCGGGTCGCCCGGTCCGTTCGAGAGAAAGACGCCGTCGGGCTTGAGCGCCCGCACTTGCGCCGACGTCGTCGCCGCCGGCACCACCGTCACGCGGCAACCATGCTGCACGAACAGCCGCAGGATGTTGCGCTTCATGCCGAAGTCGAACGCGACGACGTGTTGCTTCGCGTCCGCGGGTCCTTCGCTGTACGCATTCGGGATGGTCGCGACGCTTGCGAGGTCGAGTCCGTTCATCGACGGTGATGCCGCGAGCGCCTTCGAAATCGTCTCGGTGGGCCGTTCCCCGAGCGCGAGCACGCCGCGCATCGCGCCCTTCGAACGAATGTGTCGCGTGAGCTGACGCGTATCGACGTCGGATATGAGCGGAACCTTCGCGCTCGACAGCCAATCGAGCAGAGTTCCGGTCGCGCGCCAGTTCGACGGCGTCGCCGAGAGCTCGCGCACGACGACGCCCACCACGCGCGGGCGATCGGATTCGATGTCGTCCGGATTGATGCCGTAGTTGCCGATCATCGGTGCAGTCATCACGACGATCTGGCCGAGATAGGAGGGATCGGTGAAGACCTCCTGGTAACCGCTCAGATTCGTGGTGAAGACGACTTCTGCGAAGGCCGGCTCAAATGGGAGTGGCGCCGTTCCGGGAAACCAGGCGCCGTCCTCCAGGAGGACGTAAGCGGGGGCGGGGAGCGCCTTACGGTCTACGATTGCGCTGCGGGGGTGGCGCTGGCGGCGGGGGGGGCGCCGTGGGCTGTGTTTCGATCGGCAGCTGCGTCGGGGCGACCGGCGCCGGCTGTTGGCCCTGGCCTTCGAGCACCGAGCGCGGCTGCGCGCCGGACTGCGACATGAACGTCAGCACCAGCGCCAGGAACAGAAAGACTCCGGCGGTCCACCATGTCACTTTCGTGAGCAACGTGGTGGCCTGGCGTCCGCCCATGATCGTCTCCGTGCCGGCGCCACCACCCAACGTTGCGAGCCCACCGCCCTGCCCGGCCTGAAGCAGCACGGCAATCGCGAGGATGAGCGCGTCGAGGAGCAGGATGCCTACGAGAAATCCGTACATGCGCGGCGCAAGATACCTAGGTCACGCCGGTGCGCACAAGCTGCGCCCAGTCGCGTGGATTGAGTGATGCGCCGCCCACGAGCACGCCGTCCAACTCGTGCTCGGCGAGGAGCTCCGCGGCGTTTTTCAGGTTCACGCTGCCGCCGTACAGGACGACGTATGGCGTCGCGGTGACTGCCTTCTCCTTCAACCAGCGGTGAATCGCTCGGTGGACCTCGGCGGCGTCCTGGGGAGTCGCGTTCCGTCCCGTGCCGATGGCCCACACGGGCTCGTACGCGATCGTCACGCGAGCCTTTCCATCACGGCCCGCGAGTGCGGCCTCGAGCTGTCTGGTGACGACCGCCACGGTCTCGCCCGCCTCGCGTTGGGCCAGCGTCTCGCCGACACACAGCACGGGCTGAAGGTCGGCCGCGAGCGCCGCGGTGACTTTTTTCCCGGTTTCTGCGTCCGTCTCGCCAAAGACGTGGCGCCGTTCGGAATGGCCGATCAGGGTCAAGCGCGCGCCGGCTTGTTTGGCGAGCGGGCCCGAGACCGCGCCGGTGAAGGCGCCCTTGGCTTCCCAATAGATGTCCTGCGCCCCGACCTGGACATTGCGATGGCCCGCGCTGCCCTGCGCGACGGCCTCGAGCGAGACGGCCGGCGGGAACAACCACGCTGACCGCTCGTGCGGGATCTCGCCAGCCGCAAAGAACGCGCGCAAATACTCGCGGGCCTCGGTGGGACCCACGTTCATCTTCCAGTTGCCCGCGAAGACGAGCGGTCTCACTTGTCCTCCAGGGCGGCCACGCCGGGCAACTCTTTCCCTTCGAGAAACTCGAGCGACGCCCCGCCCCCGGTCGACACGTGGGTGAGCTTGTCCTCCATTCCGGCCACGGCGGCGACGGAATCCCCGCCCCCGACCACGGTCACGGCGCCCTTCTTTCCGGCATCCACGAGCGCATTCGCGATCGCGTGCGTACCGGCGTCGAACGGCGGCGTCTCGAAGACGCCCATCGGGCCGTTCCAGAAGACCGTCTTCGCCTTCACGATGCGGGCCCGGAAGTCGAGTCGCGTCGGCTGATCGATGTCGAAGACGCCGCAATCGGCGGGAATGTGATCGCTCGGGACCTCGCGCCGCTCGGCGGCCCGGGCGAGGCTGGGCGCAACGACGGCTCCCCGCGGCAGGATCAGCTTGGCACCGGCCCTGGCGAGCAGCGTCTTCGCCAGGTCCTCCTTGTCGCGCTCGACCAGCGAGCGGCCGACCTGGAAACCGATCGCGAGGAAGAAGGTGTTCGCCATCGCGCCGCCGACCAAGATCTCGTCCACCTTGGGGAGCAACGCTTGAATCACGTCGATCTTCCCGGAGATCTTGGCGCCGCCCAGGACCGCGACGAACGGCCGCTTGGGATGCTCGAGCGCGTCCCCCAGGTAGCGCAGCTCCCGTTCCATGAGGAAGCCGGTCACGGCCGGCCGCAGCAGGCGCGCCACCGCCTCGGTGGAGGCGTGGGCCCGGTGCGCCGAGCCGAACGCATCGTTCACGTAGAAGTCGCCGAGCGCCGCGAGCGTCGCCGCGAAGTCGGGGTCGTTCGCCTCCTCGCCGGGCCAGAACCGCGTGTTCTCGACGAGTGCCACCCCGCCCCGTGGGAGCCGCCGGGTGGCCGCGACCCCGGTCGCCGGATCAGGAATGAACTCGACCGGCGTGCCCAGGATGCGTTCCACGTCGCGCACGATCTGCTTGAGCGATACCGACGGATCGGGCTTCTTGGGTCGTCCGAAGTGCGACAGCAGCACGACGCGCGCCCCCTTGTCGCGCAGGTACGTGATGGTGGGGACCGAGGCGCGGATGCGCGTGTCGTCCGTGACCGCACCGTCCTTGAACGGCACGTTGAAGTCCACGCGAACGAGTGCCCGCTTGCCGTCCAGGGCGGCGGACGGCAGATCCCGGAGGCTGCGCTTTCTCACTTGGTGGCGAGGTGTACCAGCAGGTCGACGCAGCGCGCCGAGTAGCCCATCTCGTTGTCGTACCACGAAGACACGTGCAGGAACGTGCCGTCGATGACGTTCGTCGAGAGGGCGTCCACCACGCTCGAGTAGAAGTTGCCGATGTAGTCCGTCGAGACGAGCGGCTCGTCGCTCACGTCGAGAATGCCCTGCAGGCTCGAGCATGCGGCCTGCTTGAAGGCGCCGTTCACTTCCTCGATCGTCGTCTTGCGTTCGACTTCGGCGGTCAGCTCCACGATCGAGACGTCGGGCGTCGGAACGCGCAACGAGATGCCGTCGATCTTTCCCTTCACTTCCGGGATCACGAGTCCCGTCGCCTTGGCGGCGCCGGTGGTCGTGGGGATGATGCTCAGGGCGGCCGCGCGCGCACGGCGCAGGTCCTTGTGTGGCAGGTCGAGAATCTGCTGATCGTTCGTGTAGCTATGGATCGTCGTCATGAACCCGTGCTTGAACCCCCACTGGTCCAGCACGACCTTCACCACGGGCACGAGGCAGTTCGTGGTGCACGACGCGTTCGAGATCACGTGATGCTTGGCCGGGTCGTACTTCTGGTGGTTCACCCCCATCACGATCGTGATGTCCTCGCCCTTGGCGGGCGCCGAAATCACGACCTTCTTCGCGCCGGCGGCGAGATGCTTCTCGGCGTCCGGCCGGCTGGTGAAGAGCCCGGTGCTCTCGAGCACCAGCTCCACGCCCAGCGCCTTCCAGGGAAGCTTCTCGGGCTCCTTGATGGCCGACACCTTGATGGTTTTCCCGTTGACGATCAGCGCATCGCCCTGGGCCTCGACCGTCCCGGGGAAGCGGCCGTGCACCGAATCGTACTTGAGCAGGTGCGCCAGCGTCTTGGTATCGGTGATGTCGTTCACGGCGACGAACTCGAGCGCCTGCTGCTTCATGAGCACCGCGGCCCGCAGCACGTTGCGCCCGATGCGGCCGAACCCGTTGATCCCTACGCGTACTGCCATGGCTCTCCCCTAGATGAAGTCCGGCACGACCGCCCGGCCGAATGTGACGGCCAGCACCGTGCGGGCGCCGGCACGCTCCAACGCCCTCGCTGCTTCGGCGAGCGTCGCGCCGGTCGTAAAGACGTCGTCTACCAGAACGAGGGGCCGCTCTATTGCGGATTTCGGATTGCGGATTGCGGATTCGTATTTCCCGCCGTCAATCCGCAATCCGCAATTGCCAATCCGCAATTCGAAGGCTCCCGCCACGTTCGCCAGCCGCGCCTCGGGTGTCAACGTCGTTTGCGCGGCGGTATCGCGAGAGCGGACCAGCAACTCGACCACGGGGCGGTGCCAGCAGCGGCCCAAGGCCCGCGCCAGCCGCTCGCTCTGGTTGTAGCCCCGGTGCCGCAGGCGCCGCGGGCCGAGGGGGATGGGGACGAGCCAGGCCCCGGCGCGGCCGGGCGGGTCGAGCACCGCGATCGCGGCGGCGAGGTCGTGCGCGATGCGCGGGAGCCCGCCGTACTTGAGCGCATGAACCGCCGCGCGCGCGCCCGCGTCGAGCCACACGGCCGATCGCGCAAGTATGAAGGTCGCGGGCCAGTCGGCGCACACCCGGCAGCGGCCGAACAGCGGCTCGGGCTGGCCGCAGCGCGGGCACCACGGGGGCCGGACCGGGCGCCAGCGGTAGCGGCAGACGTCGCACACCAGCCGGGAGGCGTCGCGGAAGGGCAGAAGCGCGCGGCACAGGAGACACTCGGCCGGCAGGAGGAGCTGCTCGACCGCCTCACGCACTCAGCGCGCGGCTGACGGCGGCGCGCATCGCATCGAGCGGTGGCACCTGATCGGGGAAGAAGCGGGTGAGCGCGGCCGCGCCCTGTTGCACCAGGACCTCACGTCCGTCTTGCGCCCGGATGCCCGCCGCGGTCAGCGTCCGCACCCAGCGTGTGCCGCCCGGGGTGTAGACCAGGTCGAGCGCGATGCGCAGGTGGGCCGCACTGGCGGGGTCGAGCGGCAGGGGATCGCTGTCCTTTAGACCGGCAGGCGTCGCGTTGATGGCGACGTCGGGATCGAGCACGCCGCGCGCGGGGGCGGCACGCACGCCGTGCCCGCGTGCCCAGTCGGCGAACGCCCGCGCCCGTGCGGCGTCGCGCGAGAGCACGTGCAGGTCGGCTTTCGCCGCCGCCGCCGCGACCGCGACGGCGCGCGCCGCACCCCCCGTCCCCGTGAGGAGCCAGGTACCGCCGCCGTCGGCGCCGAGCTGGCGCAGCGCCGCCTGGATGCCTGCCACGTCGGTGTTGTCACCCACGAGCGCTCCGTGCTCCGTCCAGAACGTATTGCAGGCGCCCACCTGGGCGCACAGCTCCGTTTTCCGCGCGACACATCGTTCCATCGCTTCTTTGTGCGGCACGGTCACGTTCCCGGCCGCACCGACGGTCGCGAGGGCTGCCAGCATCGATGGGAGCGCCGCCGCCGGTGTGCGCAGCGCCACGTACACGGCATCCAGGCCCAGCACCCGGAACGCCGCGTTGTGCATGGCCGGAGAGACAGAGTGTGCGACCGGATCGCCGATGACAGCCAGCAGGCGCGTGCTAGCGCTGACTTCCACTCGTGAACTCTTTGCCGATGCGCTCGACCGCTACCTGTATGAGTGTCTCGAGCTCGGAGCACGTGTCGCGGTAAACATCGAGGTCACCGCCGAAGGGATCGCTCACCTCGGCCTCGTCGCCCTCCCGGCCCGCATACTCGCCCAGCACGAAGACACGACCCTCCCCGCCCAACTCGTCCACCCGGGCGCGGTGGTGGCGCGCCATCGTGAGGACCAACTCCGCGCTTTCGACGAGCTCGCGCGTCAACAGCCGCGCCCGGTGTCCCGACAGATCGAGCCTGCGCTCGAGCCCGACCAGGTAAGCGCCCTCGGAGACGGGCGCTCCATCCCAGGCCCCCGTGCCCGCGGAAGCCACCGCAATCCCCTCGATCCCGCGCTCGGTGAGGGCGCGCTCGAGCAGCGCCGCCGCCAGGGGGCTGCGGCAGATGTTTCCCGTACACACCAACAGGATCCGTTTCGTGTTCGTTGCCTCGGTCACGGAGCGAGCCGTCCCGCCGCGCGACGCAGCTCGGCGAGCGTCACCGCCCCTTCGCGAATCAATCGGGGCGCCGGCAGCGTGCAGTCAACGAGGGTCGATGGGGGAGAGTTCCCCAGAACGCCGCCGTCGAGCACGAGCAGGGTCCCCGCCTCCACGGCCGGCGCAAAATCCCGGGCAATCGCCTCGGCGCCGGGCGCGGGTGGGCTCCCCGGCAAGTTAGCGGAAGTTGACGTCACCGGCTCTCCCAGCGCGCGCACCAGGCGCGCCATGCCCCGGTGCGAGGTCCAGCGCACGGCGATCCCGCCCTCCGAGCCTCGCAGCACGTCGGGCAAGCGGCCGCCGCCGCCCGGGAGCACCAGGGTCAACGGCCCCGGCCAGAACGCCCGGGCCAGGGCGGTCGCCGCTTCGTTGAAGGCGAGTCCCTGCTCCGCGGCCATGTCGCGGTCGGCCACGAGCAGCAGGAACGGCTTGTCCAGCCGCCGGCCCTTCAGCCGCGCCACCGCCTGGACCTCCGCGAGCCGTGCGCGCGAGCCCAGGCCGTAGACTGTCTCCGTCGGATAGGCGATGAGCCCGCCCTCGCGTAGGTGGGCGACGGCCCGAGGGAGTGCCGCGGTCACTTCCTCGTCCGTTCGGAACGCGAGCGCCGTCACCGCAGCTCACGCGCCAGCGCCTCGGCGATGCGGAAGTCGTCGGCGGTCGTGACCTTGAGGTTGTAGGGCGTGTCGGGCACCACTGCAACGGTGAACCCGGCGCGCTCGCACAACTCCGCGTCGTCGGTCGGCGCGGCCGCGCCGTTCGCGAGCCCGGCATACGCGCGCTCGATCATGGCCCGCGGGAACCCCTGGGGGGTCTGAGCGCGCCACAAACGCTCCCGCGCGACGGTTCTCGTGATACGATCCTGCTCGACGTCTTTGAGTGTGTCGGATACCGGTATGGCCGCGATGGCGCCTAGCCCTGAACGAGCCTTCTCGAGGACTCCATCGATCGTTTCGCGGCTCACGAACGGGCGGGCGGCGTCGTGCACCAGTACGACCGCTGCGCTCGGAGACAACGCCGCGAGGCCCGCGCGGACCGATTGCGCCCGGGTCGCGCCTCCCGCCACGAGAGTCAGTCGTTCGCCCACGAGTTTGCCCAGCCACTCGGGGGGACGGGCCTCGAACCCGGCGGGCACCACGACGATCACCTGACCGATCGCGGGGTGCGAGGTGAAGGGCCGCACCGCGCGCACGAGCATGGGGACGCCGAGGATCGGGCGGAACTGCTTCGGCTCGCCGGGACCCGCGCGGACTCCCGCCCCCGCCCCGACAATGACAGCACCCGCGTCAGGCTGCGAGCCGCCGGGCGAGGTCACCGATGCCGTCCATGCCGACCACTTCGAGTCCACCTCCCGGCAGGCTTACGCGCGAGCGAGTGGACAGGAACGCCCGCCGGAATCCCTGCCGCACCGCCTCGCTGAGACGTCGTTCGAGCCCCGTCACGGGGCGGATCTCCCCGCCCAGCCCGACTTCGCCGAGAAAGATGGCGTCTGCCGGGAGCGGGCGGTCATGCACGCTGGACACGAGCGCGGCCACCACCGCGAGATCGGTCGAGGGCTCGAGCAACCGCACGCCCCCGGTCACGTTGACGAAGACGTCCCGTTCGCCGAATGGCAGGTTCCCGCGGCGCTCGAGAACCGCCAGCAACACCGCCAGCCGGCGGTGGTCGAGGCCGGTCGCGACGCGCTGCGGCGTACCGTAGCCGCTCCTTGCCGCCAGCGCCTGGACCTCGACCAGCAGCGGGCGCGTGCCTTCCATCAGTGCGGTCACGGCGGACCCGGAGACGCCCGTCGTGCGACCCGCCAGGAACGCGGCCGCGGGATCCGCTACCGCCGTGAGGCCCGTGCCGGTCATCTCGAACACCCCGATCTCGTCCACCGACCCGAAGCGGTTTTTCACCGCTCGCAGGATGCGGTGCTCGAGCGTGCCCCCCGCCTCCCCTTCGAAGTACAACACAGTGTCGACGATGTGCTCGAGCGTCTTGGGACCGGCAATGCCCCCACCCTTGGTCACGTGCCCCACCAGCAGGACGGCGGGACCGGCCTCCTTGGCGAGACGGAGCAATCGGGCGGTGCACTCCCGCACTTGCCCGACGTTGCCGGGCGCCCCCTCGAGGTCGTCGGTGTAGGTCGTCTGGATCGAGTCGACGAATACGACGCGGGTACCGAGGACGCGGGCGTGATGCGTGATCGCCTCGAGCCGCGTCTCGCCGAGCACGTGCACGGCGCCGGCGTCGACGGCCAGCCGCTCCGCGCGCAGCCGGACCTGCTCGGGAGACTCTTCACCGGAGACGTACAGCGTGGAGACGCCCGCCCGCTCGAGGTGCGCCGCGCACTGCAGCAGCAACGTGGACTTCCCGATGCCGGGTTCGCCGCCCACGAGTACGACGGATCCCGGGACGATCCCGCCGCCGAGCACGAAGTCCAGCTCGCGAAGCCCCGTGGGCCACCGCTCGACTCCCGGCGCCCCCAGCTCGGACAGTCGGACCGGCGGACGTTCCAGGGAAGCCGTGCGTTTGCTGTCCGACCGTCCGACGGTCCGACTGAGAGGCTCTTCCGCCAGCGTATTCCACGCCCCGCACGCATCGCAGCGCCCACCCCATTTCGGCTGCTCCGCGCCACAGTCGGTGCAGCGGAACACCGAGCCGCCGCTTCCCTTACGCACGGTCGAACCCCGGCGGCGGCTCGCGCGGCGTGTAGTTGTCGAAGCGCGTGTATTCCTTCTTGAAGAAGAGCTTCACGGTCCCCGTGGGGCCGTTGCGCTGTTTTCCGACGATGAGCTCTGCGAGGCCTTCGATGTTGTCGTTCGTCTTCGGGTCGGTGGAGCCGTCGTAGAACTCCTGGCGATAGATGAAGCACACGACGTCGGCGTCCTGCTCGATCGCGCCCGACTCCCGCAGGTCGGAGAGCTGCGGCCGGCGGTGCTCGCCGCCCCGCTGCTCGGGTGCGCGTGAGAGCTGGGACAACGCGACGACCGGGACGTCCAGCTCCTTGGCGAGCGCCTTGAGCGAGCGGGAAATGAACGAGATCTCCTGCTGGCGGCTCTCCGAGTCGGTGGGCCCCTGCATCATCTGGAGGTAGTCCACGACGACCATGCCGATGTCGTGCTCAGCCTTGAGCCGGCGCGCCTTGGACCGCATCGCGAGCGGTGAAAGCATGGCGGAGTCGTCGATCCAGATCGGGGCGGTGCCAAGCAGGCCCGCCGCGCGGGCGAGCTTCGGATAGTCGTCGTCGTGCAACTGGCCGCGGCGCAGGCGCGACGCGTCCACCAGGCCCTCCGAGCACAGCAGCCGCTGCACCAGCTGCTCCTTCGACATTTCGAGCGAGAATACGGCGATGCCGACGTTGCGCTCGATCGCCGCGTGTTGCACGACGTTGAGGGCGAACGCGGTCTTCCCCATCGAAGGCCGAGCCGCCACGATCACGAAGTCGCCGCGCTGGAACCCGGCGGTCAGCCGGTCCAGGTCGTTGAAGCCGCTCGCGACGCCGGTGAGCGCTCCCTGGTTCGTGTGGAGCTGCTCGATCCGCTCCATCGTGGGCCAGATCAGCTCCTTCAGGCGCACGAATTCTTCGGCCCGCCGCAGCTGGGCAACCTGGAAGACCCGGTGCTCGGCGTTGTCGAGCACCTCGACCGACGTCGCCCGGCCCTCGTACGCGTCCTGGATGATCGAGGTGGCCGCCTCGATCAGGCGCCGCAGCACCGCCTTGTCGCGCACGATCTTCGCGTGGTACTCGACGTTGGCTGCCGTCGGGACCACGTCGATGAGCCCCCCCAGATACTCCATGCCGCCCGAGCGGTCCAGATCGCCGCGCCGCAGCAACTCGTCGCGCAGGGTGACCGGGTCGATGACGTCGCCGCGCTCCGTGAGGGCGAGCATCGACCGGAACAGCAGGCGGTGGCCCTCCCGGTAGAACATGACGTCGTCGAGCAGCTCCGCAGCCTTGAGAGCCGCGTCCTGGTCGAGCAGCATGGCGCCGAGCACCGCCTGCTCGGCCTCGTTGCTCCAGGGCGTCTGGCGGCCGGTAAAGTCGGACGCGCGCTCAGTCGATGAGACGGCGGGCGATGCGGACGTCATCCCAGGTTGGTTTCTTCCAGTTTGGGTTCCGGAGCAGGGCGGCCGGATGGTAGGTAACGATAACAGGGACGCCCCGGAACCGGTGGACTTGATTGCGCAGCGTGCCAAGCGACTGCTTCGTGTTGAGGAGCGTCTGCGCCGCCGTCCCCCCCATCGCGAGAATCACCTTCGGTTTCAGGATCTCGATCTGGCGGAACAGGTACGGGACGCAGGCCGCGATCTCGTCGAACTGCGGCTGGCGGTTGTCGGGCGGCCGGCATTTCACGACGTTACAGATGAACACCCGCTCGCGCGGCAGCTCGATGGCGCCAAGGATTTTGGTGAGCAGCTCGCCCGCGGGCCCGACGAACGGACGACCGGTTTCGTCTTCCACCCGCCCCGGTCCCTCGCCCACGACGACGAGGCGCGCGTCCCCCGCACCCTCGCCCGGCACCGTGGTGCGACGACCTTCGCACAGCCGGCACTTGGTGCAGCCCGCGACCAGCCCCGCGATCGCGTCGAGCGTGGCCGCCTGCGGGACGGGATCGTTGGAAAACAGGTCGCCACCGGGAGGGTCGTAGGACAGACCGGGAGGCGGAAGATCGGAACCACCCGCCGGAGGCCGGCTTTGTGGGATTCCCGGGGTGTCACTCGGGGTCAGCCGAGCCGAGTCGACCGGTGGTGACTGGCCTGACTCCGGGCGCAAGCCCGGGGTGGAAGCAATGGTGGCACCAGGTGGTGGGCCGTCCGGCAGGATAACCGGCTCCCCACCCAGTAACCGCTGCTGCTCGAGGAATTCGCGCGCCAGTGCCCGCCCGTCGCTCACGTCAGCGATTGCTCCACCGCGTCGAGGATTCGTTCCGCCACGTCGCGCTTGGGAAGAAGCGGCAGCTCGACCGGCTGGCGTTCCTTCCCGATGATCGTTACGCGATTCGTGGTGACTTCAAACCCCGCGCCGGGCTCGAGCGCGTCGTTCAAGATGATGTAGTCTAGCGCCTTCTCGCGCAACTTGGTCTGGGCGCGCGCGAGGCCGTCCCCCCCAGTTTCGAGCGCGAAGCCCACGACCACGCATTCCTTTGGTCGCTCGAGCGACGCAAGGATGTCGGGTGTCGCTTCCAGCTCGATGGTGAGCGCCCCGTCGCCCGTGCGGGGACGCTTGGTCGCGGCGGGCTTCGCGGGACGGTAATCGGCCGGCGCAGCGGCCATGACGAGCAGCGCCGCGCGCTTCACCACGGCCTGGGCCGCCCGTTGCATTTCCGCCGTCGTCTCCACGCGGTGCGCCGTCACGCCGAAGGGCAACGGCAGGTCGCTTGGTCCCGAGATCAAGACGACGTCCGCGCCGCGCGCATAGGCGGCCTCGGCCAGCGCGTAGCCCATCCGGGCGCTGGACGGATTAGTGACGACCCGCACCGGGTCGAGGTGCTCCCGCGTAGGGCCTGCGGTCACAACGACGGTCTTCCCCTGCCAGGGCGGCCGTTGCAGCAGCAGCCGCTCGGCCGCCGCCAGGATCGTCTCGGGCTCGCTCATGCGGCCCGGACGCTCGCTCGGTCCTTCGGCGAGGGGACCGATCTCGGGCCCCACGAACTGCCAGCCCCGTGTGGCGAGCGTCTGGATGTTGGCGCGCGTGGCGGGGTGCGCGTACATGGCGTCGTTCATTGCGGGGGCTGCGAGCACCGCGCGCCCCCCCTTCCCCTCCCCCTCCCCCGTGCGGGCGAGCAGCAGCGCTGTCAGGACGTCATCGGCGAGGCCCATCGCCGCGCGGGCGAGCAGTTTGGCGGTGGCGGGGGCGACGATCACCAGGTCCGGCGCGTGGGCGAGCCCGACGTGCGCCAGCGCCCGGTCTCGCTCCCAGAGGGAGGTGAGGACCGGGCGACCGGTGAGCGCTTCGAAGGTCAGGGGCCGCACGAATTCGGCCGCGGCGGCGGTGAGCACGACGTCGACCACGGCTCCGCCCTCGCTGAGGCGCCGGGCGAGCGTGCAACTCTTGTAGCACGCGATCCCGCCCGACACGCCGAGGACGACGTGTCGGCCGGCGAACGCCATCAGCCTTCCTGGCGCCGCCGCCGCACGAGCTTGTACGTCAGGCGGCCCCGCACCAGCTCGTCCATCGCCCGCGTGGTGAGCTTCTCCTCGAAGTCCACCGAGCGGTCGCGCGGGAACTCGTTGACGAAACGGGCGAACTTGGCGGCCACGAGGACCCCCAGGTACTTGTTCTGGGTCTGTGTCGCCACTTCGCTCGGGGTCACGATACGCATCACCTGCTCCTTCCAGTAGATGGCTTCAGTTGGGGTGCTTCACGCTTGAGCTGTCGCACGAACGTCGACAGCACGCTCTTCATGTCCCGGGGCGCGTCTCGGTCGCTGGCACGCCCGCCTCCCTGTACCAGCTCGATGACCTCGGACACGGCCGCGTCGAGATCGTCGTTCACGAGCACGTGGTCATAGACATCGCCCAGCTCGCGGGCGGCGGTCTCGACCTCACCGGTGGCGATGTCAATCCGCCGTGCCAGCTCCGCTTCCGACTCGGTGCGCCGCTTGCGGAGTCGCTCGATCAACACGCGGGGCGACGGCGGGATGACGAAGAACACCACCGATGCCGGCCGCGGGTACGCCTTGCGCACCTGCCGCGCGCCTTCGACCTCCACGTCGAGCACGACGTGCTTACCGGCGTGCAGCACGCGCTCGACCTCGCTCCGGAGCGTGCCGTATAGCTCGCCCGCGTACTGCGTCGATTCGAGGAACTCCCCAGCGGCTTGTCGCCGCAGGAATTCGTCGCGGGTGAGGAAGTGATACGCCTCCCCGTCTCGCTCCCCGGGCCGCGCCCGGCGGGTCGTGCCCGACACCGAGTACCCGAACTCGTCGGGCCGGCGGGTCCGCAACGCCCGCGCGATGGTCGTCTTCCCCGCGCCGGACGGGGCGGCGAGCACGACGACGCGCGCGGCCATAGGTGCGGGTGCCGTCACTCGAGGTTGTCGAGCTGCTCGCGAAACCTCTCGAGCTCACCCTTCATGGCGATCACGCTGTGGGTGATCGTCGCGTCGTTGGCCTTCGACCCGATCGTGTTGACTTCCCGCAGCAGCTCCTGCGCCAGGAATCCCAGCTGCTTTCCCACCGCCCCATCCGTGGAGAGCGCCTCGCGACACGCGGTCACGTGCGTCCGCAGGCGGACGAGCTCCTCGGCGATGTCGACGCGGTCCGCCAGCAGTGCGACTTCGACCGCGAGCCGTTGCTCGTCGACCTGAACGCCGCCCGCCAGCTCCGCTACCGCATTCTTCAGGCGCGTGAGCTCCGCCGTCAGCCGTTCCGGCGCTCGCCGCTCGATTGCCTGCGCCCCCGTCTCGATAGCCGCGAGCCTGGCGTCCAGGTCCCTGGCGAGCGCCGCCCCCTCGCGCACCCGCATCGCGACCAACTCGTGCGCCGCGCGCTCGACGATCGGCTCGACCTCGCGCCATTGCACGGTGCCGTCCGCGCCGCCGTCCTGCTGCACCGTGAGCACTTCCGGTTGCCGGGCGACGAAGGCGAGGTCGACGTCACCCTTGAGTTTCAGACGCTTCTTGAGTTCCTTCGCGGCGGCCACGAGCTGGCGCGCCCGCGTGAGGTCGACGGCGACGGCGCGTTCCCGCTGCGGCGTCTCGACCCAGCGCACGGTTACGGTCACGTGACCGCGCTCGAATTCCCGGCGCAACCGCTCTCGCAGCGGTCCCTCGACGCCGCCGAGATCGAACGGCAACTTGAGCTGAGGGTTGTAATAACGGTGGTTCACGCTGCGGATCTCGATCGAGAGCCGCCCCCCGAGGACGTTCCCTTCGGCCGAACCGAACCCCGTCATGCTCCGCGGCACAGACTTTAAAGCTAGCCGCGCAAAGCACTTAGGTCAATCGTGTCAGTTGGTGAAGATCCACCGCACCCCGTAGACCTGATACCGCCGCGGGTAGTCGAACCCGGGCATGTAGGTCACGCGCTTCTGGGTGACATTGCGCTGGATCCAGAAGATCGTGACGCCGGCGATACGGATTTCGATGTTCGCCTCGGCGACGGTGGCGCCGGGGAGGGTGATCAACTGGCCCGTGGTGTCGAGCCCCGCGGTCCCGCGGCTCCACGACTCCATCGCCCACTCGCCGCGCAGTGCGAAGATCCCGCTGCGGAAGACGCGCCAGAACTTCGAATAGAACGTGAGCGACGCGCGCGCGTGGTAGGGGGGCTCGAAGTCGTTGCCGCTGGTCACCAGCGGGTCAAAATACCAGCCGGAGATCTGCAGCCCCGGCAGGATGCCGAGCGCGGCATGCGTCGTGAAGTAGCGCGTCTGCTGCGTAGTACTCAGTCGTACAGGGCCCGAGCTGTCCTTCGCCAAGAGCCCCACCGGGAAGCCGATGGGCGAGAACGGGTCGCGGCTCGCCCCGCCGACCTCGAGGGTGATCCAGCTGCGTTCCCAGCGCACCGCACCGGACGCGTCCACGGTTCGCTGCGCCACGTCCGTGGAATCGAGCGGCGCGTGGAGGTCGCGGGCCCACGCGAGGTCGCCGTGCAGCGAAAGCCCGGCGGGGAGGGCGAGTCCCGCCGCGAGGTGCGCGCGCTTGCCGGTCCGTCCGCGACTGTAGTCCGCGTAGCGCGCGTCGCCGGCGAGCGTGAAACCCGCGATGGGGTTCCACGCGGCCGTCCCTTCGAACTGCCACGGCCGGGCGTCATCCAGCCGCCGCACGGTGAAGCCGAGGTGCGCGCGCGACCAGTCGTTGCGGACTTCGAGCGCGCCTTGCGAGAGGAACCGATCGGGCACGACCGTATCGCCGCCCACGCTGGTCGTGGCGTAGGTGGCCTGCGCCCGCAGGCCGAGGCCGTCGTCGCGCGCGGCCGCGAACACGCGGAAGATCCCGTCGCGTCGTTCGGGGTGCCAATCCGCCGTGACGGAGCTCTCGCTTCGATGCCAGCGCGAGCTCAAGGTCTGGTAGGACACGCCCCACCGGGGGTTGGGCACATACTCGGCCTTGACCCACAAGTCGACCGCGTTGAAGGCCGGGCTCGACGTGTTCGCAATCCCGTCGAGGTTGTTGTAGTCGGCGACGAGGGAGAGCCCGAGCCCCGAGCGCCACCGCTGCAGGAAGGCGCCACGGTAGTTCGCTGTCTTCACTTCCCCCGTTGCAATGCCGATGAGGGAAGTCGTCTCCGTCGAGCGCTGGCGCGCGCTGACGAGATACACCCGGAGTACCGCGGGCAGCACGATCACGTCGACTCGCTCGAGCGGCGCGAGCGGGATGCGCGCCGGGTCGATGTACAGCGAATCCCGGCCCAATGGCAAGTAGGGCACGCCGTCCCAGTAGATCTCGATGCCTGCGGCGCCCCGGCCGCCATAGAACGCGATCTCGGCGGTGCCGTAGATACCGCCTCGCGCGACGTACACGCCAGGGATGTGCGCGAGCAGATCCGAGAGGCGCGGCAGCGGTCCCGCGAGGATCGGCTCGGGGAACGGGGGGAGGTAGCGGGGCGCCGTGTCGCGTGCCGTCGTGTCGGAGCGGGCGGTGGAGTCGCGCCGCGCCGTGGTGTCGACTTGAGCGGCGGCTCCGACTGCGACGAGCAGGAGCGCGGCCGTGGTTGAAAGGCCGCGGGTCACGCCCCCGCGCGCTTGAGGATGAATTCCGTAAAGAGCCGGACCCCGACCGCCGTCGGGCCCTTGGTCTGGTGGGGTCCCTCGCCGTCGGTGTAAGCCGTGCCCGCGATATCGAGGTGCACCCAGGGATAGCCCTCCACGAACTCGCGCAGGAACCATCCGCCCGCGATCGATCCGGCGCCGCGGCCACCGGAGTTTTTCACGTCCGCGATGTCGGACTTGAGGAGCTCCCGATATTCGTCCCACAGTGGCAGCGGCCAGACACGCTCCCCTGCGCGTTCTCCCGCATCCCGCACCTCGGCGAGCAGCGGCTCGTCGTTCCCCATCGCGCCCACGGCCACCTGGCCGAGCGCCACGACCACGGCGCCGGTGAGCGTGGCGATGTCGATCACCGCCGCGGGCTTGAAGCGCCGGACGTACGACAGCGCGTCGCACAGGATGAGGCGCCCCTCGGCGTCGGTGTTGATGATCTCGATCGTCTTGCCCAAGTGGCTCTTCACGACGTCGCCGGGCTTGACGGCGGTGCCGGACGGCAGGTTCTCGGTCGCGGGGATGACGCCCACGACGTTGAGCTTGGGCTTGAGGCGGCCCAGCGTCTCGAAAGTGCCGAGCACCGCAGCCGCGCCCGACATGTCGAACTTCATGTCCTCCATGTTCTGCGCCGGCTTGATGGAAATACCGCCGGAGTCGAACGTGACGCCCTTGCCGACGAGCGCGACCGGTGCCGCGTCTCCCCCGCCCCCCCCGCCCCCCCCGCCCCCCCCGCCGCGGTATTCGAGCACGATGAAGCGGGGCTCCTGCTGGCTGCCTTGGGCCACCGCCAGCAGCGCGCCCATGCCTTCGTGCTGCAGCTGCGCGCGGTCGAGGACGGTGAAGGCGAAGCCGTGGTCGTTGGCGAGCTGCTTCGCGCGGTCGGCGAGATAGGTCGGGGTGCAGACGTTACCCGGGAGCATCTGGAGGTAGCGCGTGAGCCGGTGCCCCGCGGCGACCGCGTCACCCACGCGCGTGCCTGCCGTGACGTCCCTTGCCTCCGCCTGATCGCACACGACCGTCACGGACTCGACCTCGGGCTTCGCCTCGTCGGGCGCGGCCTTCTTGAGCTCGGTGAACGCCCACGCCCCCTGCGCCGCGCCCTCGACGGCGACCTGCCCGAGGTCGCGCGGCGGTACGCCGTTCCGCGCCTCGAGCGGCACGGCGAACGTGAAATGCTTGGCGCCGAGCGCGCGCGCCCGCTTGGCCGCGACGGCCGCCGCCCGACGGATGGTGTTGCGCGTCACGTCGCCAGGCTTCCCAAGGCCCACGAGCAGCACGCGGGCCGGCTTGGCCCCCCCGGGGTAGAGCAGCGTGGTCTCGTCGCGTTTCCCTTTGAAGTCGCCGCTCGTAATGGCGCGTGTGACCACGCCGCCCGACGCGCGATCGAGGTCGGCCAGCGATGCGGGTACGGTACTCCCTTGACTAAGGGCGACGGCGAGGAGCGGCGTGTCGATTTGCGCGAGCGGCGCGTGGGCGACGCCGCTGGTCATGTTAGACATGCTCGATAATGCATTCGGCGAAAGCAGAGGTCGAGACCTCGGTGGCGCCCGGCATCAGGCGCGCCAGATCGTAGGTGACGCGTCCCGACCGGATGGCGCCGCCGAGCCCGCGCGCGATCGCCGTCGCGACGTCGTTCCATCCGAGCTCCTCGAACATCATCGCTCCCGACAGGATCACGCTCCCCGGGTTGACCTTGTCGAGCCCCGCGTATTTCGGGGCCGTCCCGTGCGTCGCCTCGAACACGGCGTATCCGTCTCCCACGTTGCCGCCCGGCGCCAGTCCGAGCCCGCCCACCTGGGCCGCCGCGGCATCGGAGAGCAGGTCGCCGTTCAAGTTGGGCGCCGCGATCACCGAGTACTCGTCGGGACGCAGCACCAGCTGCGCGAACATGGCGTCGGTGATCCGATCCTTGATGACCAGCCTTCCCCCGTCCCCCTTCCCCGCATCGCTCTCGGTGACCGTCCGGTCGGCGAACCGCTCCCGCGCAATTTCGTACCCCCACTCCCGAAATCCGCCCTCGGTGAACTTCATGATGTTGCCCTTGTGCACGAGGGTGACCGAGCGGCGACCGACACGCAGGGCATACTCGATCGCTTTTGCGACCAGGCGTTGGGATCCGAACTTGGACATCGGCTTGACGCCGATGGCGCTGCCGGGCCGAATCTTGGCGCCGAACCGCTCCGTGAGGAAGCCGATCACCGCGTCGGCTTCCGCGCTGCCCGCCCGGTACTCTACCCCGGAGTACACATCCTCGATGTTCTCCCGGAAGATGACCACGTCGAGCTTCTGCGGCTCGCGCATCGGGCTGGGGACACCTTCGAAGTAGCGCACCGGACGGATGCAGGCGTACAGATCGAGCATCTGGCGAAGAGTGACGTTGAGCGAGCGGATCCCGCCGCCGACGGGTGTGGTGAGTGGGCCCTTGATGGCCACGCGGTGCGTCCGGATGGCGTCGAGTGTGGCATCCGGGAGCCAGTGCCCGACCTGCTTGAACGCCTTCTCGCCTGCGAGCACTTCGAGCCAATCGACCTGGCGTTTGCCGCCGTACACCTTCCCGACGGTGGCGTCGAACACCCGCCGCGACGCGCGCCAGATGTCGGGCCCGGTGCCGTCGCCCTCGATGAAGGGAATGATGGGGTGGTCCGGCACTCGCCAGCGGCCGTCGCGGTAGTCGATGCGCTCGCCCATGGGCAGGCAGTCTACACGAGCCGGGCGGGGTTGCGCCAGCGCAACGCGCGACCGTAAGATTGGGCCGATGCGACGTGTTCCACGGCTCGTATTGTTCGGCACCGCCGCCGCTTGCTGGCTGGCCGCGGGGCCCGGCGGCGTGACAGTACAAGCGCTGCTGGCGTGCCATCACCACGCGCTGCATCAATCGCATCCGGGGCATGGTGGCGCGCCCACCGACGGTCCGTGCTTCTGCGGCGAGATGACGGGCGGCTCGGATCTCGTCGTGTCCATCGCCGTGCCGACACCGCCCGTCGCATCGCCGTTGATCGTGCTGCCGGAGCGGCTCGCGCCTCCGCAGCCCCTGGTCCCCAGTCCCCAGTCCCCGTCCTTTCCCCCCGCGTCTCCCCCTCCGATCGGGCTCGGCTGACCTGACACGGTAGCCACTCACAAATCGGAGGAGTCTATGCGCAGTGCGCTTTGCGGCGCTCTGCTCTGCGGCGCTGCGACGCGCGTCGCGGCGCAAGAGCGGGCCGTGACGTTCGAGGAGGCCGCTCCGGTCGGCATCAGCGGCTTCGCCGTGGGACGTGCCGATTACGATCGCGTCACCGGGAGCACCACGTTCGCGGCCGGGAAAATCGCCGTGAGCCTGTTCAAGCCGTTCGGCGACGCGTACCTGTTCGGGCAACTGACGACCGCGCTGGAAGACGGCGCAGCGGCCACGGAAATCGACAACCTGCTCGTGAGCTGGACGCCGCACACCGCGAACCGCTGGTCGCTCGGGTTCGGCCGCTTCGACGCCCCGATCGGATTCGAGCGCGATGACGAGCCCTTGAACCTGATCCCCACGAATTCCTTCACCTTCACCTACGCCCGGCCCACCAAGTTCACGGGCATGCAGGTGCATTACACCATCTCGCCGCAGCTCGACGTGTCGGCGGTGGCGGCGAACGGCTGGGACGTGACCGTGGACAACAACCGTGGCAAGACCGCCATGGCCCGGGTGGAATGGATTCCGCTCCACTGGGTCACGCTGGGGGTTACCGGTGTGTACGGGCCGGAACGCGACTCGAGCGATGCCCATCAGCGGTCGCTCTTCTCGAGCGACCTCACCGTCGACCGGGGACGTCTCGTCGTGGGGGCCGAGCTCAACCTGGGCCGCGAGCTCGACAGCGGCGTCAACCCGACGTGGCTCGGCGTCGCGGCGACGGCGTTCGTGCGACTCACACGCGACATCGGGCTCACGGCGCGCTACGACCAGATGGAAGATCCGGACGGCGTGCGCACCGGCATACCGCAAATCCTGCGCTCGGTGACGGTCGGCCCGATGTGGTATTTCTCGAGCGCCCGGGAAGGCATCTTCAGCAACATCGAGCACACCCGCTTCCACATCCCGCAGGTCGCGTTGCGCGCCGCCATCCGGGCCGACTGGTCCTCGACGCCGTTCTTCGTCGACGCTGGTGGAGCGCCGCAGCCATCGAACACGAAGGGCGTGCTCGAGCTGGTCTACGTGTTCTAAGGAGATCGGCCATGTTGTACGACCTGCGTCGCGCGGACGTTCGGATCAAGTGGCTCGTCACGGCACTCCTGGCCACGCTGGGCCTCTCGTATGTGTTCGGCGCGCTCATGGTCGCGCTGTACGCTGGCTTCACGCCGCAGCACGTCGCCGCGACCTACGCCGGCCCCGAGATGGCGATGCCGATGCCTCCCGAGACGACGGTGGTGGTGCAGCACCCGATGTCCATGACCGACTTCGACAAGCCCGAGGTCCACGTGGTGGACACTGACCTGCTGATCCAGGACACGCACGTGCATGTGCCGATGTACGGCATTATCGCCGCGGCCCTGAGCGTCGTCGTCATCGGCCTCTCGCTGTCCCGCCGCCTGTCCCTGGGATTGATCGCGCTGCTGTTCGCGGCCCCGTGGTTCGACTTCGCGGGAATGTGGCTGACCAAGTTCGCCTCGCCCCGCTTCGCCATCGTAACCCTCGCCGGGGGGTGGGCGATGGCGGCGGGGTACGTGATTGTGGCCGTGCTCGCCGTCCATCAGATGTGGTTATCAAAGGAAAGGACCTGACCTGACCGATGAAGCTGATCATGAGTGCGGCCACGCTGGCGGCGCTACTCCATATCACGCCGGTGGTCGTGCTGGTCAAGCGTCCGGACGCCGTCCGGACCTTGTTGCCCGGGGCGGACGCATTCACCGCCCGTGAGGTGCACCTCAGCGACGCCGACGCGCACCGGCTGCACGAGGCCGTCGACTGGAGTCCCGAGGACGGCGTCCTGACCTTTTATACCGGCAGCGCCGGCGCGACCGCGGTCGGCGGACTCGTATTCGTGCGGGTGGATACGCCCCATGGTCCCCTCGAGGTCGCGGTCGGCTTCACGCCGCAGGGTACCGTCCGCGGGGCGATCGTCACGAAGGCCACGGTCGAGATGAAGCCCTGGGTGCTCGAAGCCGTCGGTGCGGGGCTGGGCGACCCCTACCGGGGCCTCAAGCCGGGGGCGGCGCCCGATGCGGCCACGGCGATCGCCAGCCGCGCCGGTAATCTGGCCGTGTACGTGGCCCGGGAAGTCGACAAGGGGGTGGCGCGGGCTCT
>WNFW01000681.1_pt1 | contig 21975 bp, 21 predicted proteins | sample 5400131 | NCBI WGS metagenome assembly WNFW01 (sample SAMN13153362, study PRJNA577476) | soil metagenome | isolation source: 20 cm soil or saprolite under grassland replicate 1 | place: USA:California | collected 2016-06-15 | reverse complement strand
CCCAACGCCGCCGCCGATTTCTTCGTCCGCCGTCGCGAGAAAGATCACGTCGCGTTTGAGCGGCACGCCCGCGCGCTTCAGCGTGAGGAGGCTCAGGAGCTGGGTGATCGCCTCTCCCTTCATGTCGAGCGCACCGCGCCCCCAGAGGTAGCCGTCCTGCACGGCGCCCGAGAATGGGTCGACTTTCCAGTACTCCGGGCTCGCGAGCACCACATCCATGTGATTGAGCAGAATGAGGGGCCGGGCGCTGCCGTCTCCCTTGAGACGGGCATACAGATTGGCCTTCCCTCTTCGGGGCTCGAACACCTCGGCCTCGATCCCTTCACGCGCGAGCACCGCCTTCAACCAGTTTGCCGTCTGGAGCTCGTTGCCGGGTGGATTGGTGGTGTTGATCGCGACGTATTGCGACAGCAGGGCCGCCGCCTCGCGGCCGACGGCACGCCATTGAGCATCGGTGCGCGGCACGTCCGGCTCGAACTGCCGCGGCGGCAAGAGGACGGGTTGAGATGAGGGGCCGAACAGGCCGGGCTGAGGAGGCGCGGCCGCACGAGGGGGGCGCGCGCAGGCCACACCCAGGGCCAGGGGGAGGAGCGAAACGAAACGCAAGCGACCTCCGGGAGACGGAACCGCAAACTAAGAGCCCGCGACGCGCTGGGCGAGCCCCCCCGCCCTCCCACGGCTCAGTGCACTGTGATCGTCGCCTGACCGGTCCTGCCTTCGCTCGTGGCTCGGAGGACCGCCGTTCCTGCGGCCCGAGCCCAGACGATTCCCGTCGTCCCGTAGGAATAGAGTTGAATCGTGGCGCCGTCTGCGCTGATCCAGGAGACGGGCCGGTCCAGCAGCAGAGTCCCATCCGCGTCGCGGAGCTCCGCGCGGAACGCCAGACTGTCTCCAACCGCGAGGTCCACGCTTGCGGGCACGACCGTGACGCTCGCTACCGGAGCCGCCGAACCGGCCACCTGGACCGCGTGCGAGTCCCTGAGGCCACCGCTCGTTGCCGTGATGGTCGCGATCCCCTGCTGCCGACCGATGACACTCGCGGTGTCACCCACACCGGTCACGCTGGCGGTCGCGTCGGCGCTGCTGGTCCACGACACCGACGGATTGAGGACCGGATTGCCGTTCGCGTCGCCCACCGCCGCGAATAGGGTGATCGTCCCGCCCACACCCACGGACGTAGGCCCGGAGATGCGCACATACGCGGCACCACCCGAGCCGGCATTGGGGAGCAGTACCGACAAGGGCGTCGTGTCGCCCGCTGCCACGTGCACGTTCGGCGTGACCACAGGATCGAGGTTTGGAAGGAACGGCTCTTCGATTCTGACGACGTAGCTGCCCGGACGCAGGAAGGCGACCTTGTAGTGTCCGGCCGGATCGCTCCGACCGGTGGCCTCGAGGTACCAAGCACTGTCGCGCTGGCCCGGGTATGGCACGAACACGGAGACCTGGGCGTTCCTGACGGGACCCGTCGTCCCACCGTCGCTCTGCCTCACGGTCCCTGCGATCGCGCCCGCGGCTGCAGAGTTGATCGCGCGGAGGTGAGGCGTGAAATCGAACTCGTTTTTGCCATAGTAGTTGTACTGGAAGCTCTGCCCGAGGTCGAAATCCACCACAATGTCACCCTGGGTTGGACCACTCACCGGGTAATCGACGAAGGTATAAATCGCCGACTGTGCGTGCCAATTCACGGGAGCCTGGCCCGCACTGTTCCAGATGATCGAGGACCGATTGGTGTCGATCGTCATTCGGATCGAATGATACTGGCCGGCCGGCAGCTCCCCTTCGCCGAGCAGGGCGGTGGCACCCTGCTGCAAGGCGAGCAGGTCGAAGCTCTTCCCAGGCTCGGTGACGAGCACCCAGTTCCCCGTCCCGCTGGTGTCCCCCTCGGCGTTGGCCTCGATCCGGACCACGTACACATTCACGCTGCCAAGCGAGTCGTACGGAAACGGCGCGTCCGTGAGCAGCACTCGGGCAACCGGCTTGCGGTTGGCGGTGGTGGGATTGTCATCTTTGTAGCAGGCGCCAACCAGCAGAGCGGCGGCAAGCAGAGTTACGGCGAGACTTCTGGACATCTTTCGCTCCCTGGGGAATCGGTGGAGGTACCCGCCCAAGATACCCCGGCTCCCCTGGCCGGCGTCACACGAGTGGGGTAGTGTGACGCAGGGATCCTCTCGATGGGTATACACAGCGTGGGGACGAGCGACGCCGCTCTGGTGCGCCGTGTGCAGGCCGGCGACACCGGTGCCTACGCCGATCTCGTCGCGCGGTATCGCGATCGCCTGGGCCGGTACGCGCTGCACATGCTCGGAAATCGGGAGGACGCGGAAGAGGTGCTGCAGGACGCCTTCGTCCGTGCCTATCGCTCGCTCGCGCGCTGCGACGATCCCGAGCGCTTCGGCGCATGGCTGTACGGCATTCTGGTGAACCGGTGCCGCACGGCGGGCGCGCGCGCCGCGCGCCGGGCTCAGCGATTCGTGTACGACCCCGCCGCCCTCGAGGGCGCGCCGTTGCCCGGACCGGACGGAAGGACCGAGTGGGACGACGTCGTCCGGTGGGCGCTGGCGCGGCTTCCGTCCGAGTCGCGTGAGGCGTTCCTCCTCAAGCACGTCGAGGAGCTCGAGTACGAGGACATGGCCCGGCTCACCGGCGCGGGCGTCTCCGCGCTGAAGATGCGCGTGAAGCGGGCGCGGGAGCAGCTCCAAGCGATGCTGAAAGAGGTCGAGCGTGTTTGAACCCGTGGACGACGCGATCGAGCGGATCGCGCGGCACCTTCGACGGCCGGTGCGGATCGACCCGGCGCTCGACTCGCGGGTGATGCGCGAGATCACCACGGCCCCACAGCCCAGGGGCGCGACGCTGCTGGGGGCGACGTGGCGCTGGCTCAGGCGCCCGCACCAGGTCACGCTCACACCGCTCGGCGGGCTTGCGGCGGCTGCCGCCCTCGCCGTCGTCGTCCTCCTCTCCCGGACGGACTCCCAATCGCCCGCTCCCCCGCAGACGGAGTCGCGCGCCTTTCAGTTCGTCCTCGTCGCTCCCCGCGCGACGCACGTATCGCTCGTCGGGGACTTCAACGACTGGGATGCGACCCGCACACCGATGCGCCGGGCCGGAAGCGAAGCGCTGTGGACCGTGGTGGTGCCGCTCGCTCCCGGGCGCTATCACTACGCGTTCTTCGTGGACGGCGCGCGCTGGCTGGCCGACCCCTCGGCGCCCGTGGCCCGCGACGAGGATTACGGCGCACCCAGCTCGGTGCTGACCGTGGGAGGAGGGGGCTCATGACGTCCGCCCTCACCCGCACGGCGCTCCCGCTGCTTGGGGCGATACTGTTGGCAGGAGCTGCGGCTTCCCAACAGACCGATCCACGACTCGCGCGGCTGGACGCCGGCACGCGGCGGACCGTGGCGGCGCTCGTCGATTCGGCGCATCGAGCCTTGCTCCCCACGGAGCCACTCGTGCAGCGCGCGCTCGAGGGCGCGACCAAGCGTGCGTCGGGGGACCTGATCGTCGCCGCCGTGCGGCGTCTCGCTGTGGACCTGGGCCGGGCCCGCGACGCGCTTGGGTCGACAGCCTCACCTGCCGAGCTCAGCGCGGGCGCAGCAGCGCTGCACGCCGGGGCGTCGCAGACGATCCTCGCCGAGCTGCGGCACGCTCGGCGCGAGCCCCTGACCGTGCCGCTCGCCGTGCTGGCCGATCTCGTGGCCAGCGGAGTCCCCGTCGATAGCGCCGCTGGCGCCGTCCTTTCCCTCGCGGGACGGGCCAGAGACGCGGACTTGGTCGAATTCCGACGCGCCGTCGAGCGTGATATCGCGCTCGGGGCGCCTCCCGCGGCCGCCACCGCAGCGGCGGCGACGGCGACGGCGCAGATCGTCGACGTGAACGCGGGGGCCCGCCAGCAGCGCCCCGGCCGCCCCTAACGCTGTGCGGCCAGCGGCGGCCGCGCGACATGTCTGGACCGCGTCCCTCGCCGCGGCAACGTCTCTGTTACCCGTTCGCGCCCCCGTCGCGCAGGCCACCGGGACCGTCGACCTCGGCGTCTCCGCTGTGCGCTACGACGGCTTCCTTCCCTCCGGCGCCGTATCCCTCACTCCGACCCTCGCTTGGGAGCGGCCCGGCACCGCCGTCACGGCTCGCGGCACCTACCTCCGCTTCGAAAGCGGCCGCCGGAGTCGGCAGGGACTCATCGCCGCTTCGCTCTTCACGCCGCCCAGCTTCCTCCCGCACCGCTGGCGTGGCGAGCTCTTCCTCTCGGCGGGCGGAAGCAGCTACGCCGACTTCGCGAGCTTCTGGCACGCGACCGGTGAGGCCCGGGTGCATTTGGTGATGGCGAACCGGGGAGCGTGGATCGCCGGCACCGGAGGGCGCACCTCGTACGGCAGCGCGCCCCGCCCCGTCTCGGTCGCCGGTTTCGGCGTGTGGGCGCGGCGCGACTGGGTGACGGTCGCCGCGTCCGTCACCCGATCGTTCGTCGGAGACACGGCGTATAGCGATGTCGGGTCGACGATCCACGCGAGCCGGGGCCGCTTCGAGCTCAATGCGTCGCTCGCCGCGAGGGTGTCGAGTCGCGGTGGCGGTCACGGTGTGTACGGCGAAGCGGGCAGCACCTTCACACTGGGGGAGCGCACCGCCCTCTTCATCTCGGGGGGCCGCTATCCGACCGATCCCGTCAGCGGCAGCGTGGCGGGGCGCTACGCGAGCGCAGGGCTACGCCTGAGGACGGCGCTGCACCGACCACGCGTCATCCGCGATCCGCAGCCGCTCAGTCGCTCGCCTGCCGACGGTGACGGGGGCGCGGGGTTCACCGCACGACTCGAAATCCAGCCGGCGGGCGACGGCACCGTCCGGGTCGTCCTCTACGCTCCAGCGGCGGCGACAGTCGACGTGGCGGGTGATTTCACGGACTGGCGGGCAGTTGCGCTCCGCCGCGCGGGCGAGGGCACGTGGGAATGCCTGCTCCCCATGTCGAGCGGCGTGCATCGGATCAACGTGCGGGTCGACGGTGGGAGGTGGACAGCGCCGGGGGGGACGACGCACGTGGCCGACGAGTTCGGGGGCGAAGTCGGAATCGTCGCCGTGCCTTAACCGCGCCCACCGGCGAGTGCGGCCGCCTCGGGCCGGCGCCGCAGGGCCAGCATCGCCCACACGCCACCCGCGGGCCCGAGCGCCAGGAGACTCATGCTCCAGCGCCACCCCATCCGGGCCGCCGCCCACGGCAAGAGATAGATCGTGAGACAGGTCAGGAGGAACCCGAGGCTCGTCTGGAGGGTGAGCGCGGTCCCCACGAGCTCACGCGGAGCCAGCTCACTCACCGCAGCCGAGAACTGGGCCGAGTCCGCCACCACGGTGACGCCCCAGACGAGGAGCAGCGGGACCAGCACGACGAGGGGGCGCCCGAACGCGAGGCCCGCCGCGAGCGCGCACACGCCCGAAAGCATCATTGCCACGCTCGTGATCAGCGTCCGGCCCCAGCGGTCGCCGAACTTCCCACCCAGCCAGCACCCCAGCGCTCCGCTGCCGACCACCGCGAACGTGACGAGGGCCGGCGCGCGCGCTCCACCCGCCGCCGGATCGCCACCGGTGCGGGCCAGTTCGCTCGCCGCGACGAACGCGGCCAACCACGTCCACATCGCGTACAGCTCCCACATATGGCCGAGGTAGCCGAGGTTGGCGAGCGACACCGCGCGGTCCGCGAGGATGCGCGGCGCCGCCCGCCAGCTGAACGGCGGCGCCGGCGCGACGAATGGGCCGTCGTGCGGCACGAGCAGCACCAGCAGCCCCCCGACGACCGCCGCCGCCGCCGCGACGACGAGCACGGGCCGCCAGTGCTCGGCCGGGACCGCCCAGCGAACGAGATGGGGAAGCGCCGAGCCCAGCGTCAACGCCCCGACGAGGACACCGATCGCGAGTCCCCGACCTTCGCGATACCACCCGGCGACGATCTTCATGCCCGGCGGATACACCCCCGCCAGCGCCGCGCCGGTGAGCATCCGCAGCGCGATCCCTGCTCCGGGGCCCGGCGCCCACGCCACACCGACGGTCGCGAGACCGGCGAGCCAGGCGCAGCCCGCGACCAGACGGCGGGCGGACCAGCGGTCGGAGAGGGTGAGCAGCGCCGACACGAGCGCGCCTGCGACGAAGCCGAGCTGCACCGAGATCGTCAGCCACGCCGCGCCTACGGTGTCGAGGCGCCACAGGCGCGAGAGCGCAGGTGCGACGGCGGACGCGGAAAACCACGGCGCCATGCCGCACAGCTCAGACGCCGCGAGCAGGGCCAGCACCCGGCGCGCGCTCAAAGACCGGTCGGATGATCGAGAAACGTGCAAGGCAAATGAAACCGGGCGTGGAGGTGCTCGGCCAGCGCCTTGACGCCCACCGTCTCGGTGGCGTAGTGCCCTGCGTAGAACACGTTCAGCTTCAGCTCTTCGGCGTCGAAAAACGTGTGGTGGGGACCCTCGCCCGTGACGAAGGTGTCGAGGCCGGCGCCAGCGGCCTGCGCGATCATCGAGCCCGCCGCCCCCGTCACGATCCCCACCCGCTGCACCCGCTCCGGCCCGAACGCCATCAGCCGCGGCGCGCTACCCATGAGGGTCGCCAACCGGCGCTCGGGCGCGTGCCGGGAGACGTCGACCTCTCCCCAACGCCCGATCCGCACCCCGTATTCCTCGCCGAACTCGCCGCGCAGCGAAACGCCGAGCTGCCGCGCGAGCACCGCGTTGTTGCCGACCTCGGGATGGAGATCGAGCGGAAGATGGGCGCTGTACAGCGCGATGTCGCTCGCGATCAGACTCGCTACCCGTCGATAGGAGCGTCCCGTCAGCGGCTGGAGCCCGCCCCAGAACAGTCCGTGATGCACGAGCAGCAAGTCGGCCCCCTGCTCCGCCGCCAGGCGCACGGTCGCTTCGCACAGATCGACCGCCACCGCCACGCGGCTCACCGTCCCCCTGTTCGCGACCTGCAGCCCGTTGACCGCATGGGGAGCGTCGGGAACCGCGGCGACCCGAAGGTAGCCATCGAGGTAGGAGACCAGCTCGGTGAGCTCCATCGAGCCTCTCACCTCTGGCAGTATGGAGACATTATCTCACCAGATTATCGACAGTGAGGTGTGATTCGCACACCACAGTGGTAGCTAAAGTACTACGGCATATAGAGATAGACAATCCACACGCGGAAGGGCGAGTGTGTGGATATCTAGCACGCTAGTAGGACCGCTGCGTCCCCGCCTTCTCGACCGTCTCCGCTTCGAGGGCGGCTTCGCCCATGCGCACGACGCCGTTGATCTCGCCACCCTCTTGTACCAGCAGGCGTTTCGCCGCGATGTCGCCGTGCACGACGCTGGTGGACTGGATCTCGATGCGCTCGTCGGCGCGGATCGAGCCGCGCACTTCGCCCCCGATGATCGCCTCGCGCGAGATGACGTCGCCTTCCACTTCCCCACCCTTCCCCACCAGCACCTGCCGGCCGGCGCGCACCGTGCCCACTACGGTGCCTTCGATTTTCACGACACCGTCCGCGCTGATGTCGCCCACGACGCGCATGCCGGTCCCGATGATGGACAGGCCGGATTCCGACTCGAGCCCCCCCTGCCCCTTCTCGGTGAACATCGCCATGTCAGTTCTCCTGTTTCACGACCGTGAGGGGATCGAGCGACTTGCCCTCCCGGCGGATCTCGAAGTGGAGGTGCGGCGCCGTGGATCGTCCGGAGTTGCCGGAAAGGGCGATCACCTGGCCCGCCTGCACCGAGTCGCCTTCGCGCACCAGAAGGCGCGAGGCATGCCCATACATCGTTTCATACCCGCTCGAGTGTCGCAAGAGCACGAATAGTCCGTACGCCGGGTCGGTACCCGCCGCCTCGACCGCCCCACCGCCGGCGGCACGAACCGGCGTTCCGGGGGGTACGGCGATGTCGATGCCCGGATGGGACTCGGCCACATCGCCTGGCCGGACCTGGCCCCGCGTGACAAAGCCCGCGATGTCGAGGGGCCAGTGCGTGGGCTCCGCCGGGCCCGGCTCGTAGCGCAGCGGCGCCGACGGTGGACGGGCGCGGACCGCGATGGCGCGCACGAGGTCTCCGGTCGGGACCGCCGCCCCCTTTTCCCGCGGCGCTCGCACGCCCAGCATGGTGCGCAGCTCCTGGTAGTTCGCCTCGGCTCGGTTCAGCGCCGCGGCGAGCTGCTGCACGCGGCTGTTCTCCTCTTCGAGTCGCGCCACCTGGCGCTCGAGGCCGGGCACGCGGGCCGCCGCGCGACCGATTGGTCCGGCGAACGCGAAGAACAGCACGATCAACAGGCCGACGACGAGCGCGCTCCACTTCCCCGCCTCGAACGCCCACACCGGGACGCGGTATTGTCGGGAGGCGAGGTCTCCATCGGTGTGGAGGACGATGGTGACGTGGCGATCTTTCCGCTTCGTCATCCGTCGAACGGCGCGCCGAGGATCAGCTCCAGGAGCCGCGCGAGATCGTCGTTGGAGTAGAAGTTGAGATGGATCTGTCCCTTGCCCTTGGCGCGGAGCGTGACACGCACGTCGGTGCCGAGGCGGCGGCGCAGCGCCTCCTCGATGCGACGCACCTCGGGCGCTTGTCCCACGCCCTTCTTGAGGCGGGGGCGGCGGACCGGCGCACGGCCGCCGCGCACCCGGTCCTCCACCTCGCGAACGGAGAGCCCGAGGTCCACCGCCTCCTTGGCCAGCGAGGTGGCGACCCGCGCGTCCTCGAGCGCGAGCAGCGCGCGCGCGTGCCCGACGGAGAGCCCGCCTTCGTGCAGCAGGGCGAGCACTGCTGCGGGGAGCTTGAGCAGGCGAAGCGCATTGGCCACCGTGGAGCGGTCGCGCCCCACCGCGTCCGCGACGTCTTGCTGCGTCAGGCTGAATTCCGCGATGAGGCGCTCGTAGCCGCGGGCCTCGTCCACGGGGGAGAGGTCGTCGCGCTGCAGGTTCTCGACCAGCGCGAGCGTCAGCACGGTGCGGTCGTCCACTTCGCGCTTCACCGCGGGGATCTTCTCCCACCCGAGGGCCTGGCACGCCCGCAGCCGCCGCTCGCCGGCGATGAGCTCGAAGCTGCCGTTGCCGCCGGGGACGGGGCGCACCACGACGGGCTGCAGCAGACCGGCCTTGCGGATGGACGCCTGGAGCTCCTCGAGCGCCGCGGGGTCGACGTCGCGGCGCGGCTGGTAGGGGTTGGGGCGGATGTCGGCGATCGCCAACTCGACCAGACTGCCCTCGCGCTCGGCTTCCTCGCGGGTCGGCCCGAGGAGGGCTTCGAGGCCGCGGCCGAGACGACGGCGACCTGCAATCGTTTCCGTCATGCGGGCACCTCCGGCAGCGGTTCAGCGGCGGGCGGGGCAGGGGGGGGCGAGGGCACGGCGCCGTGCTCCACGCGCCCGATCAGCTCTTGCGCCACCGCCAGGTAGCTCTTCGCGCCTACCGATTGCACATCGTACAACAGGATCGGCTTCCCAAAACTCGGCGCCTCGGCGAGGCGCACGTTGCGCGGGATCGTGATGCCGAACATCTGCGGGCCGAAGTATTCCTTGGCCTCGTCGGCCACCTGCTTCGAGAGATTCAGCCGCGCGTCGTACATCGTCAGCAACACGCCATCGATGGCGAGCGCGGGGTTGAAGTTGCGTTGCACCAGCTTGACGGTGTTGAGGAGCTGCGAGAGACCCTCCAGCGCGTAGTACTCACACTGGATGGGAATCAGCACGCTGTCGGCGGCCGTCAGCATGTTGAGCGTCAAGAGGCCGAGCGAGGGCGGACAATCGATCACGATGTATTGATACTGGTCGCGGAACTCCCGCAGAGCGCGTCGCATCATCGTCTCGCGCCCTTGCTTGGTGACGAGCTCGAGCTCGGCCCCCACGAGGTCCTGCGTGGCCGGCACGACGTCGAGATAGGGAAAGTGCACGTGGGTGAATCGCGCGTCGGAGAGGGAGCGACCATCGAGCAACGCATCGTATAGCGAGTGGCGGATGCGGTCGCGCTCGATGCCGACGCCGCTCGTCGAGTTGGCCTGGGGATCGGCGTCGACGAGCAGTGTCTTGCGCTCCGCCGTGGCGAGCGACGCGGCGAGGTTCACCGCGGTCGTCGTCTTTCCGACGCCGCCCTTCTGGTTGGCGATTGCGATGACGCGCGACATCTAAGTTGTTGTATACAAATATGTTATATTGTTACTCGGCTCTGAGGGTCCCAATATAGGCGCTTGGTACCCCCAATGCAAAGAGTGAGTTTCACGTGAAACCGCCGCGAGTTTCACGTGAAACACCGGTTCCGGGGCTGTTCGGCCTAGGCTACCCGTCGGCGCCAGCGGGCCGTTTCGACGACGAGATTGTGCAGATCGCTCGGCGACACGCCGGGAATGCGCGCCGCTTGAGCGAGGGAGGTCGGTCGAATCCGATCGAGCTTCTGCCGCGCTTCGGTGGCGAGACTCTGGAGCTCGAGGTAGGGGAGGTCTCCCGGGAGCGCAAACGCCGCGAGCTCGGCCAGCCGCGCGGCCGCCTCCCGCTCGCGCGCCAGGTAGCCCTCGTATTTCAAGTCGATCGCGGCGCTCACCACGGCGGCGTCGTCCGCCGCCACGGTCACGCCGGCCGCCTCGAGCAGCGCGCGCAGCGACACGCCCGGCCGCCGGGCCACGCTCGCGACCCGCTCAGGCTCTCCCAGCGTCGTGCCCGTGTCCGCCAGCACGGCCGCGGCAGCGGCCGGCGTGATCGTCGTCAGGCGCGCCACGCGCAGCACCTCCTGCTCTTCCTCGAAACGGCGCGCTGCCACCCGCCACTCCGCCGCACTCAGTAACCCGAGGCGTTCGGCGAGCGGCGCCAGCCGCCGCAGGGCGTTGTCCTGCCGGAGCAATAGCCGAAACTCGGAGCGCGACGTGAACAGCCGGTACGGCTCGTCCACCCCACGGGTCACGAGATCATCGACGAGGACGCCGATGTAGGCAGCGTCGCGTCCCAGGATCACCGGCTCCGCGCCACGGATCCGGCGCACGGCGTTGATGCCCGCCACGACGCCCTGGCCGGCCGCCTCCTCGTATCCGGTCGTGCCGTTGATTTGCCCGGCGAAGAACAGGTGCTCCACGGCTTTCGTCTCGAGCCACGGCGTGAGCTGAGTCGGCGGATAGTAGTCGTACTCGATGGCGTAACCCGGCCGGGTCATCTTGGCTCGCTCGAGACCCGGTACGGCGCGCAGGAACTCGAGCTGCACCGGGACGGGCAGGGAAGTGGACAGCCCGTTCACGTACAGCTCGTGCGTGTCGAGCCCCTCCGGTTCGAGGAACACCTGGTGCCGCTTGGCATCGGGGAACTTCACGATCTTGTCTTCGACCGAGGGACAATAGCGCGGGCCCCGTCCGCTGATCGCGCCGCCATACAGCGCCGATTCCTTGAGATGCGCGCGGATGATCTCCTTGACTTCTTCCCCGGCCCATGTGATCCAGCAGGGCAGTTGACGTGGCAGCTCGACGCGGTCATAGAACGAGAAGCGGTAGGGGGTGGCGTCTCCGTCCTGGCGCTCAAGCCTGGACCAATCGACGGTGCGGCCGTCCACTCGCGGCGGTGTACCGGTCTTGAAGCGCGACACTGCAAGTCCAAGTGCCTCAACGTGTTGTGCGATATCGACGGCCGGCTGATCGCCGGCGCGCCCGGCGGGGATCTGGGTGTCGGTCCCCAGGTGGATGCGACCGCGGAGAAACGTGCCGGCGGTGAGCACGACGGCGTGCGCGCGGAAGCTGCGCCCGTCGGCCGTCACGACGCCCGCGGCGCGCGTGCCGTCCGTGAGCAGGCGCGTGACCATGCCCTGAGTGAGGTCCACCTGCGAAAATCCCTCGAGGAGTGACCGCACGGCGCGGCGGTACAGCGTGCGGTCGCACTGGGCTCGGGGCGCCCAAACGGCGGGACCCTTGGAGCGGTTGAGCATCCGGAACTGGATCGTCGCGCGATCGGTCGCCCGCCCCATGATCCCGCCGAGGGCATCGATCTCGCGCACCACCGTGCCCTTCGCGATCCCGCCGATGGCGGGATTGCAGGACATCTGGCCAATCGTGTCGAGGTTCGACGTGAGGAGGAGGACCTTCGCACCCAGCCGGCACGCCATGACGGATGCTTCGGTACCGGCGTGGCCGGCACCTACAACAACCACGTCATAGTCGTAGGACATGCGAACAAAGTACGTGAATGGGCAAGGCTAAGGCTAGACGCACAGACGCGACAAGCTAGACGCACAGACGCAGCAGACGCACAGGGGAGAACAGGCAGGGCAGTAACAGATTGCGCAAAGCGGGTACGAGTGGCGTTAAAGGGATCACGCAGTTTCGACCGTTTCGACCCACGTTCGGACATGCCATTGCATCAGAAGCTCAAGGCTTGGCAGCACGCCCAGCGGCTGGCCGTCGAGTGTGTCAAGGCGGCGCGCGGCTTTCCCGACTACGAGCAGGAGGCCCTTGGCGATCAGCTGCGTCGCGCATGCTACTCGGTTCCGTTGAACATCGCAGAAGGCAGCACGCGACGAGGCACCCGAGAGTATCGACGCTATTTGGACACGGCGTGGTCATCACTCGCGGAGGTCCAGACCGCGCTCGAGATCGCCCGAGACGTGGGATACTTGGAGCCCGCCGACTTTGGGCGACTGGAGGCGCTCGCTGTGGAGACCAGCAAGACGCTCTATGGTTTGCTGAGGAAGATCAGCGATTCGTCAGCGAGACCCTCTACTCCCCGTTGACTGTTCTCCTCTGCTGCGTCTGCTGCGTCTGTGCGTCTAGCCTTTCGTGCGTCTAGCCTTTCGTGCGTCTAGCTCTTGCCGATCCTAAGCCGTCCTAATCCAACGCAGCAGCTCCTTCAGATTCGGCCGTTTCCCCGTCATGAGGATTCCCACCCGATAGATCCGCGCGGCTATCCACGTCACTACGCCGATTCCGGCGCCGAGCAGGACGAGCGACGCGACGAGCTCGTTCCAGCCCACACTCCCCGCCGCCCAGCGCACGGGCATGGCGATCGGTGACGTGAACGGGACGAGCGACAACGCGACCGCGTACGGAGAGCCCGGATCGTTCGCGAGCGCGAACACCGACAGGTAGGCGATCATGAGGAGGAAGACGACCGGCTGCTGCGCCTGGCGCGCCTCCTGCTCGCTGGATGACATGGCGCCCACCGCCGCGAACATAGCCGAGTAGAGGAAAAAGCCGCCCAGGAAGTACCCGAGGATGACCGCGACCGTCGTCGCCGGGACCGGCGGGAGCTGGAACGCCGCCTCCTGCCCGACATCCGCGGGCGCCACGTTGCCGATGAGCGCGGCGCGCTGCGACAGGACCAGTCGCCCACCCAGACCCCAGATCGCGAACTGGAAGATCGACACGGCCCCGACCCCGACGACCTTGCCGAGCATCAGCTCGAACGGCCGCAGCGATGACACCAGGACTTCGACGATCCGCGTCGTCTTCTCCTCCAGCACGGAGCTCATCACGTTCACGCCGTAGACGGCGATCACGATGAACAACACGATCGACATGACGTACGCGAGCCAGAACGATTGCGCCGAGGTTTCGCCCGTGGTGGCCGATCCCGAAATCTTCTTGGTCCGGAGGTCGATCCTGAGCTGCGCCCGGCCGACCGTGGCAGGATCCACACCCGCGCGCTCGAGCCGTGCGTTCACCGCGAGTCGACCGAGCACGCCCCGTAGCTCGTCGATGTCGCGGAACGACGACACGTTCGCCGCGCGATACTCGGCCGCGCCCGTCTCCACCGTCCGGTCCGCCAGAATGAGGAGCCCATCCAGCCGGTTGAGGCCGACTTCGCGGGTCAGCGAATCCAACAGCCCCGCGCGCGGAGCGGATCGGGCGACGATCATGAAGGTCGTGCCTCGCGCCAGCGAGTCTGCCACACGGGCGCCGAACTCCGACGTCGTGCCGTCCACCACGACAATGGCCTTGGTACCGCCGGCGGCGGCAAAGTGCAGCGGGATGATGATGATCGCGGCAAAGAAGAGGGGGCCCAGGATGGCCGAGACCCAGAACCACTTGCTCCGCACCCGCTCGACAAACTCGCGCCGGATGACCGCCCGGATCTTACGCACGCACGGCCCCCGCCCCGACCAGGTCGATGAAGATCTTGTTCAACGACGCCTCTTGCAGCTCGAACCTGGACAGCCGCGCCCCCGATGCCACGAGTCGGTGGAGGATCTGCTGGGGGTCGGCGCCGGCCGCGAGCTCGAGCTCGGCATATTGCCCATAGTTGTCCACCTTGCTCACCAGGGTCTCGTCTGCGAACACTTGCGCCGCCCCGCCCAGGCTCCCATCGAACCCGAGGACGAGATGGTGCCCACCATGCGTCCGCTTGATGTCCGCGAGCGCGCCGTCCACCAGCTTCCGTCCCCGCGCGATGATGCACAACTGCTCGCACAGCTTCTCGGCCTGCTCCATGATGTGGGTCGAGAACAGGATCGTCTTCCCGCGACGGCGCAAGTCGAGCACCGTGTCCTTCATCACCTGGGTATTGACGGGATCGAGGCCCGAGAAGGGCTCGTCGAGAACGAGGAGATCCGGGTCGTGGAGCACGGTCGAAATGAACTGCACCTTTTGTTGCATCCCCTTGGACAACTCGTCGATCCGCCGCAGTCGCCACTCGGTGAGGCCGAGTCGCGCGAGCCATTCCTCAGCCCGCTGACGCGCCCGCCCTCGAACGATGCCTTTCATCTCGCCGAGAAAGACGAGCACGTCGAGCACGCGCATCTTGCGGTACAGGCCGCGCTCCTCGGGGAGGTAGCCGATCCGCTCCGCGTGGGCTCGACCGCCGCCGGGCTCCCCGAATACGCGCACGGCGCCGCCGTCGGGCTCCAGGATGTCCATGATCATGCGAAGCGTGGTCGTTTTCCCGGCGCCGTTCGGCCCGAGCAGGCCGTAAATCACGCCACTCGGCACGGACAGCGACAACTCATCGACGGCGGTGTGACCGGCGAAGCGTTTGCTGACCCGGTCCAGGATCAGGATCGGGGTAGGGGAGGGGGAGGGGGAGTGCGCCGTCATGTGCGCGGCGCTAATCTAGCCCCGTTGCGGCTGGACTGCGTCGGTCAGGGCGTTCCAGGGAAGCAGGGCGCACTTGATGCGGACGGGGAACTTCGACACGCCGGCCAGGGCACGGAGCTCGCCCAGCGTCTTATCCCGCGCGGCGCCCTGGTCCCCCTGCATCATGGCGCCCATCCGATCGGCCAGGGCGAGCGCCTGGGGGATCGACTTGTCCTTGACGAGCTGGGTCATCATCGAGGCCGCCGCCTGGCTGATGGAGCAGCCCCGGCCGATGAAGCGCGCTTCCTTGATGACGTCGCCGTCTACACGCAGCTGCAGGTCGATCTCGTCCCCACACAGCGGGTTGTTGAGCGACACCGCGTGGGTCGCCTGCTCCAGCGTCCCCTTGTTGCGGGGCCGCCGGTAGTGATCGAGGATCAGCTCCTGGTAGAGGGCGCTGAGCTGCGGATCAGGCGGGGACGTATCCAAACAGGGCTCCCGCCTTGACGAGCGCGCCGGCGAGGGCGTCCACCTCGTCCAGCCCGTTGTACAGATAAAAGGATGCGCGCGCGGTGGCGGTCACGTTCAGCCGGCGCATCAGCGGCTGCGCGCAGTGGTGACCGGCGCGGATACAGATGCCGTCCTGGTCGAGAATGGTCGCGATGTCGTGCGGGTGAATATCCCCGTACGTGAACGATACCACGCCCGCGCGGTCGCTCTTTCCGGGCGGGCCGTACACCGTCACGCCCTCGATCTGCGTCAGCTTGGCGATCGCGGCCGCCGCAAGGGCCTGCTCGTGCTCGGCGATCCGCTCCCGGCCGATGCGCTCGAGGTAGGTGATCGCGGCCGCGAGTCCGACCGCTCCTTCGACGTTCGGCGTCCCTGCCTCGAACTTGTGCGGAATCTTGTTGTAGCTGGAGTGATCGTCCCATACCCGCGAGATCATCTCGCCGCCTCCGTGATACGGCGGCATCGCCTCGAGCAGCTCCGGCCTCGCCACCAGCGCCCCGGAGCCCATCGGCCCGAGCATCTTGTGACCCGACAGGGCGTAGAAGTCGCAGTCGAGCGCCTGCACGTCGACCTTCAGGTGCGGCGTCGACTGGGCCCCGTCCACTACGACGACCGCGCCGACGGCATGGGCGAGCTTCGTGAGCTGGGCCACCGGATTCACGGTGCCGAGTGCGTTGGACACGTACGGGAACGCGACGATCTTGGGCCGCCGCTCGAGCGCCCGGGCGAAGTCGGAAAGATCGATCCGCCCGTCCGCGGTGAGCTCGACCATGCGGAGCGTGGCTCCCTTCTCCTGACAGAGGATTTGCCACGGGACGAGGTTCGAGTGGTGGTCCATGGCCGTGACCACCACGCCGTCGCCAGCCTTCACGCTCGCACGACCGTAGGACCCCGCCACCAGGTTGATCGCCTCGGTCGTGCCCCGGGTGAATACGACGCCCTCCGGCGCCCAGGCGTTCACGAACGCGGCGAGCTTCGCTCGCGCCGCCTCGTACGCCTCGGTGGCGCGGATGGCGAGGTCGTACGCCCCGCGGTGCACGTTCGCGTTGGTGGTCCGGTAATAGTCCGCAATGGCGTCGAGCACCACCTGCGGCTTCTGGGTCGTCGCGGCGTTGTCGAGGTAGACCAGCGGGTGACCGTTCTCCCGCTGCGCGAGCAGGGGGAAGTCGGCGCGAAGGCGGGCGACGTCGAGCATCAGGTAAGCCGCTCACGCACCAGGCGGTCGAGCCGGTCGCGCACGACCGGGTGCCGCATCCGGTCGAGGATCTCCGCGCCGAAGCCGTACGTGAGGATGCTCCGGGCGTCCTCGGGCGCGAGCCCGCGGCTGCGGAGATAGTAGAGCTGCATCTGGTCGATCGGGCCCACCGTCGAGCCGTGGGTGCATTTCACGTCGTCGGCGTAGATCTCGAGCTGCGGCTGGCTGTCGGCGCGCGCTTCGGTCGAGAGCAGCAGGTTGTTGTTGGTCTGCTTCGAGTCCGTGCGCTGCGCCCCGGGCCGGACGATGATCCGTCCGTTGAAGACGCCGTGCGAGCGCTCCGCCAGCACGCCGTTGAAGAACTCGTGGCTCGCGCAGTGCGGCTGGGCGTGGTCGATCACCGTGTGATGATCCGCGTGCTGCGCACCGCCCAGCAGGTACAGCCCGTTGAGGATCAGCTCCGCCCCGGCTCCGTCGAGGACCGCGTCGATGTCATGCCGGGCGAGCGCCGCGCCCAGGGTCACGACGTGGAGACCGAGATAACTGTCGCGTTCCTGTCGCGAATGTGTCGTTGCCACTTGGAAGCTGTGCGGGCCTTCCTGCTGCACGCGGTACAGCTCGGCCCACGCGCCATCTCCCACGACGACCTCGGTGACGGCGTTGGTCCAATACACGCCGTCTGACAGCCCCGCGTAGGTCTCGACGACCGCAGCCCGGGCACCCCGCTCGACCACGATGAGGCTGCGCGGATGGGAAACGATCGGGCCCTCGGACGGCGCGCTACCGGTGGAGACGAAGACCACCTCGAGCGGTCGCTCGAGCGTCACGTCGGCGGGAACGTGCACGAACGCTCCGTCCGCGAGGAACGCGGTGTTGAGCGCCGCGAACGCGCTGTTGCGCCAGCGCGCGTGCTGCGCGAGGTGGGCGCGGACCAGCTCGCCGTCCGCGTCGGTCCGCAGCGCGGCGGCGAGGCTCCCCGCCTGCGCGCCGCCGACCAGGCCCGCCGGCGTGGAGAGGGTCGGCGCGTGACGCCCGTCCACGAAGACGACGCGCGGGCCCGCCCCGACGCACAGGCGCTCGATGTCTGAGGGAGCGGGGAGCGTGGAGCGGGGAGCATAGGCAAGGATGAATCGCTGGTCCGCGATCGGCGCGACGCTCGTGAAGCGCCACTCCTCCTGCTTCATCGTGGGGAAGCCGAGCTCGGCGAACCGCGCGATCGCCCCCGCGCGGAGCTCCTTCAGCCAGTCGGGCGCGCCCGAGGCACCGTTTCGCGCGAACGCCTCGAAGTCGGCGACGTACGGTTCTGTCCTGTCGAGGACATCGGTCATGTGACGACCGCCTCTTCGCGCAGCCAGTCGTATCCCTTCTCTTCCAGCTCGCGCGCGAGCTCCTTGCCGCCCGACTTGACGATTCGCCCGCCGGCCAGGACATGCACGACGTCGGGCTCGATGTGCGTGAGGATACGGTCATAATGCGTCACGAGCACCGTGGCGTTGTCGGGCCGCCGCAGCTTATCCACGGTCTGGGCCACGGTCTTCAGCGCGTCGATGTCGAGCCCGGAATCGGTCTCGTCCAGGATCGCGAGCTTGGGATCGAGCACGGCGAGCTGGAGGATCTCATTGCGCTTCTTCTCGCCGCCCGAAAACCCTTCGTTCACCGGGCGGCTCAGGTAGCTCGAGTCCCAGCCGATCGCCTTCAGCTTCTCTTCGAGCGCGTCCATGAACTCGACGGGCCCGAGCTCCTCAACCCCCTTGTGCTTGCGGATCGCATTCACCGCGGAGCGGAGAAAGTAGGCGTTGGTGATGCCGCGGATGGCCACCGGGTACTGGAAGGCGAGGAACACGCCCTCGCGGGCCCGCGCCTCGGGCGCCATGCCGAGGAGATCGTTCCCTTCGTAGAGCACTCGACCGGCAGTGACGGTGTACGCCGGGTGTCCCGCGAGCACCTGGGCGAGCGTGCTCTTCCCCGAGCCGTTCGGCCCCATGATCGCGTGCACCTCACCGGCGCGTACCGTGAGATCGACGCCGCGCAAAATCTCCCGGCCCTCGACCGAAGCGTGGAGGTCCCTGACTTCGAGCAGCACCTTTCCCCTTTCCCGTTTCCCCTTCCCCGTCATCCCACGCTCCCTTCGAGACTGATCCCGAGCAGGCGCTGCGCCTCGACCGCGAACTCCATGGGCAGCTCCTTGAAGACTTCCTTGCAGAAGCCGTTCACGATCATCGAGACGGCGTCCTCGGCCGAGAGGCCGCGTTGTTTCGCGTAAAAGATCTGGTCCTCGCCGATCTTGGAGGTCGAGGCCTCGTGCTCCATGATGGCGGTGCTGTTGCGCACGTCGATGTACGGGAACGTATGCGCCCCACACCGGTCCCCGATCAGCATCGAGTCGCACTGCGAGTAATTGCGAGCTTGGTCTGCGCCCTTCAGGATCTTCACGAGACCGCGGTAGGTGTTCTGCCCGCGGCCGGCCGAGATTCCCTTCGAGACGATCGTCGAGCGGGTGTTCTTGCCCATGTGAATCATCTTGGTGCCCGTATCCGCCTGCTGGCGGTGGTTGGTCACGGCCACCGAATAGAACTCGCCGATCGAGTCGTCGCCCTGCAGGATGCAGCCGGGGTATTTCCAGGTGATCGCCGAGCCCGTCTCCACCTGGGTCCACGAGATCTTGGAGCTCCGGCCACGACAGGCGCCCCGCTTGGTCACGAAATTGTATATCCCGCCGCGCCCCTCTTCGTCGCCCGGGTACCAGTTCTGGATGGTCGAGTACTTGATGGTCGCCCGGTCGAGCGCGACCAGCTCCACCACGGCCGCGTGCAGCTGGTTCTCATCGCGCACCGGAGCCGAGCAGCCCTCGAGGTAGCTCACGTAGCTTCCCTCGTCCGCAACGATCAGCGTCCGCTCGAACTGGCCCGTGGACTCGGCGTTGATCCGGAAGTAAGTGGACAGCTCCATGGGACAGCGAACGCCCTTCGGGACGTACACGAACGAGCCGTCCGTGAACACGGCCGAGTTGAGGGCGGCGAAGAAGTTGTCGTTGTACGGCACCACAGAACCGAGGTAGTGCTGCACCAGCTCGGGATACTCCCGGATCGCGTCCGAGATGGCGCAGAAGATCACGCCGTGCTTCTTGAGCTCCTCGCGAAACGTCGTCGCGACGGAGACCGAGTCGAACACGGCGTCCACCGCCACGCCCGAGAGCCGCTTCCGCTCATCGATCGGGATCCCGAGCTTCTCGAACGTCTCGAGAAGCTTCGGGTCGACCTGCTCCAGGCTGTCCAGCTTGGGGCGCTGCTTGGGAGCCGCGTAGTAGCTGATGCCCTGATAGTCGATCGGGCCATACTGCACGTTCGCCCAATGCGGCTCGGGGCTTTTCAGCCAGTTGCGGTAGGCCTTGAGCCGCCAGTCTACCATCCAGGTCGGCTCGCCCTTCTTCTGCGAAATCAGCCGGATGACGTCCTCGCTCAGACCGGGGGCGACGGTCTCCGACTCGATATCCGTGACGAAGCCGTACTTGTACGGCTGGAGGACCTGGGCTTCGATGCCGCTGCTCATTGAGACTCCCGAAGTCCTTTGTGCATCGCGAGTTGCGAAGGGGTGGCCATGGTGCAGGGGAATCCTACAGGAATTACTCGGGATTGTCAACGTGAGCCCCGAGCCCCTAATCCCTCTCTCAGTAGATGTCCCGATTGATCTCCCGGACGAGCCGTTCGTAATCCCCCGGCGTATTCAGATCGTCGATCACCGCCGGGTCGTCGACCGCCACCGTCAGGACGTCCTGCTCGTGGGCAGCGAGCACCGCTCGCGCGCCGTGTCGGGTCGCGGCTGCACTGGTTGCGAGCTCGGGAAATAGGGCCTGATCCCAAACCACCGGCTGCCCGCGCCGCTCGGCGAAGGTCGGCACGACGGCGGGCGCGCCGGTCCGCCGATGCGCCTCGAGCAGGCGCTCGAGGGTGGAGACGCGTACGTGCGGGAGATCCACCGGCCACGCCACTATGCCCGAAGGACGGATCGGCTCGAGGGCGGCGAGGGCGGCGCGCAGCGACCCAATCGCCTCGGCGGCGAGATCGGGGTTTTCGATGATGAGGCACTCGTGGGTGGCAAGCGAGGGTCGGACACGCGCCGCGTCGGGGCCGAGCACTACGACGCGGGACTTTACGTCCAGCGCCTCCAGGGCCTCGAGGATGCGGACGGCGAAGGGCCGACCCCGGAAGTCCAAGAGTGCCTTGGGCCTACCCATTCGTTCCGAGGCCCCGGCAGCGAGCACCACCCCGGCGAGACCCATGCTGTGACGTTATCGCGAGTTGCACCCCGCCGCCAAACCCCCAAATTGGCGCCCCATGGCCGTACGACGCATCCGCCAGCTGGGCGACCCGATCCTGCGGATCCGCTGCGAGCGGGTCCAGAACCCGAAATCCGCCGCGACGCGGCTCGTCGCGGACGACCTGCGGGATTCGCTCGCCGTCGCCAGGAAGAAATACAAGATGGGACGGGCGCTCGCGGCGCCCCAGATCGGCGCGCCGGTGCGGATCGTGTTCGTCCAGATGGACAAGCAGCGCTGGACGATGATCAACCCCGAGATCACGGACGTCGGGCCGGACGACTTTCTGGTATGGGACGATTGCTTCTCGTTTCCGAACCTGCTCGTTCGCGTCAATCGGGCCTACCAGATCACGGTGAGCTATACCGACCCGAAGGGCAAGCAGCACACGATGGAACTCGAGGGACCGATGGCGGAGCTGCTGCAGCACGAGATCGACCACCTGGATGGCATCCTCGCGCTCGATCGCGCGAGCGGGGTCGATCCCTTTGCGTTCCGTTCCGAGTGGGAGAAGCTGCGGGAGGCCGCCGAGCGCTACGGCCCCCCCAAGCCGCGGGAGGTGTGAGCCGGCCGTTCCCCTCGTTAGATTGGCCAGTGACAGGGGTGCCCGCGCGACGACTGCGGGCTGAGATCACACCCTTTGAACCTGATCCGGTTCGCACCGGCGAAGGGAGCTCCGCATGACCTGCCTCACCCAAATGCACTTCGCCCGCCAGGGCACGATCACTCCCCAGATGGAACGCGTCGCGGAGCGCGAGCAGCTCCCGGTCGAGCAGGTGCGCGACGAAGTCGCGCGGGGGCGGCTGATCATTCCCGCGAACGTGAATCACCTCGCAAAGCGACTCGATCCGATGGCGATCGGCAAGGTGACCCGCGTGAAGATCAACGCCAACATCGGCAACTCGGCCGTCGAGTCGAACATCGACCAGGAGCTCGAGAAGCTGCACCACGCCGTCCACTACGGCGCGGACA
>WNFW01000680.1_pt1 | contig 21999 bp, 23 predicted proteins | sample 5400131 | NCBI WGS metagenome assembly WNFW01 (sample SAMN13153362, study PRJNA577476) | soil metagenome | isolation source: 20 cm soil or saprolite under grassland replicate 1 | place: USA:California | collected 2016-06-15 | reverse complement strand
AGGACGAGCAGCCCGGGTGCCGCGAGCGTGGCGCCCGCCGCCGCGACGGCGCGCCGTCGGCGCGGCCGGCGCCACCAGCCCGCGGCGGCCGCCTCGCGCGCCCAGCGCGCCGCCACGCGTCCCGCGAGGTAGGCACCGATCGCCGCGCCGTCGCCGAGCGGACGGAACCGACTGCGCCGCCGGGCGCGCGCAATCGCTTTGACCGGCACCTCGCGCACCTGCCAGCCGCGGCCCGCCGCGGCGATCAGCACCTCGGTCTCCAGCACGAAGCCGCCGTGGCGCAGCTCGACCTCGTCGAACAGCGTGACGGGATAGGCGCGGTACCCGGACTGGGTGTCCGTGAGCGCGAGCCCGCTCGCCCAGTTGACGAAGAACCCCGCGACGCGGATCGCGTTCAGCCGGTCGGGCTGGAGTGCGGACGGCTCGGCCATGCGGCTTCCGGCCACGATCGCACCCGGCGTGCGCCGCGCGGCGCCCAGCACCGCGGCCAGATCTCCCGGATCGTGCTGCCCGTCGCCGTCGAGGGTGACGACGACCGAGGCACCGCGGCTCCGCGCGGCCGCGACGCCCGTCCGGATCGCCTGGCCCTTGCCGAGGCGCCGCGGGTGTCGGAGCACCTCGGCGCCGGCGCGGCGCGCGATCGCGGCGCTTTCGTCTTCCGAGCCGTCGTCCACGACGAGCACGGGCGCACGGGCCCGAGCCGCGGCGACCACCTCGCCGATCGTCTCCGCCTCGTTGAACACCGGGATGACGAGGATTGGAACGAACGCCTCGGGACCGGTACTCATTGTGCGTGGCCCGAGACACGTGGGTGGCCCGAGACACGCTGCGACCCGGGCTCGCCTTGGCCTCGTACCACCAGCGCGACGTGGGTGCCGCCGCGGGCGATCGCGTGGACCAGCGCCGGCCGCGCGGCGTCGTCGAGCGCCGCCGCCGCCACCGCGAGCGCGCCGAGACCGGAGTGGCGGCCCACGCGCGGTACCAGTGCCGTCTGCTGTGGCCGCGCGGGTTGAAGGGCTTTCTCGAGGATCGCCTGCTCCCAGCGGTCGCGCGGCCCGTCGCCGCTCGCCGAGATCCAGACCCGGCCCAGATCGTTCGGCGCCACGCCCGCTTCGTGGAGCGCCGCCGCGAGCGCGCGCGATCCGGAGTCATGGCCCACCCCGTAGGGACGCGCTCTGAGCGCGCGCCACGCGGCCCCCGTGATCTCGCCGAACACCCGGGCGCCGCGCGCTTCCGCTCCGTCGCGCGACTCGAGGACGACGAAGCCCGCGCCCTCGCCCCGCGTCTCGCGCACCGCGCCCGCCTCGGCCAGAAGCTCGGCCAGGAACGGATCGATCTCGTCGACGCCACCGGCGAGCACCGCCGCCACGCGCCCCGAGCGGACCGCGGCGGCGGCGCGGGCGATCGCGAGCTCGCCCGCGACCGTCGGCGCGTTGAGCGTGAGCGACAGCTCCCGCGCCGTCACGGCGATCGCGGTGGCCGCGGCCATCGTGTTCATGACCGTGTTCGGAAAGAGCAGCGGTGAGAGGCCCGCGGGACCGCGGCCCAGATACCCGTCGACGAACTCGCGGGTCGAGCGCACGTCGCCGAACTCGGCGCCGAGCACGAGCCCGAGGCCGGCGCCGGGGCCGAGGCCGGCGTCCGCGAGCGCGATCCGCGCCGCCGCGACGGAGAGCTGGCACACGCGGGAGAGCCGCCGCGTCTCCGTCTCGTCGACGAGTCCCTGGAGCGCCGAGCCCGGGACGGAGAGCGCCGGTCCACCGGCCGACGCCAGGAAGGCCCGGACCCGCTCGCGGCCCCCCGTGACCGCGCCCGTGACGACGCCGACGCCCGTCACGACGACGCGCGCCACCGCTAGGCCCGCCCGAAGAGCAGCGTCACGTTCTGCCCGCCGAAGCCGAAGGAGTTCGAGATCGCGTACTCGACCGCGGCCTCACGGGCGACGCGCGGCACGCAGTCGAACGCCACGTCCGGGTCTGGCGTGTCGAGGCCCGCGGTCGGCGGGACCACCTCGTGGACGAGCGTCAGGACGGTCGCGACCGCCTCGAGGGCGCCGGCCGCCGCCATCGTGTGGCCGATCATGGACTTGGTCGAGCTGATCAGGAGCCGCTCCGCGCCGAACACCTCGCGGATGGCGCGCGCCTCGATCCGGTCGTTCTGCGGCGTGGCCGTGCCGTGCGCGTTGGCGTAGCCCACCGCCGCGGGTGCGATCCGTCCGCGCGCCAGCGCGGCCTTCATCGCCCGCACCATGCCCTCGCCCTCCGGGTGCGGCGAGGTGACGTGATAGGCGTCGGTCGTCATCCCGTGGCCCGCGAGCGCGGCGTAGATCCGGACGTCGCGGGCACGCGCCCGTTCCAGGTCTTCCAGCACCACGAACGCGGCGCCCTCGCCGATGGACATGCCGCGCCGGTCGCGATCGAACGGGCGGCACGGCTCGGCGCTGAGGAGCTTCAGCGCGTTGAAGCCCATGAAGCAGACGCGGGTGAGCGCGTCCACGCCGCCGGCGAGCGCGGCGCTGACCACGCCATCGGCAATGAGATCGGCGGCGAGCGCGAGCGACGCGGCCCCGGAGCTGCACGCCGTCACGAGCGTCTCGCGCGGCCCCTCGAGGCCGAGCGCGTTGCCGAGTGCCTCGACGTGCGCGAACGGGAGCGTCGCGCCGGGCGCGAGCCGGGACGCCGGCCGCCGCCCCCGGAAGCGCTCCCAGTACCACGCCTCCGCCTCGAGCATCCCGCCGCCGACCGCGCCGACGACGAGCGCGGCCTCGACGCGCTCGTCGCGCGAGAGCCCGGCGTCCTCGAGCGCTTCCCGGGCGGCGGCGAGCGCGAGACGATCGGCCCGCGACCGCCGCGGCGAGCCGCCGATCCCGTCGGGCACCTCCGCGGCGATCCGGCACCGGAAGCCTTCGGTGTCGACGAGTGTGGCCGGACGGATCGCGCAGACGCCCGCGCTCAGGCCGTTCCAGTACGCCTTGACGCCCGTGCCGAACGGGCTCACCACGCCGAGACCGGTGACCGCGACCGGTCTCACGCGGCCTCGGCCTTTCTCGCGATGAAGCGGCAGAGCGTCTCGAACGACCGGAAGTGCGCCGTCAGGTCCTGCGACTCGTCCATCACGATCCCGAACCGCTCCTCGATCGCGATCGACAGCTCGATGAAGTCGAGCGAGTCGAGACCGATCGAGCCCTCGATGCCCTTGGGCAGCGGGGTCTCGAGCGCCATGTCGCCGGCCCGACACGGGTCGAACTTCAGCCGCGCGACCAGGATCGCCTTCAGCTCGTCGAGGATCTCCTTCGGGTCCATCGTCCTCCTAGTGGGCTTCCCACGCGAGGCCCGCGCGCCGCCCGCGCCACTCGCCCGTGAGCGTCAGCGGGCCCGCGCCACCCGCCGCGCGCGCCAGGGCCAGCGCGATCAACGGCGCGCACGCGAGCGTCTCGCCCGCGCGGGCGCGCGCGAGCGTCTCGAGCGGTGACGGCGTCGACGCCGGGGCGTAGGTGGCCCGCCACGGGCCCGGGACGAGCAGCGCGCACGCCGCCGACTCCACGAGCGGCGGCCGCACGAGCCAGCGCCCGCGCGCCCAGAGGTCCTCGCACTCCGCGAAGGTCTCGACGGCGAGGACGAGCGCGCGCGCGCACCGTCCACGGCCGAGCAGGAGCGTCGCCTGCCAGAGGCCGTCGATCGTCGCGGCCGCGCCACCGATCAGGATGACATACGGGCCGGTCAGCCCGAACTCGATCGCGACCTCCGCCGGCACCGCCGAGGGCGCCGTGTACGGGAAATGCACCGGCCTCGCCGCCTCCGCTTCGATGAATCCGCGATTCGAGGACCCGTACGCGGCCGCCGTCACGTAGACCAGCGCCGTCGCGTCGCCGCGGATCGCCTCGCGCCCGAGGCCGCCCTCGCGCAGGAGCGCCTCCACCGCGCCGATGCCGAGCAAACACTCGCGCGTGGCGCGGCGGAAACGCTCGCCCGTCGCCATCGATCGCCTGGCGGCGATCAGACGCCGGCCCGCCGCCGCCCGCACGGCGTCCGGCGGCAGCGCGGCCGCGCTCTCTCCCCACCCCGTCACCATGCCGACCGCCGCGACCTCCGTGCCGATCACCGCGCGTCCCCCTCGAGAACGAGCGCCGCGTTACATCCCCCGAAGCCGAGCGAGGTGGAGAGGCTCACGCGCGGGCGCGCCGCGCGCGGCGCCGTCGCCACGTAGTCCAGGTCGCACTCGGCGTCGCGTTCCTCGAGCCCGGCCGTGTGCGGGACGACACCCTCGCGGGAGGCGACCAGGCACATGATCGCCTCGAGCGTCGCCGCCGCGCCCATGGTGTGGCCGAGGGCGCCCTTGATGGAGTTCATCGGGATGCGGGCGGCGCGCGCGCCGAGCGCGCGCTTGAGCACGGCCGTCTCGATCCGGTCGTTGAGCGGCGTCGCGGTGCCGTGCGCGCTCACGAAATCCACGTCGGCGGCGCCGACTTCCGCGTCGGCGAGCGCCACGCGAATCGCGGCCTCGAGCCCGCGTCCCTCGGGGTCCGGTGCCGCGATGTGGCTCCCGTCGCTCGAGCTCGCGTGGCCGAGCAGCCGGCCCAGGCGCCGCCCCTGGGCCTCGCGGTCGCGCGCCATCAGGACCAGGGCCGCGGCCTCGCCGAGGAGGAGGCCGCTGCGCCGGCGGTCGAACGGGCGCACGCGGTCTCGCGTGAGCGACCTAAGGGCATCGAAGCCGCGCATGACGAAGCGACAGAGGATGTCGTACCCTCCAGCGACGACGAGGTCCGCCGCGTCCGCCCGCAGGAGGTCCGCGGCCACGCCGAGCGCCGAGGCGCCTGCCGCGCAGGCCGTGGAGACGGTCATCACGGGTCCACGGGCGCCGAGCCGCAGCGCGAGCGCGTGCGCGGGCCCGTCGTAGAGCGCGGCCGCGGCCCGGCGCGCGCGCCGCTCACCCGCCAGCGCGCGCTCGCCCTCCTCCACGCCGCCGAGCGCCGTGCCCAGGACCACGCCGACGCGCTCGGCCGGCGCATCGAGGCGAGCGCGCGCGAGCAAGTCGTCGGCCGCGGCGAAAAGGAGCTGGGAGGCGCGGCAGCCTTCCCGCTGCAGGCACTTGAGCTTCTTGATCTCGCCGCCCCAGCCGACGCGCAGGTCGTCCACGGCAAAGCGCTCGATGCGCGAGATGCCGTCCGCGCCGGTGACGAGCCCGGACCAGAACGTGTCGAGGTCGCCACCGACCGGCGTCACGACCCCCGCGGCGACGATGGCGACCGGCTCAGTGCGCAGGCGTCTCACTCCACTCGTGCGGCCTCGATGACCGACAACGACGCCATCAGAGGAGCCGCGAGTAGTACATGCGGAAGACCCGGATCACGCCGGGCTCGGTGTCGTAGACCCGCGTCGCCGCGAAATGCAGCGCTCGGCGGTCGAAGGTGATGACCCCCGGCGCGTCCGGGTCGTTCGGGTCCCAGACGACGAAGTCGAGGGTCGTGGCGCCGTCACGCGACTCGAACGCGACGACCGTGTGGTTGAGCTCGGGCTTGGGCCAGTTGGTGATCAGGAGCTGGACGAGCCGCCCCGCGCGCAGCTCGCTCACGATCTCGCGCGCGACGTTCTCCTGGTGGGCGGGAGTCACCCAGAAGGTCACCCGCCAGTTGGTCCAGTGCACGAACGTCCAGAAGCGACCGCCGAGCCCTTCCTTCACCGCGGCCTCTTCGGCTTGCGAGAGCTCGCGCAGGCTCGCGTAGCCCGGGATCACGATCCGCGCGTCCTCCGGCAACGCCGGCTCCCACGGCGGCCGCGCCGCCACGCGGCGTACGAGAGCCACGTAGGCCGCGTGATCGAGCCGGGGGAGCGCGGGATCGAAGCGCGCGAACTGGCTGAACTGTCGGAGGCCGCGCGCCAGCACGAAGCAGTAGTTCGCGTAGAGGCCGTCTTCGTGGGGGTGGCGCGCGCGGATCAGGTTCTTAAAGGCGAACGTGTCCCGCGCGAACGCGAACTCGAGCGCGCTGGCCCTCGCGTCGGCGGCGCCTTCCGGCGGCGGACCGAGAACGGGTCCGGTAGCGCACGCGACCGTGACGAGCACAACGCCTAGGAGGACGGCGAGCCGGGCCTGCGCGACGCTATTCAAATTCAATGTCTTAACCCTAAATGGCGCCGTCCCCATCGTCAAGAACCGTGTGCTATCCTCGACCGGTCCCGCCCGATGAACCGAGCGATCGGCGCCCTCTACCGCCTCCTCTACGACGGCCTCCTCGCTCGCCTCCCCGAACCCACCGCGGTCGCGCTCGGCCAGGCGGCGCTGCGCCTCCTGCCGTGGGACCGGCTGCCCGCCTTCCGCCTCGTCGACCCACGGCTCGCCGTCACCCTCGGCGGCGTGAGGCTGCAGAACCCGCTGATCCTCGCGGCGATGTACTACGATCCGCGGATCATCGTCCGCGCGATGGGCCTCGGCTTCGGCGCCGTCACCACCAAGTCCATCACGTTGGCGCCCCGTCCCGGCCACCCGCAGCCGAATCTGGCGCGCGTCCGGACCGCGGCGGGCCCGGGGCTCGTCAATTGCAACGGGTTTCAGAATCCCGGGCTCGAGCGCTTCCGCGCCGCGTTCGGCGCCCTCCCCCACCGCGTGCCGCTCATCGTCAGCGTGGCCGGCGAGTCCGTGGAGGAGTACGTCACGCTCGTTCGCGAGCTCGCCCCGCTGGGCGACCTCGTCGAGTTCAACATCTCGTCGCCGAATACGCGGCTCGTGTACGAGTGGAGCCGGAAGCCGCGGGAGCTCGCGGCCCTGCTCCGGGCGGTGCGCGCCGCCACCGACAAGCCGCTCATCGTCAAGCTCTCGCCCGACTTCGCCGACACGAACGAGTCCCAGATCATCCCGGCGGCGCTCGAGGCGGGGATCCGCATCGTCAACTACGGCAACACGCGGCGCGTCGAGGACCGGCGCCTCTCGCAGGGCGCCGGCGGGCTCTCCGGACCCGAGATCTTCCCCGCGACGCTCGACAACCTGCGCCGAACGCGGGCGCGCTTCGGCGCGGGACTCGAGATCATCGCCACGGGCGGCGTGGACTCGCCCGACAAGGCGCGCCGGCTGCTCCGCGAGGGCGCGACCGCCGTCGGTTACTTCACCGGATTCATCACGCGCGGCCCGATTCTGGCGCGCGAGATCCTCGAGTTCCTCCTTGAGGACCGATAGCGGCGTGCCGGGAGCGCGAAGAATGCGCACAGCTTATCCACATGTCCACCGGTATCCACAGCCGACGAAATCGCACGCGCTGACGCGGGCCCGCAGTCCGGGTCGCGAAATATGACGATCCGTTCGTCCACGGAGAGCACCGGCCCACAGATTCGCCGATTCCATGCGGCCCGGAGCACCACCGCGCGGCGCGCGCGTGCATTTTGCGCGGACAAACGAAGTCTTGACACTGAAATCGCGACGCTCGTAAGGTTGGCGGGCGATGATCGTCGCTCGTCCGACAACCGTCGTTCCTCGGTCACTTCCGACCGGCGTAGCGTAACGAGAGGTCAACGAAGCGATGGAAGGTAGTCGAAAACCGCTCGCAAAAGTGGAAGGACGGCGACGCCTGCGCCAGAGCGGCGTCACCGTTGCCTGGCGCGGCACGCCGAATCTCGACGATTGGGTCGCCTATATCGTCAACGGCACCCGGTCCAAGAAGCTGATCTTGGCCGACCATGCCAGCGAGCGGAAGGTGAAGACGCTCCTCGCCCGGCTGCAAACCCTTCCGAAGAAGGGGATCGAGAAGCTGGCGAAGGGCTGACGCGGTCTAGAGCTCGAGCGGCTCGACCGTCGCGACGGCGGCCGGGTTCTCGCGCCAGATCGCGGGATCGGTGTCCACGAACAGTTCGAGGCCGTTGCCATCCGGATCGGTCAGATAGATCGACTTGCTCACCCGGTGGTCGGCGAGCCTCAGCGGGGTGATGCCGTGGGCCTCGAGGTGAGCCTTGGCCGCGCGGAGGTCGTCGATTCGATCGCCGATCTTGAGCGCCACGTGGTAGAGCCCCACGGCGTCGGGAGCGGGCGCGGAGGCCTGCGCGCCGACCTCCAGCAGCGCGAGATCGTGGTGATTCGCGCCGGTCGCCGAGAAGAAGACCATGCGGTCCCGGTATCGGGCCACCTCTTTGAGCCCGATCACCTCGCGGTAGAACCGCGCCGACCGGTCGAGATCCCGCACCTTGAGGACGACGTGCCCGACGCCCTTTGGGTTGATGGCCATGGCGGCTAGATGATACCGCGTTCGGCGAGGCTCGCGAAGCGACCGCGCCCGATCACCAGGTGATCGTGGACGCGGAGCTCGAGGAGGCGGGCGCACTCGACGAGCTGGCGGGTCAGGCGGATGTCCTCCCGGCTCGGCGTGGGGTCGCCGCTGGGATGGTTGTGGAGCAGGACCACCGAGGCGGCCGACTCGAGGATGGCCGGCTTGAACACCTCGTAGGGATGGACGAGGCTCGCCGACAGCGTCCCCTCGGAGATCACGCGATCGCGCAGGAGGCCGTTCTGGGCGTCGAGCAGCGCCACGCGGAAGACTTCGCGCTTGAGGTCCTCCATGAGCGGTGCGAACGCAGCGTACACCGCGGCTGGGCTCGAGAGGACGACCCGCGCGCCCGGTGTGCGCGCTCGGAGCCGGCGCGTGAGCTCGAAGGTCGCCGCGAGGCGCGCGGCCTTCGCGGGCCCGACGCCGGCCACCCGAGCCAGCTCGGTCACGTCGCGCGCCGCGACCTCCGCGAGCGAGCCGTAGGCGGCAAGCAGCTCGCGCGCCACGTCGACCGCGCTCCGGCCGCGCATGCCCGACCCGAGCTGGATCGCGAGCAGCTCGGCGTCGGCGAGCGCCTCCGGCCCGTTCCAGTAGAGGCGCTCCCGCGGACGCTCGGCTTCGGGCCACCGATCGATCGCCATGAGATTCCGTACGCCGCCGGGCGAGCCGGTGTCAACGCGCAGATTTCGATACGGCGCGCCGGACGCGGTCGGTGGCACAATCCTTCTGTCTGGGAGGGGGCCGTAACGCCCGCCCCCTTCGAGGCTCTGGGAGGTGACGGATGAGGGGGTTCGCCGACTTCGAGCATTACGACGCCCTCGGGCTCGCCGAGCTCGTCCAGCTCGGCAAGGTGACGCCCGCCGAGTTGCTCGACGCCGCGATCGAGCGCGTCGAGGCGCGCAACCCGAGGGTCAACGCCGTCGTGATGAGACTCTACGACTACGGCCGGCAGGCCATCGCCGACGGCCTGCCCGACGGGCCGTTCCGCGGGCTCCCCTTCCTGATGAAGGACCTGACCGCGTCGATCGCGGGGGTCCCGATGACGCGCGGCTCGCGGTTTTTCAGCGACGCGCCGCCGCCCGCCGCCGACAGCGAGCATGTCCGGCGGCTCAAGCGCGCGGGGCTCGTGATCTTCGGCCGGACGAACACGTGCGAGCTGGGACTGTCACTCACCTGCGAGCCGCGGCTCTACGGGCCGACGAAGAATCCGTGGGATCCGACGCGCATCTCCGGCGGCTCGAGCGGCGGCGCCGCGGCGGCGGTCGGAGCGCGCATGGTGCCGATGGCCCACGCGACCGACGGCTTCGGCTCGATCCGCGCCCCGGCCGCGTGCTGCGGGCTCGTCGGCCTCAAGCCCACGCGTGCCCGCAACACGATGGCGCCCTACCTCGGCGAGGGCCTCGGCGGCCTCTCCGCCGAGCACGCGGTGACGCTCACCGTCCGTGACTCGGCCGCGCTGCTCGACGCGACGGCCGGGTCGGCGCCCGGTGACCCTTATGCGGCGCCCGCGCCGACGCGGCCGTATCTGCAGGAGATCGGCGCCGGTCGGGAGGCGCTCAGGATCGCCTACACCTCGCAGGCACCCAACGGCGCGAAGGTCGAGGCCGAGAGCCTGCGCGTGCTCGCGGAGACCGCGAGCCTCTGCGCCGATCTCGGCCATCGCGTCGAGGAGGCCGATCCCGAGATCGACCGCACGGCCGTCGTGCCGTCGTTCATCACGATCGTCGCGGCCAACACCGTCGTGAACCTCGCGGGCCACCCGACCGCGGGCCGCCCCCCACGGCCCGACGAGGTCGAGACGGTCACATGGGGGACGGCGAAGCGCGGCGAGAACGTCAGCGCCGCCGACTACGTCCGCGCGACCCAGACCGCCCACCGCCTCGGCCGACAGATGGCCGCCTTCCATGAGCGCTGGGACGTGCTGCTGACGCCCGCGCTCGCGACCCTGCCCCCGAAGCTCGGCTGGATCGACATGATGATGGACGACGTGGACGAGTACTGGCGACGCGTCTTCGCCTTCTCGCCGTTCACGGTCTGGTTCAACCTGACCGGCCAGCCGGCGATCGTCCTGCCGATCGGCCGCGCGCCGGACGGCTTGCCCGTCGCCGTGCAGCTCGTCGCGCGCGGGGGCGACGAGGCGACGCTCTTCCGCCTGGCGTCCCAGCTCGAGGCGGCGCGCCCCTGGCGCGACAAGAAGCCGGCGCTCGTCGCGTAACGCGTCTACGCCGCGGGGACGAAGCGGTAGCCGCCGTCCTTCTCGACGATGAAGCCGGGCGTCGGGAAGTGCGCCGCCAGGATGAGGACTCCCGAGTCGGCGTGACGCTCGACGAACGCGCGTCGCGTGTCGCGCGCCTGCTTGGGGTCGTAGCAGAAGCGGCTCGACCACTGGGGCTCGGCGACCTGCACCGTGCGGTGCATGAGGTCGCCGGAGAAGACCGCGTCGCCGGCGGATGTGCTCAGGCGGACCGAGACGTGGCCCGGGGTGTGGCCGGGCGTCGGCTCGAAGCGAAGCCACGCGTCCACGACATAGTCGGCGTCCACGAGGTCCGCCTGGCCCGCCTCGACGACCGGCATCACGCTGTCGGCGATGCACGCGTCCTTCTCATGGCGCCAGAACTCCCACTCCTCACCGGCGAAGATGTAGCGCGCGTTCGGGAAGGTCGGTACCCAGCGGTCGCCCACCCGCCGTGTGTTCCAGCCGACGTGATCCACGTGCAGATGCGTGCACAGGACGACGTCCACCCCCTCGGGCGTCACGCCCGCCGCGCGGAGGTCGTCGAGGTACGCGCCCCGGCGCATGTGCCACGCGGGCGAGCCGTCGCGCGCCTTGTCGTTGCCGACGCCCGTGTCGATCAGCACGGTGTGGCGCGGGGTCCTCACGATGTAGGTCCCGATGCGCGAGCCGAGATCGCCCGTCGCCTCGTCCCAGAAGTGGGGCCGGAGCCAGCCGTGATGGCGCGCGATCGCGTCGGGCGTCGAGTCCGGGAGCATGGACGCCGTGGGGAACGACGAGCGGTCGATCTCGATGATGCGGGAGACCGTGGCCTCGCCGAGCGTGCGCGTGCTCATGCGAACCGCGGCATCACCTTTTCCCCGAACAGGCGCATGGACCGGACGATCCGGTCGTGGGGGACGCCGCCGCGGTTGAACGACGCCATGAAGTAGGTGACCCCGAGCGCCTCGTGGTGCTGACGGATCTTGTCGGCGACCTCCTCGGGGTCGCCGCAGATCGCCGCCTGCTCGAGCGCCTTGTCGTCGGAGAGCGCCAGGAGGTTCTCGCGTACCCGCTTGTAGAACTTGTACTGCTCGGGCGGGACGCCAGCGGGATCGGCGATGAGGTCGGCCTGCGTGCGGAAGAACCAGCGCGTCGGCTCTCGCAGGTCCTCCCGCGCCTGCTTCGAGGTCTCGGCGACGTGGATGATCTTGTTCATCGCGATGTCGCCGCCCGCGTCCGCCCCGTGGGTCTCGCGCCACGCCGCCCGGTAGGCGTCGAAGTTCTTCCGGAGAATGTCCCAGGGCGTGAAGGATGGGGCGGTCAGGATCTTGAAGCCCTTCCGCGCGGCGAGCGTGTAGGTGTCGGGGGAGACCGCGGCCGTCCAGAAGGGTGGGTGCGGCTTCTGGACGGGCTTGGGCAGCACGCGGACGTCGCGCACCGTGTAGAACTCGCCCTCGAACGTCACGCGCTCCTCGGTCCACGCCCGGCGGATCACCTCCAGGCACTCGTCGAACCGCTCGCGCGTCTTCTCCATGGAGACGCCGAGGCCGCGGAATTCCTTGGGCTGGTAGCCACGGCCCAGGCCGAATTCGATCCGCCCGCCCGAGAGGATGTCCACCATCGCCCACTCCTCGGCAATCCGGAGGGGATGGGCGAAGGGCGCCACGACCACGGAGGTGCCGATCCGCACGCGCCGCGTCTCCCGCGCGATGGCCGCGGCGAGGACCGCGAGCGACGGGCAGATCCCGTAGGGCGAAAAGTGGTGCTCGGCGAGCCAGACCGCCTCGAAGCCGAGCTCGTCGGCGAGCCGCGCCTCCTCGAGCGCGTGCGCGTACACGTCGGCCTCGGTCTGCCAGTCGCGGAACGTCAGGAGCTGTTGGGTGCAGAACCTCATCGGCGCCTCACTCTCCCCGGAAGACCGGCTTGCGCTTCTCGAGCATCGCCCGCACGCCTTCTCGAGCGTCGTGGCTCCGACGCGCCCGCGCCGCAAGCGCGTCGAGGTCGGCGTGCTCGATCCCCTCGCGCGCCGCGAGCCCGCGGAGGATCGCCTGCTTCATCCCGGCGAGGGACAGCGGCGCGTTCTCGGCGATCGTCCGCGCCAGCTCGCCGGAGACACGCTCGACGTCGGCCGCCGGCACGACTTCGTGGACCATCCCGACCTCGTAGGCCCGCCGGGCTGTGAGGGGCCGGCCGGTGAACAGAATCTGGCGCGTCATCGCGGGGCCGACGATCTCCACGAGCTTCTGCCCCAGGGTGAACGGCACCACGAGCCCGAGCCGCGCCAGCGGCATCGCGAACCGGGCGGGCTCCGCGGCCACGCGGAGGTCGCAGTGCAGCGCCAGCTCGCAGCCCCCGGCGAAGGCGTCGCCGTGGACGACGGCGAGTGTGGGGTGGCGGCACAGCTCGATCCGCCGGAGCACGGCCACCACGCTCGTCTCCGGATCCGCCCGGGCGTCCTGCGCGCGGGCGAGCTCGTCGAGGTCCATCCCCGAGCAGAAGGCGGGGCCGTTGCCGCGGACCACGACGACCCGCACCGCCGGGTCACCCTCGAGCCGCTCGAAGGCCGTGGCGAGCCCGTCGAGCAGCGCGCGGTTCAGCGCGTTCCGCTTGGCGGGACGGTTCAGCGTGACCGTCGCGACGCCGTCGGCCACCGCACACAGGAGCTCGTCGCCCATCGCGCTCGAGTCCCTCCGTCAGGCGAGCGAGCCCACGACGAGGCGCTCGTGGAGCATGCTGAGCATCTCGTCCACGGCGGCGCACTGCCAGACACGGAAGAACGGCGAGTCCAGCAGCTCGAAGAAGAGCCGGGTTCCCCGCTTCTGGGTTTCCTCAGGCGTCTCGCCCGGACGCGGCGCGCGGAGGTGCCCGACGATCCGGTCCTTGTGGTAGATCGCCGGGTACTCGATGTAGTGGCACAGGTACTCCAGCGCCTTCGTATAGAAGACCACCACGGGGATCGACTGCCAGGCCTGGCCGTTCTTTCGGTTCATGAACTCGGCCATCAGGTCGGCGTTGCTGTCGGGCGCCTCGGCGAGCGAGGGGGTCTGGCTCCGGCTGAAGCGCGCGCCGTCGCGCCGGAAGATCCGGAGCTCCATCCCGCCCGCCTCCGCGAGGCGCGCCAGGATCGGGAGGTCGCGGCGACAGTCGGACGACCACTCCTCGGAGATGACCAGGACCTTGGCGGGGCCGTTCGGCTGTGCCGTGAGCCACGCGACGGAGGCGGCTTGCGCGTCGGTGAGCCGCGCGGCCTCGTAGGCTCGGCGGAGGTAGCCGCTCCAGTCGCGCCGCGCCTCGCCCTGGGAGCCCTCGCGCTTGAGATTGTCCGGCGTGCCGACGTCGGCGGCGTACGCGTCGAAGGTTATGCCCTTCGCGAACCGCTCGGGCGTCACCACACTCCGCTTGCGCTCCACGGCGTCTTCCTCCCCTTGGAACCGAACTCTAGCACGAGCGCCGGGTCGCGACGAGGCTTCGCCTGGCTGCGCGTCACACTCGTCGGGGTTCGAGCGCCGGCTCAACTACCCGGGGGCGTCGGTGGCGAGGCCCGAGACGATCTGCGCGTGCGGCAGCCGCCGCAGCACCTCCGGGGAGGTCCGAATCTTCGACGCGCGACTCCCGCCCCCCAGGATGATCCACTCCATCGCCATGAGCGCGTCGTCCACGTAGATCGGCATCTCGGGCGGCAACGCGAAGACCGTGACGCCGCCGAGCATCATGCCGGTCAGCGCCTTCGTCTCCTCCGCCGAGGCGAACGAAAGCTTCGCGACCCCCAGCAGCCGCCGCACCGCATGGTTCACGTCGAGCCGCCGCGTCGCCTTCACCACGCACGCGGCGTACTGTTTGGGCTCCTTTTTCGACGCGACGATGATCGTGTTCGCCGAGTTCTCGAGCGGCACGCCGTATTTCTCGCAGAACGGCCCCGTGTCGGCGTAGTCGGGGTCGATCGCCATCAGCTCGTACGGCACGCCGAGGCGCGCCAGCACCTCGGCCACGCGGCGGTCGACGTCCTCCACGGGCTCAGAAGATCGCGAGCGGGTGCGCCGGCGCGCCCGTGCTCCCCACCAGGCGGATCGGCGTCGCGGTGAAGAGAAACTCGTAGCGTCCCTCGTCCTCGCACGCGCGAGCGAGCCGCTCGGGGTCGGTGTTGTCCACGAGCGCCAGGCCCAAGAACGGGATCGCGAGGTGCGTCCCGAAGCCGAAGCCCCGATAGCCGCTCGGCCGCTCGTCCATCATGTCCCACGCGATCGCGGCGATGTCTTTCTCGCGGAACCACTCGAGACAGGAGACGTGAAGGCCGGGGTGCGGCGAGACGCGCGGCACCCAGTCGGGGTGCGCGCGCTGGAACGCTTCCTGACCGCCTCGCACCACGACGACGTCGCCCGGCTCCACCTTGACGCCCGCGCGCGCGGCCGTCGCGTCCAGCTCGCGCGGCGTGATCGGATGGCCCACGGTCACGTGGCCCTCCTTCCGCGCCACGGCGACGTCGAGGAGGACGCCGCGCGAGGTGATCCCGTCGAAGAGCGGGTCGATCGGGCACCACGTCGCGCCCGCCGGGCTCAGGCTCTCTCGGAACGGCCGCCCGTTGTAGAGCTCGCCGTCGAACGCGACGTGGCAGAGGGCATCGATGTGGGTGATCGTGTAGCCGTGGTACACGAGGTCGAAGCGGTCGAGCACCGCATCGGCGCGCTCACGGTTCACGGGGAACGTCACGTGGTACATGAGCGCCGGCTGCGGCCCGATGTCCCGCGCGAGCGAGACGGTGCGCCCGGTCCGGACGAGCGCCTGCGCCCACGCGCGCTTCGCCGGGGTGATCAGGTTCACGGTGCCGAGCTGATCGGCGTCACCCCAGCGGCCCCAGTTGTGGAGCTCCTTGAAGTACCCTTCGACGCGCGTCGGTGGAGGTGGCGTCCAGTCGGGCATCGTGTGAGCCTCCCGCCGCGGAACATAACACGGCTGGCACGTCCTTGACTCGCGCGCGCGTCATCGACTACTTTGCCCCGAGAGGGAGATCCGCATGGCCTCCAATCTCGACGGCAAGTTCGCGACGCTTCACGAGATCGTCCGCGCGGCGCGCCACAACCTGGCGCCGGGCCCCTGGGACTACCTGATCGGCGGCACGGAGACCGAGACGACGCTCCGGCGCAACCGCCAGGCGCTCGACTCGGTCGCCTTCCGGCCGCGGGTCCTTCGCGACGTCTCGAAGATCGACACGAGCGCCACGCTCTTCGGCCGGTCCGTACGCATTCCGGTGATGCTCGCGCCGATCGGCTCCATCGAGACCTTCACCGAGGGCGGCGGCGCGACGGCGGCGAAGGCCTCGGGCGAGTTCGGCGTGCCCCAGATGCTCTCGTCGGTCTGCAACCCGGGCCTCGAGGCCGTGGCCAAGGCCGCCGATAATTTCCGGATCTTCCAGCTCTACGTCCGCGGCGACGACGCGTGGGTGGACGACTGGGTGCGGCGCGCCGTGGACGCGGGGTACGCCGCCTTCTGCCTCACCGTAGACACCGCGTGCTACAGCCGGCGCGAGCGTGACCTCGCCCGGCGCTTCGTCAAGCCCTGGCGCACGCGCGCGAGCGGCCACGAATTCCAGGCCGCGCTCAGCTGGGACCACGTCAAGCGCTTCAAGGACACGCACGACATCGAGCTGATCCTGAAGGGCATCGCGACGGCCGAGGACGCGGCCCTCGCGGTGGAGCACGGTGTGGAGGGCGTCTACGTCTCGAACCACGGCGGCCGCCAGCTCGACCACGGCCGCGGGACGCTCGACGTGCTCCCCGAGGTCGTGCAGGCGGTCGCTGGGCGCGCGACCGTCATGGTGGACGGCGGCTTCGTGCGCGGGACGGACGTCGTCAAGGCGATCGCGCTCGGCGCCCAGTGCGTCGGCATCGGGCGCCTGGCGTGCTGCGGCCTCGCCGCCGCGGGCCAGGCGGGACTCGAGCGCGTGCTCGAGCTGCTCGAGGACGAGATGCGGATCGCGTTGGGGCTCCTCGGCGTGGGCCGACTCGACCAGCTCGACGGCGCCTACGTGCACCCCGCCACGCCCGTCACGCTCCCCCACGCGACGAGCGCCTTCCCGCTCCTGCACGAGGAAGGCTACTGAGGCGAGCCCCGTGACCCTCGACGACGTCCGCGCACGCATGAAGGCGGCCGGCATCGTGATCGCCGAGGATCGGCTGGAGATGGTCCGCCGGCTCCTGTCGGACGCGCTCGCGCCGATCCATGCCCTCGATTCGCGCGTGGTGCGGACGCTCGAGCCCGCGGTCATGTTCGACGCGATCCGGAGCGCCGAGCCCCGTCGGAGCGACGATGGCGAGTGACGACCTCGCGTTTGCGACGATCGCCGAGACCGCCGCGCGCTACCGGAGCCGCGCGCTGTCGCCGGTCGAGGTGACCCGAGCGCTCCTCGACCGGATCGAGCGGCTCGACCCCACGCTGCACGCCTTCGTCACGGTCACCGCCGAGCGCGCGCTCGCGGAGGCGCGGGCGGCCGAGGCCGCGCTGGCTCGCGGGGAGGCGGCGAGCCCGCTCCTCGGCATTCCCCTCGCCTACAAGGACATCTACGCCACGCGCGGGACCCGCACCACCGCGGGCTCCGCCCGCCTCGCCGACTGGGTTCCCGAAGACGACGCGACGTGCGTGGCGCGGCTCCAGAAGGCCGGTGGCGTGATGCTGGGCAAGCTCACCACCCACGAGTTCGCCTTCGGCATCCAGTTCCCGGGCCACCGCTTCCAGCCCGCGAAGAACCCGTGGAACCTCGCGCACATGCCCGGCGGATCCTCCAGCGGATCGGGCGCGGCCCTCGCCGCCGGGCTCGTCCACGGCGCGCTCGGCTCGGACACGGGCGGCTCGATCCGCGGCCCCGCCGCGTTCTGCAACATCGTTGGTCTCAAGCCGACCTACGGGCGGGTGAGCCGCGTGGGCGTCATCACGCTCTCCTGGACGCTCGACCACACGGGCCCGATGGCGCGGACGGTGGAGGACTGCGCGCTCCTCCTGCACGCGCTCGCTGGCTACGACCCGGCAGACCCGGCATCGAGCCGCGCGGCCGTCCCGGACCCCCTGGCGGCGCTCCGGTCGGGAATCCGCGGCCTCCGCGTCGGTGTGCCGCGCGCGTATTTCTTCGACGGCGTGGACGCGGAGGTCGAGAAGGCGCTCGAGCAGGCGCTCGCGACGCTCCGCGATCTGGGCGCCACGGTCACCGACGTCGAGATCCCGTCGATCGAAACCTCGTGGGCCTTCCTCGCGATCCTGATGGCCGAGGCCTTCGCCTATCACGAGCGCGATCTTCGGACCCGTCCCGAGCTCTACGGAGACGTCCTGCGCGAACGACTCCTCGCGGGTGGACTCATCCTGGGCTCGGAGTACGTGCAGGCACAGCGGCTGCGTTCACGGCTCCAGGCGGAGATGCTCGACGTCCTGCGGCGCGTGGATGTCCTCGCGACGCCCACGACGCCGAAGCCGGCGCCGACGTTCGCCGCAGTGTGGGACCCGAGCTTCGGGTTCCCGAAGAGCACCATGGCGCCGTTCAACATGAGCGGGCTCCCGGCCCTCGCGCTGCCCTGCGGCGTCTCCTCCGAGGGGCTTCCGCTCTCCCTCCAGATCGCCGGGAGGCCATTCGACGAGGCGACGGTGCTCCGCGTGGGCCACGCCTACGAGCAGGCGACCGAGTGGCACCGACGGCGCCCCGCAGTGCGAGCCGCAGCCGAAGGCGAGGCGAGTCTATAACCGAGGCGAGAGGATGACCATGGACACGCAGCGGCTCTCCATGCCCATCAGCGAGGCGATCTTCACCCAGCGCTCCATCCGACGCTTCAGGCCCGACCCGATCCCCATGGAGGACATCCGGCTCATTCTCGAGGCCGCCTTCAAGGCGCCGAACGGGGGCAACCGTCAGATCGCGCGCTTTCTGGTGATGGCGGACCGGGCACTGATCCGCGAGTTCGGCAAGCTCTACCACGAGGCGTGGTGGGCCAAGCGCTGGGACGAACGGGGCTGGACGAAGCTCGAGGACATCCCGCCCGAGGACAAGAACTATCGCGCCGCCGCGCAGCTCGCCGACGAAATGCAGGACGCGCCGTGCGTCGTCCTGGCCCTGGCCCTCCCGCCGGGCTCGGCCAACTCGGTCATCCCCGCCTGCCAGAATCTGATGCTCGCCGCGCGCGCCCTCGGCATCGGCTCCGTCCCGACGACGCTCCACGCCAAGGTCATGGATCGTGTCTACGCGCTCCTCTCCATCCCCAAGGACGTGAGCTTCCACTTCTCGATCCCGCTCGGCTACCCGCGCGGAACCTTCGGCGGGAGCCGACGCCTCCCCACATCGGCGACGACCTTCCTGAACCGCTGGGCGACGGCGCCACCGTGGACGTAGAACGGAGCCCGGGCCCGTGGCGACGGCGCAAATTGCGGCCCGAAACAAAAGCATGGTAGCCTGCCTCCGGGCAACGCCCACGAGGAGGAGAGGGCTATGGCGTCAGGCGTCACCGCGAAGATCCTGCATGTCGATCTGACTACCCGCCAGACTCGCGTCGAGGAGATCCCCGAGGTCACGGTACGCAAGTACCTGGGCGGCGGCGCCCTGGCGTGCCACCTGCTGCTGCGGGACATGCCGGCGGGCGTCGATCCTCTCGGACCCGACAACGTCCTGGTCTTCATGACCAGCGTCATCAATGGCCTCTCGCTCTCCGGCACCAACCGCTACACCGCCGCCGCCAAGTCGCCGCTGACCGGGGGCTACGGCGAGTCGGAGGCCGGCGGCTGGTGGGGACCCGAGCTGCGCGCGGCGGGGTTCGACGGCGTGACGATCCGTGGCCGGTCCGCCGAGCCCGCGTACCTCTGGATCAAGGACGGCGCGGTCGAGTTCCGCGACGCCGCGCCGTACTGGGGGAAGCTCTCGGGCGAGGTGCAGGACGGCCTGGAGGCGGAGCTCGGCGACAAGCGGATCCGCGTGCTCCAGACCGGGATCGCCGGCGAGCGCGGCGTGCGGTTCGCGGCGATCGTGAACCAGCTCAAGCACTTCCACGGCCGCGGCGGTCTCGGCGCGGTGATGGGCGCGAAAAACCTCAAGGCGGTCGTCGCCCGCGGCTCCAAGCCACCCGTCGCGGCGGACAAGGACAAGGCGAAGGGCCAGCTCGTGTGGTTCAAGGAGCATTACGACCGCGCCAAGGACCGCTTCCACCAGCTCGGCTCCTCCAGCGCGGTGATGGCCCTCGAGGCGAGTGGCATCCTGCCGACGCGCAACTTCCGCGACGGCTCGTTCGAGGGGGCGCGCGCCATCAGCGGTCAGACGATGCGCGACACGATTCTGGTCAACCGCGGCACCTGCTACGCCTGCGCCGTCGCCTGCAAGCGCGAGGTCGAGGTGAAGGAGCTCGGCGTGACGCCGAAGTACGGCGGGCCCGAGTACGAGACGCTCGCGGCCTCCGGGTCGCTGTGCGGCGTGAGCGATCTGAACGCGCTCGCGCTGATCAACCAGCTCTACGCGCAGTACGTGCTCGACTCGATCTCGACGGGCGCGGTCGTCGCGTTCGCCATGGAGTGCTACGAGCACGGGATCCTCACGACGCCGATGACGGGCGGCGTCGAGCTCACGTGGGGCAACGCCGACGCGGTGATCCAGCTCGTCCACCTGATCGGCCGGCGCGAGGGGATCGGCCGACTCCTCGGCGAGGGCGTCAAGCGCGCCGCGCGCGAGCTCGGCCGCGGCGCCGAGCGGTTCGCGCTCCACGTCAAGGGGCAGGAGCTCCCCATGCACGACCCGCGGGGGAAGAAGGGACTCTCGCTGGCCTACGCGCTCTCGCCGACGGGCGCCGACCACATGGAGGCGCCGCACGATCCCCTGTACGCGGGATTTCATCCCCAGGGACATCCGCTCGGCGTGCTCGGCCTCATCGAGCCGCTCGACCCGCTGGTCCTCGACGCCAAGAAGGTGCACGCGTTCTTCGAGACGCAGAAGCTCTGGAGCGCGTACAACTCGGTCGGCATGTGCGACTTCGTGGGCGCGCCGCTCAACGCGCTCGAGCTCCAGCCGATGGTCGACTACATTAACGCGGTCACCGGCTGGAACATGAGCCTCTACGAGCTGATGAAGGTCGGCGAGCGCAACAACACGCTCGCGCGCCTCTTCAACTGCCGTGAGGGGTTCACGCCCGAGGACGACGTGCTGCCGCAGCGGCTGCACGAGGGGATCGGCAACGGCGCGCTGAAGGGCCAGAAGATCGATCCCGACGAGTTCTTCGCGGCGCGGCGGACGTATTACGCGATGGCGGGGTGGGATTCCGAAACGGGCACGCCGACCGCGACGAAGCTGGCGGAGCTTGGGTTGCACGACGTCGTCGCATAGCGTCGGTGCGCGCCGATTAAGCGCGCGGCTCGAAGCGGTTTATTTTCTTGACACCGCTCTCGGCAGCGGCGAATGTCAGCGCCGTGTTCAGCCGAGCGACGCGATCCTCGTCATATTTTCCGGAAACTACACCACTGCGCGCGCGCGCGACCTCGGCTCCGCCCCAGCGATCCGGCGCCAGATGTGAGCTCTCCTCCGCACGTATGATCTGGCCGGGGCAAAACGTCGGGGCTCGCGCCTCGCGAGCGCCGTCGAACACTGATACGCGTCGCGATTCGATTCCAGAACGAGTTTTCGCGGTGGAGTGCAGATGACGACCGTCGGTGATCCGGCGCGCCCTCCACGACGCGGTATCGGACCCCGGTCCAAGCTGGGACTGTACGCGTCTTGGATCGAGCGGTGGCTGCATGAGGCTCCCGACCTCTCGAGCGCCGAAATCCTGAGTCGCGCCCGGGTCGCCGGCTATCGCGGCGGGAAGAGCGCGCTCTACGAGCTCGTCAGGCGGCTGAGACCGCTCGGTTCCGGATAATGCGGCCAGGACGCCGTCCATGAATTCCGGAACTCGCCGGTTTTTTCCGGAAGCCAAATGGGGAGTTCCCCCGGTTGATGCCTGAGCGGATCGCGGCAAAGTTCCGTTACGTGATTGTCATCTTCCGGTAATGAGCACTCGCCGGGCGACATCGGGGAGGACGACCTTGGGCACGCGTCTCGGAGTCTTCGGCACAGGCTACGCGGGGCTGGTCACGTCGGTGTGTTTCGCCGAGCTCGGCCACACGGTCACGGCGATCGACAAAGATCCCGACGTCGTGGCTCGCCTTTCGGACGGGACACCGACAATCCACGAACCCGGCCTCCAGGAGTTACTGGCCGCCAACCTGGAAGCCGGCAGGCTCAGGTTCACCAACGCGGCCGAGGACGTCGTGTCCGCATCCGACATCGTGTTCCTCTGCGTCGGAACTCCGCCCCGAAGCGACGGACGCGCCGACCTCTGCCAGGTCGAGGAAGTCGCCCGGACGATCGCGCCCCTGCTGGACGGCTACAAGCTCATCGTGGAGAAGAGCACGGTCCCCGCCCGCACCGCGCGCTGGGTCGACTGGACGATCCGACGCCTGAGCGGACCCGAGCGCGAGTTCGATGTCGCCAGTAACCCGGAGTTCCTCCGCGAGGGCACCGCGGTCCGCGACTTCCTCGAGCCGGACCGCA
>WNFW01004816.1_pt1 | contig 22003 bp, 22 predicted proteins | sample 5400131 | NCBI WGS metagenome assembly WNFW01 (sample SAMN13153362, study PRJNA577476) | soil metagenome | isolation source: 20 cm soil or saprolite under grassland replicate 1 | place: USA:California | collected 2016-06-15 | reverse complement strand
AAAAGCCGGCTGCGCAATTCCGTTGACGCCAAGAACAATCCCGGCGTGCTCAATCGTCTCGTTCGGATTCAATAATTGCGCGCCAACCGCGCCAACCTCGGGCCGCTGGACATGCTCGGCCATGATCGTCAGCCAATCGCTTTCGATCGCTTCGAGATCATTTTGTAAGAACAGCAACCATGGGCTCTCAGTTTGCCGGACCGCAAAATTATTCAGCGCGGAGAGGTTCGGCGTCCCCTCATAAATGAGCCGCCGATGTTTGACACGGGAAAAATAAGAGTCGGCTTCGTCAGATTGACTGTCATTATCGACAACGACGATTTTATAATTGGGATAGCTGGTTTTGCGTGTCAGACTCTCAACGCAGCGCGAGAGGAGATCCAAACGATCGCGCGCCAGAATGATAATGGATATTTGCTTTGCCGCAGCGAGTTCCCGCTTGACCCAATACGTGTGTGTGCGCCAGTCCATGGCAACGTGACCCGGGATACCTTTCCGTTGGAGGTGCTCGTGCACGGCGCGCCGGGCGGCTTCGAATTGACCGGGCTTTTGCCTAACGCTGATCGCGCTGGAATTTGTGCTTCGCCGCCAATGGTACAACACCCGCGGAATGTGATGAATCCGATCAGTCTGCTCGATGACACGAAAAAAGAGGTCGTAATCTTGTGCGCTGTCGAATTCTGAACGGAACCCGCCCACTTTCTTAACAATCTCCCCCCGCATCGCGGTTAGATGGCCGATGTAATTGTGAGAACGAAATAGGTCAGGCGACCAATCAGGCTTAAACACGGGGGCCTCGCAACCATCGTCAGTCAGCTTGTCTTCGTCGGAGTAAACCAGATCAGCATCGGGATGTGTCTGCAAAAGTTTTGCTATTTGGAAAAGCGAGTCCGGCTCGAGCACGTCGTCATGATCGAGAAGAGTGATCCATTCGCCGCGAGCGAGAGCGAGGGCTCGATTCGAAGCCGCAGAAATGCCTTCGTTTTTTCCCGTTCTATTGAGGACGATACGTCGGTCACGAGCGGCCAAGGCCGGCAGCGCATCAACTAAATCGGCAGCGCTGGATCCATCGTCGATCAAAAGAAGCTCCCAGTTTTCATAGGCTTGCGCGAGCACCGACTCGACAGCTTCCGTAAGCCACTGCACGGACGTATCGTAAATCGGCGTGATAACGCTGATAAGCGGTTGGTTTGCGAATGAACGCGCCTCGTGCCGCATCCCATCCAGGTCGCTCGCACTCGCGCAGTGCCGTTGGAGCCATTCCTGATACTCAGTTGGAGCAGCGGATCGCAGTCGCACTTCACCGCGTGGACGCAATTTCTGCCACGCTGTTTTCACCAGTTTTTCAGGAATGCGATACGGCGCGAGCAGCACCTGACCAATCTTGCGCTCGGGCGATTTACGCAGCGCTTGTCTTTGCTCTCTCAGCAACTTTAGGTCGCGCCGGTATTGCTTCAGTTTAAGTAATTTTTCCTCGAGAATGGCGATGTGCCGATCGGCGGCTTCCAATTCCGATATGCGCGTCCGCAGCATTCGCTCTAAGCCGCTAAGCCGCGTGTTGAGTCTCGCGAAAGCCGTTTCCACGACAGGAATAACCGCCTCGGCAGTCTCGCTCGGTTGGCGTCGGATGAGTATTGCGATGGGGTCGAGGTTGCCCAAATCGCATTCATAATCAGGCAGCAATCCGAACCGGCGAAAACATTCGACAAGTTGCGAGCGTCGCTTGGCGACGCTCGCGCCCGCACCAGGCAGGAGGACAATGCAACTCGCGTAGCGGGCAAGTTCTTTGCTAAGCCGATCATCGTCACTCTCTTCGGCAGAGTAAAACCAGATCGCCACCTCAAAAGGTGCTGGCTCGTCCTGGGGAAGCGTCGTCGCAAGATCGACACCACTGTCGGTAATGACGGCCTCTCTTCCCAATTCGCCAAATTGCCGCTCGAGTTTCTCAGATTCGACGCCTCCGATAATGAGGAACCGGCCATGTTCGAATTTTCGCGCAATGACGCGCGCAAGATCCGAAGGGACAGAATGGATGGCTGAGCGCAACACACCGATATTATATTGGTTGAAGCAAGGCGCAGGCAAATTTACCCTGCGGCGCTGGCGCGCGACACTGCCGATCCTGCATGCTCGATTTCATCGTTTACCTTCTCTATCGCGCGGGATCGGCAATTACCAGCGCGCTGCCGTTACCGCTCCTCTTCGTTTTGGGACAGTTTCTCGGCTTCTGTGCCTGGCTCATTCTTCCCGGTTATCGACGCTTGGCTAGACGCAATGTTTCCATCGCTTTTGGAAATGAAAAATCGCCGCGGCAATTGCGCCGCCTGGTGCGCCGCCATTTTCAGCAGTTGGGCGCCAATCTTTTGTGCAGCGTCAAACTCACGTCCATGCCGCTGGAAAAGATGGCGGCACAAGTTGAAGTGGAAAACTTGGATGCTGTTCACCGGGAATTGCGTGCGGGGCATCCGGTGGTGCTCATCCTGAGCCATCTCGCCAACTGGGAGTTATTCGCGCACATCCTGCCAAAATTCATCGGCTACGTTAGAAATAGTACCATTTACCAAAAGCTCGGTAATCGGTTTATCGATGAACACGTGCGTCGCGTGCGCGGACGGGCCGGAGTCGAAATGTTTGATCGAAGAGAAGGTTTCGAAAAAGCGATCAAACTGCTTCGCGACGGCGGTGCGATCGGCATTTTGAGCGATCAACACGCCGGCGACCACGGTTTATGGGTCCCGTTCTTCGGCCGTTTAGCTTCGACTTCCCCGCTGCCTGCATTGCTGGCAAAGCGCACGGGTGCGGCACTGGTTGGCGTGGCGATCTACACGGATGGACGCGCGCACTGGCGGATCATTGTATCGCCAGCACTGGACGGCAAGGCGGGATCTGTGGAATCGCTTACCGCGAAAATAAACGAGCTTATCGCGTCACAGATCCGCCGCGCGCCGGAAGACTGGTTCTGGGTGCATAATCGCTGGAAAACACCCAAGCCCAACTTCCTTCTCGCGCGTTACAAACGTGGGGTCCATCTGCCATCCGACATTCCGCCGCAAGATCTAAAACCATTTCGAATCCTCATTCGGTCAAGCAACTGGCTCGGTGACGCGGTGATGAGTGTGCCGGCCGTCCGCGCGATCAAGGCCGGACGTCCAGACGCGCACGTTACCGTCGCTGTGCCGTCAAAGATCGCGGCGATGTGGAAGTTAGTTCCGGAAGTAAGCGAAATTATCCCGCTCCCGAATAGGTCCCTTCTCGCAACGGTCCGCTCCATCCGACATCAGCCGCGTTTCGACGTCGTGATTCTCTTTCCAAATTCTTTGCGCACGGCGGTGGAAAGGCGCGGGGACCGTTCCTCGAGCAGACGAACCGGTGAAACTCGGCCTCTCTCCTGGCGCGGAGTACGGATCCGCCAAGCGATGGTTGCCGCAACGGTTCGCCGAAGTGGCAGCAGCGGTTGTCGCGGAATTATCCGTGCAATGGATTCTTTTGGGAACGGCGAAGGACATGGCCATCGGCGAGACGATTGCCAAGACGCTCGGCCATTCATGCGTAAATCGCATTGGCCAAACAACGCTCGAGCAACTGATCGACGAACTGCGCGAGTGCCGCTTATTGCTGACGAATGATACCGGCACGATGCATCTTGCTTCTTTGCTCGGTGTCCCGACGGTCGCTATCTTTGGTTCGACCGAGCCTCGCCTTACCGGACCGCTTGGCGATCGGCATATTATTGTGCGGCATCAAGTAGAATGTAGCCCATGCTTCTTGCGCGAATGTCCGATTGATTTTCGTTGTATGAAAGCAGTCAGCATTGATGAAGCAATCAATGCTGTCTTGTCGATCTTGCAAAGATCTTCGGCGTCGCTCTGATTGGGTTTACAATTGATTCCCGGTTCGCAGGACGTTTGCCGTTGCTTTCGAAGGCCTTCCGGGATGATTGTTGTTTGTGACTGCCGCAATGCCGCGTATCCGAACAAAAGTGCAGGTGATGTTTTTCGATACTGATTGCGGTGGTGTCGTATCCAATATCTCCTATCTCCGGTTCGTCGAAACAGCACGCACACTGCTGGCCGAAGAACGCGGTCTTGCGCTCGCAGAAATGGCGCAAACTCAAAGATATCCTGTGGTCGTACGCACTGAGATCGACTATCGTCGCGCCGCCAAACTTGGCGATCGACTCGTCATTGAAGGCTGGCTCGATGAACTGGAGCGTGCGAAATTTTGGTGCGCATTCCGCATCATTCGACCAAAGGACAATGTGCTAATCGTCGAATGCCGCCAATCACTCGCGTTGATCGAGACGCCGGCGGCCAAACTGCTCCGCCTGCCTAGAGAATGGGAAAAATATCGGAAACCGGGAGTCGATGCACGCTCGCGTTTACCGGACACGCATGTCCGAGGAACAGGGTGACACATCGATGATCGCAGGTACCCGCGTTTTCAGGATCGAAGAGACTCTCCTTGAGCCGCCGGCCATTAGTCCGCTGCCTACACGCCATGCGCTTTTTGTTATTCTGATTGCGCTGGCAGCGCTTTTGCACGTCGCGACGATCGGCTGGGGCGACCTTTACAATGAAACCGATAGCCAATACGCCGGTGCTGCTCGCGAGATGATCGAATCGCATCAATGGCTGTTACCGACCAACGATGGCTTGCCGCGTCTGCAAAAACCGCCTCTGCTTTATTGGCTAATCGTCCTTTCCTACAAAACCTTTGGCACCAACGAGGCTGCCGCGCGTTTACCGATCGCTCTGGCAATTGTCGTCACCGTCGCCCTCACATTTCTAATCGGAGAGCGATTGCGCGATTACTGGCAGGGTTTTCTGGCTGGTCTGATTTATCTTTCTTGCTGTGGCACGTTTCTTTTGGGACGAATCATCATGCCGGAGCCGGTCTTCAGCGCTTTTGTCGCTGGCGGGATTTTTTGTGCAATCTCTGGTTACCAACGCCGACAACATCGAGGCGCTTGGTTCGCCGGCTTCTGGATTTGCGCGGCCCTTGCCTGCGTGACCAAAAGTATTCTTGGGTTGGTCTACCTCATCACCATTCCTTTTCTGCTCGGAATTTTCTACCGCGAGGCCCGACTTCGATTTCGGGCTCTTTTCCACTGGTCGTATTTGTTGATCTTTCTGTTAATCGTTGCGCCCTGGTACATTTGGGCCGCGCGAAATTTCCCCGGAGTTTTTCACCGGCTGGTCAGCAATGATTGGCTGGGCCGTATTTTCGGAGATGATGACGACGTTCCCCGGTTGCAATTCATTGGGTTACATTTCGGATGGTGGTTTCCGTGGCTCCTTGCGGTCCTCCCGGGAGTGATTTTCGCGTGGCGGCGCGTGATGCGGCCGCGTGAGATTGAATTTGCCGACGCACTTCCGCTTTGTTGGATGGGCGTGGTTTTTCTACCGGTCCTTTTGATTGGGCAGCGCCAGGATTATTACTCAATGAGCATGTGGAGCGCATTCGCGCTTGGGGCGGCGACGATCTGGGATCGAATGCCGCGTGCGTTGCGCATCTGTGGTACGGCCGTGATTATGTTCTGCGGATTTGCCCTTGGCGCGCTCGCCGTGATTTCATTGCGGACTGCCGATTCAGGCGGCCAGCGGATCCCAAACGAAATAAGGTTTTCAGCGTGGCACGTCTTACACGATGTGCCCCCTGCAACCTGGCAAGTCTTGTGGCCAATGGCCTGCATTGTTGCGACATCACTCGTGATCTTCTCAAGCATTGCCCTTTACCTGATCGCAAACCGCCGTCCGAGGCTCGCCGCTATTGTGCTCGCGGCTGCCATGATTCCCGCCGGACTCAGCATGATCGACGGCGTCGCGCGAATGGCGCCGCACTTCTCACTTGCAAATGCCGGCCGTTTTCTGAACGAGCGACTCGGCGACAAAGGCGAAGTTGTTTACGAGGGCGCATTGCATCAAGGGAGCAGCCTTGTTTTTTACCTAAATCGAAAATTTCTTCTCCTTAATCGGCCGACGGACGACGATTCTTTCGTTGACTCTTATCCGAGCGGCAGTGTGGTGAATGAAGATGCCGTCCTCGAAAAATGGGCCGCGCCAGACGGAGTCTATTTGATCATCCGGCAAACTCGTCTCGGTTATTGGCAAAAATTACTGACGGAGCGCTTCCATATTTATCACCAAGTCACGACCTGCGGGCCGTACATCATTCTAAGCAATCAATTATAAAGACGCGCGAACATCGTCCAATAACAGCCGTCCCCAAAATTGGGTATACGGGTGCACTCGCCTGACCGGATCGCGGTCACGGACCAAAGGGCGATGCTCGTTTGCCCATTTGAAGATGGAACCATCGAGGGACTCGACATGCGTGAATCCAACAACACGCAAACGCGTTGCCAGTTCCGCAGCCCGATAACCTACGGCGTCGTAGACAACGACGTCAGTATCCGCGGTAGCCCTAGACAAAGCCGCTTCAGCGGAAGTCCCGTGATCGGCACGTTGCGCGCCGGGTAGATGACTCACGTCCCATTCGTCCGGCGTCCGAACATCGAGAAGCACAGGCGGCTGACGATGTCGATCTTCCAGCCAATCCGCCAGATCGCGCGTCGTGATCCACCGGACTTCCGGGAATTGAATCCGAAGTGACGCATTAAGCAAAAACCATTGGAACGCGCTCGTTCTGCTCGCGCTGTAGCCGGCGACTAGAACGATAAGAGCAGTCATCAAAATGCCCAGTTGTGTGCGCGGTGCGCGGGGCGGATGCGGACGAACGATCTCCATTTGAACAATTCCGGTCGCAGCGTAATGTGCCGGCTCCCCTTTCACCCTTCAACTCTTCAGCCTCCACGTTATGTCACAACATCGCAGTTTGAGAGGAGCCAGCACGATAGCGGCCAAGCGCAATGTTCTGAAGCGCTTCGAGCGCGTCGAGCTGCTTAAGAAGCGCGGTCAGTGGAAAGAGGGCCGAAAAGTCATTGGCCTCCCGAAAACAAAACCGGAGGCGTGATGGATTCGTTGAAGCGATCCTCTTCGATCCTTTAACGCTTAAATGTGCGCCTCAACCGTTTCCTCGCTGCAGCCGGCGTAGGTTCGCGGCGATATTGTGATGAGTTGATCGCGGCCGGGCGCGTTAGAATCAATGGTCGACCGTGCACCGATTTCAGTGCGCAACCGACGGCGCGTGATCACGTGAAAGTGGACGGAAAGCTCGTCCAAGCCAATCGGCCGCTACATATCGTCATGAACAAACCAGCCGGTTTTGTTTCGACAAGGAGCGACTCGCACGCACGCGATACAATTTTTGATTTGCTCCCGCCAAAATTTCCGCGCCTCTTCAATGTCGGCCGTCTTGATGCGCAAAGCGAAGGTCTTCTCATTCTCACAAACGATGGCGAGCTGGCGCAACAACTCACGCATCCGCGCTATAAGATCGAGAAGGAGTACGAATTGACATTGGATCGACCATGGGATCCGACGCTTGCTCCGAAACTGCTGCGCGGAGTTTTCCTCGACAGTCAGCGAGCCAAAATTGTGCGACTACATTCGGTCACGCCCACGCGTTTGCGCGTCGTCTTGCGTCAGGGAATTAATCGACAAATTCGTCGTATGTTTCACGAAATTGGCTACGAAATGAAACGGCTTGTGCGTGTCCGCATCGGTAATCTCCGTCTTGGTGATCTGCCGCCCGGGCATTGGCGGGCGCTTACAAAGCGGGAGATCGAATCTGTAGAGGCAGCCGTGTCGGCTGCAAATCGCGAACCTTTGCGGGCGGCACGCCCGCCGCTACAGCGACAAAGAAATGAAACTCGACAAGCGTAACGCGCTGATTACCGGCGCTTCGGCTGGTATAGGCCGCGAATTTGCGCGACAACTCGCCGGGCGGGCACGGTCGCTCATTCTCGTCGCGCGCCGCGAGGATAGATTAAGCGAAGTCCGTGACAAATTAACACAGCAGCGTCCCAGTCTTACTGTCCATATTCGCAGTACTGATCTCGCAAATCTTTCCGAGGTCGAAGAACTGACTACATGGCTTGAGCAGGAAAATATTCATGTGGATCTTTTGATCAACAACGCGGGTCTCGGCGATAGCGGTCCGTTCGCGGCTAGCGATCCCAGACGCAACGAGCAAATGATGCTGGTAAACATGGTCGCGCTTACTTCCCTCACCCGCCGTTTGCTTCCGCAAATGATCGCCAGGAAACGCGGCGGAATCTTAAATGTCAGTTCATCGGCCGGCTTTCTTCCGATCCCGGAATTCGCTGTTTACGCGGCGACTAAAGCGTACGTCACCAGCTTCTCCGAAGCGCTCCGGGCCGAACTTCGTAGAACAGGCGTCAGCGTCTGCGCTCTTTGTCCCGGCCCTGTGCATACAGAATTCCAAGAAGTCGCGAACCGCCCCGGTGGGCGGCCTGACAGTGGCCCGGAGTTCGTTCATGTTTCAGTTGAACAAGTCGTGCACGACGCACTCACTGCGCTGGAAGCAGAGCGCCCGCTCGTCATTCCGGGTTTCGCCATGAAATTCGGGATGTTTCTCGTCCGCCTGACGCCGATGCCGCTTCTACGATGGGCTTCGCGGTTTCGGAAAAACGAAACTAGCCTGTAGCCGCTCTGTGCGTATTGCAGCTCTTCGACCGACTCATTTGTATTTGACCGAGCAACCGTATGGTTTGGTCGTCGAAGTCGTGACTGGTTTGCCGGCGAGCGATTCGTCGAGCGCGACTTTGACGTAGTTCGTCGAATTGGGAATGTCTGCGGGATTAGGCGTCGCTTTGCTGTCGATTGCGCCTTCGTAAACAACTTTCCCTTCTGGGTTAATTACAACCATGTTCGGCGTATTCTTTGCCCCATAAGCGCGTCCCGCTTTGCCTTCCGGGTCAAGAAGCAGCGCGGTCTGCTGCGTTTTCCAGCCGGTCGTGACCTTGCTGGCCGCATCAGCCGACAGGTTTCCCTCCGTCCCGGGGGCGTTGGAATCGATTGTCAGCCAAGCAACGCCCTTGCTCGTATATTCCTCTTGCAATCTGCCGTAATGCTTTTTCACGAACGGGCATTCCGGATTAAACCATTCGAGCACGACATATTTTCCTTTGTACTGTGCTAAAGAATGGGTTTTTCCCTTCGCGTCGGTGAGCGAAAAATCTGGCGCCGCGCTGCCAACCGGAGGTGGATCAAACGCGTAGAGCGCCGTGGTTACAAGTGAAGCAACGATGGTCAGTATGAGTTTTGTTTTCATAAATTATTCAGAAGCGACAGTGCGCGAGATGGTTTCAAGTTTTTCAAGAATGATGCTCTTCGTGAGCAATTCGGGAAAAACGATTGGTTCCTCGGATTTACCGCGATAGAGCACGTAAAGTGGGACACCTGGCCGGCCAAATTGTTGCAATAATTTTGTGATTATAGGATCGCCGTTGGTCCAATCAGCTTTCAATTTAACAACGGCATGTCGCTGAAACGCTTCGCGCACCGGTGCGCTTTCAAGCACATTCGCTTCATTGAATTTGCAGGTAAGGCACCATGCCGCCGTAAAATCGACAAACACAGAATGGCCTTGCTCCAGTTCCACTTGCAATCGCTCGGGGGTGAACGCCTGCCAGTCACCTTGGAGTTGTGAATTGGCGGAGGTGCCGTTCGTTGAGCGAAACTTCCCGCCGATGAAATAAATACCGCTGCAGATTACAAGCGCGAGCAGGAGCACGATGGAAATCTGTCTCGTCGCAACCGATGCGCTCGGCACGACGAATGCGCCTTTCATCCAGCACGCGATACTCACGAAGAGCAGAAAACAGCTCGCCCAAATCGCGCCCTCTAGGCCGCGTTGCGCGCCGAGCACGTAAAGCAGGAAGAGCAGTGTCGCGAGGAGCAGAAATCCCATGAATTGCTTCACGTGGAGCATCCAAGGTCCCGGCTTTGGCAGAAAGCGCAGCCAGGCCGGTCGCGCACAGAGCAGCAAATATGGGGCGCTCATTCCAGCCGCAATTGCGACAAACATCGACAATATGATCGCTGGAGATTGAGCGAAGGCGAAGCCGAGCGCTGTTCCCAAAAAGGGCGCGGTGCACGGAGTTGCCAGTACGGTTGCGAAAACTCCCTGGAAAAATGAACCCGCTTCGCCCTCGCCCCCGCTCCAGGAAAGCAATCCGCGGGTTGTGCTTTGCGGTAACGAAATTTCAAAAACACCAAACAAATTGAGCGCAAATACGAGAACGATGACGCTCAAAAAGAGGACGAAATATGCATTCGTAAACTGGAGCCCCCCCCAGGTAATTTCGCGACCCGCGGCTTTGAGCGCTATCAACAGGGCCGCCAGACCGATAAACCATGCAAAAATCCCCCCGGCAAAAGCGATTCCACTACGCAAGATTTTCTGGCGGCTTTGCCCCGCATGCTGAACGAAACCGAAAATCTTGAGCGAGATGACTGGCAGAACGCATGGCATCAAGTTCAAAATGATTCCGCCCAGAAAACCAAAAAAGAGAAAGGTTAAGATTCCGTGCGCTGGAGTGGAACCGCCGCTCGAAGCAATCGCACCGTTTACGATTTGCCAGGCGGCACGGTCTTCACCGTTGGCTTGCTGGCCGAAAACGAGCAACCCTTCCAACGACGATAAATTTTTGTTCGCCGCCTCCATTGGAATGCGGAAGTTAATTTCGTTTCCGTTGCGCGACTCAATTTTCGGATGACCGACCACGGTGTTGTCTGGTGGCAACGGGAAGAAACCTACCGTCGGGTAATTTGCCAGCGCTGCCGTCGTTAGGCTGAGACGAAGATCAGATCCAGCGCGACTCCAATTTGCCTTTACGGTTTCGGGTAGATTTTGCGGAAGCAAGCGGCGCCAGCGCGCAAAGAGTTCCTGGTTCGCAGGATTGCTTGCCGATGCAATCGGAAGATCGACATCCAACTTTGCACTGCCGGGAATGCAGATCTTTTCGCAAACAAGCCAGCTTGCGTCTACGGAAAGTTTTACTGACGACTTGTCGATCTTGGCCGGCGGTGTGAGCTGCTGGATGAGCAGGGCTTCGTCTTGATAGCCGTAGGTTTGGATGTCGCCCGGGTCGTTCGTTTTCAACGGAATCGGCCATTGGATTTCACCCGCTTTCCAACCCGCCGGCAGGTTCCACTTGATTTCGGTCGGCAGGCCGGCGTCACCGGCAAATTTCCAGTAAGTATGCCAGCCGGGAGCCATTCGAAGCCGCAAACCAATGGCGAAAGGTTTCCCTGGAACAACAGCGTCTGTATCGGCCAACAGTTCCGCCTTGACGAGTTCCTTCCCCTGATAAGTCTGGCTTTTACCCTCGGGCGCGAGGGCGAAGATCGACAGGTAGACGATCGCATGCGCGCCAAGCCAAAATGCCGATTTCATTGTATTTAAGTAGCACTCGCGGAAGGCCGCGGCAATGTGCGCCGGCCAGCAAACAAATCGGAATAATCCTGTTCCGAGAAATTTTCCCGAACGTTAGGGAACGATAAAAATTTTATCGGTCCACGGATCTTTTACCTTGCTGCCAGATGTGTAACCGCTCACATCGACATATCTTCCACTGGCATCAAAAGGACTGAGGACGTATCCAGGTTTGCCGGGGACTAACTTAGCCGTCGGAAATTCCAGCTGCGCAGAAGCAGCATGCGTCGACGGCGAGGGTTTTGTTTTCGTTTCCGCCGTCTCCTTGCGACTCACACGCGGAGCAATAGTTGCCGACGGATTTTGAACTCTGGGGGCTACAGGTTGCGATTGCTGCTGTGTCACAGTCATCTTCGGCGCGGGAACCGGTTCGCCTGGCGTCGTAACATCGGACGACGTTGTCTCTGTTGTCGTAGCCGCGGTTGATGAATCATCGCGGTGTCCCTTCAAGGCGTAATGCACCGGCGCAGTGGCAACGCGATACGAACCGACCGCGACACCGCGGGTCACATGATACGATGTGACCGCTACATCGCGAGTCGCTCGACATCCTCCGAGCAAAACCGCCGTAAAGATCAAGGCTTGCGCGACTGCATTCATTCTAGTTCCTATACAGATGTCTCGTCATCGCTATCTGTTCAATGATTTAACGCAGCAACATCCGCCATGAAATCGGAGATGTCCTGATCAGTCACCGACCACGAACACATCAGGCGGTAAACATCCGGCTCAATGAATTTGTAAAAATGCCAGCCGCGCGCATGGAGATCGCGTGCAAGTTTCTCATTCATTCGGACAAATACCGCGTTTGCCTCGACCGAAAAGACGATGTCGATCTCAGCCTCCGTTTTCAGCCGATTCGCGAGCTGACGCGCCGCACGATTGGCATGCTGTGCGTTCCACAGCCAAACGTCATCTGTCAAAAGTCCGAGCCATGGCGCGGCGAGAAAACGCATTTTCGAACCGAGCTGGCCTCCTTGCTTGAGCCGATAATCGAATTCGCGCGAAAGCTCTTTTTTAAAAAAAATAACCAGCTCGCCGGCCGCCAGGCCATTTTTCGTGCCTCCAAAGCATAGAACATCAACGCCAACTTCCCACGTAATCGCTTTCGATGCGCAATTGAGGGCCGCGACCGCATTGGCAAAACGCGCGCCGTCCATGTGCAGCAACATTTCGCGATCACGGGCAAATCCGCTGATTGCCGCAACCTCCTCGGGCGCGTAAATCGTTCCCAGTTCGGTTGATTGAGTGATGCTGATCGCGCGCGGCTTGTGCGAATGCAGTTCGTTCTGGCGTGCGATCATCACTTCTGCTTGGCCGATGTCTATCTTCCCGTTGGCGCCATCAATCAAGAGCAGCTTCGACCCGTTTGTAAAAAATTCCGGCGCGCCGCACTCGTCCGTGTGAATGTGTGAATGTTCGTGGCAGATAACGCTCTCGAATGAATGGCAAAGCTGCGCCAGCGCCAACGCGTTTGCCGCGGTGCCGTTAAAAACAAAATAGACATCGCAATCAGTCTCGAAGATCTCGCGGATACGATCGCATACGCGCTCCGTCCATTGATCTTCGCCGTATGAGGGTACCTCGCTCGTATTTGCTTTTTCCAGCGCCGCCCATGCCTCCGGACAAATCCCTGCCGTATTGTCACTGGCAAACTTATGGCGCCCGCCAGCTTGGCTCATGTCGATCTTGCTAATCGCGTTCGGCCCGGGGAGCAAATGAGTACGTGTGCACCCCCGAAAAAGAGATTGCCTGACGAACCCGAGCCCTGGGCCTCTGGAGTCCACCAGGCAAATCTCTCCACTTGCTCCCCGAAATTCTGTGCAACCGTTTCACTTATTAGTTCGATTACGGCCCGCCAATTGACCGTCTCCGGGACCGGATTATTTGCTGACCACGAAATAAGTCCCTTCCGCTTTGCCTAACCTAAACGGCGGACTAATTTCCTCGATGAGGTCGCTCCAGAGCGAGATCGAGCAGCACGGTGCGCGCATTTTTGAGCTGGTCGATCAGCATCCAGAGTCGCTTTTCAGCAAGGCTGGTTTTTATCAGCGGATGATGGCGCTCTCAATGCGCGATGAGCAGTTCAAAGTGCAAATGTTTCGCTTTGTAGATGTTCTGCCGTCGCTTCGCAAATCGGGTGATATCGTCCAGCATCTCGAAGAATATTTCGCCGGTATGCACAACGGCTTCGCGCCAGCGATTCAGAGCGGTGTGCGCGTCGCACGCTTCGTGCCGTGGATCAGCGCATTCATCCTGCGACGCAACGTTTCCGGAATGGCGCGGCAATTTATCGCCGGAAAAAATTGCGCAGATGTGATGAAAACGTTGCGCAAGCGGCACGCAGAGAAAATCGGGTTCACTGTCGATCTTTTGGGCGAGGCTGTCCTCAGTGAAAAAGAGGCCGATGAATATGCGGCGCGTTGCCTCGATTTGCTGGAGTGCCTCGTCCGCGAAACCCAAGGTTGGACCGACCCGCTCGGAAAAGATTCGGAGCTTTTTCCCGTCCTAAATCTCTCGGTGAAAATCTCCGCGCTCTATTCGCAGATGGATCCGGCCGATCCGACTGACGCCATTGCGCATCTCGCACCGAAGCTGCGACCGATTCTACGCCGGGCACGCGAACTCGGTGCGTTTATCAATTTCGATATGGAAAGTTACGCGCACAAAAATATAACCCTCAAGCTATTCAAAACGACGTTTGGCGAGGGAGAATTCAAGGACTGGCCGGACGCCGGTATCGTGATTCAGGCTTATCTGCGTGATGCCGAAGCCGATTTGCGCAATCTGATCAATTGGGGCCGCGCGCGCGGCACGCGTTTCACCGTGCGCCTGGTGAAGGGCGCCTACTGGGATTACGAAACAATCAAATCGCGTCAGAACGGCTGGAATTGCCCCGTTTATTTTCAGAAGCCGGAGAGTGACGTGAATTTCGAAGCACTCTCGCGCGTGCTGTTGGAAAACGAATCGATCGTTACCGCTGCGTTCGGGTCGCACAATGTTCGCAGCATCGCGCACGCGCAGGCGCGCGCGGACGAACTCGGAATCGATCGCAGCCGTTTCGAGTTTCAACTCTTGTATGGCATGGCCGGGCCGATCAAGCGCGCGCTGGTCGAAATGGGTTATCGCGTTCGCGAATACTGCCCGGTCGGACAGCTGCTCCCTGGAATGTCCTACCTCGTAAGGCGGTTGCTTGAGAACACGTCCAATGAAGGATTTTTGCGCGCAAAATTTTCCGAGAATGTCTCCGCGGCGGAATTGCTGCGCGATCCAAAGGAACTCGTCAGGCAAAATCGCGCCAACCTCCCCGAGGCGACAATCCCGACTATCGCCGAAGATCGACATCCTAAAAATGGCGCTTCCATTGAATCTCCGCCTGGCGATATTTACGAAAACTCACCGCTTGTGAATTTCGTTTATCAAGAGACTCAGGAAAAAATGCGCACCGCATTGCGTGAAGCGCGCAATCGCTTCGGTGAAAAATATCCACTGGTGATCGGCGGAGAAAAGGTTTGGACGGACAAACTTACGCCTTCAGTTAACCCCAGTGCGCCGAAAGAGATCGTCGGTTACGTGGCGGAAGCGGGAATTCCGGAGGCTGAGCGCGCCGTCAAAGCTGCCCGCGCCGCATTTGATAAATGGAGCCGGACTCCCTTTGAGGAGCGAGCCCGCTTGCTTGAAGGCGCTGCGGCGATCATGGACCGGAGGCGTTACGAACTTTCCGCGCTTGAGGTTTTCGAAGTCGGCAAACCGTGGGCCGAAGCAGATGGCGACATTCGCGAGGCGATAGATTTTTGCCGTTTTTATGCGGAGAGAATGCGGCAGATCGGGCGACCGCGGCTAACCCAGCATGTTCCCGGCGAAGAAAGCTATCAGCATTATTGGCCGCGCGGCGTCGCGCTCGTAATTGCGCCATGGAATTTTCCGATCGCCATTCTTTGCGGGATGGTTTCCGCCGCCTTGGTCACTGGCAACACCGTGATCATGAAGCCGTCTGAGCAATCGATCGTCTGCGGCGCGATGCTCATGCAGATTTTCGAGGAAGCCGGTGTGCCGCCCGGTGTCTTGAATTTTTTATCGGGCCGCGGCTCGGTCATCGGAGCGCACCTCGTCGATCACAAAGATGTCGATCTTATCGCGTTCACCGGCTCACGCGAAGTCGGGCTGAGGATTTGGGAGTCGGCTGGGATAACGCGTCCCGGTCAGCGGGAGCTGAAGCATGTCATTTGTGAGATGGGTGGCAAGAATCCCGTGATCATCGATTCCGATGCCGATCTCGATGAAGCGATTGTCGATTCAATTTATTCCGCGTTCGGTTATCAGGGACAGAAATGCTCGGCTCTTTCCCGCCTCATCCTTCTCGAGGAAAATTACGACCGCGTGATGGAGCGTTTGCTTTCTGCAGCGGGGAGTTTGCGGGTTGGCAATCCGGAGGAGCCTGGGATGATGGTTGGTCCGGTAATCGATGAGGCCGCTTACAAACGCATCCAAGAGTACATCGAGATTGGTAAAAGCGAGGCGACCCTCGCCTATCAGGCGAAGGAAGTGCCGCCGGAAGGCTACTTCATTCCGCCGACAATTTTCACCGGCGTGAAGCCAAACATGCGAATCGCGCGCGAGGAGATTTTCGGCCCTGTCCTAAGCGTTATCAAAGTGCGTGATCTCGATGAAGCGTTCGAGGTCGCGAACGGCACTGATTACGCCCTTACCGCTGGATTTTTCTCGCGCAGCCCAGCCGATATTGATCGCGCCAAAGCCGAGATTGAGGCGGGCAACGTTTACATCAATCGCTCGTGCACAGGCGCCGTTGTCGGCCGACATCCGTTTGGCGGATTCAAAATGAGCGGCGGAGGCACCAAAGCCGGTGGCGCCGATTATCTCCTCCAGTTTTTATTGCCGCGCGTCGTTACCGAAAATGTCACGCGCCATGGCCTTGCCCCCGAAGAAACACCGGAATATCGCGACGAATTTCTCTGGCCGCAGCGATAGGCGCGAGGGAGATCGATATTGATTTAGATCGACCACGATTCAGCTAGGGCCGGCCTTTACTGAGCAATTTCACGACGGTGATCATCATGTAGATCACCGGCCAGGCTGACGCCACGACCACCACGCCAAATACCGCCATTTCTTTGGCCCGTTCTCGCGCCGATTCGATCATGAATTCGCGACTTAAATTGTAAAAAGTCCGAAATTCCGATCGGTCCTCCCCATCAAATGAGGACGAATACCCCCGCCAGCCGCCAGTCCCTGAATGAAAGAAGTAATCGGTCTGCGGAAATCGCCTCTTATCGGCAGCGGAGTGAAACATCGGTTTCATCGCCTGTGACCACAGCTTGGATCGTTCCAGCGAAAGATGCCACATTACCTGCGAATGAAAAGCGGCAGATCTGATCAGCGATTCATCCAATCGACGATCTTGTCGTGCCCGGCGTCGAGCACGCTCACGTGGCCGGCACCGTCGATGGCAAAGAATTCCACAAACGGAAATTCACGGGCGAGCTCGCCGCCCATCTCGACGGGAATATCGTTATCAGCCATGCCATGAAAGATTCCGATTCGCGCCTTCGGGTTGTGCCTGGCAATTCGGGAAAGATTTTCTCGGTTATCGTAGTTTTCGCGAAGTAATCGCGCCAATTCCCGCCCAACTACCCTCGCCGCTTCTTCGCGCAACGTCGTAAAAGACGCGATGGCCACCACCCGTTCGACCCGATGACGCGCGGCAAAATCGAGCGCGACCGCCGCGCCTAACGAATGCCCCGCGTGCTGCCGAAAGAAAAGAAACGAAGGAACTGCGAGCGCCAAGAAGAAGAACCCAATCGGAATGCAAAACCAGCATGCCGCAATTCGCCTTTGACCACGTTCACGAGGCATTTCGTGATCAAGAAGATACAATCAATGCGATGGCGCAAATCGATGCCGCTAATATGGAACATCGATTTATTCGATGCCGGTCCTGGCACGAATTCAACGCAGCGCGCCGGAAAACTGCGACGAATTCATTGCCAATGACCGGCAATCCAGACCCAGCCGCCGGGCCTACGCACCCAGTGGCCTTCAACCCACACATTCCTCGGACTTGGGCGTGTGACCCAAGTGCCGGGAACCCATTCGTAGCCTGCTCCGGTCCAACGCCAGTAACCGCGCGTCCAGGCGTACGCAGGCCCGGGTGAAACTGTTTGTGCTTCGACTCGAACGGCCGGCGGGGGCTGAGTCACAACAATCTCGCGCGCGACAGGCCGCGTACCCGGGCCCGTCGTCGTAACCTCTTGCGTAGTAGTCGTCGTTGTCACTGTCGTTGGTTCCTCAGCACAACCGACGAAGAAAAATGGGGCCAGCGCAAATGCATAAACACCTTTTCTCATATAAACCTCCTCGCCATGAATTCGTTTTGCACCGCCCTATCGGCTTTGTTGGAATTGGTGATAACGATTTTTCTCTACGCGCAATCGATAGCGGAAAACGAATTCTGATCCGATGATCAGGGATGCTTTACGTTGTCGCGACCCCAATCGGTAACCTTTCCGACATCACACTTCGCGCGCTCGACGTGTTGAAATCAGTCGATGTGATCGCAGCGGAAGACACGCGTCACTCCGGCATCTTGCTAAAGCGGTTCGAAATCAAGAAACCGCTCGTCAGTTATCACGAGCACAATGAAGCCATGCGCACCGCGCAGCTCATGGAGCGACTCGGGGCAGGCGAAAACATCGCCCTTATTACCGACGCCGGAACGCCCGGAGTCTCGGATCCAGGTTCGCGATTGATTCGTGAATGCATCAGACGCGAGCTGCCATTCACAATCATTCCGGGACCGTCGTCGATCCTGACCGCCCTCGTTGGTTCGGGATTCTCCCATATCGCCTCGCGAAAACGCTCAAAGCCTGCATGGACATCATGCCAGCTCGCCAACTCTGCGTTGCCCGCGAGCTCACCAAAAAATTCGAGGAATTCCGGCGCGGTACTGCCAGCGAGCTTCTCGCGCACTACGAAGCGTACCCGCCGAAAGGCGAGATCGTGCTCATTGTTTCTGCGCTGTAGCCGATGTTAAACAAATATGCGGCGTCGCCGCTAGATTGAGCATCGAACAAGGGATTGCTCGATCCACCAGTCCACGTCACCTTTCCGCTTGTCAAAGCAGCATATCTGTGTGAATTTGCGCGGCTTTTTCCCCAGAAAATTCTCCCTCATTATGGCTTACGCAGTTATCAAGACCGGTGGACGACAGTATCGGGTCTCGGAGGGCGACACGATCGATGTCGATCTTTTGGACGCGGAGGTGGGAAAAACCGCTACGTTTGGCGAGGTGTTATTGCATGCCGATGGCGAAAAGCTCACGCACGGTGATCCGCTAATCTCTGGCGCGAAGGTGACGGCCGAAGTAGTTGAGCAACGGAAAGATAAAAAAGTCATCGCGTTCAAATTCAAACGGCGTAAGGGTTACCATCGCACGGTAGGACATCGGCGAAAGCTAACACGGGTAAAGATCAAAGGAATCAGCATCGGTGGCACGAAATCGAAGAAGACCTAACGTCGAACATCCAACGCCCAACATCCAACATCGAATAGAAAAATGGCTCATAAAAAAGGACAAGGCAGCGTTAAGAACGGGCGTGACAGTGTCAGCAAGCGACTGGGCGTAAAAAAATTTGGCAGCGAGATGGTTGTTGCTGGCAACATCATTATTCGTCAGCGCGGGACCAAATTTTTGGCTGGGAAAAATGTGGGGCTCGGCCGCGATTACACGATTTTTGCGCTGGTGAATGGAAACGTGCGCTTCGATCGCGCTGGCCGCCGGGTAAATGTCGATCCGGTCGCTGCTGGAAAATAGCCGCTGATTCTACTTTCCGGCTTCGACGACCTTGCGGTATAAACGGATTTCGCCCATGAAATACAATACGTTTATCCTCTTTGGCGCGCCTGGCAGCGGCAAAGGGACACAAGGTAAAACACTCGGTACGATCCCGCGCTTTTATCATTGCCCGTGTGGAGACGTGTTCCGCTCCATCGACACTCGAACAAAAGTAGGCAAGGCGTTCCTGGAATACTCGAGTAAGGGACAGCTCGTCCCGGACGACATCACAGTGGAGCTTTGGAAAGAAGCGATCGCTGCGGCAGTGGACGCGCACAAATTCAAGCCCGACATCGACATTCTCGTGCTCGATGGTATTCCGCGGAATGTCGGGCAAGCAAAAATCATGGAAGAAATGATTGACGTGAAAAAAGTCTTTCACCTGGCGTGTCCGAGCCGCGAGACACTTTTTTCCCGCCTGAAAAAGCGCGCATTGAAAGACAATCGACTCGATGATGCGAACGAAGAGGTGATCCAACGCCGACTCGACACATACGAAAAGGAATCGAAGCCGGTGCTTTCATATTATCCGAAAGAGATGATCACTGTGGTTGACGCGATTCAGCCGCCCTCGAAAGTGTTGTTTGATATCCTCGCCAGCATGAACGGCGTGGATGCTCAGCATGAGCCAGCAACAGTTTGAAAATTTCACTGCCTCGAGCCTCTATTGCGAGAAGTGTAAAACCGCGATGCCGGTGCGCGAGCGGTTGCTTTTAGTCCTGCCTGACCGCGAGATTTTCGATTATCTTTGTGCCGGTTGTGGATCGTCGGTCGGCCAGCGCGAAGTCACTGCTGGCGATAGATTGACGGCGCAGGCAATGGCCAGGCGGCGTCCGCGGCGCGCGTCCACGCAAACGCTTCTTCATTAAGGAACGATGCGAGTCGTCTTCATCGGCACAGGCGAAATCGGCGCGCCGACGCTGCACGCTTTGCTGCGATCGAAAGAACATCAAGTCGCGGCAGTCGTCACACAGCCGAACAAACCGGCTGGGCGCGACCAACGCATTAAGCCACCACCGATTAAAAAGGCGCTTGCCGGAGCGAAGATACCGACCTTGCAACCAGCGCGGATTAAAGATCGACAATCAATCGAGGAGATCAGTGCCCTGGCGCCGGAGGTGATCGTCGTCATGGCTTACGGACAAATCTTGCCGCAGGGGGTCCTTGGGATTCCCCGCGTCGCTTGTTTGAACTTGCATGCGTCGTTGCTCCCACGACATCGCGGCGCGGCACCCATTCAAGCCGCAATTGCATCCGGCGACTTCGAGACAGGAATTACAGTCATGTACATGGATGAAGGTCTCGATACGGGCGATATTTTATTGCAGCGCAAGATCGACATCTTGCCGACGGATACCGGCGGGTCGCTGCACGATCGGCTGGCACAAATTGCGCCGGACGCGTTGCTCGAATCTTTGCAACTGCTTGGGAAAAAAATTGCGCCGCGCGTCCCCCAGAATAATGCGCTCGCCACGTATGCGCCGAAATTGAATCGCGATGACGGCAAAATCGATTGGGCGGAACGCGCCGAGGTGATCGAAAGGAAAGTTCGTGCGTTCAATCCATGGCCGGGAGCGTTTACGACCGTTGCGGCAAAATTGGGCAAGCCGCGTAATTTAAAAATATTTTCCGCATCAATTGTCGACCTTGCGGCCGAACCGGGTGAAATATTGCAGACAGAGGAGCGAGGTCTGGTGATTGCAGCAAGTGACCGCGCCCTTTCGTTGGAAGAGGTGCAGCCTGAAGGAAAGCGGCGGATGACGTCGGCAGAATTCTTACGCGGATTTGATGTGGCATCGGCACCTTGCCGATGAATTCATGGGGCGGGGAGCCCATGCCACTTCATTTTGCTTTCAAAACGAAGCCGCGTTCTGTTTGATGATTTGCGCCTCATCATGAAAACGGAAGTGCCAGCATACAAACGCATCGTCCTCAAATTGAGCGGCGAAGCGCTACGAGAGCGTGGTGCACGGGACAATATTTCGCCGGCGGTGGTGCGCGAAATCGCCGAACGCATAAAAGAAGTGCGCGACCTCGGCGTGCAAGTCTCGGTCGTGATCGGCGGCGGTAACATCTGGCGCGGTCTCTCCGCAGCCGATCGGGGCATGGATCGCACAACCGCGGACTACATGGGCATGCTCGCCACCGTGATCAACGCGCTGGCTTTGCGGAGCACGCTTGCCGAGATGGGTGTCGAGACCCGCGTACAAACCGCCATCGAAATGAAAAACGTGGCTGAGCCGTTTATTCTCGGTCGCGCGCCGGGACCGGGAATCCATACTTTTCAACCGATACGACCGCGGCGCTGCGGGCCAGTGAGATTCGGGCTGATGTCATCCTGAAGGCCACGAAAGTGGATGGCGTTTACGATCGCGACCCGAATACCGACGCAAATGCGAAGTTCTACGAACGCATTACTTTTACCGAAGCACTCACGAAACGATTGCAGATCATGGATTCAACCGCGTTCAGTCTTTGCATGGATAACAAAATTCCCATCGTGGTGTTCGATATGAATAAACCGAGCAACATTCGAGATGCCGTGCTCGGGCGAAAAGTCGGGACGCTCGTTTGCGATGAACCGCAACCGAAGTAAAAATTTAGCTGCATGAGCAGAGACGACATTCTTCTCGAAGCCGAGATGTCGATGGAAAAAAGTGTCGACTATATGACGCACGAATTTGCCGCCGTGCGTACCGGCAAAGCCTCACCGGGGCTCGTCGAGAACGTCGATGTTGCAGCGTACGGATCGACCATGAAGTTAAAGCAGCTTGCATTGATCACGACGCC
>WNFW01000796.1_pt1 | contig 22012 bp, 16 predicted proteins | sample 5400131 | NCBI WGS metagenome assembly WNFW01 (sample SAMN13153362, study PRJNA577476) | soil metagenome | isolation source: 20 cm soil or saprolite under grassland replicate 1 | place: USA:California | collected 2016-06-15 | reverse complement strand
AGCCCGAGTCCGCCGACGCCGATCACTGCGACCCATTCTTCACGCGGGATTGGATTCAGCTTCGAAACGGCGGAGTAGGTCGAGAGCCCCGAACAGGACAACGTCGCCGCCCAAGCGGGATCGATGCCGCTGGCGTCAACGAGATAGCGTGGATGCGGGACAAGGAGATGATCGGCGTAGCCGCCGCGGCGCTGAATTCCGATCATGCGCGGCGCCATGCAATAGTTATCTAAACCCTCAAGGCAGCGCGTGCAGATGCCGCAGCCCATCCAGGGGTACACGAGACGATCCGCCCCAATCGGAACATCGCCTGCTTCAGGCCCCGCGGCGATGACTGTCCCGTAGGGCTCATGCCCGAGCGTCGCAGGTAGAGTCATGCCGCGATCGCTCATAAGCAACCGCTTGCCGCCGCCTAGCTCGAAGTAGCCTTCCCGGATGTGGACGTCGCTGTGGCACACGCCGCAGTACTTGAGCGTGAGTAACACCTCGGTTCCGTTCGGCTTCGGCGTTTCGCGCTCCGCCTTCTTCAGCGGCTCGCCCCATTCGACAACGTCGTAGCTCAGCATATCGCTTTCAGTGGTTTGGGTACTGCGCCCGCGCCGGGACTTTTCGTAACTAAGTAATCGACACCATTCCATGCTGCCGCTTAAATAACTCTTCGCCACCTTCTTCGGTCACGAGCACGGGGCCGCCCCAGGCGAACTGAATCCGCCCATCGGCTGTCATGGCGATAGGCTTCCATACAAAAGCGTTGTCTTCCTCAATGCGCAGGTCGCGCAGATAATCGCCATGAAATCTTGGCGACAGCAGCGGGCCGTCATCGCCATAGCCGCAGCCGTGCATCTGGATGAGCGTTTTCATCTTGCGCTTCTCGCCGAATCCGTTGACGAAATCACACAGAGTTCCGAGCATCGTTCCAGGTTTCAGCAATTCCAAGCCCGCTTCATAGACTTCCTTTTGCAATTCGATCACTGGCTTCCATTCGCTCGGAATATCGCCCAGCAAGATCGGCTGGCAAACTTGAGTCAACTGAGCGCCTAGGATCGCGTTCACTTCGCTCGTGATCAGCGCATACTTTTCCAGCCGTTTGCCGAAGGGAGGGTTCGTGTAGCGCTTCGGCCTGGGTGTGCCAATGGAATCGATGGTAAACACCACCGGGAAATATTCGCTGCGCAGCTCTAACAACCGCGCGATCACATCGGAGTATAGGACCCCGGCGTCGACACCGGGGCGCGCTAACCTGATCAACTCATCGAGCCCGGCGACCGCGACCGCCGCCGAGCGGCGAATGAAGCCGATCTCTTCCTCGCTTTTGACGTAGCGAACAAACCCGACCCCTAAATCGAGCAGAGCCTCGCCCATCGGTTCGGCCCACTCACGGCCAGTCTGCCATGGCTCCGGCACCCACTCGTTATGCGAGCGGCGATCGGCGATAACGATCGGCGCACGGCCGTCGGTCGGCAGCGCCATGGCCGAGCACCGAAGCTGCGTCATGTAGCGTCCGTCAACTCCGTTTCCGAGCGGCACGAGGATGCAGTCAAAGCCGGCCTTGGCGGCGTTTTCTCTCACGGCCTTCCAACGCCGGTCGCGTTCGGCCAACGAATAGCCTGACCAGATAAATACGGTTGCGCCGGCTCCTGGCGGTGTTTTCCATGGCATAAGTAGTCTCCTTCGGATCGCAGTTTCGGGCCACGAGTTTAGATTTTCGAGTTAGAACGCGAGACCTGAAACCCGAAACTATTTTTTTACGTTATAGAGACCATTCCCGGTGTTCGTTTAACCAGCGGCTCGCCGCCCTTTTCCGTGACGAGCACACAACCACCCCAACTCGTATCAAAGCTTCCGTCCGCGCTGGAGACGATGGGCTTCACAATAAAGACATTGCCTTTTTCGATCAGCACGTCGCGATTTCGCCCGCCTCGATTCTGCGGCGTAAAAAGCGGACCGTCGTCGCCATAACCGCGCCCGTGCATGAGCATGAGACTTTTAAGTCCCCGTTTCTCGCCAAAGGTGTTAACGAAGTCCATAAATTCGGCGAAAGGCCTGCCGGGTGTGAGAATTTCCAATCCCGCGTAATAGAGATCCCGCTGGGCTTCAATGGCGGGCTTCCATGTATCGGGGATCGGGCCTAACACGATCGGTTGTTGCTCTTGCGCGATCAATCCGCCAAAGACGGCGTCAACTTCATTGGCGATTCGATAGCCGGGCTGAAGAAACCTGCCCTCGGTCGGATCTTCAAAGCGCGGCAACCTCCCGCCGCCATGCAATCCGCTATAAAACGCCATCGGATAGTATTCGCTCCCCAGGGACACCATTCGGTGCATCACTTGCGTGTAAAGAATTCCTTCGTCCATGCCCGGGCGCGCCAGCTCGATCATTTTATCGATTCCCGCCGCGGCAATTGCCGCTGCCCGTCTAAGACACGCGATTTGTTCTTCACTCTTGACGTAGCGCGCATAGCCCGTCACGTCCGTGGCATTCTCAAAAGTCGCATTGGGCAGCTTCTGCAAGACCTCGACATAAGAACTGTGGTTGACTACTCCGTGAGACGCGCGACCGTGGGTGTAGAATCCGCGCCGTATGCCGGAAACGCCGATGCGCGCCCGCTCCATCCCGGCATCGAGTAAAGTATGCGCCATACTTTTTCCCCACGAGCCATCCGCCGGACGAAACTCCGGCACCCAATCGTTGCCGCTTTCCTGATCGGAAATGACGATGGGCTCTCGGCCATCCGTCGGCAGAATCACCGCGCCATTTTCCAGCTGCGTCAGAAAACGACAATCGGAACGGGTCCCGCGCGATTGCTCAAGCGAAAGGTGCAAATTTCTGCCATCCACGCAAAGGGGCACAAAGATGCAGTCGAGGCCGGCCTTAGCTGCGTTTTCACTAACCCTCTGCCAGCGCCAGTTACGCTCCGCTAACGAGTACCCACTCCAACTGATATCTGCCGGTGATTCCATTCTGGTCCTCCTCTGCCATCGCAGTTTCGGGTTTCGAGTTAGATTAGAGACACGAAAATAAGAACCGTTCCGAGCACGCCCACGCTCGTCGACTTCTCACAGGTGAAACTTTTTAGATTTTCTTTGTATGCTAAAACGCCTCCCGATTCTAGGTAAGATAGGGATGTAGTGATTGGCAACAGAAACAACGAAAAAATCTCGGCATTGGGCTCCCGCTCTATTTCCGCGTTCACCGTTGCTCTATGAAGAGCCGTGCTCGTCTCAGGCAACGATCAATAGCGTCGGCAAGAGGATCTTCTCCGTTTGAGCCTAGCCGATCGGTTCAGGCCTGCGGCGGATTGACGAATTTCCTTTCGAATTCCTGCTCGTCCGTCAGCGCAAGCTGGATTGCATCCTTCCAGGCTAAGAAAAGGGGAACGAGGGTCCACCAAAAGAGCAGATAGTACATGCCGCGACGCTTGTTGCCGAGATAAAATTGATGGAACCCAAACCAGCCGACGAATAATCCTAGCAGGGCTGCCGTCGTCCTGTTCTTACGATCGACCCACGGCAAATCGAGCTGCGTAAACACCCGCCGGAAGGCTGAATCGAGCGATTCTCGATAAGGTCGATACGGCGCCAGGAAGAGCCATTTCCAACTGGGCACAAAGAAGCCGATGGGTTCCGCGTAGGATTTCGAGTCTTCACCAAAATAAATGATTCTGCCGATGTCGTTGCCCAGAGGCATCATCAAAGAAACGAGCCGCCGGAGCAGCAATCTCTTGCGGGGAGCATCGGAACTTTCAGGCCGGCCGAATTTCTTTTCGACCTCCGCCTCGAAACTCTTTGCATCTTTATCCTTTCCCAGAGAGACAAGGATCAACTTCCGCGGCGGTAACAGCATTCTCGCCTGATCGATTTCCCACCACAGATTCGCAGTCGCGCCACCCCGAATCACCACCAGTCGCGCGCGCTTCATCAGATCTGTAATCTTGTCACGCCATTGATCGTCGCCGACATAAAGTCGCGCGGCGCCCAGCTCCGGTAGAGCTTCTCCCGGTCTGCCTATCGCCACGACCGGTCCCGCCCGATTCATGATTATCGCGAGCTCCTGCTCGGGTGTAATCGCGGCCGTGAAGGCCAACGGCGTGAGTAATCTTCGTACTCGACTCGAACCCAGCATGATTTTGTCGTCGTCCTTGAACGATCTGATGTAAACGACAGGTGGCCGCCTGTCTCGTTCGAGAAGCTTTTCTGCAGGAGTGGCATCATATTTCCAGCCCCTCCGAAGAAGCAGGACCCCCGAACGAGCTATGAATAGAAACAAGACCAGCCCGACTATGTAGATCCATGATTCTTCCCACGATTCTTTGAACGATTGGGAGTCCTCGAGGAAAATCACGCCAAAACAAACGATCAGCAGGTTGGCCGCCGCCAACTTGACCCATGCGCCCTTTCTCGCTCGGCGGTTCGTCAGAAGCGGAAGATTTGTGAAGCCGGCAAGGAAAACGATCATTCCCAGCGCAAAAACGTTGGCGGCGCCGACATAAAGCAGCGCGATAAATACGAACTGCGACGTGTCCTGAATCGTTTGCCAGGGGTCAGGGTCTAACCGGTTCGCCAGATAGAAAAACCCGGGCGAGGGCAACGCCATGAGAACCAGCCCCGCGATCTTCAGCCGGCGATTTTCTCGATTCTTTGGCAGGTCCGGTGTATTGTCCGGGTCGATGGGAAGCATCCTCTCTGAGCCTACGACGTTATCATTCTGACTTCGCGGCAACATCTTGTGCGCGATTATTCCTCACATGGTAAATCTGATTCGTCTATCGCGACCCAACTAACCCGGCTTCCCCACTGGCGATGAGCAGTCGGCTTGGTCGACGGTTCATCATCCAGAGTGCCAACGGGAACGATGACTTGTTCGCCGTTGCGCGATCGGTGCGGCACAGGGCAGTTACAGCGCGTACAGATCTGTCTCGCAAAGCTTCTTGCTTCCGGCAGATCGTACCTCGAGACCAGTTCCTCCCCGGATATCCAGCGAAACTGATCGGGCACCAGCGCGATATTCGTCGCCCGCACGCCGCCGGTCGCTTTCCTGCAGCGCGAACAATAGCAGTGGATAAATCTGAGAAACGGCGGCCTCACCTCAAAGCGGACGGCTTTGCAAAGACAACTGCCTCGAAGCGCTTGATCGCACCCTCCTTATCGCCTCAATATTTTGGATACTCTCAGACCATCGTGGTTATCACACTTCTTTGTTGTGATACCCAAGCCTTCGTATATTTCCCTATTTACCAGAACCGGGAAACACCTTCTGGTAGTCTGCCCACGCTTGAGAACCGGCTCGGTCAAAGACCTTCTCGCGGAGCCCGCCGGCGTACTCGGCTGGAATGTAATGGATCCTTTCCGTGTAGGACGGCTTTATTCGCACACCTTTGGCTTGTAACCGGTCGGCCAACACGAGGTTCGCTAACACAGAGGCGATTTCCTCATGGTCCGTCCACATCGCCTTGTAAGCGATTTTTCCGTTCTTGTCGACGATGTAGATCATGTTCGGCATCGAGCCGTAACAACGGTGCACGCTGCCATCGAGGTCGTCCACGAGCATTGGATTCTGGACCCCATCCTGCTCTCGACAATCTCGCGCGGACTCGAGTTTCTGCTCCCAGCTTCTATGAGGTGCGTAATGTTCTCCCGGGTGCGGCTCACGAACGTAAATGGTGAAAAACTCCAAGCCCTGATCCCGATAGCGTCGGTAGAGTTCGTTTAGGGGCGAGACCTCGCCCACAAAAGGCGGTCAGGTGATGCTGCCGAACTCCAGCAGGATATGCTTCTTGCCGCGAAGCGCCGACAGGCGAACCCGTTCACCCAAAAGGGTGGGCAGCTCGAAGTCGGGAGCCTCTTCGCCGGCGCGCAGAGAGCTCTTGAACTCATCGGACTTGCCCGCGCTCTCGGAACGGGTAAAAGACTCGTAGTTATAGGTCTCGACCATGCGCCGAGCTTCTGAGATGGCCATATTTTCCGCGCCTCCCTATGCTGAGAAACTGAGGGAACCTTATGACTGAATTACCGTCGTCTTCTGCCGTAACCGAAAGAACGTTTGCCGGGAGAACGGCCGCCGCCGAAAATGGGCTTCGGATTAGAATCGAGCAAACGAGTATACGCATAGTTAAAGCCTGCGATTTTTACACGGGGGATCTTTTGACCGATAAAGCGCTCGATGGCGGCGATTTCCTGCACATCCTCACCGGTCATGATGGTAAACGCATCGCCCACGCTCTGGGCCCGTCCCGTACGGCCGATGCGATGGACATAGTCTTCCGGATGATGCGGCACATCGAAGTTGATCACATGACTGATCTGTTCCACGTCAATGCCGCGTGCGGCGATGTCGGTCGCTACCATCACCTCATAGCGACCGTCGCGAAATCCATTCAAGGCGCGCTCACGTTCACTTTGAGTCCGGTTGGAGTGAAGTACCGCGACCGCATGACCTTCCTGATTGAGTTTACGCGCGACGCGGTCCGCTCCGTGTTTCGTGCGGCAGAAAATGAGGACTTGGTCGTAATCGGTGCGGCGAAGAAGCTCTTCCAAAAGCTCCTGTTTCTGGCCAATGTCTACCGCGTACAACGCGTGCGTCACCGTCTCGGCGGGAGAGCGGCGCTGACCGATCTCGATAGTTTCAGGGTTGCGCATTGCCCAATTACAAAGCTGCTCGATCTCAGGGGGAATGGTGGCGGAGAACAGCATCGTTTGCCGTGCGCGTGGGCAGCGCTCGACGAGGCGACGCACATCGGGCAGGAACCCCATGTCCAGCATTCGATCCGCTTCGTCCAAAACGAGAATTTCGATCTGGCTAAGCCGCAGCATCCCGCGTTTGATCTGATCCAGGAGCCGCCCTGGCGTCGCGACGACGATATCCGCCCCCTGGCGCAGGACCTGGTCTTGCCGTCCATACCCCGTGCCGCCAAACAAAACCACGGTACGCAAATTGGTAAACCGCGCGTAATCGCGGATGGCGGTCTCGACCTGAGCCGCGAGCTCTCGGGTAGGTTCGAGCACGAGCGCGCGCAACGCGCCGCGCTGCCCGAGGCGCGAAATTATCGGCAACGCAAACGCCGCGGTCTTCCCAGTGCCGGTTTGAGCCGAGCCGATAAGATCCCGGCCTTCCAAGACGACGGGTATCGCGCGTAGTTGAATCGGAGTGGGAACGGTATAACCCGCAGCGCGAACGCCGTCGACTACTTTGGGAGCCAGTCCAAGTTTAGAGAATGGCATGACCTCTTATACACACGACATCAGTGGATTCACAAATGACAGGCAAAGCGTGCTCATCGCGTACCTGCAATCGAAACGGCCCCTTTGCCTTATCTCATCAGACTGCGCTTTGGTTGATCAAAGAGAATTCTGGGGCGTCTATATATAACTCGTAGGAATCCGCAGGCAAGCGGCGCTTGGTTGACACAACACTGCATCGTCGATAGCCTCTCTCCAAAACAAATGCCAGAGGTGTGATATGAACCTTCCTGACTTTCCAGACCCGCCCGCTGTGTTAGACCCAACGATGACCCATGCTAAACGAGAAATTAGAGTTTAGTATCAGGAAATGAATATGTCGTCCCGAATCTTCACCGCATAAGTCAACGCCCACGCCTGACCTTCGAGTCTCCGCTGAGTTAAGACCTTACATGAGTATTTCGCCCAGCCCTCAGCTCTCAGCGCAATGCAGCGTCTGCGGCACGCTGTTATCGGGCGCCATGAGTATCGTGTTTCGAACTTTCGGAATACGACGGAGTCCGCGCAATCCTAACATCTGCACTCGCTGTAGCGCCCATGTTGAAGAGGGGCGGCTGCTGGAGATCACGGTGCTCTTCGCCGACCTATCATCGTTTACCGAGCTGACCCACGATCTCGGAGCGGAAAGAACGCATGAAGTCATCGATGCCTTCTTACGGATCGCCACCGACGTGTTGGTCAAACACGGCGCCTTTATCGACAAATACATTGGCGACGCCGTGATGGCTCTTTTCAACGTCCCTATTCGGTATGAGGACCATGCACGACGCGCGATTATCGCCGCCGGCGAACTGGAATCCGCACTCGAAACTTTAGGCTCACGCTTTGGGCTCTCTCTTTGTCCAGTTTTTTTTCAATGAGACAAAATCGAAGGATGAAGTGAGTCGTTTTTGGTTTTGGGACTCTCAGTGTGAGAATCCGGTTGTTGTCGATGTAAAACGTCTTCCGTATTTGGCCCAGGATTAACGATCTCGGTCTGTCCCTTACCTGGGCATCCCCCCACAATTGGCTGTTGACCGATATTTTGTTGCTCCGCCCAGTAGGCTTTTCGTTTCTCCCGGGTCTTTGTTTTCATGGCGTTGAGTTCCTGCATCAGCGCGCTCTTGTTATTGAGCTGATGCACATGGGCCGGAGTGAAATTAAACAGCGCCTGGTGCGGCCGGGACTGATTGTAGGATTCGATGTAACGGCCAAGTTCCTCGCGCGCCGATATCTCATCGGGATAGTTCCCCACCAGATAGATCTCTTCCTGTTTGACCGTCCCATAGAACCGCTCAGTCAGCGCATTGTCGGTCGGCCGTCTGACCCGGGCAAACGATAACTCGGCCCCCAGGCTCTCGAAGAACTCCTGAGTGACTCCCGAAGTATTGGGCGATCCCCGATCCACCCGCAGCTCGGGCTTTGTCTCACTGTGAATAGAAATCCCCTGGCTCCTAAGCCCCGGCTGATAAATGGCTTTCACATATCCCGCATGGACTGTGGGCACCACATCGTACACAATAAGCAATCGAGAAAACAAATCGATCACCGTCAGCAAATACCATCTGATCCCACCCACCAAAAGCTTGGTCCAGTCACTGCCCCACAAAAGATTTCTCTGCCATACCTCATAGCGCGGAGTCGTCCACGGCGCTGCCCGCCGATCATACGGCTCCACCCAGCCCTTGTGCTTCAAATGCCTGTAAATCGCCGATGCCGATAAATACACTCCCTGCTGCTGCAACATTCCCTGAATGCGCCGATGGCGGTACTCGGGATGCGACTCCTTGACCGCTTCGATCATCTGGCGCTCCTCGACCGTCAACTCATACGAACTGTGTCGCTCGTCCTTTTTCTCTCCCTCGCCCTTCTTCCACCGGTAATAACTCGATCGCGCCACCCCCACACTGCCCAATACCTCACTCACCGATCGTCCCTCGCCCCGATGGGCTTCGACCAACTTAAGCACCGCTTGCTTTTGACTCGCCATCAGCCGTCCGCTCTCCCTCAATCCAAGTTCATCTCTTTTTTTAACTCGCTGATTAAAAGCGCCTGATTGAGGACCACCTCCTTGAGCTTATGATTCTCGGCTTCCAAACGCTTGAGATCGGCTGACTTCAAGGGCCGGCTGTTGCGTAACGATGCCCGTACTCCTACCTCTAACTGCCGCTTCCACTTCTGATACAGCGATTGCGCGAGCTGGTGCTTTGCTAACCCTTCCTTAATCGTTGCACACCGCTGGATGTCTTTTAAAATCTCAAACTTTTGCTCAGGAGTGAAAATCCGCCGCAACTTCTTCTCTCCCATCTTCCCTTCCATGTCGTTCCTTTCCTCCTCGGAACGACTCACTTATTTACCCCATTCTGTCTCATTAGTAAAAAAACAGGTCACTTGAAGCCTCCGCGGGCATCTCAACCGGTTATGCGCGCGTCGGCCGGCTTGGCTCCGAAGACAGTAAGGACTATACGGCAATTGGCGACGTGGTCAATCTCGCCGCTCGCCTTCAAGGCAAAGCGGGCGCGGGTGAAATCCTTATGAGCGAAGATAGCTACGTCAAGCACTCTGCCGAGTTTCCTGAAGCCACCGCCGAACAGATCCTGCTAAAAGGTTTTCGAGAGCCGGTGATGGCTTATCGGTTGCACGGCAAGGGAGACACCCGTCCAGCGAACGACACCCTCGAAACAGCGGTAAGAGAAAAGGCAAGCTTGGGCGCGATCATTTTTGGCATCCTGGGTGCCCCGTGCGCTATATCGACCCTGATCGGCCCTTTGGCCGTCGCCTTCGGCGCAAGCGGATTCTTTGGCCTGACCGCCGCGCTCGTCTATTTAGACCAAAGCTTCATTCGCATTCCCATTCTCGTCCTGACAACCCTGGCCGCTTTCGCGAATCTCTATACTCTCTGGCATGCGCGAAAGCTCAGGATGGACGAGAAGGTTGCGGCCCATTTGAAAGTGATGACCACACTGGAAAAACGCCGGACCATTTTCGTGCTCGCCGCGTCTCTAGCAACGCTTGGGATCGTCGCCTTCGAAATCGTCGCTCATATCCTACTGCATTGAAAATCTCGAAGCACGCTGCGGCTGTATGAGGGCGAGACGTGGCCGCCTTATTTTTCCACTGTTCCCCGGACAGATATATTGGCCAAACAGCGCATGGCATTCAAACTCGCTATCGCCGTAAGTCCATGGCGCATCGGAACCCAACGTCGTCTGAGCGCGTAGTTGGGCTTGCGTACGCGCGCCGCGTTGACTTCACTCTGTCCGATGGATCGTCCCAGCCCCCGCCTCTTATTACCTTTCCTTTGCCACTCTCCGGCCCTTTCGGATTCCGCACGTCGCCGCGCACAAAGTTTTCCGCGAACCAATCCGCCACCCATTCAGAAGCATTGCCCGCGAGGTCCTGCACGCCGTAGGGGCTTTTACCGGTATCGTGCATGCCCACTGGCGAAAGCCCTCCTTTGTACGGGCTCCCTGAAGACTTGCCAAAGTTCGCGCGGGCAGAAGTTGGTTCGTCGTTACCCCAAGGATACCTACGGCCATCCGTGCCGCGTGCCGCCTTTTCCCACTCCGCCTCCGTGGGCAAACGCTTGCCTGCCCATCGGCAGTACGCCTCCGCGTCGTGCCAATCTACGCCGACCACGGGCAACTCATTCGAGTCAGCGAGGCTCGCTTCCTCCCAATGATCCGGCGGCTTTACCTCGCCGGTCGTCTTTAGAAACTTAGCATAACGTGACACCGTCACCTCATACTTGTCGATATAGAAGCCATCTACGTAAATCTCTCGAAGCGGTGACTCTTCGTCGTCTCCCATAATAAAGTTGCCGGCCGGGATGACGACGGCGGGCGCTCCATCCTTTCCGGCGGTCTCCAGATTCGGTGGCCGTTTCACCCAGTAGACATATGCTCCGGCGCAAACGACGCTGGCGACGATCAGTCCTTTGGCCAGAGTTTTTAGGACTGTGCGCCGTCGCGCTACGGCAATGCGGTGGACGGCGTCGGCCACGCTGGCCGCCACATTGCCTTCAGGTTCGAGCAGCGTGATTGCCTTGAGATAAGCCGGGACTTGATCCAAACCCATTGGCCGCAGAACGACAGGCAGTAGCCGTCCGCCGGGATATTCCCAAGTCTTTTGCGCGATGCTCAGTTCGGTAAGCGTGTAACTGCCGGACTTCAGGGAGTCTGGGCTCAGCATAAAGACGAAAAGCTGAGATTTCTCGATCGCCTCCCGTATCCGCGCATCATATTCCTCGCCCGGCGGCAAGTCTGCGCGGTCGAAGAATACGGTGTGCCCCAGGGCGCGCAGGGACAGGTAAATGGGTTCGACCAGCTTCCGGTCCTCGGAGGAATAGCTCAGGAACACTCTCATCGCCCGGATGAAAGCACGCAGACCACACTCTTACAACCGCCAATGCGGTCAGGGAAAACTATTTTTCTTCTCGGCAAATGTTGCGGGGTTGGGTAGCACCCGCCAAAACGACTTGGATAATCGAAGTTTCGGGCAGGAGAACGAAGTTTATCTATGCGGTCCGGAAAGTCGAAGACTGATAGTCTGAAGGTAGAAGTCTGAATCCAGATTTCCGAGCTCAGCTTGATTGTTCGACAACTGTGATTTCAGAGTTCTGTGGCACAGAGAAGTCGTCGTACCCGGCGTACATCACGTAGCCGGCGTAACCCGCGCAAGGCGCTATTCCGACGCGACTGGCGTCCGGCGTAAAACTACCCCTGCGCCATGATTTTTTGCCGACGCAGGTAATTAGCCGATCGTCAATCTTGACCTCACCGAGATACTGTCCATCGGGACCATAGACCTCATTGTTATGAAAACGACCAACATGCTTGCCATTATGAGTCCAGAGATTGTCACCATCGCGATGCCCGAAAAATTTGCCACCCCAGGTCCATAAGGGTTTCATTTTCTTTCATCTCCTTTTGCCGAACTAGTAAATCAGTCGACCTGTCCAATACGAATTTCACAGAGCATGGATTGGTCGATATTTTATTTCGACTCCCACGCCTTTGGCAAGAAAAACTTTTCGGTCTCGTCCTCGCGAACGTTGCGGGTCTTGTCAGCGGCGCGTCAGGACGAGTTGCCTGGTCGAAGTTTCAGATGTTTTGATCCGGTGGAGGAGTCGACGCCGAATAATTGAAGTGCGAAACCTGAAATCTCAGTTCCAAGCCATGCGTTCGGCTAACTGTCATCACTTCCCATACGGGAGTAATTTGGCAGTTCTAGCCATTTCTCTGCCCAGAATCAAAAACTCAACGAACATCCTACGGAGGGTTTTTCCATGAGTAAGCGAAAGTTCACTCCGTCACGGACATTTATTGTGCGTTCGGGTCGGAGTTGTTGTTTATGCTGACGCGCAGTCGTCTAAACACTGCCCCTGTCTGACCACAACCCGTTCATCACTTAAAAAATTGAGCCCGACACTACTGCATCCTTTCCCCCCTCTCCTACATCTAACAAGTCAGATTTCCCCGATCTTCAGACCAGGTCGCCGGCGGGTGACGGGAAAGTAAGCTATAGGAAATCACTGAAACTTGTAACGGAGGGTTTTACCATGAGTAAGCGTAATATCATTATTGGCGCAGGCGTTATAGTGCTAGCCGTCCTTTGGTACGCGTTTCGGCCGGAGTTGTTGTTTATCAACAAGACAGTGAGCGAGGAATTTCCCGGCGGGGCGGCGATGGCTTCGATCGAGAAAGGGCCAATGGCGGTAACGAAAGGCAACTTCAAAGGCTTGGCGCATGAAACCAAGGGACTCGCATCCATATATCAACTGCCGGACGGCAAGCGGACCTTGCGCTTAACGGAATTCGAGACTTCAAACGGTCCGGACGTGCACGTCTATTTAACCGCCGCAGAAATTGACAAAGGCAATGACGCCATCAAAGAGGCTGGCTTCATCGACCTCGGCTCTATGAAGGGCAACAAAGGAGACCAGAACTACGACATTCCGGCAAACGCCGACTTGAACAAGTACAAAAACGTCACGATCTGGTGCGCGCGCTTCGGGGTGAACTTCGGACAGGCGGCGTTGGCCGCACCGACGTCGATGCCCGTGAGAGTCGCGGAAGGTAACTTCCGTGGCATCGCTCATGAAACCAAGGGCATGGCGTCGATCTATAAACTGCCGGACGGCAAGCAAGTGCTGCGCTTCAGCGGCTTCGAAACCTCCAACGGTCCCGACGTGCGTATTTACCTGGTGGCCGCTGCCGACGCTAAAGACAACGACACGGTCACCAAAGCGGGCTTCATTGATCTCGGCAGCATCAAGGGCAACATCGGTGACCAGAACTATGATCTGCCGGCGGGCGTCGATCTCTCGAAGTATCGTGCCGTGACCGTGTGGTGTAAGCGTTTCGGCGTGAATTTCGCGACGGCACCGCTCGGATCGGCAAAAAGCTGACGCAAAGAAGAAAGATTTCTCGCGGAGCCTGTCCTGAGCATGTCGAAGGGCTCGAAATGACACTTTTCTGTCAGCCGAGATCGAAGACACGGTGCATCCAATGACGCCACAATCCAAAACAAAGATCCTCATCCTGGGCGGTGGCTTCGGTGGACTGTACACCGCCCTGGAATTAGAAAGATTGTTAAGCAAAGACCGCAGCATCGAGATCACGCTAGTCAACCGCGAAAACTTCTTTCTGTTCACACCGATGCTCCATGAAGTGGCCGCCAGCGACCTCGACATAACCACCATCGTCAACCCGATCCGCAAGATGCTGCGCCAAACGAATCTCTTCGACGGCGAAGTGAGTTCCATCGATCTGATCAAAAAACGGGTGATTGTTTCCCACGGCATCGACGGAGCCCACCCCCACGAGCTTGATTATGATGATCTCGTGCTCGCGTTGGGTTCTGTGACTAACTTTTACGGCATTCCGGGCCTTGAAGAGCGAGCGCTGACGATGAAATCCCTGGCCGACGCGGTTTATCTGCGCAACCGGCTTATCGAACATCTCGAAGAAGCTGACTTTGAATGCTCGCGATCGGTACGGCAACCGCTGCTCACGTTCGTCGTGGCCGGCGGTGGATTTGCCGGAGTCGAGACGGCGGCGGCCATCAACGACTTCCTGCGCGAAGCACTGAAATTTTACCCGAATCTAACGGAGGAAATGGTGCGCGTGGTCTTGGTGGAAGCCACATGGGCGATTTTGCCTGAGCTCGGCCCCGAGTTGGGCGACTATGCGCAAAAAAAGCTCGCAGGGCGAGGCATCGAATTTCGCCTGAATACAAAGGTCGAAGGACTTTCCGAGCGCGGCGTGAAGCTCAGCAATGCTGAGACTCTTCCCACAAAGACGCTCATCTGGACCGCCGGCACGGCGCCGAATCCGTTATTGGAGCCTCTAACCTGCGCCAAGGATCGCGGCCGGATCGCCGTTAACGAATTTCTCGAAGTCCCGGGTTGGCCCGGTGTCTGGGCGCTGGGTGACTGTGCCTCAATCCCGGATGAGAAAACCGGCCGCCCCTATCCGCCGACAGCGCAGCACGCGCTGCGTCAAGGTAGGGTTCTCGGCCAAAACATCGCGGCGGCAATCAAAGGCGGAGCGAAGAAGCCCTTCGTCTTTTCAATCATCGGGCAGCTCGCCGCCATCGGCCGGCGCACCGGCGTCGCAAAAATCTTGGGCTTCAAATTCTCCGGGTTTGTCGCCTGGTGGCTTTGGCGCACAATCTACTTGAGCAAGCTGCCACGCATTGAAAAGAAGCTCAGAGTTACTTTGGACTGGACGTTGGATCTGGTCTTCTCGAAGGATCTCGTTCAATTCATGCCGTTGCGATCACCAGTCCAATCGGCGGCAAAACTGGACGTAAGTTCGCCGCTACCGACAGTCGAAGCAGCGGCACCAGAAATCCGGGCACAGTAGAGCTAATAGCCCTTAGGCTTTGTTGCCATCGACGAGATCCGTCAGCAATTGCAAAGCTCGCCGCGGCGCTCCGCCGGCTTTGAGCGAAAAGGTCAGGTATCGCGCAAGCCTGTGAACTGGAGCTAGAATGCCGGCTGGAACATTGTCCATAACGCCCCCGTGAAACAGTGAGACGATCGTTTTCGAATATCACCTTTTAATAATAAACTAACTATCAACCGTTCCGACGATTCGCACCCTTATGGTTAGTTGCTTTACTCAATGTTCCGCCAAGTTGCATCTTTTCGCCGGTACGGCGCATCTAACCGAACGACGGAAAAAGCACCTTGTCGAACCCGCTGACAGGAGCCATGGCCTCGATTGACGATTTGGGAGAGCACGAAAATGGCAGCTAACAATCATTATGACGTCATCATTATCGGTAGCGGCGCTGGCGGCGGCACCTTGGCTTACAAGCTCGCCCCGACCGGGAAGAAAATTCTGCTCATTGAACGCGGTGGCTATGTGCCGCGGGAAAAAGACAACTGGAACCCGCGCGCGGTGAACCTCGAAGGGAAATACCAGACTAAAGAAAAGTGGCACGATAAAGACGGCAATGAGCTCCACCCGCACACCAATTACTACGTCGGCGGCAACACGAAATTCTTCGGCGCGGCGCTGTTTCGTTTGAGGAAGGAAGACTTCGGCGAGATTCACCACCACGGCGGCGTTTCCCCGGCGTGGCCCATCGCCTACGGCGACATGGAGCCCTACTATACGGAAGCCGAGCGTCTTTACCACGTTCACGGCAACGCCGGCGAGGACCCAACCGAGCCCGAACGAAGTACTCCCTATCCTCACCCCGCGGTCAGCCACGAGCCGCGTATTCAACAGTTATCCGATGACTTCGCGCAGATGGGTCTGCGTCCCTTTCACACACCGCTGGGCGTCATGCTCGACGAGAAAAACCCGCAGGCGAGCCGCTGTATCCGCTGCGAGACTTGCGATGGCTTTCCCTGCCTCGTCTATGGAAAGTCGGACGCTCAGGTGTGTGCGATAGACCCGGCACTCCAGCATTCCAACGTTACGCTCCTGACCGACTCCTATGTCGAACTGCTTGAAACCGACGCTTCGGGACGGCAGGTCAGCAAAGTCGTCGTGAAACACAACGGCGCCCGCGAGGAATATTCAGGCGATTTTGTTGTCTCCTCCTGCGGCGCGATCAACTCGGCGGCTCTGCTGCTCCGTTCGGCGAACGACAAGCACCCCAATGGTTTGGCCAACAGCTCCGACGTCGTTGGTCGCCATTATATGGGCCACGTCAATTCGGTCTTGATGGCCCTATCGAAGTGTCCGAACCCCACCATCTTTCAGAAATCACTCTCCGTGAACGATTTTTATTTTGGCACCGCGGGGTGGAATTTTCCGATGGGCCACATTTCCTTCGTCGGCAAGCTCGACGGCGAAACGCTCAAAGGGGGCGCGCCCGCGCTCACACCTGGCTGGACGTTGGATCTCATGGCGAAGCATTCCCTCGACTTCTGGCTTACATCCGAGGATCTGCCTGACCCCAACAACCGCGTGACGCTCGATGCCAACGGTGGCATCGTCCTCGGCTACAAACCGAACAATGAGGAAGGTCACAAGCGGCTTATCGCCAAGCTGAAGGAACTCATGGGACAGCAAACCAAATGCACAGTGCACGGCCACCAATGCCACGAAGGGCTGTTCGCGCGCAATCTGTTTGTCGGCCAGAGAATTCCGTTGGCGGGCGTCGCTCACCAGGTCGGCACGGTGCGCTTCGGTAACGATCCCCGGACAAGCGCCCTTGATGTCAACTGCAAAGCGCATGATCTCGACAATTTCTATGTCGTCGACGGCAGCTTTTTCTGCTCCAGCGGCGCAGTGAACCCGGCGCTGACGATCATGGCGAACGCGCTGAGAGTCGGAGAGCACTTGATCGAAAGGATGAAGTAGTGAACGGCAAGGCGCAAAGGGCAGAGCGCGTAGCACGGCGAGCAGAATAGGCAGTAAACTACCAAGCGGAAAGCCGAAGGATGAATCTAGCTACACGGATAACGTTTAGAAGGGGCTCCTCGCCCTCGCCTCTCGGAGGAGAGGGAAAATTCTTCCCTCGCCCTGTGAGGGAGAAAGTAAGGGTGCGGGTTCTGATTTGGTTTTTACCGACATTTCTCTTGTGCGTTTCGTCAACCTTCGCCGGCCAGTCGATCGTCAAGTCTGTCGATGCCGTCGGCATGACCGTCTCAGACATGGACCGATCAGTGGAGTTTTTCTCCAAGATTTTGTCGTTTGAAAAAGTCTCTGACGTCGAAGCTGCGGGTAGCGAATACGAGCGGCTGCAAGGCGTCTTCGGCGCGCGGATGCGCGTCGTGCGCATGAAGTTGGGCGATGAGTTTATTGACCTGACGGAATACCTCGCGCCACAGGGGCGGCCCATGCCCGTAGACTCGCGCAGCAACGACCTCTGGTTCCAGCATATCGCCATCGTCGTGAGCGACATGGACGAGGCATATCGACAACTGCGCAGCCATAAGGTGAGACACGCTTCCACCGGTCCACAGACGATTCCGGCAACGAATAAAGCGGCCGCAGGCATTCGCGCCTTTTATTTCAAAGATCCGGACGGCCACAACTTAGAAATCATCTACTTTCCAGCCGGGAAAGGCGATCCGCGCTGGCAGAACACGAACGGCAAGCTTTTTCTCGGCGTCGACCACACGGCTATTGCTATCTCGGACACCGCGCGCAGTCTAAAATTCTATCGCGATCTGCTCGGCTTGAGACTTGCCGGAGAGAGCACCAACTACGGCACCGAACAAGAGCACTTGAACAATGTCGCCGGCGCGCGCTTGCGCATTACCGGGCTGCGCGCCCAGAGCGGCCCCGGAATAGAGTTCCTCGATTATTTGACACCGCGAGACGGCAGGCCAGCACCCACGGATAGCCGCGCCAACGACCTGTGGCATTGGCAGACGACGCTCGCCACTACGAGCACGGTGAAGGCCGCGCAGAGATTACGCGACGCGAAGGCGCGACTGGTCTCCCCGAGCGCGGTTGAAATTCCCGGCAAAAGCCTCGGCTTCACGAGAGGCTTTTTGGCCCGCGACCCAGACGGCCACGGGCTGCAGCTAATCGAAAAATAGACTTCCGCCGATCATAAGAAATAGCTGAACATATTTTCGATCCGGTGTAGCTATTCAGTTCTGCACCCTCACTCTAAGTCTCTCCCTCAGGGAGAGGGAATGGGTGAGGGAAAAGGTCAGCGAGAGAAAGAAACGCAACAGAAATAGACAGGCTACAAAAATCGCTATGAGCGATCTAACCAAGTTGAGGCAAGACGAATGGCTCGAAGCCGACGGCCTGGGCGGGTTTGCCTCGGGAACCATTTCCGGCATTCGAACGCGCCGCTACCATGCGCTGTTGTTAGCAGCGACCAAGCCGCCCGCGGGCCGTTTGGTCCTCGTCAACGGCTTCGACGCCTGGGTGGAAACGGCTGCCGGTACATATGCGCTCTCCTCTCAGCTCTATCCGCCGGATGTCATGCAACCCGACGGCGCGCGGCGCATTGAGAAATTCACGTTGAATCCCTGGCCTCAATGGATCTTTGCGCTCGAAGACGGCGGCAAGATCCAGCAAGAGATCTTTATTGTGCACGGCGCTTCTATCGTCTGCCTCTCTTGGAAATTTTTAACTCCGAGCAGCAAAGCAGTTCTATCGCTGCAGCCTTTTTTCTCGGGTCGTGACTATCACTCGATGCATCACGAAAATCCAGCATTTCAATTTCAGCCGCAGACGCATGACCACCGGCTCATTTGGTCGCCCTATTCTGGCCTGCCCGGGATCATCGCGCTGCACAACGGTGAGTACCTGCACCATCCGGATTGGTACCGTAATTTTGTCTACGAGCAGGAACGCGCCCGCGGACTGGACTTTACCGAAGATCTCGCCACGCCCGGAACTTTTCACTGGGATCTCGCCAATGGCGAAGCGGCGTTGATTCTCGCCGCTGAAGGATTCGAGAACGATCAGCTACCGGCGGGCCAGTCAGCAGAGCAATTGCTGTTGAATTTCCGCGCCGCCGAGCGCAAGCGCCGGGCGAATTTTGCCACGCCGCTCGACCGTGCCGCCGACGCCTATCTCGTCAAACGCGGCAACGGCAAAACCATCGTCGCGGGCTATCCCTGGTTTACCGACTGGGGACGCGATACCTTCATTTCTCTGCGCGGCTTATGCCTAGAAACTGAACGGTTGGAGGATGCGCGCGACATTCTCTTGGAATGGTCCGGCGCCGTATCCGAAGGCATGCTACCCAACCGATTTCCCGATCGGGGCGACCGGCCGGAGTACAACTCGGTGGACGCATCCCTGTGGTACATCATCGCGGTTCATGAATTCTTGGAAGCGACGAAGTCAATCGCCCGCATGGCTTATCAATGGCAGAAAAAATCCCTGCAAAAGGCCGTCGAATCGGTTCTCACCGGCTATTCTCAGGGCACGCGCTACGCCGTCCGTATGGACGGCGATGGTCTTCTCGCCGCCGGCGTTCCGGGAGCGCAACTCACCTGGATGGATGCCAAGGTCGGCGATTGGGTCGTGACGCCGCGAATCGGCAAGCCAGTAGAGATTCAAGCGCTGTGGTTAAATGCGCTCTGGATCGGCAGCCAGTTCTCAGAGCGCTGGAAAGAGCCCTTTGCGAGCGGGACGGAAAGCTTCCGGGCTCGTTTCTGGAATGAGCAGGGCGGTTTTCTCTACGACGTTGTCGATGTCGATCACCAACCCGGCAAGGTCGATGCTTCCTTCAGGCCGAATCAGATCTTCGGCATCGGCGGATTGCCCATCTCTCTCATCGAAAGAGAACAGGCGAGCCGAATCGTCGACGCGGTCATGCGGCGCCTGTGGACGCCGATGGGGCTCCGCTCGCTGGCGCCCGAAGAGCCGGGATACACGCCGAAGTATGATGGCGGCGTGCGAGAGCGCGACGGCAGTTATCATCAAGGAACCGTCTGGCCGTGGCTCATCGGGCCCTTCGTCGAGGCCTGGGTGCGCGTCCACGGCGGGAGCGCTGACACGAAGCGCGAAGCTCGTCAGCGCTTTCTCGCGCCGATATTCGAGCATCTCGACAGCGCCGGTCTCGGCCATGTTTCCGAGATCGCCGACGCGGAGCCGCCGCACACGCCGCGCGGTTGCCCGTTTCAAGCCTGGTCGCTGGCGGAGTTGCTGCGGCTCGATCGAGGGGTGCTGGCGGCTTGTGGCGCCGAAGAAAATTCGCATCGAGCGGCGCGAAAGTAACGTCTAAATGAACGAAACCAGCCGTGAAAATTATTTCCGTCAATGACCGGCTCTACGCATTCGATACAGATGATGTAGCAGGAATGCGCCGTGCCGCAGCAGTGGAGGCTTTATCTGAGAGTTGGCGCGGCTACTTTAGAGATCGTCTCGAAGAGACCTCCATCATGGATCGAGGGTATGATAAAATAAAACCGGCGAAAGAAGAGCAGGGAGAGTAAGGCGTGACTAAAGAAGAAATTCGACTGGAAGAGGATCGCCAACACAAAGCGAATTGGAAGCGCTGGGGACCCTACCTCTCCGAGCGCCAGTGGGGTACCGTCCGCGAGGATTATAGCCCCCACGGCACCGCTTGGGAGTACCTGCCCCACGACCATGCGCGCAGCCGCGCCTATCGCTGGGGGGAAGACGGCATCGGGGGCATTTCGGATCGGCACCAATACATTTGCTTCGCCCTCGCCCTCTGGAACGGGAAAGATCCAATCCTCAAGGAGCGTCTTTTCGGTCTCACCGGCAGTGAAGGCAATCACGGCGAGGACGTCAAGGAGTATTATTTTTACCTCGACTCCACGCCGACTCACTCCTATATGAAGTTCCTCTACAAGTACCCTCAAGCCGAATTCCCCTACGGGCTGCTGGCCCAGGAGAATCGCCAACGCGGCAAACGAGACCTAGAGTTCGAGTTGATCGATACCGGAGTCTTCGACGACAACCGCTATTTCGACGTTTTCATTGAATACGCTAAAGCCGGAGCCGATGACATCTTGGTTCGCATCGAAGCGATCAACCGTGGCGCCGAGCCGGCCGAGCTGCACTTGCTGCCCACCCTCTGGTTCCGCAATACCTGGTCATGGGGATTGGATGAGCGCAAGCCACGGCTCCGTAGAGACGACTCCGTGGAGATCGCAACCATCAAGGCCGACCATTACTACTACGGTAGCCGCTGGCTTTACTGCGAGGGCAGTCCGCAACTGCTGTTCACGGAGAACGAGACTAACAAGAGCAAGCTCTTTAATTCGGAGAACGAGTCTCCTTACGTCAAGGACGGCATCAATGATTATATCGTTCACGGGGTCAAAGCCGCCGTCAATTCCGCCGCCTCGGGCACCAAGGGTTCGGCCCATTACAGGGCGACCCTGGCGCCCGGAGCGTCGTTTTCCACGTGGCTGCGGCTGACGAATGTTTCACCTTCAAGCGGACAACCGCTCGATGGAAATTTCCAACGGACTCTGCACGACCGGCGCACGGAAGCGGATGAGTTTTACCGCACGGTCATTCCCGACCCCATCGCGCCGGACCACAAGAATGTCATGCGTCAAGCTCTAGCCGGTGTGCTCTGGAGCAAACAGTTTTATCACTACGACCTAAATCGCTGGATCAAAGGCGATCCGGCGGGACCCGAACCGCCTCGCGAACGGCTCAACGGGCGCAACCATGAGTGGCGCCATCTCTACAACGCCGACGTCATCTCCATGCCCGACAAGTGGGAATATCCGTGGTACGCGGCCTGGGATCTCGCGTTTCACTGCATTGCGCTCGCGCTCGTCGATTCCGACTTCGCCAAGGAACAACTCGTGCTCATGACGCGTGAGTGGTACATGCACCCCAACGGCCAGCTGCCGGCCTACGAATGGGCCTTCGGCG
>WNFW01005685.1_pt1 | contig 22020 bp, 18 predicted proteins | sample 5400131 | NCBI WGS metagenome assembly WNFW01 (sample SAMN13153362, study PRJNA577476) | soil metagenome | isolation source: 20 cm soil or saprolite under grassland replicate 1 | place: USA:California | collected 2016-06-15 | reverse complement strand
CCAATGTATGGCAAGATATGACCAAGTAGAACGTTGTCAATGTGGCTGGGCTACAGGAATAGTTGCTGGACAATCATAAATCGTGGTTCGCTTAGATCAAGGCTCGTGTTTCGTTAGTATCTTCGTCGCCGCGTTTCGGCCGAGGTGTGCTGTGTGGCTGTGACTGACCGAGAGATTATAATGCGGTGCTTGTACTGGCTGGGATTCGGCAATTTCCTGCCAGCTTTCAATTGCCAGTTACCGAAGGGCTCTAGAGTTTGCTGTCTCCCGAGTGCCTGATGCTTTTTTTCAAATGAACGCCCGCCGCTTACCATTCGAGTCGGAGTTCGATGTAATTGGCGCATCTGATTTTATCGAAAATGTCACCGAAGACGAGGCATGCCAAACAAATGTGCCAGGCCGTGCGAATCGGTGGGAAAAATGTAACCGTTCCGCAACATCGTTTCTTATGGAGCAAACAAGATTAATATGCTTGCCTGATCATCATGAGGATGCTGGACAATTTGCACTTCAGCGACCGTCCTTCGGAATGGTTAACGTCGGGTTTGCGGGCGATTGACAAAGCTGGTCTGTTGCATTTTTTCAAGTTTTTTCTGTTATGCTTTCTTCCGTTATGGATTTCAGGATAGAACGCGGTCCGGATAAAGGGGTAGCGCAAGGTCATGTACACACAAACGTTTGATGCGCAGTTTAGTTGGGTGATAAAATGAGCCAAGTTACTCATGGTGTGAGGGCCGTATTATCCAACCCGAAGGTATATGATTTTTTTCAATGGATGATGGGTGCTAAACAGGCGCGATCGATTGTTTCTTCCGGATATATAAAATCCAGGTCTGGAGATTATGTTCTTGATATTGGCTGCGGAACTGCGGAAATTAGATGGATCTTATCTAACGTCGAATATTTCGGTATTGATCCCAACCCCGATTATATTTACGCGGCGAAAAACCGATTCCGTACTCTCCCGGGATGCACGTTTCTTTGCGCGACTATCGATGAGGTAGTACTGGCTGCCTTACCAAAATTTGATATTGTCTTGGCAACGTCGGTTCTTCATCACTTGAGCGACGAGGAAGTAGTTCGGTTGGCAAAGTTGGCCAAAGCAGCGTTAAAAGAGAACGGTCGATTGGTTACGCTTGATCCCTGTTACGTCGAAGGTCAGTCTCCTATCGCGAGATTCCTTATCAGTCGTGATCGTGGACAGCATGTAAGGGATGCCGAAGGGTATCGTACTCTCTTATCTTACGCATTTGATTCCATAGCAACGGATGTTCGCCATGATTTTTTGCGATTCCCCTATACACATCTAGTAATGGAGTGCGTGTCAAAGTGAGGATTCCCTTTAACCAACCCTATATGACCGGGAAGGAACTCTGGTACATCAGCCAGGCCCATACGAAAGGGCATCTCGCGGGCGACGGCGATTTCACCAAGAAGTGTAGTGCTTGGTTGGAACAGCGCACCGGCTGCTGCAAAGCATCTCTGACTCATTCCTGTACCGCAGCTTTAGAAATGGCGGCCATTTTGGCTGATATTCAGTCCGGCGATGAAGTGATCATGCCCTCCTATACCTTCGTCTCCACCGCAAATGCCTTCGTGCTGCGCGGCGGGATTCCGGTGTTTGTTGATATCCGGCCCGACACTTTGAATATCGATGAGAACTTAATTGAAGCGGCAATTACACCTCAAACCAAGGCGATCGTTCCTGTCCACTATGCCGGGGTTGGTTGTGAAATGGATGTGATCATGGGAATTGCCAAACGCCATGGCTTAAAGGTGATTGAAGATGCTGCTCAAGGAGTGATGTCATCGTACAAAGGGAAGCCGCTTGGCAGTATCGGCCATCTCGGGTGTTTTAGTTTTCACGAAACCAAAAATGTTATTAGTGGAGAAGGTGGCGCTCTCCTGGTTAATGCGCCCGAATTTACTCTACAAGCGGAGATCATCCGCGAAAAAGGCACTGATCGCAGCAGGTTTTTTCGCGGTGAGGTTGATAAATATACTTGGCAGTCGATTGGCTCGTCATATTTGCCAAGTGAGTTAATTGCCGCCTTCCTTTGGGCGCAACTCGAAGAGGCTGAATCGCTAACACAAATTCGCCTGAATATATGGGCGATCTATCACCACTTGATTGAGCCGCTAGAGCAGGCGGGATTATTGCGCCGCCCGATTATTCCGGCGGATTGCGAAAACAATGCGCACATGTACTACATCCTTGTCGCCGAAAATGTTCATCGACTCAAGGTCATTCGGCATCTAAAAGACGATGGCATCAACGCCATCTTTCATTATGTGCCGCTGCATAGTTCACCCGCCGGAATGCGATTTGGACGTGCTCACGGGAGATTAGTCAATACGGTGAGCTTGTCCGAGCGTTTGATTCGCTTGCCGATGTGGGTGGGCATCACTCTTGAACAACAGGAACGTATTGTGAATTGCCTGAGAGGCGCTTTATCAAAGTAAGCAACAGATCGACAGCAAATTTCATCAGGTCAAATCCATAACTGGCAATAGAATGCGGAACAAATTAAGCCGGTTTTGGTTCAGGTTTTGTGGAAACGAGTGCCAGACGCGTTATTTTGAGATTGCTTACCTCCTGTTGCTGCCCGTCGCGGCATCGTACATCTACCGGTTCTCAGCTTTCAATAACGACGATGATTCTATTGATCCATGGGTGTATTTTGGTTACGTTCACAACTTTCAGGACTTGATCGATCGGTACGGGTTTCTTTACTATACTGTTCGATTCGGGTTGATTTTCCCCCTCATTACATTAGTCAAGACATTCGGGCCAATCAACGGCTACCTGGCGTTTGTCTACTCGATGTACCTGTTGGCAGGTGTTCCACTCTACCTGCTTTTTCGCAAACGGTTTTCTGTGCATGCAGCCATTTTGGCCTATGCCATTCTGGTGAGTTCGGCATGGTTCGCGCGTACAGTGTTTTGGACATATTCAGATGCATCGGCCGTGCCTTATTTATTGGCCGCCACTGCATTGATGTTTCTTGAACCCGAATACAGACGAATGGGAAACGTTGCTATCGGTCTTCTGCTTGCAATGGCCGCGAACAGTAATATTTTTGCGCTCTCAATTGGCGGGCTGGCCGGGGTTGCCTATTGTGTCTATTACAAAAAGACTCTGTGGGTCAGACTTCGACGGGACATTCCTTGGATGGCAGCTGGCTTCGTTTTGGTTTTTATTGGCGGGATGGTTGGGTATTATGCATGTTGCCGCAGGGTGAATTTTTTGGATCCAACACTCGGGATGGTTCATTGGAATATCAAAGGGTCTGGCCACATATATCAAGTGCCGTTGTTAACATTATTGAATTTTAACCATTTGTATCTGCTTCCATTTCTTATGTTGTCAATGGGGGCCTTGTTAAGGAAGATCGATTTTCGCGATCGGTCACTATTTCTTGCAGTATCGAGCTATTTGGGAGCATCGATTTCGTTCTATATTGGATACGAGTTTTTTACCAAAACGGCACTATTGGAATTATTCTATTATTTCAGTTTTCTTTTGGTTCCTTGCATTTTATGTATGACACTGATTCCGGTAATTCTCGCGCGAGCTGGTGATTCGGAGTTTCAAATTCTGAATCTTGCGCTCGCATCATTTTTGCTACCACCTTTAATTATCGCCTATGGGTCGCCGAGAAGTTTGGATAATGTTCCGGTCTACTGGGTTTGGCTGGTCTTCGCCTTTACGCTTTTTCTCATTCCGCTAGCATTACGGTTCAAGAAAGCTACATTTTAGAGACGATGCCAAAATTCAGGGATGACGGACGGCCGATCTATTTTTGGTACTCAAATGCCGATAAATTGGCAAATTCGCTTCAGTCCACTTACTTGTGGGGTTATTCTCGCATAATGGATGAGAATAAAGCGAACCAGGGCTTGCCATCCTTAAACGGCGTGAATGTCGACTTACTGCGTAAGCCCTCCTCTCTCGTATTGTTCGATCGCGATCGAAAGATTGTGAATGAGGGGATCAAGAAATTGAATCATATTGGAGTTCGTTTCGCAGTTAAGGAAACTCGTGAAATTTGTGAAAAGACAATTTGCTACACCATCGCTATACTTAATGTGAGTGCTAATAGCGAAAAAGTTGAGCGGTCTTGGAAAGAGAGTAGGCAGCTGACTGTTGCATTGGACTGGGGGCGCCCACCAGAGGGCGCGAAAATAAATAGGGAAGAGACAACCATTAGCGTTACAACGCCTTCGAAAGCTTGGAGTTACGCCGCGATCGCCTCGATGGTGTTTTCTGAGCCGCTTTCCGCACAACATGGGATAGTCCGTATTTTGGTTTCCGTGAAACAAGCTAACGCTGCGTTGGGGTTCTTAGGTAGTAACGAGAGCTTTATTAAACGCGTCGATATTCACCCTTTGCATACCCCGCAAGAATTGTATTTCGAATTTGACAATCTTAGTGAATTGCGAAAGTTTGTAATTCAAGCGTGGGATCGTGATGAATCTGCCCAGGTGCAGTTATTGGAATTTTCAGTTCGGAAAACACCTTCCGCCAAGCGATAACCAATGTGCTTAATCGACAGTTGATAATTGCATCGCGGGTCAGGTTGAATATCAAGCATCTTGTTCCCACTGATTTATTGCGGAGAAAATTATGCCGCTATTAACACAACCCGACATCCAGACCGTTCAATCCTATTGGAACGCGCGTCCTTGCAACATTCGTCATTCCACGCAGCCAATAGGCACGAAAGAATATTTCGATGAAGTGGAGAAGAGGAAGTATTTTGTTGAACCGCACATCCCAGGCTTTGCTCACTTTGAGCGCTGGGGAGGAAAGAAAGTTCTGGAGGTAGGGTGTGGAATCGGGACGGATACGATTAATTTTGCCCGAGCAGGTGCCATGGTCACCGCCGTTGATCTATCTGATGAGTCGCTCAAACTGGCTAAACAGCGTGCTAAGATTTTCGGCGTGGAGGATAAGATTTGTTTCTATCAGGCCAACGCCGAGAAACTCAGTTCTAGCGTACCAGTTGAGCCATACGATTTAGTATATTCATTTGGCGTTATTCATCACACTCCAAATCCAAGCAATGCAATCGCTCAAATCAAACAATATATGAGCGCCGCATCGGAGCTTAGATTGATGCTCTACGCCAAGAACTCATGGAAGCATATCATGATTGAGGCTAAGTTTGACCAGCCCGAAGCTCAAAATGGTTGCCCGATAGCATTTACGTATACATCCGACGAAGTTAGGAGCCTGCTTGCTGGATTTGATGTTTTAGAGATTAAGCAGGATCATATATTTCCTTTTGTGGTTGAGAAATACGTTAAGTATGAGTATGAAATTGTCCCATGGTTTTCATCGATGCCTAAGGACATGTTCGCTGCTCTGGAGAAGAGTCTTGGATGGCACATGTTAATAACTGCGCGACTTGGATTAGTAAAGCTCGGCTGAATGCGTTCCGCTCAGTTTGGAATATTTGGAAGTGGTAAGTTGGGAAAATGAAACTAGTTAGATCATGTCCCAATATTCTTCATTCAATTTGCTCCGAATTAGATTCCCCATTTACCTTAATTGATGTTGGCTGTGCGTACGGAATCGATCCACCGTTCCACGATTTTGGAGAAAAACTTATCGCGTACGGGTTCGAAGCCAGTATTGATGAGTGCCAAAGGCTGATAAAAGGAAACCAAAACCCTGGCATCCATTACGTCCCGGCTTTTGTTAAGCTTGACCCCACTCACCCCTTCGCGATAGCCAAGGCAGGTAAGCCGCACTGGAGTAACAATCCTTGGTCTCATTTAGCGGTGGCTCGTTCACTTGCGTCCATGGAAACAGAGCAACCGACCAGTGTAGAAAAATCTGCATTGAATTTGTGGTCCACTACCAAGTTAGCGGACCAGATCAACGATATTTATCTAGACAAATTTTTGCCTGAGCAGGGTATCAATAGAATTGATTTATGCAAGATTGACGTTGACGGCGCGGACTTCGAGATTCTTCACTCCCTTGAAGGCTTTTTAGCCGACAAGAAGATGTTGGCATTGGTTGTAGAGATAAACTATTTTGGCTCGGACAACGAGACGGATCACACTTTTCACAACGTCGATCGCTACATGCGCCGGTATGGCTTCGACTTGTATGGCCTAACAGTAAATAAGTACTCAGCCAAGAGTCTGCCTGCACCGTATTACTTTTCAGGTCCAGGTGAAAATGTGATGGGACGACCGTACCAAGGGGATGCACTGTACGTTCTTGATGTGTTTTCTGCTCCGGCAGCAACGCAGTTAACTAAAGACCAGCTTTTAAAGCTGGTTGCTATATTCGCCCTGTTTGACCTGCCGGATTGGGCTGCAGAGCTTCTACAACTTCATGGATCGAGGCATTTAGAAGCAGATAGAATCAATCATCTGCTTGAATTGCTAGCCTATCAAATTCAAGAAGGCAGAACCCTCAAATTGGATTATAGTAATTATATTTCCGCGTTTAACAAACACGCCCCATATTTTTATTCCACTGTTTCAGAAAACAGAACAAACGCCTACGAAGGATCTGTCATCGAAGAGATTGCTCAATTACGGGCTGAAGTCATGAGTCTCAGAAATTCGACATGCTGGAGAATTACGGCTCCATTAAGATTTCTGTCACAGTGCATAAAGGGAAATGGAAGTTTAGGTAAAAGTTGAAAAATCGCCAATTACGAGAAGACCAAGTGATTCACGTTCACTGGGTTGTCCTCATAGATGGCGACGTGACAAACTTGGTTGCGCTAGCGCTTCAAGGATACTAAGCAAATCTGAACAAAAATTAGAAAGCTTTGTAATGTTCACGCCGTACCTTTCCGTTGTTGCCGCATCCCGGAATGATGATCACGGCGGCGATCCGCTGATTCGCACTCAAATATTTATCAACAATTTTGCGCGGCAATGTGAGAAATATCACTTGCCCGCGGAGTTAATTATTGTCGACTGGAACCCTGTGCCAAATCGCCCGGGACTGGCTGCGGTGCTGAGTATGCCTTCAGAGACCTCATATTGTGGAGCGAGGGTCATAACTGTACCAAGCGCGCTTCATCAACGGCTGAAATACGCCGATAAGCTCCCCTTCTTTCAGATGATTGCCAAGAATGTAGGAATCCGCCGTGCGCGGGGGAATTTTATATTGGCAACCAATATCGACATTGTTTTTTCTGATGAGTTGATGCAATTTATCGCCCGGCAAAAACTTAATCCAAAAAAATTATATAGGGTCGATCGTTACGATATGCAAAGCGGATTATCTCCAGATCTTAACCTTGATGAAACTCTGGCATACGCCTGGGCCAATCCGATCCGAAGCAATCGTCGGTATGAACCTATAAGCCTAGTCCAACACCTCTACGGGAATGAGCCATCCAAGAGGCGGTGCATTCCCGATGCCGTGTTTCATGGAGCAGTTGATGGTGTGGAGGTTGTCCAGGAAGATGATGTATGGCAGGTCCGGCCAGGGCGTTCGGTGAACATGAGTCATTTGCATACCAATGCATGCGGAGATTTTACTTTGCTCTCACTTGATGGTTGGGAAGCTATCCACGGTTATCCAGAGTTTGAAGCGTTTTCCTTTAATATCGATAGCATGGGTTTCGTGGCCGCGCATTACGCTGGGTACGAGGAGGTTTCCTTATTGCCGCCCTGCGTATGTTTCCACATTGAGCACGGGATCGGTTCCGGCTGGACACCCGAGGGAGAAAAGAAACTATTCGACCGATTGCGCGACGCGGGAATTTTGAATCCGGAGTGGCCGGTACTAATGCCCCTGGTTGATGAAATGCGAATCAAAAGCCAGCCGCTCGAATTCAACCATGTGGGGTGGGGCATGGCGGATTTTGATTTGCCGGAGCAGGCGATGGGTGACACCAATATAATTCCGACCGATAAATTGGCCCAATTGGCTTTGCAAGCGGAGACTCGCGCGGTTTCCGCTATTCAACCCGCCCATGATTTAGATCGGTTGACTTTAGCGCACGAACGGCGTGTAGCATGGGGTCCTAGTTTGACGTTCGCTACCGATGTAGAGAAGGCAGTTCTTTATATTCCGGACTCAGAGGGTTGTTATTGGGAGAACAGTTCCATCGCGTATAGTATACAGTCCGTAAGAACGACAACCATGGTCTTCCGTTTGGAAAAATTTGCCCATCAATTCCCTTTGCGTTTCGATCCTTGTCAAGGGTCAGGTCTTGTGACTATAAACTCGATTACCGTTTTTGATCTTTCCAATAATCGCGTGACGTTGGAACTTGAGGACCGCGATGTCAATAAAATTGGTATTGGTGGCACCGCCGTTTGGGAAAATTCGGCTTTATCCAGGATCAACGGTTGGAAGCAGCTGTTGTTCAGTTCAAATAAGTCAAATGGCCGCCGGCCTCTTCGTGTAATTAGCACGGGATCTGATCCACAGTTGATTCTCCCGAGATTGCCAAGAGATATTGGGTTTCCCTTGGAAATTTCGGTGGAGATGAAATTCATTCCGTCTGCGTTTCTCGATCTCTTAAAATAAAAGGTAAACAGCTGCGTATATTGGCAGTATGAAATGCACCGGGGCTTTCGGCCAACTTCAATCCTGGCAAGTTCTCAAGCGTGAACTCTCGCTTGATTGTTCGCCTTGGTTGAGCCTGTGGCGCGAGACAATTCGTCTGCCGGATGGACGTGAAGTCGACGACTACTATCAGATTGAACAGCGTGACTATGTTGTGATTGCTGCATGGGACAATGGCAAGGTACTCGGTCTGTGGCGCTATAAGCCTCGTTGGGTTAATTTGGGGTTGCCCGCAGGTTATTTGGAACGCGGTGAGGACCCGCTTGCCGGGCTCAGCGTGAAGCCCCGCGTGCGCGCATATTTTTGTCGCGCATGATTGTCAGTCGATTGAAGCGCGTCCTTCAGATGATCTCGAACAGCACGTAGCCGAATGGCTGACGCCCCAGCAATGGGCTGACCATCTTGCCGTGGAAACCGTTGCGACGCTTGGAGCGGCATTCGCCGTTCACGCGGGGATACTGGCATTTGCCAAGTAATTACAACAATTGGCTCTTCTTGGTTTCTTGTGATGGCATATTCACCGGAGACGCCTCGAGTGCGCGGGGTTTGAAGTATTTCTCAACCAAAACTCTTTGCTCTGCGTCCTCCGCCTCCGCGGTGAGCCACACGGAAGCCCGAAGGACCCAACAATCAGATCTCTTAAAAAGGTAACCATGATCAATAACATTGCGATAATCGGTCTGGGTAAGCTCGGCGCAAGCATGGCGGGTTGTCTGGCCAGTCGTGGTTTTAATGTGATTGGCGCGGACGTGTCACAAAAAACGGTCGACGCCTTAAACGCGGGGCGCGCGCCTGTTCAGGAAACAGGTTTGGCTGAGCTGATCGAAAGGAACAAAGGACGCATTCGTGCGACCCTTAGCCATGAGGATGCCATTCTGAATAGCGAGTTGAGTTTTGTTATCGTTCCCACCCCCAGCGATGCGCGAGGCGCATTTTCTCTTCAATACGTGGCTTATGCTTTTGACGCTATAGGCAAGGCTCTCGCAAAGCGCGACAGTTACCATACGGTGGTGCTCACAAGCACCGTATTGCCAGGTTCTACGCGCTATGGCCTAATGCCTATTCTTGAGAAATCTTCAGGCAAAAAATGCGGCAAGGATTTCGGTCTTTGTTACAGTCCGGAGTTCATCGCGCTTGGAACCGTCATTCGCGACTACCTGAACCCCGATTTTTTTTTGGTAGGCGAATTCGATGAGCGTTCCGGCGCGGCTCTGGAATCGGTTAATTCACGTGTGGCGCTCAACAATGCTACTTCAAAAAGGATGAGCATTGAAAACGCCGAACTAGCAAAAATTTCTCTCAACAGTTACGTCACCTTGAAAATCAGTTACGCCAATATGTTGGCTGACCTTTGCGAGCGCATCCCCGGCGGGGATGTGGACGTTGTGAGCGATGCCATTGGCATGGATAAACGCATTGGTCGTCGTTACCTTACGGGCGGGTTTGGCTACGGCGGCCCATGCTTCCCGCGGGACAATGTGGCACTAAACTTTGTGGGCAAGTATTTGGGTGCAGCGACCGAGCTGCTTGAAATGAATGATGATTTCAACCGCACCATCTCGCCACGCTTTGTCGAGAAGCTGAAGCCGTATTTGCGTGAAGGTTCGACGGTCGCCGTTCTGGGCCTTGCATACAAACCCCTGTCGCATGTTATCGAGGAGTCTGCTGGGATGTACCTATGTCTCACGTTGGCTGGCAGTGGCTTGCGCGTGATCGGTTATGATCCGCTGGCTACTGAGGAAGCACAATCGGCACTTCGCATGCATGCCCTGGTTGCAGATTCTATTATCGCATGTTTGCAGGATGCTGAATGCGTTCTGGTGACCACGGCCGACGATGTTTTCAAAGCGCTCAAGCCGGAAGATTTTGTTGGTAACAAGGAATCGGTCACGGTTGTGGACTTCTGGCGTTGCTTGCCCGAGCCTATTCGCTCTCATCCGGCGATTCGATACGTTCCAATGGGGCGCTGCATTGACGATGCCACGGCGATCGAGAAACTTGATGGACTCTGGCGCGGCGACGAACATAATTAATTAGCCGTCATTCCATGAATATACTGTTTGTACTCTATGGGGATTTCACCAGCAATAGCGCAGATCCATTAGTCCTTTATGCTCGTGAGCTTCACCTAGCCGGGCATAGTTGCGCCGTGGCTGTACCGTCGAGGCCGGAAACCGTATCCCAGCACGAGAACCCCGCTTTTCGACCTATCCTCTACGGCGATGTGCTCGCCGGACCAGAATCCGTTTTTCCCGACGGCCGGCCGGCCGATGTAATTCATGCCTGTACGCCACGTGAAGTCGTTCGACGCTTCGTTATGGCCTACCTAGCAAAGCAGCCAACGCCGCTGGTGATCTATTTGGAGGATAATGAGTCGTGGGTTTCGATGCGGGCTTTAGGATTTGACGAAACAACTTTGGTTCGGCATACGGAAAGAGAGATTTCCGACAGGTTACCTGACGCACTCGCACACCCTTTTTATTATGACAGTTTTATTGGGCTGGCAGATGCTGTGGCGGTCATTCAGGACAAGCTCAGAATCAAGGTTCCGCCCTGGGTACACTGCGAAACAGTGATGATCGGCGTTGATGTCAAGTTGTTTACCCCCAGGCCGCCTGATCGTTCATTGCGCACGAAATATGGTGTTGCAGAAAATGAAAAGCTAATTGTCTACCACGGTGGCATGAATGGATTTACGAGACCCAGCATGGAAACGTTGTGCAGGGCAGTGGGACTGATTAAGCAACAAGGTTATCCATGCAGATTGTTACGGACAGGCCCGTTTGCGCTGGACTTCCTGGGTCAATTGTCGCTCGACACGGCATCCTCGATCAGCGATCTTGGCATGTTACCCAAACACGAGTTGCCAGACCTGTTGGCTTTGGCGGATGTCTTCGTGCAACCAGGGTGGATTGATGCTTTTGAGGACCTCAGACTGCCCGGAAAAGTTCCTGAATTTTTAGCGATGGGGCGTCCAGTGGTTTTGCCTAACGTGAACATCGCACATTTGTTTACGGATGGTATGGATGCGGTGCTTTTGCAAACTGGAAGCGCGGAGGAGATCGCGGCTAAGTGTATAACACTCTTCACCGACCCGCCGCAGGCCAACATGATCGGTCGAGCTGGCCGTCTTATAGCTGAAAAATATTTTGATGTGCAATCTCAAGCTCGCCGTCTGGAGGAAGTTTACAAAGCCGCATGCAATATTTTCAATCCAGCAATCGCAACAGAGGTATGGCGACAAACGGATGAAAACACTCCGGTTACATTTTTGCTGGCGCGTAAATTGAGATTGTTGGCTGATTTGTGCGGCACTAAATGTGGTTTCGAAGGCGCGATGCTGCGGGAGCATGCACGTTACATTGAATTCATGCTGCAACGCGTCCGTGGACTGGAAGCTGCCGTATCCGAGCGTGATTCGCAGATCTTATACTTGAAGCAACAGATGAGCGAACGTGATCGCCAAATCGTCGAGCTAAACAAAGCCATAGATGGCTTCCTTACCAGCTATTGTTGGAGACTCACGTTACCTCTGAGAAAAACTAAGCTCATTGTAGATTTCGCACGCCAACGCATGAATTGGCTGTGGTTGTTTGGGCGTGCTGACCGATCAAAGTAGTTTAAAAAAGTTCGAATCATTTCCGATCATCTCGCTAGCGTGAATTATAGACGCGATTCAATTTTACGATTTTGAGATGATATTCAACGGGCTGATACAGAAGGGCATGTCTGTTATTCGGCGTTTTCTGCCTGATCCTTGCATCCACTGTCTAAGGTCCATTTTCCGATTCAAGAATGTCTCGACTAATGACTGTGTTGATGCCAGCCAGGCTGATCTGCCATATTTTGCGACCCTTAAGGAATTTGAGGAAGCAGGCAAGATTTTAAAAAGAGAAAATATCTACGGGAGCGGCCCGCCTAGTCCAGAAGTTTCGCAAGAGGTACTTTACTATTTAACCAAATACGCCGGTCCACGGATATTAGACATAGGCTGTGGGATAGGCGCATATATGAAAAGTCTCAGTTCATACGGCCATGAATGCGAGGGAATAGACACTAACCAAGATTATGTCTCTGCATGTTTATTGGACGGTCTAAAAGTACAATTAATGAGCGCTCACGAACTCCAGTTTTCGCCAAATAGTTTCGACACGGTCATAATGATAGAAGTGCTCGAGCACTTGCCGGAGCCGATAGTTGCTTTAGGAAAAGCCTTCCGTGTTGCTAAGAAAAATGTTCTTATTTCAGTTCCAAACATCGACGTGTTGCCTATCATGTCCAAATATCAAATTGTCCCTTGGCATATTTTGGAAGCAACCCATGTAAACTTCTTTACCCCGAGAATCTTGGAGTCTGTCTTGAAGATATTCGCGGCGAAAAGCGAAGTCTTCACCTATGGCCATTTTGCGTCGTGGATTAGTGAAAAAGCGTTGCACCAGCATGTTTTTGGGGTTGGGTGGAAAGATCGGCCCGCTTTGCCCTCAAAGGACTGATTTGATCATTGTGGCGGTTGGCACAAAATGGTCGTGCGGCCGTGGAGACAGGTTCAACCAATGTGTTTGACAGGCATCTTTACCGGCATTTAGTCCGTAGCGATTTCTCAGGTGAACGGCTGTTCGTCACGATGGTTGTTCAGGAGCTCGCATCTGTTTCAGCGCAAACCCATAAGTAAGCCAGCTAAAGATTTCGGCGAACTGTCGGGATCGTGCAATCGGAGAGCCTTTGAAATTTTCTCGTTCAGTCTCGTTTGTCTATTTAGCCTTTCGTCATTGGTCAACGCCCAGGCGCTAAATGATCCTGGTCTTGAAGTAAAAGAAGTCGTCTCGGGGCTAGCTCAGCCGACGACGATGGCTTTCATCGCGCCGGGTGACATCCTGGTCCTGCAAAAGGCCAACGGTCAAGTTCGACGAGTCATCAACGGAATGCTGCAATCGGGTCAAGTGCTCGACGTCGCGGTGGATAGTGCTTCGGAGCGCGGACTGCTAGGCATAGCTCTTCACCCCGAGTTTCCGACGACGCCTTTTATTTATCTCTACTATACGGAAAGCGGCACTGGCAGCGACACGGCCGGCTCTCCCACTCCGCTAGGAAATCGTATTTATCGCTATACGTGGAACGGAAGCACTCTCGTCAGTCCGTTACTTATCTTGGACTTACCGGTTACACCTGGACCCAACCACAACGGCGGCACGATGATCTTCGGTCCCGACGGCAAGCTCTATGTCGTAATCGGGGAGTTGAACCGCAACGGACAATTGCAAAACAACTCTGGCGGCTCGGCTCCGGACAATACTGGAGTGATATTCCGGCTCAACGACGATGGCAGCACCCCGATTGACAATCCTTTTGCTTCGCAACCGGATCTCGCCAAGTACTTCGCATACGGAGTCCGAAACAGTTTCGGTCTAGCCTTCGATCCGCTCACGGACGAACTGTGGGACACGGAGAACGGGCCTGCGAACTATGACGAAATAAACCTGGTAGAACCGGGGTTCAACAGCGGCTGGAACCGGATTATGGGTCCTGTCGGTCGAGACGCCGCGGGAACGAGTGATCTTGTTCAATTCCCTGGTTCACACTATGCCGATCCCAAATTTTCGTGGTTCAGCACGGTTGGGCCGACGGGCATAGTATTCTTCAACTCGATTCAGTTGGGTACACAGTATCAAAATGATCTGCTTGTCGGAGATATCAACAACGGGAATCTCTACCACTTCAAGCCCAATTTAGCGCGCAACGGATTTCTCTTTCAGGACCCGGCGCTGGCGGACCTGGTGGCCGACGATGCGGGCGAACTGCAAGAAGTCATCTTTGGGACAGGTTTCGGTGGAATCACGGACCTCAAGGTTGGGCCCGACGGATTGCTCTATGTGGTGTCCTTTGTTCAAGGTAAAATTTTCGTCGTTTCTCGCGCCAGTACCTTTGTGCCGAGCGAGGCTCCGCTCGTGAATATATCGACTAGAGGCCCCGTCCAGACTGGGGACAACGTGATGATTGGCGGCTTTATCATAGAGGGAAGTGCGCCGAAGACCGTTCTTGTGCGCGGCCGCGGTCCGTCGATGTCAACGGCGCCATTTTTTGTGCCCGGAGTGCTCGTCGATCCGTTTTTACGTCTTTTTTCGGGACAGAACGTGATAGCTCAAAATGACAACTGGCAAAATCCTCCTTCGTGCGCGGGTTTTACCTGCGGCACGTCTGCGCAGATCGCCGCGGCCGCTTTAGACCCATGTCAACCGAATCCGGGACAACAATCAGCGCCGGCGGGTTGTGGACTGGAGTCTGCCATTTTAATCACACTGAATCCCGGCGCCTATACCGTGCACCTTACTGGCGTCAACGCCGGAACCGGAATCGGACTAATCGAGGTGTTCGAAGCCGACAATAGCGACTTATCTCAGCTCGTGAATATATCCACCAGAGGTTCTGTGCAGACAGGAGACAATGTGATGATTGGAGGATTTGTCATTGACGGGAACGGGGCAAAGACCGTTCTGGTTCGCGGCCGTGGTCCCTCCATGTCAGGAGCTCCGTTCTTTATTCCCGGCGTCCTAGCGAATCCGTCGTTGCGCCTTTTTTCGGGCCAGGCCCTAATAGCCCAAAACGACAACTGGCAGGATTCTCCTTCCTGTGTCGGTTTCGTCTGTGGCGACGCCGTGCAAATCATCGCCACGGGATTAGACCCTTGCCGACCGAATCCGGCGCAGCCGTCGGCTCCGCCGGGTTGCGCCCTGGAGTCGGCCATTCTGATTACCTTGAATCCCGGGGCCTATACCGTCCATCTGAGTGGCGCCAATGGTGGATCCGGTATAGGACTCGTCGAAATATTCCAAACTCAAAATTAGCAGCTAACGAAACAGCACTGGTCACAAAATATTCACTCCTGCGAACAACGAGCAGTGCAAAAATATTTTACGCTCGATCGGTGGTTGAGTCTGATATAGAAGCGATCCTCAGCGGGGAGCGTTGAAAGTCTAGTGAAGCTGAGGCAAAGATTTTACCGGCGCATTACCCGACAACCGTTATGTGACAGATTGAAGGATAACTTTCTACTCCGTGGAAAATAAAATGAAATTGCTTCGCCGCACGGTCGCTTCAATTTTCGGCCGTCAAAAAGGTAATCCCACCAGCCCGCTGGACGAGTATGTTCGAGTATTTCCTAACGACCAGAATGCTCTTGATATATTCAAGGGCGATTGGTCGTCGCAGTTGCCGGCCGCTAGGAAAGAACTCGAGGCAGGAACGATATCATTATTTGACGATGCTCGAATAATTTGGGCGGCTGAGCAATTGGGTGGGTTCAAGAGTCAGCGAGTGATTGAGCTTGGGCCGCTTGAGGCTGGTCATACCTATATGCTGGAGTCCTTGGGAGCAGAATCTATCCTTGCTATCGAGGCCAATAAAAGAGCCTATTTGAAATGCTTGATTGTCAAAGAAGTTCTTAGCCTGAATCGTTCTCGTTTTGTGCTTGGTGATTTCGTCTCTTTCCTTCGAGAGAACGAAACACCTTTCGATGTCTGTCTCGCAAGCGGCGTCCTTTACCACATGCAAAACCCTTGTGAGCTGATACACCTAATATCGAAGGCGAGCAAGAAAGTCGTTCTTTGGACTCACTTTTATGACAAGGAGCTAATTCAAGCCAAAGGCATCGTTGCGGGTAAATTTTCCGGAGCGCTCAAAAAAAACTATAACGGATTCGATCATGTCCTGCACAAGTATATTTATGGCGACGCGCTCAATTGGACAGGTTTTTGCGGCGGTAGTTATTCCTACAGTTACTGGATGTCTCGGGAAGACATATTGGCCTGCTTGCGCTTTTTTGGATTTGAAGATTTAAGGATAGGGTTCGAGGAGCCAGATCATCCAAATGGACCTTCCTTATGTATCGTTGCCGTTCGCGGTTCTTGAGTTGGCAAGCATGATAAATGTCAGTGAAAGTTGACACTGTCAATTAGGCGACAGACTCGAAACAGTATTTCAGCGCATTTCGTTGATACATATGCTGCCAATCGATGAGCCTAGGAGATGCAACAATTTGAGGAATTAGATCGATGTATTGAAGCGCTCGCTGAGGTAAGACGCACTAGCGAGAAATATTTTAAAACGCACGAATTAAAAACAGCTCGGCGTGGACGATGTTTCTCAAGGTGCGTCTTTTGGAACAGATGATTTCGCTAGGCTGAACACGCGGTGCACTAGTAGGGCTGGGTTTTCACTCCGCAGCGGGAGCCACGGTCGACGGCACGACATTCTGGATCAGAAGACGTGCACAGACTAAAGCGGCGACTATGGAAACGGCGTAGCGCCAATCAGACCCTGCGCTTTCCTGGGCTGGCCGATCACGTTGCCCTGGATGCTGGGTGCTCAAGAATTTCTTCCAGCACAACATTAACATCGATTCTACACAGCGGCCCGCCAGCCCAATTTAACAATTCACCTCCACTTTTTACGGACTCTGTTTTAGCAACTCCGCTAAATCCCAAGCCTGCAAAAATTGTAAAAAAATGACGGCGCAGGTTGATGAACATTTAGCACAAACTCGAACAAAATCATCAACAGTACCAGCCCCTGCAAAGCTGAGCTAAAGAGATCCAAATGGGGTGAAAAGGTCAGGATGGCTCAATTATTCCTGACTTGTCTTTGGCGTAAACTCCAGGTATGACAATTGCGCTAGCACAAAAAAATCTACAAACCGAAAGCTACAAAAAAGCACTCGAAAGAGTGGGTGCCCTCAGCAACTCTTTTGATTGTGAACGTGGTCATAGGTGTACACCCATGAATTATGCGCGATTTTTACATCAAAGGGTGTTTGGTTTTCTTCTGCTGTTAATAAGTATTTGTGATGGCAGACTTGAAAGCTTGCGCCGTCGCGAGCGAAGCCAGTGGCAGCATAACGCCAAATGATACCCCAACAAGTGCCCCAACTGGTAACGGTGGTACCGGTAACATAGGCTCGGGCAGCGTGACAAACCTATCAAACGATCCAGTGGATGCTCGTTCCACACGGGGCGCTGTGCTCACTGGAGACAACGTGATGATCGCCGGATTTATCATCACTGGAGATTCCGCTAAGACGATGCTGATACGGGCCCGCGGGCCGACCCTGGCGGATCTGGGCGTGTCTGACGTTTTGCATGATCCAGTCCTTCGAGTATTCTCGGGGCAAACGGTCTTAGCACAGAACGATAACTGGCGAGATACTCAAGAACAGGTGATCGCGGCGACCGGTTTAGATCCGTGCCAGCCATTTGATGTGGGCGGATCGACGCCGACGGAGTGCAGTCGAGAGTCGGCCGTTTTGATAAGTCTGAACCCTGGTGCCTACACTGCGATTGTTAGCGGAGTCGCGGGCGAAACCGGCATCGGCCTTGTCGAAATTTATGAAGTCGACAACACGTCATCTAGGCTAGTCAACATGTCCACGCGGGGTCGCGTAGGAACGGGAGACAACGTGATGATCGGGGGCTTTATCATCGAGGGAAGTGCGGCCAGAACGTTAGTGCTACGCGCGCGCGGCCCGTCACTAACTGATTTTGGCGTAAATGGGGTGCTCCAGGATCCAGTGTTACAGCTCTATTCCGGACAAACCGTCATCGCGCGAAACGATAACTGGCAAACCCCTGATCCGCTCTGTGGCACCGCCTCTTGCGGTGCGGCGACGCAAATTACGAACCTCGGACTGGACCTCTGTCAACCTTTCACCCCGGGCGGATCCACGCCGGCAGGATGCAGTCGGGAATCAGCCATCTTGATCACGCTAAATCCTGGTCCTTATACCACGATCGTCAGTGGGTCAGGTGGGTCGTCGGGCGTGGCCCTTGTCGAACTTTATGAAGTAGACTAGCCATTCCTCGTTTTGGTCAACTCATTTGCTTCATTTCGGGCAGGGGCGAAAACGCAAAGTCAGGCGCAAATCCTCTAAAGTTTAGGATTGCGGGTCTCGTTCCGTCCACGGACATTCGGCGTGCACATTCGCGTGCTCGCAACCGCATTAAGCTCTAAGCAGCTCTTTCTCTCTGGTCCCGCTTCCTTTTCAGCTATACGCATAATACTTTGACGCGGCTAGCTGACCGTTAGCGACTGACCATTGGGTGAGATACATTTGCGTTCCAACAGCGCTGGAAATATTCTCAGGTTAGGGCATGGTCATGTTTGATTGACACGCCATGCAGTTATTGTGGTTCCGGCGTTTTAGGTGACCGTCCTGCGGGACCAGAAAATGGGTCGTGGAATCGCGTGCTAAACCCAGAGACTTTTTCCACCGGCTTTTCCACGCCCGAATGAAACTTTGGCAAAACTGAATGAGCCTTGTGAATTGCATAAACAAGACGTGATCCCCAGAGTCAGCATTATTGTCGTCAACTGGAACGGAAGGACGTTACTAAACGATTGTTTAGACTCTCTTTTCCGCCAGGCCTACTCGCAGCGCGAGATTATTCTCGTCGACAATGGCTCAATCGATAATTCTGTCGATTGGGTGCGAAAAAACTTCCCTCAGATCAGGCTTATTCAACTCTCAAACAATAAAGGTTTCACCGGTGGTAACTTGGCTGGCCTAGAAGTCGCGCGCGGAGAGTTTATAGCTCTTGTCAATAACGATACGAGGGCGGAAACGAATTGGCTAGAAAGGCTGCTTGCCCCAATGCTCAACGACCGCACAATCGGACTCTGCGCTTCAAAACTCGTTATCGAAAGTTCGGGTCGCATCGATAGCGCAGGGGATGGCTTGACATCTGCCGGCGTAGGTTTCAATCGGGGCCATCGGGACGATCACACTAATTATAGCTCTTTGGAGCCGGTGTTTGCTGCTTGTGCCGCAGCTGCTTTGTATCGCCGGGAGATGATCAATGACATTGGCTTTTTGGACTCGGACTTCTTTCTTTACGATGAAGACGTCGACCTGAGTTTTCGAGCCCAGCTCGCCGGTTGGAAATGTATGTATGTGCCTGATGCTGTCGTCTATCACAAAGGTAACGCGACGGCGGGGAGGCTCAGTGATACTCACGTGTATTATCATACACGCAATCTCGAATTTGTATGGATCAAAAATATGCCGACCGGTTTAATACTGCGCTTTGCGCACCACAAGATTATTCAGGAATTGGGGTCGTTTTGTTATCTTTGCCTGCGCCACCTGAAGTGGCGAGCCTTTTTTAGAGCAAAAAGGGATGCGCTAAGAATGTTGCCCGTGATGCTGAAGAAACGAAAACAAATCCAGAAACGGAGACGAGTCTCGAATAGTTGTATACGCCGGCTGCTGACGTCAGTTTTTTCGTTGGCCATGTTTCGGCAGAAATTTGTTCAGTTGGTGAGAGGATAGAGACTGGATATGTTTTCCGCGCAGAAGGATTGCCACGCTAGCAATCCAAATATTTACGAGCTGAAATAAACCTCGCCATGCGAGTCGCGTTAATTCACGATTGGCTCACTGGCATGCGAGGCGGGGAAAAGTGTTTGGAGGTTTTTTGCGAGTTATTTCCGGACGCCGACTTATACACGTTGGTTTACGATCCCGACGGCGTTTCGCCGGCGATTCGACGGATGCATGTCAAGACTTCATGGATCGATCGTTTGCCGGGAGCACAAAGGCATTTCCGCTATCTTTTGCCGTTATTTCCACATGCCGTAGAGCATTTCGAGCTGGGCGATTACGACCTCATTTTTTCCAGTAGCCATTGCGTCGCCAAGGGAATACTTCCGCATCGGGCGCTTCACATTGCCTACGTCCACACGCCGATGCGCTATGTTTGGGATTTGCGCGATGCCTATCTTAGCGGCGGAACATCTTTGATTGCCCGCGCTGGTCTATCGCTAAGTCGCCGATATCTTCAACGCTGGGATTTACGGAGCAGCCTACGGGTGGATGAATTCCTTGCCAACTCGACTAACGTTGCCGCGAAAATCAAAAGCCTCTATGGGCGCTCGGCGACGGTGATCTATCCGCCGGTGGATATGGAGAAGTTTCATCTCCGTGACGAGATTCAGCCTTATTATCTCATCGTCTCGGCGCTGGTGCCCTACAAACGAATTGACCTTGCCATCGATGCCTTTAATGCGATAAGACTGCCGTTAAAGGTTGCCGGTGACGGGCCACTGCGGCGATTCTTGGAGCGTAGAGCGAAATACAACATTGAATTTCTCGGGTGGGTGGACGACAAAGAGATCGCCGAACTTTACGCGGGATGTCAGGCGCTGATTTTTCCCGCTGAGGAGGATTTCGGGATTGTCCCGCTGGAAGTCCAGGCGAGCGGACGGCCGGTGATCGCCTATGGCAAGGGAGGAGCGCTTGAAACGGTCGTGCCGCTTGATGTTACCGGAGCCACCCCGCCGACGGGAATTTTCTTCGCGGAAGAGACCCCAGAGCACTTGATGGCGGCGGTGCATTTATTCCAGGAGAACCGGCATAAATTTGAACCCGCTACGATTCGCCGGCATGCTTGCCGTTTCTCGCGCGATCGATTTAAAGCTGAAATTAACGACTACATAACGGCCCGTTTGCGCGAACACGCGGTGGAGAAACAAGGGGATGCTGAAGCGCTATAGCCAATTCTTCAAAAGTCTCATGTTGGTCAATGACCTCATGTTTCTGACGTTGTCATGGTGGCTGGCTCATTCGCTGCGCTTTCATGCAAATCTGCCTTTTTTGCCTGAGACCCGTGTTTTTCGCCATTACGTCATCGCCTGGATTTTGATCCTGACGGTTTACGGTGTGGTTTTTCAGCTTCTGGACCTTTACCGGCCGCGCCGGATCTCCACGCACTGGCATGAGACGGTCGAGCTTTTTAAAGGCGCCAGTCTTGCGATGTTGATCTTTCTCAGCATTATCTTTCTCCTGCGTGAAGTAATTCTTTCCCGGGCCGTCGTCGTTTTTTTCTGGGGTTTCAGTGTGACATTTCTAAACCTTAGTCATTTGCTTGTCCGGGAGGGGCTGCGTTTTGTGCGCAGGAAGGGGAAGAACTTGCGCCACGTCGTTGTCGTGGGCGCTCCAGTCCAAGCAAAGCGACTGGTGCACAAACTTGAATGGTATCGTCACCTTGGACTGTCGGTCGTTGGCGTGCATCTGATGGGCCAGGATGACTCCCTTGAAGAACCCCTGGGAGTTTCGCTCATTAAAAATCAAGACGATCTCGTCGACATGATCCGTTCCGGTAAGATTGACCAGGTATTTGTTGCGTTTCCGTTGCAAGAAGCGGCGCGCCTGGGAGAAGTTCAAAGTTGGCTTGGCGATGAACCTGTGACTCTGTTCTATGTTCCCGATTTAGGAGAATTTGCCAAGCTACGGGGCAGGATCGAAGAATTTGAGGACCTTCAAATCGTGACGCTGCAGGCTTCGCCGCTCGACGGATGGAATGCCATCCTCAAATGCGCGGCGGACATCGTGGTAGGGGGGCTGGCGCTGATTATTTTTTCTCCCGTGATGGCTATCGTCGCGATTGGTGTGAAGCTAACGTCTCGAGGGCCCATATTCT